>Ga0247729_10000380_pt1 | contig 19046 bp, 16 predicted proteins | sample UWRJL133311R2_FD_180958 | JGI IMG/M metagenome (GOLD analysis project Ga0247729, IMG submission 180958) | Plant litter microbial communities from Arlington Agricultural Research Station in Wisconsin, United States - UWRJ-L133-311R-2 | ecosystem: Environmental > Terrestrial > Plant litter >... | reverse complement strand
GAGCGTTACTGGCAGATCACCCACTACCCCATTCTGACGCCCGAGGGCGAGCTACGTTACATCCTGCAGCGTCCCCAGGACGTGACCGAGCAGCACCTGGCCGCCCGGCGCGAGGCCGCCATGCAGCGCCAGCTCACCGACAGCCAGAACCAGGCCCGCTTCGTGCTCGAAGCCCTGCCCGTACTCATCTGGACCAGCCAGCCCGACGGCGCCGTGACGGCCTTCAATCAGCGCTGGCTCACCTTCACCGGCCGCGCCCAGGAAGAGTCTCTGGGCTGGGGCTGGACCCAGGATATTGACCCCGCCCAGCGCGAAGACGTGACCCGGCGCTGGCAGGCCGCCGCTACCGCCGGCCAGGAGTTCCAGCTCGAATTCCGCCTGCGCCGGGCCGACGGCCAGTACCGCTGGGTGCTGATCCGCTGCGTGCCCCGTCATCAGGACGACGCCGGCCTCAGCCAGTGGGTGGGCGGCGGCACCGACATTCACGAGCAGAAGGAGCTGGTGCAGGAGCTGCTGCACACCAACGAGCAGCAGGCCGAACTGGCCGAACTGGCCTACCAGGCCCAGCGTCAGGCCCAGAGCCAGCGCGAAACGTTCTACAATCTGTTTCAGCAGGCTCCGGCCCTGATCTGCATCCTGCGCGGCCCCGAGCACACCTTCGACTTCGTCAACCCCCAGTACCAGGAGCTGTTCCGGGGTCGGCCGCTGGTGGGTAAGCCGGTGCTGGCCGCATTGCCGGAAGTGGAGGAGCAGGGCTTTATCGGCCTGCTCGACAACGTGTACCAGACCGGCGAAACCTTCTACGGCAAGGAAATTCTGATTATGGTCGACCACGGCGCGCCCACCGGCCCCCAGCAGCTCTACCTCAACTTCACCTACCAGCTTTTCTCCGAAGGGGGCCAGAAAGCCGGCATCACTGTCTTCGCCTACGACGTGACGGACCTGGTGCAGGCCCGCAAAACCCTCGAAAAGCTGCGCGACGACGCCCCCAACGACGCCCGCTAATCCGCGCTTCCTCCGGCCCCACCGCCGTTTTCCTATGGATATTTCCGCCCTGGACTTTCAGCAAGCCAGCATCAAGCAAGTACTCTTCAAGTCGCGCCTGCGCTCCGTGCTCTACGGCGTGCGGGAGCCCGATCCTACCCTTTTCTCCCCCGACCTCAACCCCTTGGGCCAGTGGCTCAGCACCGTGGTGAAGCCCCGCTACGGCGCCTACCCCGAAGTGCGCGAAATTGAGCGGCTGCTCCAGCGCATGCTCAGCGCCGGCCAGAGCCTCGTCGCGCAGTACCAGCGCGGCCACATCGAGGAAGCCCGCGCCGGCATGGACCAGATCAACCTCTACTCCGACCAGCTCACCGACCTACTCAAACAACTGGAACGCGGTGCCTTACCAGCTATGTAAGACTGAATGAATGGCACAAAAAAGGCCCCAGTCATAACGGCTGGGGCCTTTTTTGTGCGTTGTGGTAACCTAGGCCGTCATGCGGGTAACGCCTACAGCGCGTGCTGGCTGTTTTTGACCAGGTGCAGCAGCCGCTGGCGGCAGTGGTAGAGCTGGGCCTTCACGGTCGTGACGGCGATGCGCAGCTCCTGCGCGATTTCCAGGTAGCTCAGCTCGTCGAAGTAGCGGAGCGTGACCATGTGGGCGTGCTTGGGCGGCAGCTGGGCTACGGCCTGGCGCATCAGCCCGATGCGCTGGTCACGGATGACGGCCTCCTGCGGGTTTAGGCCCTGGTCGCAGAAGTCCAGCTCCCGCAGCTCGCCGGCATCGGTCATCACCATGCTGCCCATCGACAGTGTCTGGGGTGAGGACTTGCGCTTGCGCAGGAAGTTGATGGCCGTGTTGGTGGCAATGCGGTAGAGCCAGGTGCTGAAGGCGTACTCGGCGCGGAAATTAGGCAGGGCGCGGAAGGCCTTGGCGAAGGTTTCCTGGGTGAGGTCGTCGGCGTCGTCGGTGCTGCGGACCATCTTCTGCACCAGGCGAAACACCGTGCGCTGGTGCCGGCGCATCAGCTCGGCGTAGGCTTTCTCATCGTGGCCGTGCACGGCGGCCCGGATGAGGGCGAAATCGTGGAGGGTGGCGCGGGAAAGCTCCCGAATGGCAGGCTGCGTGACTGCTTCCATAATCGTATCGAAGGGGCCGCCAGCCGAAACCGGCGGCCAATGAAGGTATAAGGTGGGCTGGCCCTCGGTTGGGAGTGCGAAGCTCCCAAAGCAACCTCATTCCGGCCGGCTCTTTTCGGATACTAGACTGCCCGCCCCGAACGCACGACGGATGCCCCGGATTGATCGGTTGGAATCTGCCGGCCGGCCAGCATTATGGAGCGGCCGGCACCGGGCTCAGTCGGGCCGGAGCAGCCGATTGGAAATGAGTTGCGCCAATTGGGAGAGGCAGTAAGAGCTATACCAGCGAAACAGGCGCTACTAGAATTAGCGAAAGAGCATTCGAAGCAGTGTAGAGATGCCTACTCGCGGCTCGTCGTTGAACGATACTCGTACGAGCGGCGCGAACGGAAACGCAAGTAGGCGGCTCTACACCGTTCGACACCTGAAAAATCAACTCATACAGCTGCTAACACTATCGGGCCCGGCCGGCTTAGCTGAATCCGGTGCCACCCGCGCCAGAAAAACGGCAGCCTGCCGCTGCAAAGCCTGGCTTACTGTTCTGGGAGCAGCAAACCGCTAAAGCTTCGGTCGGGAAACCTGGCCTTTCCGTCGATCAAAAGGCGGCAGCAGAAACATCAAGTTAAAATATATCAGCCACTTAGCCAAAACTACCCAAATTCCGAATCGGGCGGCTGGCACAGCGCTTGTAATTGGGGAGGGCAGACGCGTCAATCAAACTTGCCGGCGCGGCGCTCCCCGAATCACTCGCCGCGCTGCTCCGTTTTCCCTCACCTTTCCAAACTTTCCCTGCCATGAAAACCTCCCTGCTTTCCATTGTTGCCGCTTTCGTTCTGCTCACCTCCGCCCCCGCCGCCTCGGCCGCCGACTTCGACCACTCCAACGACCGGCGCACGGAAGACGGCCGCCGCATGTCGCCTGCCGAGCGGGCCCGCTACGAAGCTGCCCAGCGCGACAAAGACCGTAAAATAGCCCTCGAACGGGCCCGCTACGAAGAAGCTCAGCGCAAAAACCAGCGCGAAAACGAGCGGAAGCTTGCCCTGGAGCGGGCTCGCCTTGAAGCCCAGCGCCGGGAAGACCAGAAGAAGGCCGCCGAGCGGGCCCGCTGGGAAGCCCAGCACCGCAACGACCGGAAGGACGACAGAGGCCGCGACTACGGCTACAACGGCCGCCGCTAAGCCTCCTGCATAAGTAACCCAAGCCCCGGCTTCCTCGGAAGTCCGGGGCTTGTGGCGTTTAGCGGCGGCCGGGAAAAGCGCGGAACAGGACCGGGCTTACTATTCACTGGTTTGGCCGGGCCGGTGGCGCAAGCCCGGTTTGTCACTGATCTGCGTCGCTAGCTTCGCCCAAATGCCGCTTTCCGCGTAAAACAGCTTCTATTTTTCTTCGCCTCCGCATGAAGCTCGCGCTGTTCCTCTCCATCGTGCTGGTTGCCGGCACCCTCCTCGCCAGCTGTTCTTCCGATCCGGCCGGTCAGGCTACCACGGCGGCAGCCCGGCCCAAGCCGCTGGCACCCGGCCCGGCCACGGCCCGGCAGGGTTTGGTGGAAGCCGTCCAGCTTATGCTGCACCGCCTCGATACGCTGCGCCTGACCGGTAATCGCGACCAGGATTTTGCTCTGATTATGGCCGTGCACCACCGCACGGCGCTACGCCTGGCCCGCACCGAGCTGGAGCGCGGCCACGACTCGACCCTGCTGGCCGTGGCCCGCTCCCTGCGTACCAACCAGCAGCAGGAAATGCAGCAGCTCCAGCTCGCCACCGCCCGCCTCGACAACCCCGCCCCCAACTACAGCCCGCGCAATGCCCACGACGCCTTTGTGCGGCGCAACGCGGCGGCGCTGGACACGCTGCTGCAGCCCATTGGGGCCCTGCATGGCAGCATCGACCAGGACTTTGCCGCGCTGCTGCGGGCCCACCACCAGGCTGCCGTTCTGCTGGCCCAGACCGAGCTGGCGCTGGGTCACGACGGCGGCATGAAGCAGCTGGCCCATACCATCGTGGCGGCGAAAAAAGCGCAGCTCAGCCAGCTGCGCCGCTGGCAGAAGACGAGCCGGCGGTAAACAGCCCCGGCGAGGAACAGGCTTCTCATAGCTGCTTTCCTACTGATCTTGCTGAGCCAGCAGCCGGCCCCTGCGCTGAGCGCCGGCCACCGAGCCGCCGGAGCTTCGGATGAGGCCGGCGTTTCGGCGGCTACCGTGTTTCGGGGCCCGGTCCCTGCTACCTTTGCGGCTCTTCCTGCCGTTTCTCCTGCTATGACCCTGACCTGGCTTATCAAACCCTTTGCCGCGCTTACGCTGGCCGAACTATACGCTCTGCTCCAACTGCGCTCCGAGGTGTTCGTGGTGGAGCAGGCCTGCGCCTTCCAGGACATCGACGGGCAGGATCAGGCTGCGCTGCACCTGCTGGGCTACGCCGAAACCGGCGAGCTGGCCGCCTACGCCCGCCTCTTTGGAGCCGGCATCACTTACCCAGAAGCCAGCGTCGGGCGGGTGGTGGTGAGCCCACAGTTCCGGCGCTACGGGCTGGGACGGGAGCTGCTGCGGCAGGCTCTAGCCGGCGTCGAGCAGCAGTTCGGCGCTCAGGCCATCCAGATCGGGGCCCAACTGTACCTGAAAAGCTTCTACGAGAGCTTCGGCTTCCGCCAGCACGGATCCGGCTACCTCGAAGACGACATTCCACACCTGCACATGCTGCGCGACTAGCCGCACTACAGCTTCCGACAGGCTGCCCCGGCGGAATGATGCACGATGTTCATACGGTACCATTGTACTGACGTAATGAGAAGTTATTTACTAGCTGGTGATTTTAAATTCAATACGTAGATTATCAAAGAATAAATATATAAACCAACAAAATTTTGTTATGTATTATCCTAATACACCTTTAAAACACCATAAATACCACTACCTTTTGCCCTATTTGCATTGTACTGGCTTGGCTGGTACTTCTTGTTGGATGTTTCCGCTTCTATAATCTTCTTTTTCCTCCTATGGCAAACCTTTTCTCTTCAGCGCCGAAGTATTCGGCGCGGCATTGGCGCGTGGCGGGGCTACTGGCTGGCTTGAGCCTGCTGGCCCTGCCGGTACTGGCTCAGCCCACCGTCAGCAGCGTGGCGCCGACCCGCAACCTGCGTAACGCTCCACGCACCAGCAACGTGGCGTTTACCCTCTCACAGACCCTGAACGCGGGTTCGGGCAGCGCCCTGAAAGTGTTCGGCAGCCGCCGCGGCGGCCTGCTCACCGGTAGCACCACCGTCAGCGGCAGCACCGTCACGTTCGACCCGGGCACCGACTTCCAGCCCGGCGAAACCGTGTACGCTACCCTAACCACGGCCGCCCAAAACACCAGCAACCAGGCGCTGGCCCAGGCGCAGGTGGTGTCGTTCATCGCCGCCGTCGGCGGCGGCTCGGGCACGTTTACGGCCGCGCCCTCCCTCACCGTGCCCACCAACGGCCAGGGCGCGGCCATCGGCGACATCAACGGCGACGGGCTGGCCGACGTGGTCGTTGGCGCCGGCAATAACACCCTGCAGACCTTCCGCAACCTGGGCGGGGGCTCCTTCGCGGCGCCGGTCAGCGTGGCCACGGGTAACGGCCCCAGCCAGCTAGTGCTAGGCGACATCGACAACGACGGCGACCTAGACGCGGTGGTACCCAGCTTTGACGCCGGCGGCGTGTCGGTCCACCGCAACGTCGGGGGCCTGCTGGGAGCGGCCACGCTGCTGACCGCTGGGTCCAATCCTCGGATGGTGGCCTTGGCCGACGTGAACGGGGACGGCTTCCTCGACATCCTGACGACCAACGTGAGCAGCAGTAACGTGACGCTGAACCTGAACAACGCGGGCACGTTTGCGGCCTCCACCGTTGCTGCCGCTGTGGGTGCCAATCCCTATGCTCTGGCCGCGGCCGACCTGAACGGGGACGGGAGGATGGATTTTGTCACGGCCGACTACGGCAGCAATAACTTGAGCGTGCGCCTGGGCGCCGGCAACGGTACCTTTACGGCCGCCGCCAACGTGTCGGTGACTGGTCCCTTTGGCATGGCCCTCGGCGACCTCAACGGCGACAACATCGCGGATCTGGTTTCGGTTAACCGCTTCGGCACGACGGCATATGTGGCGCTGGGCGCCGGCAACGGAACCTTCGGGGCCGTGTCGTTCGTCACGGTGGGCTCCAATCCCATCGACGTGAACCTGGGCGACGTGGACGCCGACGGCGACCTGGACATCATTACCGCCAACTTCGCCGGCGCAAATGTGAGCGTGCTGCGCAATTCCGGCACGGGCACCTTTCCCACCGCCGCGGCCACCTATACCGCCGGGACCAATCCCTTCGTAGTGGCTTCGGGCGACCTGGACGGCAATGGCAGCCTCGACATCGTGTGTGCTTCTATTAGCAGCACCAGCGTCACGATGCTGCGCAACGGCGGCGCCCTGACCGACCTGACGGTAAGCACCACCGCCGACATTCCGGCCGGGGCTTACAACAACATCACCATAACCGACACCGGCGTGGGCACGCTCACCGGGGCCGTTTCGGTGGCCGGGGCCTTTCTCGTACAGACCGGGGGCGTGCTGGCGACCAACTGCCAGCCTCTGACCGGCGGCGGGAGCTTTACCCTGGAGGCCGGCGCCGAGCTGCGCATCTGCGACGCGGCCGGCATTACGAGCACCGGCAGCACCGGCGCCGTGCAGCTGACCGGCACCCGCACCTACAGCTCCGATGCAAGCTATACCTACAATGGCACTGTGGCTCAGGTGACGGGCGCAGGCCTGCCCGGCCAGGAGCGCAACCTGACGATAAACAACAGTGCCGGTGTGGCTCTGAGCACTGCCACGAGCGTAGCCCAGGTCCTGCGCTTGAGTAGCGGCAACCTGACGACCAACAGCCAGGATCTGGTTCTACTCTCCAACGCCGCCGGCACAGCCATGGTGGTCAACTCGGGTGGCGTCGTGATTGGTACGGCTACGGTGCAGCGCTACCTCAATCCGAGCCTGAACCCGGGCCTGGGCTACCGTCACTACAGCTCCCCGGTGCAAAGCACCACGGTAGCGGACCTGGCCACCAGCGGCTTCACGCCGGTGGTGAATCCGACCTACAACACGCAGGGCAATACGGCCACGCCGTTCCCCACCGTGTTCGGCTTCGACGAGAGCCGCATCACGGGCGCCAGCGCCACGACCCAGGACTTCGAGTACGGCTACTTCTCGCCGAGCGCCCTGTCCAGCGCCCTCGCGCTGGGCCGCGGCTACAGCGTCAACCTCGACGCGAGCCAGAAAGTAGACCTGTCGGGCACGCTCAACAACGGCACGGTGTCGGTGGGTGCGCTCAGCCGTGGCAGCCAGGCCAACTCGGGCTGGCAGCTGCTGGGTAACCCCTACCCCGCTCCGCTCGACTGGAGCGTGGCGCGGCAGTCCTTGCCCACGGGCGTGATTGATGCCATCTACGTCTACAAGTCCTCGGACCAGTACAATGGCTCGTACCAGTTTTACCAGAACGGCTTCGGTACGCTGCCCGGCGGGCTGATCGGCTCGATGCAGGGCTTCTTCCTGCGTGTCTCGCAGCCGGTGGCCTCCTTCAGCTTCCTGAACGCCTGGCGCGCCACGGCCTACCAGGACCCGACCTTCAACCGCCCCACGGCCGACACCCGCCCGTCCGTGCAGCTGGACCTGGTCTCGGCTCAGGGCACGCATGAGCCGACCTACGTGTACTTCGAAAACGGCGCTACCGCCGGCCTCGACGACCACTATGATGCCGAGAAGCTGCCCAACACGACCGGCCTGAACCTGGCCTCGGTAGCGGCTGGCACCGGCCTGGCCGTCAATGGCCTGCCGCTGCAGAATGCTACGACCACCGTCCCGCTGACTGTAGGCGTACCCGTCACGGGCACCTACACGCTGCGCGCCGAGGCGCTGCTGAACCTGGGCACCGCCGACGTGTACCTGCACGACGCCGTCACCGGCCAGCAGGTGAACCTGAAGCAGCAGCCCAGCTACACCTTCGCGGCCGCCAACGCGGCCCTGAGTAGCGGCCGCTTCACGCTCAGCTTCGGTCCGCTGCGCCCGACGGCCACCAAGGCCGGCTTCACCGCCGCCAGCGTGAGCCTGTACCCGAACCCGGCGCACAAGCAGTTTACGCTGCTCGTGCCCGCCGTGAGCGGGGAGAGCCAGGCCCAGCTGACGCTCTATAACGTGCTGGGTCAGCCCGTGCGCACGGCCACGCTAGCGCTGCCCGCCACCGGCGCGCAGACCACGCTGGATGTGCAGGGGCTGCCGGAGGGCGTGTATGTACTGCGCGTGCAGGCCGGCACTACCACCATCACCAAGCAAGTGGTGGTTAACTAATGGTGCCCGCCTATTCTTCCGCTCAACTTCGACTTACCATGAAACAGCTCCTTATCTCCTTCTTTACCCTGTGTCTGCTGCTGGCTGGCCCGGCCACGCAGGCCCAGGGCCCCGGCGTGGGTGGCCCCCGGCCCGGCGTCACCACGGAAGTGCCCCTGGACGGCGGCGCGTCCCTGCTGCTGGCCGCTGGTGCCGCCTACGGCCTGCGCAAGCTGCGCCGCCCCCGCGCTCGGTAGAGCCATTTAGGCGCCGGCGCGCCGTCCCTGATTAGCTTAGCAAGACCCTACTGCCGTTTGGTAGTAGGGTCTTTTTTTGGGACGCGCCTGGGCCAGCAGACAAAAAAAGCCTGGCAATTTGCCAGGCCTTTTCCACCAACCAAACTAATTCAATTTCTTACCGCTGCATCATGCCCAGGGCCCGGCCGGAAATGCTGGCCGAGGCGCTGTCCGAAAACTGGCAGGTGAGCTTCGGGATGAACACGTTTTCGACTACCAGCTCGCTCTTGTTCTGGATGGCCAGGTCCGCCGCCTGAATCTGGTTGGCCTGGGTGATTTTCAGCGTACACTCACTGCCGGGGCTCAGGCCGGCGGTGGCGCGCAGGTAGCCGATTTTATTGCCGGCCATTTCTACCTCGCTCTGGCGGTCCTGCCGCACCGTGAGGCTGTCGAGGGCAAAGCCGCTGACTTCGGCCCACGCGCCGGCCGTGGTGAAGGCGCGCAGATCGGGGCAGCTGATGAGCACCGTGTTGTCGCCCCGGCTGCTCATGCGGACGCCGCCTTCCGAGGTGCGCGGGAAATTTGCCGTTACCACCAGGCGGCGGCCCACCTGTTTCACCTGGATGTACTCGGCGGAATGCTTGTTGATCCGCACCCCGAACTTGCCCGGGGTGAGCTTCACGTTCACGTTCGGGTCGGTTACCTGCACCTCATCGAAGCCGGTTATGACCAGGGCCTTGAAATCCCGGAACTCGTCCTTGTAGGAGCCCGTGCGGTATTCGGCCTTCAGGGCAATGTCGTAGGTGAGCAGGGAGCCGACCAGCACGCCCAGAATCGTTAGCAGCAGTTTGTTACTCGTTTTCATGGGTTAGTTTTTAGCGGGTGAGTACTGGGTCAGCTTGAATTGCTCGTAGCGCTGCCGCACTTCCTCCAGGTCTATTTCCAGCAGGGAAATGTTCTTGAAAAACTGGGGCAGCTCCTGCTGCAGAAACCGCTCCTTGCGGTATTCTTTCACCTTCAGTTCGGCGCCCGGCGCCACGAAGTAGCCGATGCCGCGCTTATTGTAAATCACCTGCTGATTCTGCAAAAATTCGTAGGTCCGCATCACGGTGTTGGGGTTTACCTGCAGCTCCACGGCCAAGTCGCGCACGGAGGGCACTTTGTCTTCTACTGCCCACTTGGCCAGCAGGATATTTTCGCTCACGTACCCGGCAATCTGCAGGTAAATGGCCTCGTTGTCCCGAAATTCCATGGTTTCCTCCTCGCTTAAATTTCCTTCTCCTTCACCCGCAGGTAGGCCGTGGCCCAAAACAGCAGCCCGATGACCATTGGCACCAGCCCCAGCAGCTGGTGCTGCTCGTCCGGCAGCGACAGCAGGTAGTTTTCCTTGCCAATCGCCAGGTCGACGGCGGCGAAAGGCGCCAGCATGGCCCCGGAAACGTGCTCGATCAGCAGCTTCACGAACTGGTAGTTGAGCAGCGCCACCACCACTATCGTCAGAAAGAAGACGAAGGCCGTTTTGACGAGCTGCAGCTTCTCGAAGAACAGCGCGCCCCAGATGGCTACGGCGTGCAGGAAGGCGTAGGCGAAGAAAATGGGGTACACTTTCGGCTCCTCACTGAACAGATTCAGCAGCTGCACCGGCTTGCCGTGCCAGTTGTCGAGGTGCACCACGAGGCCGTCGACGAGGTAAAAGCAGCCGACGAAGGTCAGCGTAAACAGCACGAAGGAATACAGCCAGCCCACCAGATATTTCTCGAAGTGCGAGGCCGGCAGCATCAAAGCCGATATGGCCTGCTTCTTATCCCCGAAGTTGGCGAATACCGTGCTGGTAAACAGCAGGCCACCTACAATCAGGAAGAAGCCGAAATACGCGGCCTGCTGTCCGGGCACGATGGGCGCGTCCTGGGCGTAGGCATTGCCGCCGATGAACAGCGCCAGCACGCCCAGTAGCACCCCGATGGAAAGTAGGTAAGCTTTGCCGTGCTCGGCGGTGTGCTTGCGAAACAGGCGGCCGAAGCGCGCGGGACTAAATAGATTTTTCATAAACCGGTTGCTTGAGGTAGGTGATGACGGACTGCTCGCTGCTGATGGCTGCGTTGAAGAGCAGCTCCATGTCGACGCGGCTGTAGCGGCCCGTGACGTTGGGTAGAATGGCCTGCCGGCCGCGCACCGAGTCTTCGGTGTACAGGGCGTCGGCGGCCTGCTCGTCGGTGACGGTGGCGAAGGTGAGGCGCTCGGCTAGCTGCTCCAGGTCCTGGTTGAGCACGATTTCACGGTTGTGCAGCACCACCACGGTATCAATCAGGCTGTCGAGGTCGCGCACCTGGTGGGTGGAGATAATCATGCACCGCTGCTCGGTGAGGGCCGAGGCCATAATCTTGCGAAACTGCACCTTGGAAGGAATGTCGAGGCCGTTGGTCGGCTCGTCCATCACCACCAGGCCGGTGTTGGTGGCCAGCCCGAAGGCAATCATGAACTTCTTCTGCTGCCCAAACGACATCTTGTCGAGCACGGCGTGGGCGGGCACTTCAAACTCGCGCAGGTAACGCTCCAGTTCAGCCTGGTCGAAGCGCGGGTAGAAGTCGGCGGTGCTGGCCACGTACTGCGCGGCCGTCAGGGCCGGCACGTAGATTTCCTCGGGCAGAAAGTACAGGTCTTCCAGTACCGAGGGCAGGCGCTTGGCCGCCGGCTGCCCGTTGATCTGGCAGGTGCCGGCCTGCGGAAATACCAGCCCGACCATGTTCTTGAGCAAGGTCGACTTGCCCGCCCCGTTCTTGCCCAGCAGGCCGTAGATGTGGCCGTGCGACAACGATAGGTGCAGATTCTCAAAGAGCGGGCTCCGTCGGGAGTACCCGAAACTCAGGTTGTGGATGCGTACCATAGTTCATTGCTTTAGTGTACTACTTATCTAGTACACTACAAACGTAAGCAAATATTTCTACTGGCAATCATTCCGCCCGAAAATATTTTTCACCCGCACAAAAAAGGGCCTGATCCAGAGGAGAAAATCCCCGAATCAGGCCCGTAGCGGCGGTATAAGAACGGTTACGACAGAGGCAGCGTGATAATGAACGTGGTGCCCACGCCGGGTTCCGACTCCACCGTCAGCGTGCCGCCGTGGCCGGTATGCACGATGTCGTGACTGAGCGAGAGGCCCAGGCCGGTGCCTTCGCCCACGGGCTTGGTGGTGAAGAAGGGCTGAAACACCTTGGCCCGCACGCCTTCCGCCATGCCCAGGCCGTTGTCGCGCACCCAGATTTCGAGGCCCCGGGGCAGGGCGCGCGTCAGCACGGTTACTTCGGGGTGGTAGTTGGTATCGGGCTCCTGCAGCTGGCGCTGGCGCACGGCATAGAAGGCGTTGGTGCACAGGTTGAGCAACACCCGGCCCAGATCCTGGGCAATAACCGGCACCGGGGCCAGCGCGGGGTCCAGACGCGGCACGAGCGTAGCCTCAAACTCGGGGTAAGTGTGGAGCAGGCCCTGGTAGGCCAGGCGCAGGTTTTCCTCGGCCAGGGCGTTGAGGTCGGTCAGCTCGCGGGGGCCGGTGCCGGTACGGGCGTGCTCCAGCATCCCCTTGATAATGGCCGTGGCCCGCTGCCCGTGCTGGCTGATGTTGGCCAGGTTCTGCTTGAGCCCGTCCAGGATTTCGCGCTCCAGGTGCCCGTCGCGGGCCAGGCGCTGGGCCCCGTTTATCTCGTCCACCAGGTCGGTGCTGACCTCAGCGAACTTCTTGACGAAGCCCAGCGGATTCTGTAGCTCGTGGGCCACGCCGGCCGTCAGCTCGCCCAGGAAGGCCATCTTCTCGCGCTGCACGAGCTGATCCTGGGTGGTTTTGAGCTCGGCCAGGGAAGCCTGCAGGGCGGTGTTGGCCTGGCGCTGCTGGCGGTAGCTGCGGGCCAGCAGCAGAATGAAGATCAGCAGCATCACCAGGCCGCCGAGCAGGGCGTAGAGGCGGTAGTGGGCCCGCAGGGTCTGGCGGTCGGCGGCGGCTTGCTGGGCGCGCTGCCGCTCGGTGTAGTTCACGTTTTGCAGGCGCATCACCTTTTCCTGACCAAAGAGCGTGTCCTTCATGGCCAGCATCAGGCTCTGGTACTTCAGGGCGCTGTCGGCGGGGCCGCGGGCCTTGAAATCCTGGGTGAGCAGGGTGCTGGAGTTGAGCACGCCGCGCAGAAAGCCGTTGGCCTGGGCCGCCTGGCAGCCCAGCCGGGCGTAGTAGATGCTCGAATCGGCGTTGCCCTGCTGCTGGTAGAGCGTGGCCAGCCCCACGTAGGAGAAGTTGCTGCTGCGCAAGTGGTGCAGCACCTCTGACTCGGCGATGCTGCGGCGGTAGTAGGCCAGCGCGGCGGCGGTACGGCCCTGCTTGCGGGCCACGTTGCCCAGGCCGTAGAGGATATAGTTAGTAGAGGAATGAATGCGGCGCGCCAGGGTCAGGGCCTGCTCCTGGAAGTACTGGGCCGAGTCGGTTTCGTTGTAGAGGTCGTAGGCCAGGCCGATGTTACTCAGGTCGATGACGACGCGGTTATCGTCCTTAAGCTGCTGGCCCAGGCGCAGGGCGCGGAAATAGTACGAGAGGCCCTGCTGCCGGTCGCGCAGGTATACGTAGATGATGCCGATGCTGCGCAGGTTCTGGGCCTGCATCGACACGTCGCGGGTGGCCTCGGCCAGCCGCAACGACTGCTGGAACAGCTCCAGGGCCCGGGCCAGGTTGCTTTCGCGCAGGGCCGCGCCCAGGCGGTTGAGGGCTGCGCACTCGCCGTGCGGGTAGCGGATGCGCCGGGCCAGCACCAACGCCTGCTGGGCATAGGCCTCGGCCGAGTCGGTGCGCAGGGCCCAGTACTGGTCACTGATTTTGCAGAGCAGCAGCACGCGGCTGCTGTCGGGCTGGGGCTCTTGGAGCTCCTGGTGAAATTTGTCCAGGGCCGGGCTCTGGGCCCGGGCTCCTGGACCGGGCAAGCCAAGCAGTAGCAGCAGGAGGCAGAGGGCAGTGGCGCGAAACCGGGCAGGCATGCAATAAGTGCGGTAAGAGGACGGAGGGCACCAAGCAACCGTCCACGGCAGCTGAGGTTTAGCAGTCGGGAGCTTAGCAACCGTGAATATCCCTCGAATTAGGTTAAGTCCCACTATCGGGTCCGCCGGGGCTGCCGCCACCCGCCGCAGCCAAACCGCGCGCCAGCCTCCGCGGCGGGATTTGGCCCGCCGGGCAGCGCGTCGAAGCCACCGCAAAAAACGCGGGCCGGGCTGGGGCGGGTCCGCAAATAAAAGAGCCGGCGCAGCTCGACCGGCCGGCTTTTCGCAGTTTTTTAAAACCCGCGGCTTTGCCGGGGAGTTAACAGCGGTTAGAATCCTGAACCTGACTCTATGACTACTCCCGATCCTTCCGCCGCGCAGGGCCCCGACGTGGTGCTGATTGGCGCCGGCATCATGAGCGCCACGCTCGGCGTGCTGCTCAAGCAGCTGCAGCCCGAGCTGACCATCGAAATCTTTGAGCGCCTCGACAGCGCCGCCGCCGAAAGCTCCGACGCCTGGAACAACGCCGGCACGGGCCACTCGGCCTTCTGCGAGCTGAACTACACGCCCGAGCTGCCCGACGGCTCCATCGAAACGGTGAAGGCCGTCAAGATTGCCGAGCAGTTTGAGGTGTCGAAGCAGTTCTGGAGCTACCTCGTGGAGCAGCAGCTGCTGCCGCCGGCGCCGGAATTTATCCAGAGCATTCCGCACATGAGCTTCGTGTGGGGCGCGGCCAACGTGGAATACCTGCGCAAGCGCCAAGCCGCCCTCACCCAGAACCACCTGTTCCAGGGCATGGTGTTTTCCGACGACCCGGCCCAGTTGGAGCAGTGGATTCCGCTGGTGATGAATGGGCGCGACCCGGCCGAGAAAGTGGCCGCCACCCGCATGGACCTCGGCACCGACGTCAACTTCGGGGCCCTGACGCGGGCCATGTTTCAGCAGCTCCAGCAGCTGCCGGGCGTGACGCTGCACTTCCACCACGAGGTGAGCAAGCTGCGCAAGGATGAGGAAGGCCGCTGGGTGGTGAAGGTGCGCAACCTGGCCACGGACGAGAAGCGTAAGGTGCGCACGCCGTTCGTGTTTATCGGGGCCGGCGGGGGCTCCTTGCCGCTGCTGGAAAAAGCCGACATCCCCGAGGGCCACGGCTTCGGCGGCTTCCCCGTGAGTGGGCAGTGGCTGAAGTGCACCAACCCGGCCGTCATCGAGCGGCACCAGGCCAAGGTTTACGGCAAGGCCTCGGTCGGCTCGCCGCCCATGTCGGTGCCCCACCTCGACACGCGCATGATCGAGGGCAAGCGGGAGCTGCTGTTCGGACCCTACGCGGGCTTCTCGACCAAGTTTCTGAAGAACGGCTCCTTCTTCGACCTGCCTTCCTCGATTCAGGTCAACAACATCCGGCCCATGATTTCGGCCGGCCTGCACAACCTCTCGCTCACTAAGTACCTCATCGACCAGGTGCGGCAGTCGCCGGAAGACAGGCTGGCGGCCCTGCGCGAGTACCTGCCCGAGGCCCGCATGCAGGACTGGGAGCTGGAAGTAGCCGGGCAGCGCGTGCAGGTGATTAAGAAGGACGCGAAGGGCGGCGGCGTGCTCGAGTTCGGCACCGAGGTAGTCAGCGCCGCCGACGGCAGCATCGCCGCGCTGCTGGGCGCCTCCCCCGGCGCCTCCACCGCCGTGGCCATCATGGTCGACCTGCTCCGGCGCTGCTTCCCCCAGCAGCTCGCCACTGAGGCCTGGCAGACCAAACTGCGCCAGATGATTCCCTCCTACGGGCAGGCGCTGGGCCAGAACCCGGCCCTGGCCGCCGAGGTCCGCGCCCACACTACGGCCGTGCTGGAGCTGCACGTGGGCCAGCCGGCGGAGTAGCCTAGCTGTCATTTGATAAAGGCCGTCATGCTGAGCGCAACCGAAGCATGACGGCCTATTGTATTCAGTATGACACACTATATAGAATAATGTAGTCACGGCCAGCCGACCGCAGCTGCCGGCTTCTGCGTAGCTTGCCGGGTTGCCCGGCCGGCCGAATTAGGCGACGGCGCCTACCACTGACTTGTATCGAATGAAGAAACTCTTACTGTTGCTATTGCTCCTGCCTCAACTGGTGCGGGCCCAGCCCGCCGCCGAGCCCCTGCAGATTGCCGAGCGGTTTGTGGCGCCCGAGGGCTGGCCCGACATGCGCGGCTACCTCTGCTGCGAGGCCGCCGGGCAGGCAAAGCGCCAGACCCTGGGCCAGCAGATTCCGCGGAAGCTGCGGCGCCGCTGCCAGCTGCTGCAGCAGGACTCGGCCCGGGCCGTGGTGGCCGTAGAGCTGCGCGACTCCACCACCCGCAACGACTTCTACCTGCACTTCACCCGTGAAGCCAGCGGCTGGAAGTTGGGGGCCGTCCGCTCCCTGGCCATGACAGCCCTGGGCGCGCCCATGCTCAAGATGCTCACCGGGATGCCGCCCAAGGAAGTGGCCAAGTACGACCAGACGCACCCGGCCGCCGGCCACGCCTTCACCGTGGGCAACATCCGGCTCTGGGTGGGCGCCGACGCCGATATCATGCAGCACTTCCGCCGCCGCCGACCCGACTTTGAGGAAGTGGTGCGACTGGTGCGGGCCGGGCAGTATTTCACGGCCGACAGCGCCAACGCCGGCGAGCAGGCCGCCAACGCTGACCCGGCCGTGCAACGGCTGCTCCAGTCGTTGTTTATCAGCCGCGTCACGCGCCGCGACCTGCCCTGCGGCACCTGCCTGGAGTTTGTCATCGGGGGCATGGTCGACAACACCGTGGGGCTGCTCTACCAGCCCGATGCCGCCGCCGTGCCCGCCATGAGCCCGAACCGCGTCATCGTCATCCGGCCCCTGGGCGACGGCTGGTACCTATACAAGACCACCTGAGGGGCAGGCGCCGGCCGTCGCGCTTCATTTGGCGCTTTGTTTATTTAACTAGTTTTACTTCTCCAACGCCCCGGCCTGGCTCCTTGGCCGCGGCTTTTCTCTCTCCGACCTCCCGCTGCCCCCGTCTTTATGAACCCGGTTGACTACCAGAAACTGTTCCGCCAGCTGCCCGAAAACTTTATGCTCCTGACCCCCAACGCGGTTATCGTCGACAATACCGACGGGCACGAGGCGGCGTCGTTGAAGAAGCGGGCGGACGTGCTGGGGCGCTCCATGTTCGAGGCGTATCCGTCGGTGGATCAGAACCAGGGCGACATCATCTTCCAGTCGCAGGAGCACGTGCGCCGGCACCGCGAGCCGAACACGATGCCCGTGATTCGCTACGACCTGGAGGTGCCCGCCGAGCAGGGCGGCGGCTTCGAGCAGATGTTCTGGCAGGCCACCCACTACCCCATCCTCGACGAGCAGGGCGAGCTGCTCTACATCCTGCAGCAGACCGAGAACATCACCGAACAGTACCTAGCCCAGCAGCGCGCCGAGCAGATGCAGCGCGAGCTGGCCGAGAACCAGAAGCGCACCGAGTTTATCCTCCAGTCGTTGCCGGCCCTGATCTGGACGGCCACGCCCGACGGCGCCTGCGACTTCTTCAACCAGAGCTGGCTGAGCTTCGTGGGCAAGTCGCTGGCGGAGCAGACCGGCGCGCAGTGGCTGCCCAGCCTGCACCCCGACGACCAAGCCCGGGCCCAGAGCATGTGGCACGAGGCCGTGGCCCAGGGCACGCCCTACCAGATCGAGTACCGCCTGCGCCGGGCCGACGGCCAGTACCGCTGGGTGCTGATGCGCAGCCTGCCGCGCCGCGCCGCCGACGGCCAGATCCTGATGTGGGTGGGCAGCGGCTTCGACATTCACGACCAGAAGCAGATGGTGCAGGAGCTGCTCGAAGCCAACGAGCAGCAGTCGGCCCTCTCCGACCAGGCCTACGAGGCCTACAACCTGGCCGTGAGCCAGCGCGAGACGTTCTACAACCTGTTTCAGCAGGCTCCGGCGCTGATCTGCATCCTGCGCGGCCCCGAGCACCGCTACGACTTCGTCAACCCCCAGTATCAGGAGCTGTTCCCGGGCCGCCAGCTGGTGGGCCTCACCCTGGCCGAGGCGCTGCCCGAAATTGCCGAGCAGGGCTTCGTGGGCATCCTCGACAACGTGTACGCCACCGGCGAGACGTTCTACGGCAACGAGATGCGCATCATGCTCGACCGCCACGGCGACGGCCAACTGGTGCCGGGCTACGTCAACTTCACCTACCAGCTCTTCCGCGAAGGTGGCCAGAAGGCCGGCATCACCGTGTTTGCCTACGAGATAACCGACCTGGTAGAAGCTCGCAAGGCCCTGGAAAACCTGGGCGCGCCGAGCAGCCCGGCGAATCAATAAGGTAGTGGTCCTGTTTTGCACGCTCTCCGGCCCTCCCGCCCCCTCCCGATGGACATAACCACGCTGGATTTCCAGCAAGCCCGCATCAAGCAGGTCCTGTTCAAGTCGCGCCTGCGCTCCGTGCTCTACGGGGTGCGCGAGCCCGACGCGGCCCTGTTTGCGCTGAGCGAGAACCCGCTCGGCCAGTGGCTCCAGACCATTGTCAAGCCCAAGTACGGGGCCTACCCCGAGGTGCGCGAGATTGAGCGCGCCATCGTCAACATGCTCGACGCCGGCCAGCGCCTGGTCAAGCAGTACCAGCGCGGCCAGATCGAGGAGTCGCGCACCGGCCTCGACCAGGTCGACGTCTACGCCGCCCAGATCGAGCGCCTGCTCCAGCAGCTGGAGCGCACCACCACGCTGGCGGCCTAGCCGGCCCGCCCCGTCTCCGTAAATATCAACGGCCGGCCGCTTCCCAGCAGCCGGCCGTTGGCGTTTCGTTGACCGGACCCGCCGGGGCGCTAGCGCACCACCAGGCGGACGACTCGGCTGCCGGCGCGCACCAGGTACACGCCCGCGGGCAGCGCGGCCGGCAGCGGCAGCCGGGCCGTGCCAGCGGCATCGGCGGTGGCCGTGAGCACGGGACGGCCCAGCGCGTCGAGCACCTGCACGGGGGCGCCGGGCTGCGCGCCGCTCAGCGTGACGGCGCCCGCGCCCGGGTTGGGATACACGCTCAGCGGGGAAGCCGGCGCGGCGGCCCCGCGAACCGGCGTGGGCAGGGCGGCCGCGGGGTAGAGCGCTATGTAGTTGGCGCCGATGTCGCCCGCCGTGGTGAAGACGCCGCCCACGTACAGGCCGGCACTGGTCGGGACCAGAGCGTAGACGATAGAATTCACCCCGTTGGCGGTACCCGTGCCCAAACTGCTCCACGTGGTGCCGTCCCACTTAGCCACCCGGTTGGCCGCTAAACCGCCCGCCGTGACAAACTCTCCCCCGACGTACATGGTACTGCCGCTCGGGGCCAGGGCGTAGACAACGTAACCCACGCCATTGGCCGG
>Ga0247729_10000378_pt1 | contig 19085 bp, 10 predicted proteins | sample UWRJL133311R2_FD_180958 | JGI IMG/M metagenome (GOLD analysis project Ga0247729, IMG submission 180958) | Plant litter microbial communities from Arlington Agricultural Research Station in Wisconsin, United States - UWRJ-L133-311R-2 | ecosystem: Environmental > Terrestrial > Plant litter >... | reverse complement strand
GGCGATCATCCGATTGGACCGCGGGCGCTTGCGCCGGCGCGGTCCCCGGCCCGCCAGCTCCCGGCGGCCGCGCGCCATCAGATCGAACAGAACAAGGCATCATGAATCCTGTCAAAGCACTTGAATCTCATGGTCAAGCCGTCTGGCTGGACTTCCTGGCCCGCGGCTTCGTCGCCAAGGGCGACCTCAAGAAGCTGATCGACAGCGACGCCGTGAAGGGCGTCACCTCGAACCCGTCGATCTTCGAAAAGGCGATCGGCAGTTCGGACGAATACGACGCCCCCATCGCCAAGGCGCTGCAGTCCGGCGACCTGCCGGTGGCGGACCTGTTCGAGAAGCTGGCCATCGAGGACATCCAACATGCCGCCGACGTGTTGAAGCCGGTCTATGACAGCCTGAAGGGCAGCGACGGCTTTGTAAGTCTGGAAGTCTCGCCCTATCTGGCGCTGAACACCAAGGGCACCGTGGTCGAGGCCCAGCGGCTGTGGAAGAACGTCGCGCGCAAGAACCTCATGGTGAAGGTGCCGGCGACCAACGAGGGTCTTCCAGCGATCAAACAATTGATCGGCGAAGGCATCAGCATCAATGTCACGCTGCTGTTCGCGCAACAGACCTATCGCGATGTGGCCGAGGCCTACATTGCCGGGCTTGAACATTACGTCGCCGGCGGCGGCGATCCGTCCCACGTGGCCAGCGTCGCCTCGTTCTTTGTCAGCCGCATCGATGCGCAGGTCGACAAGCAGCTCGACGAGAAGATCGCAAAAGCCAATGACCCGACCGAGAAGGCCCGGCTCGCCGCGCTGAAGGGCAAGGTCGCCATCGCCAACGCCAAGCTGGCCTATCAGGATTACAAGAAGCTGTTCGCCGGCGCGCGCTGGGACAGACTGGTCGCCAAGGGCGCAAAGCCGCAGCGGCTGCTGTGGGCCTCCACCGGCGTCAAGAGCAAGGACTATCGCGACACGCTCTATGTGGAAGAGCTGATCGGCAAGGACACGGTCAACACCGTGCCGCCCGCGACGCTGGACGCGTTTCGCGACCATGGCGAAGTGCGCGACAGCCTCGAAGAGAATGTCGACGCCGCGAAGCAGGTGCTGGCCGATCTCGACAAGACCGGCATCTCGCTGGACAAGATCACCACCGATCTGGTGGCCGACGGCGTCAAGCAGTTCGCCGACGCCGCCGACAAGCTCTATGGCGCCGTGGCGCACAAGCGCGCTGCCTCGCTCACGGGCAGCCTCGACGGCCAGAAGCTGGCGCTCGGTAAGGGCCTCGCCGAAGCGGTGAAGACCCACACCGAGGAATGGCGTGCGGACGCAAAGATCCGCCGCCTGTGGCAGAAGGACAAATCGGTCTGGTCGGGCCAGGACGAGGACAAGTGGCTGGGCTGGCTGAACAGCCCCGCGGACGAAAAGGCCAAGCTGGCCGATTACGCCGACTTCGCCACGTGGGTGAAGGCGCAGGGCTTCACCGACGCGGTCGTGCTCGGCATGGGCGGCTCCAGCCTCGGGCCGGAAGTGCTGGCGCAGACCTTTGCGCAGGCCGCGGGTTTCCCGAAACTGCATGTGCTGGATTCTACCGATCCGGCGCAGGTGCGCGCCATGGGCGCGGCTGTGACCATCCCCAAGACGCTGTTCATCGTCTCCAGCAAGTCCGGCGGCACCACCGAGCCCAACGTGATGAAGAACTACTTCTTCGCGCAGGTTGCTGACGCTGTCGGCGCGGACAAAGCGGGCAGCCATTTCGTCGCTGTTACCGATCCCGGTTCGTCGCTGGAGAAGGTGGCCAAATCGCAGAATTTTGCGCGCATCTTCCACGGCGATCCGACCATTGGCGGACGTTATTCCGTGCTGTCGCCGTTCGGCCTGGTGCCGGCGGCCGCGGCCGGCGTCGATCTCACCAAGCTCATTGATCTGACGCTGTCGATGGTGCGCTCCTGCGGGCCGGATGTGCCGCCGGCTGAAAATCCCGGCGTGCAGCTTGGCCTCGCCATGGGCTCCGCCGGTCTAGACGGCCGCGACAAGGTCACGATCTCGTCCTCGACCAAGATCGCCGACTTCGGCGCTTGGGCCGAGCAGCTGATCGCCGAATCCACCGGCAAGGACGGCAAGGGTCTGATCCCGATCGACGGCGAGACGCTGGGCGAGCCCGGCGTCTACGGTACCGATCGCTTCTTCATCGACCTCCGCACCGACGGCGAGAACGACGCGTCGCATGATGCGAAGCTCAACGCGCTGGAGGCCGCGGGCCATCCCGTGGCGCGCATCGTGATGAAGTCTATCGACCATCTCGGCCAGGAATTCTTCCGCTTCGAGATGGCTACCGCTGTGGCCGGTTCGATCCTCGGCATCAACCCGTTCAATCAGCCGGATGTGGAAGCCGCCAAGATCAAGACGCGCGACCTGACGGAATCCTTCGAGAAGACCGGCGCGCTGCCGCCGGAGACCCCGGTGATCTCGACCTCGTCGGCGGATCTCTACACCGACGACAAGAACGCGGCGGCGTTGCGAAAAGCCGGCGCCAATGGCGATCTCGCCTCGTGGCTGAAGGCGCATTTCGGCCGCGCCGGCAGCGGCGATTACGTCGCGTTGCTTGGCTACATGCAGCGCGACCCTGAAAACATCGACACGCTGCAGCACATCCGCATGGCGGTGCGCGATGCCAAGCATGTGGCGACCTGCGCCGAATTCGGGCCGCGCTTCCTGCACTCGACGGGCCAGGCCTACAAGGGGGGCCCCGCCAGCGGTGTGTTCCTGCAGATCACCACCGACGATGCCAGCGATCTCGCGATCCCCGACTACCGCGCCTCGTTCGGCATCATCAAGGCGGCGCAGGCACGCGGCGATTTCGGTGTGCTGACCGACCGCGGCCGCCGCGCGCTGCGGGTGCATCTCAAGGGCGACCTCAAGGCCGGGCTCGCGATGCTCGACAAGGCGATCCTCGCCGCACTCAACTAATAACGCATGATCCCGAAAAGTGGGTACCGGTTTTCGGACCAGATCATGCGCAATCAATAAGGATTTCCAATGCAGCTCGGCATGATCGGCCTCGGCCGGATGGGTGGCAATATTGTCCGCCGCCTGATGAAGAACGGCCACACCGCGGTGGTCTACGACAAGGACCCGAAGGCGGTGGCCGCGCTCGCCGCCGAAGGCTCGATGGGCGGCGCCTCGCTGGAGGAATTCGTCGGCAAGCTCAGCAAGCCGCGCGCGGTCTGGGTGATGCTGCCGGCCGGCAAGATCACTGAAGCCACCATCGACGCGTTGACCAAGCTGCTGGAGCCCGATGACGTGATCATCGACGGCGGCAACACGTTCTGGCAGGACGACGTCCGCCGCGGCAAGGCGCTAAAGGAAAAGGGCCTGCATTATATCGACGTCGGCACTTCCGGCGGCGTCTGGGGCTTCGAGCGCGGCTACTGCATGATGATCGGCGGCGACAAGGCCGTGGTCGACCGGCTCGACCCGATCTTCAAGACGCTGGCCCCGGGGATCGGCGATATCCCGCTCACGCCGGGCCGCGACAACAGCGATCCACGCATCGAACAGGGTTATATCCACGCCGGCCCGGTCGGCGCCGGGCACTTCGTCAAGATGGTCCATAACGGCATCGAATACGGCCTGATGCAGGCCTACGCCGAAGGCTTCGACATTCTGAAGAACGCCGATATCGAGGTGCTGCCCGAGGCGCATCGCTTCACGTTGAACCTGCCGGATATCGCCGAAGTCTGGCGCCGCGGCAGCGTGATCCCGTCCTGGCTGCTCGACCTCACCTCCTCCGCGCTGGCCAAGAACGAAACCCTCGATACCTATTCCGGCTATGTCGAGGATTCCGGCGAGGGCCGCTGGACCGTGAATGCGGCGATCGACGAATCCGTACCGGCGGAAGTGCTGACCGCGGCGCTGTTCGCGCGTTTTCGCTCGCGCAAGGAGCACACCTTCGCCGAAAAGATCCTGTCGGCGATGCGCGCCGGCTTCGGCGGCCACAAGGAGCCGGATCAGCATCCCCATCCGGTCAAGCAGGATGCGCCCGATATCATCAAGCCGAAGGGTTGATCGACAGTGACTGAAGCCCAACCCGTAACGAAAAAACCCGATCCCTGCTCTTTCGTCATCTTCGGCGTCACCGGCGATCTCGCCCACCGGCTGGTATTGCCGGCGCTGTATAATCTCGCAGCGACCAATCTGCTGCCGGAAAAATTCTGCGTGGTCGGCATTGCCCGCAAGGCGATGTCTAGCGACGAGCTGCGCCAAGACATGCTGGCCGGCCTGAAGAAGTTCGCGACCCGTCCCGTCGACGACAAGATCGCCGAGGGCTTGCTGTCGTGCCTGACCTGCATCGAGGCCGATCCGAAGGATCCGGCGTCGTTCGACAAGATGCGCGACGAACTCGATGCGCTGGAAAAACGCCGCGAGACCACCGGCAACCGGCTGTTCTATCTGGCGACGCCGCCCAGCGCGTTCGGCCCGATCGCGCAGCAGCTCGGCCGCACCGGCATGCTGAAGGAAAACGGCTCGTGGCGCCGCCTCGTGGTGGAAAAGCCCTTCGGCACCGACCTGGAATCCGCCAAGGCGCTGAACGCCGAACTGCTCAGCATCGTCGAAGAACAACAGATCTACCGGATCGATCATTACCTCGGCAAGGAGACGGTGCAGAACATCTTGGTGCTGCGCTTCGCCAACGGCATGTTCGAACCGATCTGGAATCGCAACCACATCGACCACGTGCAGATTACAGTCGACGAGAAGCTCGGCGTCGGCCACCGCGGCTCGTTCTACGACGCCACCGGCGCGCTGCGCGACATGGTGCCGAACCACCTGTTCCAGTTGCTGTCCCTGGTGGCGATGGAGCCGCCGGCCAAGTTCGAGGCGCATGCGGTGCGCTCCGAAAAGGCCGAGGTGCTGGGCGCGATCCAGCTCCAGTCTGAGGCCGAAGCGCTGAAGAACTCCGTTCGCGGGCAATATCTCGGCGGCACTATCGGCGACAACGTGATCGAGGACTATCTCAAGACCGAGGACGTCAAGCCGGACTCGACTATTGAGACCTATGCGGCGCTGAAGCTGACCATCGACAACTGGCGCTGGGCCGGCGTGCCGTTCTATCTGCGCACCGGCAAGGCGCTCGGCATCAAGCGCACAGAGGTCGCGATCAAGTTCAAGCAGGCGCCGTTCGCCATGTTCCGCGACACCGCGGTGGACGAGCTGTCGCAGAACTACCTGGTGATCGGCGTCGAGCCCACCGAGGGCATCGCGCTGCAGTTCAACACCAAGATTCCCGGCCCGTCGATCCAGATCGAAGGCGTCGAGATGAAGTTTCGCTACAAGGACTATTTCAAGGCCGAACCCTCCACGGGTTATGAAACGCTGATCTATGATTGCATGATCGGCGACAACATCCTGTTCCAGCGCGCCGACGGCGTCGAAGCCGGCTGGCAGGCGGTGCAGCCGTTCCTCGACGCCTGGAAGAAGGCTGGCGCCGATGGCCTGAAACAGTACAAGGCCGGCAGCGAAGGCCCCGTCGAGGCCGAAGAGCTGATGAAGCGCGACGGCCGCTCCTGGCGAAAGTTGAGCTGATGGGGCTCGGTCGAAAAATCATCGTGGTGGACGACGCCGCGGCGCTTGCCGAGACGGCGGCGGAGCGCGTGATCGCCCGGATGGACAACAATTCCGGCCGGATCGCGATCTGCCTGACCGGCGGCTCAAGCCCGAAGCAGCTTTATGCGCTGCTCGGCAGCGAGGATTACGTGGACCGGATTCCGTGGGACCGCGTGCACTGGTTCATTGGCGACGACCGCTTCGTCAAGCCCTCCGATCCGCTCAACAACATGAGCATGGCGCGCAGCATCTTCCTCGATCGCTGTGCGCCGGCCGCCAACATCCATCCGATCGCCACCGAAGCGCACAGCCCCTATGAGGCGGCGCATCTCTATGAGCAGCATCTGAAAAGCTTCTACGGTGCCAACGAACTCGATCCACCGCAGCCGCTGTTCGACCTGGTGCTGCTTGGCGTCGGCCCCGATGGTCATATCGCCTCGCTGTTTCCGGGCTATCCTGCGGTGGAAGTCACCGACGAGTGGGTGGTCGGTGTTTCCGAGGCGCACGTGGCGCCATTCGTGCCGCGGGTCAGCCTGACCCTGCCGGCGCTGGGTTCGTGCCACGAGATGCTGTTCGAGGTCGGCGGCGCCGACAAGCGCGCGATCCTCACCAAGGTGCTCACCGGCGCGGATCTTCCGGCCAACCGCGCGCGCTCCTATGAGGGCGAAACGGTGTGGCTGTGCGACCGCGCGGCGCTGCCGGAAGACTACAGTGCCTGACGTCTGCGCACTCGTGGTGATGGGCGTGTCGGGCTCCGGCAAGAGCACCGTTGCGAAAAAACTCGCCGAACTGCTCGGCTGGCGCTTTGCCGATGGCGACGACTTTCACCCGGCCAGCAATGTCGCCAAGATGAGCGCCGGCCATCCCCTCACCGACGACGACCGCTGGCCCTGGCTGCAGGCCATTGCCGACGAGATCGACCGCGTTGCCGCGGCAGACGAACAGATCGTGGTCGCCTGCTCAGCATTGAAGCGCGCCTATCGCGAGGTGCTGGTGCACGGCCGCGACGATGTCTGCGTCGTCTATCTCGACGGCAGCCAGGAATTGATTGCCGCGCGCATGGCCGCGCGAAAAAACCACTTCATGCCGGCGGGGCTGCTCGACAGCCAGTTTGCCACGCTGCAGCCGCCCGGCGCAGACGAAAACCCGATCTCCGTGACGATCGATGCTACGGTCGACGACATCGTCGACGCCATCATCGCCAAGCTCCCCCACAGGAAGAATTCATGACCCGCATCGTCCTCGTTGTCTCCGATGTCGATGGCACCATGGTGACCAAGACCAAGGTTCTGACCGAAGCCGCAAAGGCCGCCGTGCAAAAGCTGCACGACGCCGGCATCGGCTTCACCATTACCTCCAGCCGCCCGCCGGTGGGCATGCAATTTTTGATCGAGCCGCTGGGCATCACGTTGCCGATCGGGCCGTTCAACGGCAGCTCGATGGTCGATGGCCAGTTGCAGGCGATCGAGCAGCATCTGATCCCGGAAGCCGCGGCCACGCGCAGCATCGAAGTGCTCGACGAATACAGCGTCGACATCTGGCTGTTCACCAACGACGAATGGCTGATCAAGCGCAACGACGGCAAATATGTGCCGCACGAGCAGAACACCATCCAGCATGATCCGGTGATCGTCGACGACTTCACGCCGTACCTCGCCAAAGCCTGCAAGATCGTCGGCGCCAGCGCCGACTTCCCGCTGCTGGAGCGCTGCGAGAAGGCGATGCAGGAGGCGCTGGGCGACACCGCTGTCGCGGTGCGTTCGCAGCATTATTATCTCGACATCACGCCGCCCGGCCAGAACAAGGGGACCTTTGTCGCAGCAATCGCCAAGCGGCTCGGCATCTCGCTCGGCGCCATCGCCACCATCGGCGACATGCAGAACGATCTGCCGATGTTCAAGGTATCGGGCATGTCCGTGGCCATGGGCAACGCCACCGACGACGTCAAAGCGCTGGCGACGGACGTAACCACGTCGAACGAGGAAGACGGATTCGCCGGTGCGGTGGAGATGATCCTGCGGAGAAATGCGGGGGGATAACTGTCGTCCCGGACAAGTGAGCGCAGCGAACGCCGATCCGGGACCCATAGACACCGTGGTTGTGTTGCGAAGATAGCTGCGCCGCTCTTTTTCAACCGAAGGGACGGAGGCTATGGGTTCCGGCTTGCGCTCGCGCCGATGCGCTCGCTTACCGGGATGACATAGGCTACTTCGACCGCTGCATCACCGGCTTCTCCGCCGCCTTCCGCGCGCTACACAGATTCTGTGCGGTATTGACCAGCGCAATATGGGTCAGCGCCTGCGGGAAATTGCCGGTCTGGCGCTTGGCGATGGAGTCATATTCCTCCGCCAGCAGGCCGACGTCATTGGCGATGCCGACCACGCGGTCGAACAATTGCTGCGCCTTGTCGATCTCGCCAGCCAGGATATAGGCGTCCGCCAGCCACAGGCTGCAGGCCAGGAACGCGCCTTCGATCGGCTGCGTCTCGCCGGTCTGCTCGCGCGGGTCGTGGCGCAGCACAAAACCGTCGCGCATCAAATGCCGTTCGGTTGCGGCGATGGTGCCCTGAATGCGCGGGTCGGACGGCGGAAGGAAGCCGACGGGCGACAGCAGCAAGTTGCTGGCATCCAGCACGTCGGCGCCGTAGAATTCCATGAAGGCGTTCTGATCTTTGTTGAATCCCTTGTCGCACACATCGCGATGGATGGTGTCGCGCAGCGCGCGCCATTCCTCGAGCGGTGCCTCGAAGCCGAATTTCTCGGCGCTCTTGATGCCCCTGTCGAACGCCACCCAGCACATCACTTTCGAGAACACGTAATGCTGGCCGTCGCCGCGGCGTTCCCAGATGCCGTGGTCGGGCCGGTCCCATACTTCGGCCAGATGCTCCAGCACCTGGCGCTCCACGGCCCAGGTCGCGCCATCAAGTTCGAGATCCGCCATGCGCGACTGGTGGAAGGCGTCGATCAGCTCGCCATAGACGTCGAGCTGCAACTGCGCGTGCGCGGCATTGCCGACACGGACCGGCTGAGCGCCCTCATAGCCCGGCAGCCAGTCGGCCTCCCATTCCAGCAGCCGGCGCTGGCCCATGATGCCGTACATGATCTGCATGTCGGCCGGCGATCCGGCCGCGGCGCGCAGCAGCCAGTTGTGCCAGGCCAGCGCTTCCTCGGTGTAGCCCGAGTTCATCAGCACCAACAGGGTGAAGGTGGCATCGCGCAGCCAGCAGAAACGGTAGTCCCAGTTGCGTGCGCCGCCGAGTTTCTCCGGCAGCGAGGTGGTGGGGGCCGCGACAATGCCGCCGGACGGCGCATAGGTCAGCGCCTTCAGGGTGATCAGCGAGCGCATCACCAGATCGCGGCTGTGGCCGTCATAGGTGCAGCGGCCGCTCCATTCCAGCCAGAACTCCTCGGTGTCTTTCAGCGCGCCTTCGGGATCGATCGGCGCCGGCACCTTCAGATGCGACGGGCCGTAGGTCAGCACGAACGGAACGCGCTCGCCGGGGCCGACCTCGAATTCCGCCACGGTGGTGAGGTCCTCGCCGTGGGTCTCGACCGGCGTGCGCAGCACCGCCATGTCGGGCCCGCAGATGCCGAGCAGCGCGCCGTCGTCCTGGCGTTTCACCCAGGGAATGGCGATGCCGAAGCCGAAGCGCACCACCAGCTCCATGCGCAGCTTCACGCGGCCGCTCTCGCCGCGCACGATGCGCACCACGTCGGAGGCCGCGCCGCGCGGTGGCATGAAGTCGATCAGGGTGATGGCGCCCTCGGCGGTTTCCAGCCGGGTTTCCAGGATCAGCGTGTCGCCGCGATAGTGTCGCGAGCAATGCGTGATCTCACCGACCGGCGCGATCTGCCAGTGGCCGTGCTGCTTGTCGCCGAGCAGTGCGGTGAAACAGGCATCGGAATCGAACGCCGGCCAGCACAGCCAGTCGATCGAACCGTTGCGACTGACCAAAGCGGCGGTCTCGCAATCGCCGATCAGCGCGTAGTCCTCGATGCGGCCGGGCAAGCTCAGGCCGCCTGCGTGGAGCGGTCGGCCAGCGCCGCCTGCAGGGCCGTCAGGTCAATGGCGCCGGCGATCTGGTCGACGGCGACCGGCAGCCGCTGCCGCCAGTTCGGGTGCTCGTCGATGGTGCCGGGGATGTTCGGCTGGTCGATCACGCCCAGCAGATCCTCCAGCGCCACGGCCAGCATCCGCGTCGAGGTCAGCGACAGGAAGCGGACCACGCCGTAGAGGTCGGTCTGGTCAATGCCGTGCTGGCGCAGGATGTCGTCGAGTTTCTCTATGGCGTAGCGCCGGGCGTCGTCGCTTTCGCCGGGATCGATGCCCAGCCCGCGCTTCATCACCAGATCGGCGTAGCTGCGCCAGCCGGCGAAGGTCGGCAGGTCATGGGTGTTGAAGGTCACCAGCGCGTTGGTGGCGTAGTGGTCGACATCGCGGAACGCGGCGCGTTCGTCGCGCTCGAACATCATCACCAGATACGACCAGATGCCCCAACCCGCGAGCTCATCGCGAAAACCGTCGGGTACGGTGCCGAGATCTTCGCCGATCACCACGCAGCGGTTGGCGACGCTTTCCTGCGCCGTCACCGCGAGCAGCGCCTGCAGTGGCATTTTCACGTAGGCGCCGTTGTCGGCAGCGTAGCCGTGCGGCACCACGTAGAGGCGGTTGAGGCCGAGCACGTGGTCGAGCCTGATAGCGCCGGCATAGCGCATGGAGGCGCGCAGCATGTCCTTGAACGGCGCGAACGACTGCACTTCGAGGCCGCCGCCGTTGAAGCCGGCGAGGCCCCAATTCTGCCCGGCGGGCTGCAGCGCATCCGGCGGCGCGCCGATCGACAGATGGCGGGACACCGCGACCTGCTCGTTCCAGGCGTCGAAGCCGCCGCTCTGCACGCCGACAGCGACGTCGAGATACAGCCCGACCTTCATGCCGAGTTTCGCGGTCAGATCGAAGCAAGCCTTGAGCTGCAGGTCGGCATTCCACTGCACGTATTCGATGAACGCCACTTCCTTGGCGTCAGGGCCGGCGCGTAGCCGGCTGCACTGTTCGTCGTCGGGATGCTGGAATTCCTCCGGCCAGTCCCACCATGCGGTCTGCAACTTGTGCCTGAGCATCTCGAAGCAGGCAAAGCGCGTCAGCAGCGGCGCGCGCTCGGCGCGAAAGGTGGCGAAGGCGACCTGCCGCGGCGAGGCCGGATCGGCGTTGAATTCCTCGAACGCCGCGCGCAGGGCGGCATCCTTGGCCAGGGCGACGGCGGGATAATCGACATGCGGGCTGGCGCGCAGCTTGGCCAGCGTGTCGCCACTATCAGCCGCGGCGAATTCCGGCAGCGCTTCCACGTCGATATACAGCGGGTTAAGAAACAGCCGGCTGTTCGGCGAATACGGGCTGCATTCGGCCGGGCGGTCGTCGAACAGCGCATGCAGCGGGTTGAGGCCGACGCCGCCGGCGCCGATGCTGGCGGCCATCTCGATCAGCCGCTGCAGGTCGGTGAAGTCGCCGATGCCCCAGTTGCGCTCGGAGCGCAGCCCGTACAGCTGCACCGCCAGGATCCAGGACCGATCGAATTCGCCGCGAAACGCCTTGGCGGGGGCAACGATAACCGGCGCTTCCTCGGAGAACAGCGATGCGTCGGTCAGCCGCAGACGCCAGACGCCGACCGGCAGGTTGAGCGGCCACAGGATGCTGCGGTCACCGGTCTCGCCCTCGGCCAGCACCTTGACCCCATCGAGCACTTCCCACTTCAGCGGGAAGGTCGCGGCCTCAGTGAGGTAGGAGCGTTCCGCCTGTCCGGCCCGGACCACCACGGTGTGGTCGAGAAACCGGTGCTGGGTGCGCACCGGCATGGCGTCGAGGATGAGTTTCAGGGCGACGGCATCGGTGGTGTGCCAGTGCCCTTGTCCGTCATGAAAACCTGTCTGGATTCCGAGTTCGGCAGCTTTTTCAAAGAGGTCCATACGGCACGCTGTTTGCAACGCAGCAACATGACACTGCTGCGAAATTTGTGAATTTCAGGAATAGGATAGCCGTTTTCAACGCTTCGATCTAAGCTCGGTTCCCGATGGAACCAACGCCTGCCACGGGGCTTTGTATATGATCGCACCGTCTCTTTTCCGCAACTCGAAACGGGACGACATTCTCATGTCGATGGCATCACTGTGAACAAAACCACCCAAATCGTGGAAACGGTCGCCGCTGGCGCCTTCCACATCGAGAACATCTATCCGATCATCGACGCCGGGCGCTTCCCGATCAAACGGATCGCAAGCGAGCCCATCGAGGTGTTCGCTGACCTGTACCGCGATGGCCACGAGATCATCGCGGCAGCGATCGTCTGGCGCCGCGAGCAGGACCGCGACTGGAACCGCACGCTGATGGCGCTGGAGGTCAATGACCGCTGGGGCGGCTCCTTCACCCCCGAGGGCATCGGCCGCTACGTCTATGCGGTCGAGGCCTGGACCGACGAGTTCGCCACCTGGCGCCACGGTTTCGAGCTGAAACTGAAGGCCGGCCAGGACGTCACGCTGGACGCGCTGGAAGGCGCGGGCCTGATGACCAAGGCGCAGTCCGGCGGGCCGGAGGCATCGGCCGTCATCGTCAAGGCCTGCGAAACCTATCTGCAGACCGGCGAGAGCGAACCGCTGCTGGCGCCCGAGTTGCGCGCCGCCATGGCGGAGGCGCAGTCGCGCCCGGATCTCACGCGCTCGCCGCTGCTGCCGCTGATGATCGATCGCGAGCGCGCCCGCAATGGCGCGTGGTACGAGATGGTGCCGCGCAGCCAGAGTACTGTCGAAGGCCAGCACGGCACGTTTCGCGACTGCATCGCCCGGCTGCCCGACGTGGCAGCGATGGGCTTTGACGTCGTCTATTTCACGCCGATCCATCCGATCGGCGTCAAGAACCGCAAGGGCAAGAACAACTCGCTGACGGCCCAGCCGGGCGACGTCGGCAGCCCCTACGCCATCGGCGGCAAGGAAGGCGGCCACGACGCCCTCCATCCCGAACTCGGCACCATGGACGACTTCCAGGCCTTCATCGCGGCCGCCAAGGCCGTGGATATCGAAGTGGCCATCGACGTCGCCGTGCAGTGCTCGCCGGACCATCCCTGGATCACGGAGCATCCCGACTGGTTCAAGCGGCGGCCGGACGGCACCATGAAATACGCCGAGAATCCGCCGAAGCGCTACGAGGACATCCATAACCCCGATTTCACCTGCGACGACGCGGGATCGTTGTGGAATGCCTTGCGCGACGTGATCCTGTTCTGGGCCGATCACGGCGTGAAGATTTTCCGCATCGACAATCCACACACCAAGCCGCTGCGGTTCTGGGAGTGGATGATCCACGAGGTGCAGATCAAGCACCCTGACGCGCTGTTCCTGGCCGAGGCTTTTACCAAGCCGAAGCTGATGAAGGGCCTCGCCAAGCTCGGCTTCTCGCAGAGCTACACCTACTTCACGTGGCGTACCGAGAAGTGGGAGATCGAGCAGTATCTCAACGAGCTGTGCGGCTATCCGGAACGCGAGTTCTACCGGCCTAACTTCTTCGTCAACACGCCGGACATCCTGCCGTTTCACCTGCAGTCGGGAGAAGCCTGGATGTTCAAGGCGCGTGTCGCGCTGGCCGGGGCGCTGTCGTCCACCTACGGCATCTACAACGGCTTCGAGCTGCTTGAGCATGAGCCAATCCCGGGCAAGGAAGAATACCTCAACTCGGAGAAGTACGAGATCCGGACGCGCGACTGGGATGCGCCCGGCAACATCAAGCCGTATATCCGCGAACTCAACATGGCACGCCGCGCCAACAAGGCGCTGCAGCAGACCAGCAACCTGCGCTTCATGGCGGTCGACGACGTCAACGTCATCGGCTTCGTCAAGGAATCCGTCGATCTGTCCAATCTGGTGGCCGGTGCGATCTCGCTGTCGCGCGACGTGCACGAGGTCTGGCTGCCGATCAACAGCCAGGTGATGGTCGACGGCCAGCGTCGCGACATTGCGGCAGTCGAGAACATCATTACCGGGGAACGTCACCCCGTCGAATGGGGCGGCCTCCGTGTCCGGATCGACCCCATGCGCGACCCCGCCATCTTCTTTCGCTGCCTCGCCTGAAAGCGCCTCAAATGAACGTGTTGCCGAATATCGACTCGACTGTGACGCCGGGCGCGAAAGACGATCCCCTGTGGTACAAGGACGCGATCATCTATCAGTTGCATGTCAAGGCCTTCGCCGACAGCAACAATGACGGCATCGGCGACTTCGCCGGCCTCACCGAGAAGCTCGACTACCTGCAGGAGCTCGGCGTCACCGCGCTGTGGCTGATGCCGTTCTATCCGTCGCCGGGCCGCGACGACGGCTACGACATCGCCGACTACGGCTCGATCCATCCCGACTTCGGCACCATGAAGGATTTCCGCCGCTTCATCTCCGAGGCCAAGCGGCGCGGCCTGCGGGTGATCACCGAACTGGTCATCAACCACACCTCGGACCAGCACGACTGGTTCAAGCGCGCGCGGCGCAGCCCGGCCGGCTCCAGCGCCCGCGACTGGTATGTCTGGAGCGACACCGACAAGAAATATGACGGTACCCGGATCATCTTCACCGATACCGAGAAGTCGAACTGGACCTGGGACACCGAGGCCAAGGCCTATTACTGGCACCGCTTCTTCTCGCACCAGCCCGATCTGAACTTCGACAACCCGCGCGTCGTTTCGGCAGTGGTGCAGGTGATGAAGCGCTGGCTCGACGCCGGCGTCGACGGATTCCGTCTCGACGCTATCCCCTATCTGGTGGAGCGTGACGGCACCAACAACGAGAACCTGCCGGAGACCCACAAGGTCATCAAGCACCTGCGCGCTGAGCTCGATGCCTATGCGCCCGGCAAGTTGCTGCTCGCCGAGGCCAACCAGTGGCCTGAGGACGTGCAGCAGTATTTCGGCGACAGCGACGAATGCCACATGGCGTATCACTTCCCGCTGATGCCGCGCATGTACATGGCGATCGCCCAGGAAGACCGCTTCCCGATCACCGACATCATGCGCCAGACCCCGGACATTCCGCAGGACTGCCAGTGGGCCATGTTCCTGCGCAACCATGACGAACTGACGCTGGAAATGGTAACCGACGTCGAGCGCGATTACCTGTGGTCGACCTACGCCAACGATCCGCGCGCGCGCATCAATGTCGGCATCCGCCGCCGCCTCGCGCCGCTGATGGACAATGACCGGCGCAAGATCGAGCTGATGAACTCGATGCTGATGTCATTCCCCGGCACGCCGATAATCTATTACGGCGACGAAGTCGGCATGGGCGACAACATCTATCTCGGCGACCGCAACGGCGTGCGCACCCCCATGCAGTGGACGCCCGACCGGAATGGCGGCTTCTCCCGCGCCGACCCCGCACGGCTCTACGCCCCGACCATCATGGATCCCGTCTACGGCTATGAATCCGTCAATGTGGAAGCGCAGTCGCGCAGCCTGTCGTCGCAGCTCTCGGCCACCAAGCGGCTGATGCAGGTGCGCAAGTCGACGCTGGCGTTCGGCCGCGGCACCATGCTGTTCATTCGCCCGAGCAACCGCTCGGTGCTGTGCTACGTGCGGCAATACGGCGACGAGGTCATCCTCTGCGTCGCCAACCTGTCGCGCTCGGCGCAAGCCACCGAACTCGACCTGTCGCCGTGGAAAGAGCGCGTGCCGCTTGAAATGCTCGGCCGCACCAAGTTTCCGCCGATCGGCGAACTGCCGTACATGGTCACGCTGGCGCCTTACGGTTTCTACTGGTTCCTGCTGCAGGAGCGCGATGTTTCGGAGCACTCCGCGCCGCCGGTCGTGCCGGAATTCGAAACCCTGGTCGTGCCACTCGGCGCCACCTGGATGTCGCTGGAGCGCACCCGCGGCGTGTTCGAGCGCGACGTGCTGCCGGCGCATCTGGCGCGTACGCGCTGGTATCCAGAGCGATCCGCCCGGGCGATCCAGCCCAAGCTGACCTCGGCGGTGCCGTTCGCCGAAATCGGCGACAACCGCCCGTGGCTGGCGTTCTTCGAGACGACGCAGCGCGGGGTCACCAACCGCTACGTGCTGCCGATGCAGATCGAATGGGTGCGCTTCGACCGCGAGCGTTATAACCCGCGCGCCTTTGCTGCCGTCCGCCAGGGTGCCCGCGAGGGCACGCTGCTGGATGTCGCCACCGACCAGATCTTCATCGCGCTGCTGCTGCACAATTTGCACAAGTCGCTGGTGGTGGAAAACGAGGACGAGAGCGCACGTCTCGAATTCCGGCCGACCGCGAAGCTCGCCGACAAGCCGTTCCACCAGCCGGTCAATATCCGTGCGGTGGAAACCGAACAGTCCAACAGCACCGCGCTGGTCGACAGCGACTGCGTCGTGAAGATGTATCGCAAGCTGCAGACCGGCATCAATCCGGAGATCGAGCTCGGCCGCTTCCTGACCGACGTCGCCGGCTATGCCAATACCCCTGCCCTGCTCGGCAGTGTCGAACTGGTGGAAGGCGACCAGACCAGCGCGATCGCCATCGTCCATGCTTTCGTGCAGAATCAGGGCGACGCCTGGACCGTGACCTCGGCCTATCTCGACCGTTTCGTCGACGAGCAGAAGCTGCTCGCCAATGGCGACGAGGTGGCCCAGAGCGAGGAACAGGTGCCGTATCTGCGCTACATGTCGCAGACCGGCCGCCGCGTCGCCGAGATGCACATGGCGCTGGCCAGCCGCGATGACATCGCAGATTTCAAGCCGGAGCCGGTGACCGCCGCGGACGTCGGAATGTGGATCGATGAGATCGTCGACCGCGCCGAGCTGGTGTTCGAGGCGCTGCGGCCGCGGCTGTCCTCGGCGAAGGACGCCGACCGGGCGCTGATCGAACAGGTGCTGGCGCTGCGCGGCGGGCTGCGCGAGCGGCTTGTGGCGCTTTTGCCGCGTGACATTGACGGGCTGAAGATCCGCCACCATGGCGACTTTCATCTCGGCCAGATGCTGGTGGTGAAAGACGATATCTTCATCATCGATTTCGAGGGCGAGCCGCGCCGCCCGCTCGAGGAACGACGCCGCAAGGCGCCAGCGGCGCGCGATGTTGCCGGGTTGATCCGATCCATCGACTATTCGGCGATCGCCGCGCTGGAACGCGCAATGAAGGTGACGCCCGACGATAACGGCAAGCTGGCGGCTGCGCTGGACGGCTGGCGGGAACGGGCGACGGCGGCATTCGTTGGTGCCTATCGCGATACCGTGACGGATGTACGCTTGTGGCCGGCGGACTCTGGAAAGGCGGAAGGCATGTTGAACTTCTTCCTGCTGGAAAAGGCCTTCTACGAAATCGAATACGAACTGGCGCACAGGCCGGACTGGCTGCGGGTTCCGCTGGCCGGGACGCTGCGCATTCTGAACCAGCACTCTGAGGAAGTTTCATGATCAAGTTACCCGAAGAGGCTTATGCCATTGTCGAAGGTCGGCATTCCGACCCCTTCCACTATCTCGGCCCGCACAGCGAGGACGGAAAGACCGTGGTGCGCGCCTTCCTGCCGGAAGCGCTCAACGTCGACGCCATCGACGACCATGGCGCGACCACCTCGCTCGAACGCGTCCATGACGCAGGCCTGTTCGTTGGCGCACTGGCCAACGGTTCGAGCAGTTATCAGCTTCGCGCGCGTTTCGGCGAGACGACCGTCGATCTCGACGATCCCTATCGCTTCCCGCCGATCCTGACCGACTTCGATCTCTACCTGCTCGGCGAAGGCACCCATCAGCGGCTGTTCGACAAGCTCGGCGCGCATCCGATGACCCTGGAAGGCGTCAAGGGTGTCGGCTTCGTGGTGTTCGCGCCCAATGCGCGCCGCGTCAGCGTGGTCGGCGACTTCAACTTCTGGGATCCGCGCCGGCATCCGATGCGGGTGCGCGGCGCCGGCTACTGGGAGCTGTTCGTGCCCGCCGCCACCGCCGGCGATCACTACAAGTTCGCCATCACCGGCCCGCAGGGCCAGCAGCTGGCGCTAAAGTCCGATCCGATGGCGTTCGAGGCGGAGCTGCGCCCGAGCACCGCCTCGATCGTGGTCGACGAAGACAAGATCCCGCATCCGCGCCCGGCGCCCGCCGACATCAATGCGCTGAACAAGCCGATGTCGATCTACGAAGTGCATCTCGGCTCGTGGCGCCGCAAGGGCGACGCCAATGAATGGCTGACCTATCGCGAATTGGCGGAAACGCTGCCGCGTTACGCCCGCGACCTCGGCTTTACCCATGTGGAATTCCTGCCGGTCAACGAACATCCGTTCGACGGCTCGTGGGGCTACCAGCCGACCGGCATGTTTGCGCCGACCAGCCGCTTCGGCAAGCCGGAAGACTTTGCCGCGCTGATCGACGCCTGCCACGCCGAAGGCCTCGCCGTGCTGCTCGACTGGGTGCCCGGCCATTTCCCTGACGACGCCCATGGTCTCGGCGTGTTCGACGGCACCGCGCTCTATGAGCATGCCAACCCGCTGCAGGGCCGGCACATGGACTGGGGCACGCTGATCTACAATTACGGCCGCACCGAAGTGGTCAACTTCCTGGTGTCCAACGCGTTGTTCTGGCTGGAGCGCTACAACATCGACGGGCTGCGCGTCGATGCGGTGGCCTCGATGCTGTATCTGGACTACAGCCGCAATGCCGGCGCCTGGATTCCCAACAAGTATGGCGGCCGCGAAAACCTCGAGGCGGTCTCGTTCCTGCGCCGTTTCAACAGCGAGGTCTATGCCAAATTCCCCAACGCCATGACGGCGGCGGAGGAATCCACCGCGTGGCCCCAGGTGTCGCGTCCGGTCGAATATGGCGGGCTCGGCTTCGGCTACAAGTGGAACATGGGCTGGATGCACGACACGCTGAACTACATCAGCCAGGACCCGATCTACCGCAAATATCACCACGGCTCGATCCTGTTCGGCCTACAGTATGCATTCTCGGAAAACTTCGTGCTGCCGCTGTCCCACGACGAAGTGGTGCACGGCAAGAAGTCGCTGATCGGGCGGATGCCCGGCGACGACTGGCAGCGCTTCGCCAACCTGCGGGCCTATTACGCCTTCATGTTCGGCCATCCCGGCAAGAAGCTGATGTTCATGGGCTGCGAATTCGCCCAGGAGCGCGAGTGGAATCACGACCGTTCGCTGGACTGGCACCTGGTGGAGCAGCCGAAACACGCCGGTATCCAGTCGCTGGTCCGCGACCTCAACGAGCTGTACCGCAACCAGCCGGCGCTGCACGAGCTGGATTGCGATCCGGCCGGCTTCGAATGGGTGATCACCGAGGACGCCGGCAGCAACGTGTTCGCCTGGCTGCGCAAGGGCGCCAATCCCCGCGCGCAGTGCCTGGTGGTGGTGAACTTCTCGCCCAATGTTTACCGCGACTACAAGGTGCGGGTGCCGTTCCCCGGCAAGTGGCGCGAAGTGCTGAATTCCGATGCTGGAATCTATGGCGGTGGTAATGTCGGCAACGCCGGCGAGGTGCAG
>Ga0247729_10000376_pt1 | contig 19131 bp, 19 predicted proteins | sample UWRJL133311R2_FD_180958 | JGI IMG/M metagenome (GOLD analysis project Ga0247729, IMG submission 180958) | Plant litter microbial communities from Arlington Agricultural Research Station in Wisconsin, United States - UWRJ-L133-311R-2 | ecosystem: Environmental > Terrestrial > Plant litter >... | reverse complement strand
AGCGCAACCTGTGCGTCGCGAACCTGCTTCCCGCCGCGCTCACTCTCACCGACGCCACCGCGTCCGTCGGCGGGTTCCGCCTCGCTGCGGCTGGCAACGACGTGCGCCTCAGCGGTGCCGAACTGACTGCTCCCGGCACCTGCGCCTGATCGCAGGACCCGCATCCGTCACCCGGTACTATTGACTCGGCCTCTTCGGACCAAGCCGGGTTCGCACGCTCCGCTCACATCGATACCTCTTGGGGTCCACCCGTGTCTGTCAATCCTCTAGCGCCGTCGTGGCTCCCACACCCCGACGATGCCAATGACCTTGCCGCCACCGTCTGGTCGCGCAACGCCTCTCGTGCAGAGTCCGGAGAGATCGTCGTCGCCGGGGTGACCGCAACCGAGCTGGTCGAGCAGTTCGGAACACCCGTCTACGTCGTCGACGAAGCTGACGCGCGATCCCGCGCCCGTGAGATCCGCGAATCGTTCGACGCCGCGTTCGCCGCCGTCGGATCGGCCGCGAAGGTCTACTACGCCGGAAAAGCCTTCCTCTCTATCCAGGTCGCCCGCTGGATGCTCGACGCCGGGCTCAACATCGACATCTGCAGCGGGGGAGAGTTGGCAGTCGCCCTCGCCGCCGGCGCAGAGGGAAGCCGCCTCGGCTTCCACGGCAACAACAAGAGCCTCGACGAGATCGACCGCGCCGTAAGCGTCGGCATCGGCGCCATCGTGATCGACAGCGTGATCGAGATCGCGAGAGTGGCGGATGCCGCCCGTCGCCACGGCGTCGTGCAGCCGGTTCGCCTGCGCATCAACAGCGGTGTGCACGCCTCGACCCACGAATACCTCGCGACGGCCCGCGAAGACCAGAAGTTCGGCATCCCACTCGCGGATGCCGCAGGCGTCGTCGCCCAGATCCGCTCGCACGAGTCGCTGCGCTTTCTCGGACTCCACTCACACATCGGCTCGCAGATCTTCGAGTCGGAGGGCTTCGCCGAAGCTGCTCGCCGGCTCTTCGCCGTTCACGCCGAGCTGCTGGCCGGTGGGCCCGTGCCCGAGCTGAACCTCGGCGGCGGATTCGGCATCGCGTACACCTCGGTCGATGAGGCACTGCCCATCGGCGAGCTCGCCACACGCTTCGCAGAGATCGTGTCGAGCGGTGCTGCTGCTCTCGGCATCCCGGTTCCCGTGGTCGCCATCGAACCTGGACGCGCCATCATCGGCCCATCGACGACGACGCTGTACACGGTCGGGACGATCAAAGATGTTCTGGTCTCCGGCGACGGCGACAGCGACGGCGACAGCCGCGAAGCTGTGCGCAAGTACGTCAGCATCGACGGCGGCATGAGCGACAACGTGCGCCCGGCGCTGTACGGCGCCGACTACTCCGTGCGCATCGCCAACCGCACCTCGACGGCGGATGCCGCACTCGTGCGTATCGCGGGAAAGCACTGCGAGAGTGGCGACATCGTCGTGCACGCCGACTACCTGCCCGGCGACGTCACACCGGGCGACATCGTTGCGATTCCCGCGACCGGCGCCTACTGCTGGTCGCTCGCAAGCAATTACAACTACCTCGGGCGCCCTCCCGTGATCGCCGTGCGTAACGGCGAGGCGCGGGTGATCGTCCGTCGCGAAACCGAAGCCGACCTACTGGGCCGGGACACCGGATTGGAAGAACAAAAACACTCATGATCGAATACCGCAACCTCAAGGTCGCCCTGCTGGGCGGCGGAAGCGTCGGCGCCCAGGTGGCCGATCTTCTCCTCACCCACGGTGACGAACTCGCGAGCCGCGCCGGAGCGGGTCTCGAACTCATCGGAGTCGCCGTGCGCAACGCCGACGCCGTGCGCACCCCCGAGATCCCGCAGCACCTCATTACGACGGATGCCGAAGCGCTGATCCACGGAGCCGACATCGTCGTCGAGCTCATGGGTGGGCTCGAGCCCGCCCGCACGCTGATCCTGCAGGCGATCAACTCCGGTGCGGATGTCATCACGGCCAACAAGGCACTGCTCGCGACTCACGGCACCGAGCTCTTCGATGCGGCTGAGCAGGTCGGCGCCCAGCTGTACTACGAGGCAGCGGTCGCCGGCGCGATCCCGATCATCCGCCCGCTGCGCGACAGCCTCGCAGGAGACCGCGTCACGCGCATCCTCGGCATTGTCAACGGCACGACCAACTACATCCTCGACCGCATGGACACCACGGGCGACTCGCTCGAAGAGGCCCTCGCCGTCGCGACCGAGCTCGGCTACGCCGAAGCCGACCCGACTGCCGACATCGGCGGGTACGACGCAGCCCAGAAGGCTGCGATCCTCGCGAGCCTGGCCTTCCACACCACGGTTCCGCTCGACGCCGTCTACCGCGAGGGCATCACCGAGGTCACCCTCGAGCAGGTAGCCGCTGCCCGCAAGGCCGGCTACGTCGTCAAGCTGCTCGCGATCTGCGAGCGCATCGAGATCGAGGGCAAGCCGGGGGAGTACGGCGTCAGCGCCCGCGTCCACCCCGCGCTCGTTCCGCTCGGCCACCCGCTCGCCGCAGTGCACGGCGGCAACAACGCTGTATTCGTCCAGGCCGAAGCCGCGGGCGACCTCATGTTCTATGGCGCCGGCGCCGGGGGAATCCAGACGGCATCCGCTGTTCTCGGCGACCTCGTCTCCGCTGCCCGCCGCCACGTCATCGGCGGCCCGGGTGTTGCCGAGTCGACCCACGCCAACCTGCCGATGCTGCCGATCTCGAGCGTCATCACGCGCTTCCAGATCACTCTTTCGGTCATCGACGAGCCAGGCGTGCTCGCCGAGGTCGCGACCTTGTTCGCAGCCCACGGTGTCTCGGTCGAGGCCGTGTCACAGTCGGTCGCAGTGGGTACTGACGACACTGACGCCACCGCTACCCTTGTAATCGTGACGCACCAGGCGACCGAGGCGTCGCTCTCCGCGACTGTCGAGGCCCTCGAGCAGACCGCTGTTGTCGCATCCGTCGTATCTGTACTGAGAGTTGAAGGACTGTAAGTGGCTCATCAATGGCGTGGAGTGCTCCACGAATACCGCGACCGTCTCGACGTCACCGACGCGACCCCGATCATCACCCTGGGTGAGGGCGGCACGCCGCTCATCCCCGCCCCGGCTCTCTCGGCCCGTACCGGCGCCAAGATCTGGGTCAAATTCGAGGGCATGAACCCGACCGGATCCTTTAAAGACCGCGGAATGACGATGGCGGTGTCGAAGGCTGTCGAAGCCGGCGCCAAGGCCGTCATCTGCGCCTCGACCGGCAACACCTCGGCTTCTGCCGCCGCGTACGCCGCCCACGCGGGCATCACTGCCGCGGTGCTCGTACCCGAGGGCAAGATCGCGATGGGCAAGCTCGCCCAGGCGATCGCTCACAACGCGGAACTGCTTCAGGTGCAGGGCAACTTCGACGACTGCCTCGACATCGCCCGCGACCTCGCGGCGAACTACCCGGTGCACCTGGTCAACTCGGTTAACAACGACCGCATCGAAGGCCAGAAGACCGCCGCGTTCGAGGTCGTCGAGACCCTCGGCGACGCCCCGGACTTCCACATCGTGCCCGTCGGCAACGCCGGCAACTACTCCGCCTACTTCCGCGGTTACAGCGAAGAGCTCGAGCGTGGCGCGACCACGAAGCTCCCGCGCATGTTCGGCTTCCAGGCCGCGGGCAGCGCACCGATCGTGCTCGGTCACGTCGTCAAGAACCCCGACACCATCGCCAGCGCCATCCGCATCGGAAACCCGGCATCGTGGGAGCTCGCCACGGTCGCCCGTGAGACCAGTGACGGCTACTTCGGCGCGATCAGCGACGAGAAGATCCTCGAAGCCCACCGCATCCTCTCCGCAGAAGTCGGCATCTTCGTCGAGCCCGCGTCGGCAATCAGTGTTGCCGGCTTGCTCGAGCGCGCGGATGCCGGTCAGATCCCGAAGGACGCCACGATCGTTCTCACGGTCACCGGCCACGGCCTGAAGGACCCGCAGTGGGCCCTTCGTTCGGCAGACGGCTCTGACGTCACCCCGACAGTCGTTCCCGTCGACACCGCGGAAATCGCGAGTGTGCTCGGGCTGAGCAAGGCATGACCGACGGGGCTGCCGCGCAGTTTCGCGGTCGCTCGGTAACCGTCAAGGTTCCCGCGACATCGGCGAACCTCGGCCCCGGCCTCGATACCCTCGGGCTCGCCCTCGCGCTCTACGACGACCTCCACGTGAGTGTCCGTGATGAGCCTGGGGCCTTCGTCGAGGTCATCGGAGTCGGCGCGGGCGAGGTGCCCACCGACGAGACGAACCTCGTCGTCACCTCGATCGCGTACACCTTCGCCGCGTTCGGCCAAGAGATGCCCGGCCTCAACCTGGTCGCGCACAACAACATCCCGCACGGACGCGGTCTCGGATCCTCTGGAGCGGCGATCGTCGCCGGCATCATGGCGGCCCGCGGACTGCTCGAGGGCATCGTCGAGATCGACGCGGACGCCCTGCTGAGAATTGCCACCGAACTCGAAGGTCACCCCGACAACGTCGCCCCGGCGCTCTTCGGCGGACTGACCATCGCGTGGACCTCGGACAACGGCCCGCAGCACAAGAAGCTCATCGTGCACCGCGGTGTCTCGCCCCTGGTCTGTGTTCCGGAGTCGACCATGTCGACCAAACTCGCACGCAGCCTTCAGCCGCAGTCGGTGCCGCACGAAGACGCGATCTTCAACGTTTCCCGCTCTGCGCTGCTGATTGCGGCGCTCATCCAGAGCCCGGAACTGCTGCTCGACGCGACCGAAGACCGCCTTCACCAGAGTTACCGGGCGAGCGCGATGCTCGAGACCGGCGAGCTCATCAGTGAACTGCGCAGCCGGGGAATGGCGGCCGTGGTTTCAGGCGCCGGGCCCTCCGTGCTCGTGCTTGCCAGCGATCCGACCCAGCGTCTTCAGGCGGCCGAAGTCGTGGAATCCCACACCGAAACACCGTGGCAAGCGCTCATGCTGGCCGTCGACTTCAAAGGTGCTACAGTGATTGCGCACCCGGTAGAAGCTCTGGCCTAGCCAAAAGCTCCCCAGGTTGCACTCTCATTAGCATTCGCCTCGCCCCGTTGATTCCTGCGCACCCGTGCAGACATGGGCTCGGCGAACAGCTCTCCACCGGAATCACTCTTTTCCGGTAGGGGAAAGGAACCCCAGTAGTGACTGATGTCAATGTCCGCGCAACGAGCGTGGACAAGAGCGCCGCACTGAGCACCCTCCGTCTTCCTGAGCTTGTAGCTCTCGCGGGCGAGTTGGGCCTCACCGGCGCATCCAAACTTCGTAAAGGAGAACTCGTGGACGCGATCAACGAGATCCAGAACCCCACCGCACACGCAGACGCTCCGGCCGACGCTGCGTCGGCTGACAGCGCGCCGCAGGCGGAAGCTCCCGAGAGCGCCGCACCGGCGACTGTCGATGCTCCCGTAGCCGAGGCACCTGCTGCTGAAGCGCCCGCCGCTGAGCCTGCCGCCGAGGTCGTTGTGCCTCCGGTAGCCCCCGCGACCAAGAAGCGCGCACCGCGTCGCGCCAACTCGGCCGACGCTGCGGCTCGCGCCGCAGCGGCCGCTGCAGCAGCCGAGGCAGTCGGAGAGCTCGTTGCCGAGCAGGCCGCCGCTTCGACCGACGCAGCACCCGTCGAGACCGGCTTCGCGCCGAAGTCCGCCCGTGCCCACGTCGCAAAGGCCAAGTCGGGCGTCGCCCCGGTCGCCGCCGACGAAGCTCCCGAGACCACTGCAGACGAGAGCGCCGCGCCTTCGAGCACCGAAGCTCCCGCCGCTGACGCGTCGACCGACGCCCCGGCCGCCGAGGCATCCGTCGAAAGCACCGACGCTGAACAGGGCGCAGCGCCCGAGGGCGGATCCGGACGCAACCGCAACCGGAACCGCAACCGCAACGAGCGCCAGGAGCGCCAGCAGGCGAATGCCGCAGCCGCGACTGACGACGAGGGTGACGCCGCAAACGGCAACCAGCGCGATGGACAGCGCGAAGCTGGCCAGCGCGAGAATGGCCGCAACGCTCGCGGAAACGCGCGGGCAGAGCGCGCTGAGCGCACCGAGGCCAACGAGCGGAACAACGACCGTAACAACGGTGACCGCAACGGCAACGAGCGTGCCAACAATGGCAACCAGCGCAATGAGCGCAACAACGACCGCAACGAGCGCGGGAATGACCCCCGCGCCGACCAGCGCAACGATGCAGCCGACCGTAACAACGGCCCGCTGCAGGACGACGAGCGCGGCGGACGCAACCGTTACCGCGACCGCAAGCGCGGCCGTGGACCGGTCGGCGACGACTTCGAGCCCGAAATCACCGAGGATGACGTGCTCATCCCGGTTGCCGGAATCCTCGACGTGCTCGACAACTACGCCTTCGTGCGTACCTCGGGATACCTCCCGGGCAACAACGACGTCTACGTCTCGCTCGGCCAGGTCAAGAAGTACGCCCTGCGCAAGGGTGACGCTGTCGTCGGTTCGATCCGCCAGCCCCGCGAGGGTGACGCCGGCCAGGGCCGCCAGAAGTACAACGCCATCGTGCGCATCGACTCGATCAACGGACTTCCCATCGAGGAAGCCGCGAACCGCGTCGAGTTCGGCAAGCTGACCCCGCTCTACCCGACCGAGCGTCTTCGCCTCGAAACCGAGCCGGGCAAGCTGTCCACCCGCATCATCGACCTCGTGTCCCCGATCGGCAAGGGCCAGCGCGGCCTGATCGTCTCGCCGCCCAAGGCCGGCAAGACGCTCGTGCTGCAGGCGATCGCCAACTCGATCGCCAAGAACAACCCCGAGGTCCACCTCATGGTCGTTCTCGTCGACGAGCGCCCCGAAGAAGTCACCGACATGCAGCGCACCGTCAAGGGCGAGGTCATCGCCTCGACCTTCGACCGCCCCGCCGAAGACCACACGACTGTCGCCGAACTCGCCATCGAGCGCGCCAAGCGTCTCGTCGAGCTCGGCCACGACGTCGTCGTGCTTCTCGACTCGATCACCCGCCTGGGCCGTGCGTACAACCTGGCTGCCCCGGCATCCGGTCGTATCCTCTCCGGTGGCGTCGACTCGGCAGCGCTATACCCGCCGAAGCGTTTCTTCGGTGCTGCGCGCAACGTCGAAGAGGGCGGATCGCTCACGATCATCGCCACGGCCCTCGTCGAGACCGGGTCCAAGATGGACGAGGTCATCTTCGAGGAGTTCAAGGGCACCGGCAACATGGAGCTGCGCCTCTCGCGTGCTCTCGCCGACAAGCGCATCTTCCCCGCTGTGGACGTCAACGCCTCAGGGACGCGTCGCGAGGAGATGCTGCTCGGTGCCGAAGAAGTCAAGGTCACCTGGAAGCTCCGTCGTGCCCTCGCGGGTCTCGACCAGCAGCAGGCGCTTGAGATCGTGCTGAAGAAGATGAAGGACACGTCGTCGAACGTCGAGTTCCTCATGCAGATCCAGAAGTCGATGCCGAGCACCACGGGAACCAAGGAAGACTAAGTCGTGTTCGAGTCAGTACAAAGCCTGCTGGCCGAGCACGACCAGCTTCAGGAACAGCTGGCCGACCCGGAACTGCACTCCAACCCGGCCAGGTCGAAGAAGGTCAACCGGCGCTACGCCGAGCTCAGCCGTATCGTCGCCGCGTTCCACGCCTGGACCGAGCTGACGGACGACCTCGCTGCCGCTACCGAAATGGCCGCGGAAGACGAGTCGTTCGCCGCTGAGATCCCGGCGATGACCGAGAACCTGGCGACGGCCGAAGAGACCCTTCGTCGACTGCTGATCCCACGGGACCCCAACGACGGTCGCGACATCATCATGGAGATCAAGATGGGGGAGGGCGGTGCCGAGTCGGCACTGTTCGCCGCCGACCTGCTGCGCATGTACCTGCACTACGCGGAATCCCGCAAGTGGAAGACCGAGATCATCACATTCACCCAGAGCGATCTCGGTGGCTACAAGGATGTCCAGCTCGCGATCAAGGGCAACTCGACCGACCCCGCCGAGGGCGTGTGGGCACACCTGAAGTATGAGGGTGGAGTCCACCGCGTGCAGCGTGTGCCTGCGACCGAGTCGCAGGGACGCATCCACACGTCGGCCGCCGGCGTGCTGGTGTTCCCCGAGGTCGACGAGCCAGAAGAAGTCGAGATCAGCCAGAACGATCTCAAGATCGACGTCTACCGTTCATCGGGCCCCGGTGGCCAGTCGGTCAACACGACCGACTCCGCCGTGCGCATCACCCACATTCCGACGGGCATCGTCGTGGCGATGCAGAACGAGAAATCGCAGCTGCAGAACCGCGAAGCCGGCATGCGCGTTCTTCGGGCCCGCATCCTCGCCCGGTACCAGGAAGAAGCGGATGCCGAGGCATCGGTGTTCCGCAAGAGCCAGATCCGCACCATGGACCGGTCCGAGCGCATCCGCACGTACAACTTCCCGGAGAACCGCATCGCGGATCACCGCACCGGATACAAGGCCTACAACCTCGATGCCGTGATGAACGGTGCTCTCGAGCCCGTCATCCAGTCGTGCATCGCGTCTGACGAAGAAGCACAGCTCGCCGACATCGGTTCTGAATCCGACTGACGACGTCCGGGGCGACCCGGCCACCGTCGCGAGAGAACACTCGAGATGACCACGATTGATTCCGCACCGCCCGAGGTGAGACCGATGAACCCCACGACAATCGCCAACGTTCGCGACCAGTCGATCGAGTCTCTCTCGCGTGCCGGCGTTCCTTCGCCGGAGGCAGATGCTGAGCTTCTCATCGGGCACGTGCTCGGTATGAGCCGCGGTGCCGTGCAGGCGCGCGCGATCACCGGCGCAACGCTCGGCATGGAAGACATCCTCGCCATCAGCGACGCCGTCGGACGCCGCGCTGCCCGCGAGCCGCTGCAGCACATCACCGGTCTCGCCGCGTTCCGCTCGATCGAGCTCGCTGTCGGACCCGGCGTCTTCGTGCCGCGCCCGGAGACCGAGACCGTCGTGCAGTTCGCGATCGACGCGCTGAAGGCTGTGCCGTCGGAGCGACCGATCGGCGTGGACCTGGGTACCGGAAGCGGTGCTATTGCGCTGGCCATGGCGACCGAGGTGCCGCACGCGCAGGTGTATGGCGTGGAGGTCTCACCGCAGGCGTTCGTATGGACCAAACAGAACTTCCGCACGATCGCGCCGGATAACGCCACCGCAGTGTTCATCGACCTCGCCGACGCGCTGCCCGGTCTCAATGGCAGCGTGGACGTCGTGATCTCGAATCCGCCGTACATTCCGGCCGCCGCGATCCCGCGCGACCCCGAAGTGCGGCTGTACGACCCCGAGATCGCGCTCTATGGGGGCGAAGACGGGCTCGACATCGTGCACAACGTCTCGTCGACGGCTGCGCGACTGCTTCACCCGGGCGGAACACTCGTGATCGAGCACGGCGAACTGCAGGCCGCTGAGATCGCCGCCCTGCTGCGCGCCGACGGCTGGCACGCGGTGTCGTCGCACCGCGACCTCCTGGGTCGCGACCGAGCGACAACAGCCACCCGCTAGCCCCCTCTTCCTCCCGGTTTCTCCCCGGGTTTGTGCTTTTTTGCGGGTTGAGCGCGCTTTAACCCGCAAAAAGGCACAAACCCGCGGGTGGGGGCTGGGGAAAGCTTGCGCGGCGTATCCGTGCCGGGTCGATCATCGGGTGATGACAGCGCGACGACCGATTCCCGAACCACTCGAAGGTCCCTCCTTCAGCGTCGGTGCGGCACTGCGCGTCGGCGTCTCGCCCAGCCGGCTGCGCGCGCCGGATCTCGATGCGCCGTTCACCGGCATCCGCGCTGTGAAACCGGATACGGAACCGCCGCTTCTCGACTTCGACTTCGCTGCTGCCACGCGGTCGATCATTCAGCTTGCCCGGCAGTACGCACCACGCCTCAAGCCCGGCCAGTTCTTCTGCGAGATGACCGCGATCGCGCTCCACGGGCTTCCGGTTCCCTCACCACGCCTGCTGGAACGAGATGTCCACGTCGCTGTGCCGTTTCCGCGCACGGCCCCGCGTGCTCGGGGCATGATCGGACACCAGTTTTCGATCAACCACGTCTTTTACCGAGAAGGGTTGCCGGTGTCATCGGCGATCGACGCGTGGATCGACTGCGCTGGCCGCTGCTCGGTCGACGAGCTGGTGGTGATCGGCGACGGGCTGCTGCGGCGCCAGGATCCGCTGGCCGCCGCGGACGACCTTCTCGCGGCCGTGCGTGCGCAGCGACATCGGCCGGGCCACGGAAAGCTGATGCGCGCGCTGGTGCGGATGCGCGCAGGAACTGATTCTCCCAAGGAGACGGAGTTGCGGCTGCTGATCGTCGATGCGGGTCTACCGGAGCCGGTGGTGAACGAGCCCATCTTCGATGACAGCGGCCAGCAGGTCGGAATCGCCGACTTGGCCTATCCGAAGTGGAAGGTGCTCATCGAGTACCTCGGCGGGTACCACTTCTACTCGGCAGACCAGCGACGCAAAGACCTGGACCGGCTCGCTGCGCTGGCGGATGCGGGGTGGCGGGTCGTCGAGGTGCACAAGGATCACCTGGTTCGCCAAAGGGCAACGGTGCTGTCCCGCATCCGCCGCGCTCTGGACGACGCCGGGTGGGAACCATGACACGCCCGACAGCGACCGCGGGTTTGTGCCTTTTTGCGGGTTGAGCCGCGCTGCACCCGCAAAAACACACAAACCCGGGAGGGTGCCGGGCAGGTGTCAGGGCGGAGGAGCGGTAACTGTATTATCCGATACGGTTGAGGCATGGAACCCATCACCGGATCACTCGGAGTCATCGGACTCATCGTCTTCATCATCACCGTCATCAGCATCCTGCGCAGCAACCACAGCGGACTCGGAAAGCTCGGCTGGATTGCCGTCGCATTCTTCCTGTCGATCATCGGATCGATCCTCTGGCTGCTCATCGGCCGCAAGAAGTAAGACTTCTGCGCCCCGGCTGAACGCCCCTCCGGTCATCCGGCGGGGCGTTTTCCATTTCCGGCGCGTTCTCTTTCAGCGCGACACGCCCGGCATCCGTCACGGGTCTGTCAAAAACTGCGGGTCACAGCGCCCACAACCCGCAAAAATGCACAAACCCGGCGGTCGGGGTGGGCTAGCGGGTGCGAGTGGCCGCGAAGTCCTCGATGGCGGCACGCATGCCGGCCGGCGACTCGAAGAGGTGCGCGCTGATGCCGACGCTTGCCGCACCCTCGATGTTCTCGGGCCGGTCGTCGGCGAAGAAGGCTTCGGATGCCGAAACGCCATACTTCTCAAGCACACGCTCGAAGACGACAGGGTTCGGCTTTCGGGCGAAGTAATCGCTCGACGTGAACAAATGGTCGCCGAACACGTCGACAAGCTCTGGAGCGAGGGTGCGAAGGTGGCGCGACACCAGCGCGCCGTTGTTGGTCAGCAGCGTCACCTGGCCGAGCTCAGCGGCGCGCTCGACCGCGGCGATCGACTCCGGCCACGGCGTCATTCCGAGACGGCGAAGCCGTACCCACTCCTCGACGTCGATGCTGACCCCGAGCGCGGCTTCCTGAGCGGCCAGGTAGTCCTCGGCCGTCGCGTAGACGCCTGCTTCGGCAGCCCACTCGCCGTCCTGGTTCCACCAGCGCCGACGCAACTCGGTAAACGGCAGACCGGTGAGTTTCGCCATGCCATCCATGCGGATGCGCCAGTTGTAGTCGTACAGCACGTCATCCATGTCGAAGATGAAGAGCAGGCTCACCGGTCGCGCTCCGCAAACGCCTTCATCGCGGCGTCGAGCCGCTCGGTCGTCGTGAAGTGGTGCGCGTGGATGCCGATCGACGCAGCGCCGGCGACGTTCGCGGCATTGTCATCGGCGAAGAAGGTGTCGGACGCCGCGGCCGAATACCGCTCGAGCGCGAGTTCGTAGGCTTCGACGGCAGGTTTGCGCACACCGAGCTGGTAGCTCACCAGCCGGTTTTCACCCACGAGCTCGCAGACATCCGGAGCCAGCTCCGGCAGCGCCTCGGCGAAGATCGACGGGTTGTTGGAGAGCAGCGAAACGGTGCCGAGCCCGCTCGCGCGCCGCAAGGCGGCGACGGTTCCCTCGTTGCGGGTCATCGCCGAGCGCCGCGCCGCGATCCACTGGTCGCGGCTGATCTCCGCGCCGGTGACGCGCGTGAACTCCGCGAGGTACTCGGCGGTGGTCGGCCATTCGCCACTCTCGGCGCGGGTCTCGAAACCGGCGGCCCACCAGGAACTTGCGAGGCGATACTGGCTCACGCCGCTCGCGGTCGCGAGGGCCGGCAGGCGCTTCATGAAGTTGTAGTCGTATAGCGTTTTATCGAAATCAAAGAAGTAAAGGTCCACGGGATTACAACGCTACATCGGGTTCAGCTTTCTTGCGCCATCCGACTAGTACCATTGACGCGACATGGCCCCCATCTACGACTGCTCGGACGACTCAGAGCTGCTGACCGGTATGCGGCTCGCCAGAACCTCCATCGGGCGCGGCGAGCTCGTCGTCATCCCCACTGACACGGTCTATGGCGTCGCAGCCGACGCGTTCCAGCCCAAGGCCGTCGCCCGCCTGTTGTCGGCGAAGGGTCGCGGTCGCCAGTCGCCGCCGCCCGTACTGATCCCGGGCATCCCCACCCTCGATGCCCTCGCCGAGACCGTTCCTGACGAAGTCCGCGAGTTGGTCAAGGCATTCTGGCCCGGCGGCCTCACCATCATCCTTCCCGCGCGCAGCTCGCTGGCGTGGGATCTCGGCGAAACCCGGGGCACCGTCGCCCTGCGGATGCCGTCCAACCGGATCGCGCTCGAGCTGTTGTCAGAGACCGGCCCGCTCGCCGTCTCGAGCGCCAATCTCAGTGGGCAGCCCGCTGCACTGAACGCGGTGGACGCCGAAGCGATGCTCGGCGACTCGGTCGCCGTCTACCTCGACGGCGGACCGGCGGGGGAGACGTACGAGTCCACCGGCGATCCCGGTTCGACCATCGTCGACGCTACCGGCCTGCTCAAGCCCGACGGCAAGCTGATTATCGTGCGTCACGGCGTCATTCCCGAGTCCGCGATCCTCGAGATCATCGGATCGACCTCGTGAGGTACCTGCTCGCGCTCGGAATCTCGGCTGTAGTCACCTTCGGGCTCGCGTTCTTCATCCTCAAACTGAGCCTGCGCTACCGCCTGTATCCCAAGATCCGCGAGCGTGACGTTCATACCCGACCGACACCCCGCCTCGGTGGCGTGGCCATGTACCTCGGCGTGCTCGTCGCATTCGGTGTCGCGTCGCAAATGGATTCGTTCAGCCTGGTCTTCAGCGAACCGATGAAGATCCTCGGCTTGCTCGGTGCCGCGACGATCATCGTGCTGGTCGGCGTCGCCGACGACATCTGGGACCTCGACTGGATGACCAAGCTCGCCGCACAGATCATCTGCGGCTGGATCCTCGCGGCATCCGGTATCCAGATCTACACGCTGCCCACCCTCGGCGGAACCGCGATCCTGCCGCCGATCATCTCGCTCGCGATCACCATCTTCGCCGTTGTCCTGGTGATGAACGCGATCAACTTCATCGACGGGCTCGACGGTCTTGTCGCCGGCGTAGCGCTGATCGCCAATGGCGTGTTCTTCATCTACAGCTACCTGCTCGCGGTGAACGCGGGCAATTCCGAGTACCTCGGATTCGCCTCGCTCATTACCGCTGTGCTCATCGGTGCGTGTATCGGGTTCCTTCCGCTGAACTTCCACCCCGCCAAGCTGTTCATGGGTGACGCGGGTGCTCTGCTCGTCGGACTCCTGATGGCGTCGTCCGCGCTGTCGATCACCGGCCAGGTCGACCCGGCCAACTGGGGTTACGGCGGCCAGCTGCTGCCCGCATTCATCCCCATCCTCCTGCCGATAGCGGTGCTGATGCTGCCGCTTCTCGACTTCGGCCTCGCGGTGCTCCGTCGCCTTCGCGCCGGCAAGTCCCCGTTCGCAGCTGACCGCCTGCACCTGCACCACCGATTGCTCGACCTCGGGCACACGCACCTGCAGGCCGTGCTCATCTTCTACGTATGGACCGCCGTCATCTCGGTCGGCTGTCTCTCGTTCATGTTCGTCCCGTGGCAGTGGGCCACCCTGTTCATCGGTATCGGCGTTCTCGTCTGTGCCGTGCTGACGGTGGTCCCGCTGCTTCGACGGCACCCCCTCGATGCGCCCGAGACAGATCCGGTGACGGATGCCGCAGAAACCGGCGTAATTCCCGCACCGGTTCCGGGCACCACCGAAACCCCGGGGCTCGCCGCACAGACTGACCTCACCAACAAGGAAGCTGCACTATGAGTTATTCACCACTGCTGGCGAGAGCCCTGCGCTATGGGGGAGTGCTGACGATCGCGATCGCCGTCGTCGGCTCGATCCTGGGCTGGCTCTACGCCCAGGAGCGCGGACTCGTCAGCGCACTGATCGGCGCTGTCATCACGGCGCTGTTCATGGCTTTCACCACGGTCAGCATCATGATCGCCGGGCGGGTCACCAAAGACGATTCGTCCAGCGTTTTGTTCTTCGGAATCGTGCTCGGTGCCTGGCTGCTGAAGTTCGTGGTCTTCATCGTGATCCTCGTGCTGCTGCGCACCCAGCCTTTCGTCGAGCCGATCGTCATGTTCCTGTCGATCCTCGCGGCAGTGATCGGCAGTCTCGTCGTCGATGTGCTCGCCTTCGTGCGCTCGCGCGTACCATACGTCGACGTCAAACTTCCCGGCGACTAAGCAGCCTCAAGCCTTGCTCGGGTTAGTCCGAGCCCCGAACTCTTGATAGGGTTGAGGCAGTTCAACCCCCCAACCTTTTCGTCGCCGCGTGGTTCCACGCCCCGATATTGGAGATAGCGCTGCTACACCACGCTCTCACCCTCGCTCTCCCCTTCGCCGCCGACGCCGAGTCTGGTGGAGGAGAGTTCCACGGTCCATCCCTCGAGGAGTTCTATCCTCCGTCGCTGTTCTTCACGGGCACCGTTTTCGAGATCAACCGGCTCATGCTCATCCGGTTGCTCATCGTCGTTGTGATCATCCTGCTGTTCTGGCTCGGAACCCGTCGCATGAAGGTCGTTCCGACCCGCGGCCAGTCGATCCTCGAGATGGCCGTCGAGTTCGTCCAGAACAACGTCGTCATCCAGGCACTGGGTAAGAAGGATGGCAAGCGCTTCGCGCCGCTGCTCATCGCCATGTTCTTCTTCATCGTGTTCATGAACATCACCGGTGTGATTCCTGGCCTGAACCTCGCCGGCACCTCGGTAGTCGGTATGCCGATCGTGCTCGCGCTTGTCTCGTATGTGGCGTTCCTCTACGCGGGGCTCAAGAAGCACCCGGGCACCTTCCTCAAGGCGTCGCTGTTCCCGCCGAACGTGCCGTGGCCGTTGTACATCATCGTGACGCCGATCGAGTTCCTCTCGACCTTCATCCTCCGCCCCGTCACTCTCGCCATTCGTCTTCTGATGAACATGATCGCGGGCCACATGCTGCTCGTGCTCTGCTTCTCGGCGACCTCGTTCTTCCTCTTCACCGCTGGTGGCCTGTTCGGGCTGTTCAGCATCGGAACCTTCGCTTTCGGATTCGCGTTCACTCTCTTCGAGATCCTGGTCGCAGTCCTCCAGGCTTACGTCTTCACATTTCTCACCGCTACCTACATCCAGCTCGCGCTGGCTGAAGAGCACTAAACCGGCTCGGCATCCGCCAGCCAGCAATCACGAAAGGACCCACACGTGGACCCCATCACGACCGTTGCCGAAGTTTCAGGCAGCCTCGCACCCCTCGCATTCGGTATCGCAACGATTGGCCCGGCCATCGGTGTAGGCATCGTCGTCGGCAAGACCGTTGAGTCCGTTGCTCGCCAGCCCGAGCTGCAGGGTCGCCTCACCGGCCTCATGTTCCTCGGTATCGCGTTCACCGAAGCACTCGCATTCATCGCAATCGCTGTCGCGTTCATCCCGTTCCCGGCCTAAGCCCAACCCCGAAATAGGAGGCAGGAATGCTTAGCGCAATCCTGAATGCGGCTGAGGAATCGCCTAACCCGCTGATTCCCGCCAGCTACGACATCCTGTGGTCAGGTGTGACGTTCGCGATCATCCTGGTGTTCTTCGTCTGGAAGGTCCTTCCGACCCTGACGAAGACGCTCGATGCTCGTGCGGACATCATCGAGGGTGGCATTTCGCGTGCCGAGAACGCCCAGGCCGAAGCGGCCGCAGCTCTTGACGAGTACAAGAAGCAGCTGTCGGACGCCCGTGCGGAGGCAGCTCGCATTCGCGAGCAGGCCCGTCTCGACGGCACCGCGATCATCACCGAACTCAAGGAGCAGGCTTCTGTCGAAGCTGCCCGTATCACGAGCAACGCCAAGGCGACGATCGAAGCCGAGCGCCAGAGTGCACTCGTCTCGCTCCGTGCCGAGGTCGGTTCCCTTGCACTCGACCTCGCGTCGGGCGTCATCGGTGAAGCTCTGAACGACGACAAGAAGTCGGCCGCAGTTGTCGACCGCTTCCTCGCCGACCTTGAGGCTTCTGAGAAGGCGAAGGCATAGCGTATGGGCTCGGCAACGAGAGAAGCACTGGCTCACTCCCGCACAGCACTCGCTGCGCTGGGGGCCAAGGCAAACCTGACGACCGGCGAAGAGCTCCTCGCCGCCGGTCGCGTGATCGGTGACTCAGCACAGCTGCGCGCCGCTCTCGTTGACTTCTCGGTCGGCGCGAGCGAGAAGACGTCGATCATCGACGCCGTCTTCGCGTCAATCGGTGCAGAGGCTCGATCGATCCTCGCCACCGCCGCGACCAGCACCTGGTCGAGTGACGAAGACCTGCTGGCTGGCATCGAAGAGCTCGGTTTCCGCGTCATCGCCGCGTCCGCCAAGGGCACGTCGACGATCGAGTCCGAACTCTTCACGTTCGGTACCGCGGTCAACTCCGACCCGGAGCTCGAGCTCGCCGTCTCGTCGAAGCTCGGTTCGGCCGAAGCCAAGGCGGCACTTGTCGCCCAGCTGGTTTCCGGCAAGGCCAGCCCGCAGACCCTCGCGATCCTGCAGCACCTCGTACAGCAGCCGCGCGGGCGACGCATCGCCGAGTTGCTTCGGGATGCAGCATCCGTAGTCGCCGATGAGGCCGGCCTCGCTGTTGCGACCGTCACCACGGCATCGGCGATCTCGCCGGCCCAGCTCACGCGCCTCGCGAAGTCCCTCGCGGGCAGCTACGGCCAGGAGCTTCGTATCAACCACGTGATCGACCCGTCAGTCGTCGGCGGAATTCGCGTACAGCTCGGCGACGAGGTCATCGACGGAACCGTCGCGACCCGGATCAACGAACTTCGACTCCAGCTCGCGTCATAGCGGCTGCGCACAAACCTTCCAGAAGAGGAAAAACAATGGCAGAACTTACGATCAGCCCGGATGAGATCCGCAGCGCGCTGAAAGACTTCGTCAAGGCCTACGAGCCTGGCGCGGCAAACAAGACCGAGGTCGGTTACGTCGTAGACGCCGGTGACGGCATCGCCCACGTCGAGGGTCTTCCGGGCGTCATGGCCAACGAGCTCATCCGCTTTGCAGATGGCACCCTTGGCCTCGCCCAGAACCTCGACGAGAACGAGATCGGTGTTGTTGTCCTCGGTGAGTTCAGCGGCGTCGAGGCCGGCCAGGAAGTCACCCGCACGGGTGAGGTCCTCTCCGTTCCCGTAGGCGACGCGTACCTCGGTCGCGTAGTCGACCCGCTGGGCAACCCCATCGATGGTCTCGGCGAGATCGTTGCCGAGGGTCGTCGTGCCCTCGAGCTCCAGGCTCCCGGCGTCATGGCTCGCAAGAGCGTCCACGAGCCCATGCAGACCGGTATCAAGGCAATCGACGCCATGATCCCGATCGGCCGCGGACAGCGCCAGCTGATCATCGGCGACCGCCAGACCGGTAAGACGGCAATCGCGATCGACACGATCATCAACCAGAAGGCCAACTGGGAGTCGGGCGACACCAACAAGCAGGTTCGCTGCATCTATGTCGCCATCGGCCAGAAGGGTTCCACGATCGCTGCCGTCAAGGGCGCGCTCGAGGACGCCGGAGCGCTGGAGTACACGACGATCGTCGCGAGCCCCGCCTCCGACCCCGCCGGCTTCAAGTACCTCGCTCCCTACACCGGCTCGGCCATCGGCCAGCACTGGATGTACGGCGGCAAGCACGTTCTGATCATCTTCGACGACCTGTCGAAGCAGGCTGAGGCCTACCGCGCCGTATCGCTGCTCCTTCGTCGCCCGCCGGGACGCGAAGCGTACCCCGGTGACGTGTTCTACCTGCACTCGCGTCTGCTCGAGCGTTGTGCCAAGCTCTCCGACGAGCTGGGTGCTGGCTCGATGACCGGTCTTCCGATCATCGAGACCAAGGCCAATGACGTCTCGGCATACATCCCGACCAACGTGATCTCGATCACCGACGGCCAGATCTTCCTGCAGTCCGACCTCTTCAACGCCAACCAGCGTCCCGCTGTCGACGTGGGTATCTCGGTCTCGCGTGTTGGTGGAGACGCACAGGTCAAGTCGATCAAGAAGGTCTCGGGAACGCTGAAGCTGGAACTCGCCCAGTACCGCTCGCTCGAGGCATTCGCGATGTTCGCATCCGACCTCGACGCGGCCAGCCGTCGCCAGCTCGCCCGTGGTGCACGCCTGACCGAGCTGCTCAAGCAGCCGCAGTACTCGCCGTTCCCCGTCGAGGACCAGGTCGTCTCGATCTGGGCTGGAACGAACGGCAAGCTCGATGAGGTGCCGGTATCCGACATCCTCCGCTTCGAGCGCGAGCTGCTCGACTACCTCGCCCGCACCGGTGACATCCTCACCACGCTCCGCGACACGAACGTTCTCTCCGACGACACCGCCGCTGCTCTGAACGATGCAGTCGACAAGTTCAAGCTGGAGTTCCAGACCGGTGAGGGCAAGTCCCTCGCATCGGTCGGAAGCGAGAAGTTCGAGGCCGCTGAGCCCGAGGACATCAACCAGGAAAAGATTGTCAAGGGCAAGCGCTAAGCGCTGGCCCTCATCGATCACCACAGCACTAGCTAGAGACACAGGAAGAGATACATGGGAGCGCAACTTCGGGTCTACCGGCAGAAGATCAAATCTGCCCAGACGACCAAGAAGATCACTCGGGCCATGGAGCTGATTTCCGCTTCGCGCATCCAGAAGG
>Ga0247729_10000373_pt1 | contig 19269 bp, 14 predicted proteins | sample UWRJL133311R2_FD_180958 | JGI IMG/M metagenome (GOLD analysis project Ga0247729, IMG submission 180958) | Plant litter microbial communities from Arlington Agricultural Research Station in Wisconsin, United States - UWRJ-L133-311R-2 | ecosystem: Environmental > Terrestrial > Plant litter >... | reverse complement strand
CGCGAGGTCGCGTTCCGGGCTCGTCGGCAGCGCCGGCGTGAGCTGTGCCATGACCGAGGTCGTGACGCCGTTGAGTACGTCCCGTGCTTCCAGGACGTCGGTGCGGTAGCGCTCCTCGTTTGCCAGCACGTCGAGGGTCAGCTCGAGCAGTTTCGCACCGAGATCGTCGTCGTGAACCGAGATGCCCCAATCCGGGTGCTTGATGTCGTCCAGGAAGTACTGCAGCTTCGGGTGCGAGACGAGGCTGATGATGGGGGTGCCGACACCGAACGGGATCATGCCGGCGTGACCGCGCATGCCGATGACGAGGGAGCTCCCGGCGTACAGCTCGAGGCCCTCCTGCGCCGTCATGTTCTGCAGGGTGTCGACCTCGATGGTGATGTCGTGCTGGTCTTTGAGGTCTTTCGCGATGATCTCGTCGAAGCGGAGGTGCGCGGCGCACCGCACCTCGACGTGCTCGGGCAGGCCCTTGATGAAGTGGGCGATCTGCGCGAGGAAGCTGCCGTAGTCGGTGCCGAAGCGACGCTCCGGACGGTCGAACGCGGCGTTGAGGTGGACGACCTGCTTCTGCCGCGTCTTTCCGCGTCCGTCGAAGGCCGGCATGAGCAGGCCGTTCAGTGTGGTGGGGCAGGGGAGGAACTGCACCTTCTCGGCAAGCTCTGCCGGGAGCATGTCCCGAACCCGGTTGACGGAACCGGTATTGCGCAATCCGAAGATCGTCGACTTCTCGACCAGCTTGGTGAGGGACTTCGAGAAAGTGTCGCCGACGAACTCCTGTCCGCGGAAGAGGTTGAGGCCGACGGCGGTGACCGCGATCGGGGCTGTGATCTTGTCCAGCATGTCGTTCGCGATGTTCCACTGCCATCCGCTGTTCGCGTTGGGCATGGTGTCGGGAAGGAAGAGCCCGCCGCCGCCGATGAACAGTCCATCGGTGGCGTTGATGCGTTCGACCGCAGCGTCATCGACCAGACGGTGCACGTGCTGTGCCTGCCAGTCGGCCACCGGATGCTGGCGTTCGACCATGCGCCGCACCGACCACGGAAGGATCAGGTCACCGAAGTTGCCGCGCTTGGCTACGTAGTAGGAAGCGTGCGTGAACGTGTAGCCCGACGAGGTGAGCGACTCGGTTCCCGTGGGGTCGACGTACGCGTTCTCGGCGAGGCGGTCGATGATCGTCGTCGCCATCCGCGGGGCCGGGGGAGCGGAGGTGGTGTTGGTGGCGTGCAACTCTGCAGCGTCGTCTTCGGAGAGAACCCAGTGGATCTGAGCGAGAAGCGCCTGTGCGCGGGGGTACAGTTCCTCGCCGACGGGGATGGTCTCGAGCTGCGCGATGGCCTCGCGATACTGGGACTCGTCGTTGAGCGCCTGCGCTTTCGTGAACACGGCGTCATACTTCACGGTGGCTTCCACTGGTGGTGGTCTCCTCTGGGTGGTGTTCGAGTGAGCTGTACGGCGGAACTAGCGTACCGGCTGTTGGCTACTCGATTGCCGGGCGGATGCGGGCGAAAGTCAGGCGCCAGCTCATCTTGCTCGCCGACTTGACTACACAGATGACCAGGGTCAGCCAGCAGAAGTCGATCAGGATCGAGCTCTCGGTCACCGCGGTCGAAATGAGGCAGACCAGGATGAGTGCCGGCCAGAGGTACACGACGCTCGGCTGGCGCACGGCGAGGTGCCAGGAGCGCACCAGTGCGAGGCCGATGAGAATGCAGAAGATGACGACACCGACGATGCCGAGCTGGAACCAGACATCCAGGATGCTGTTGAACGCCGACGCGTAGTCGCTGCTGCGCACCTGCGGAAACCCGACGTAGGGCGGGAGCTCGGTACGCCACTTGCCGATCCAGCCCCAGCCCTGAAGGCTCTTGATGTCGACCAGGTCGCCGACCTGGCGCCACAGGCCGAGTTTGTTTGCGAGTTGGTCGCTTCCCTGGATCGCGTCGAGTATCCGGCTGCGGAAGATCGCGATGACCACCAGGGCGATGACGGCAAAGGAGAGAAGTGCCCAGGTGAGTGGTTGGCGGGCTGCCGGGCGCACCCTCCGGACACCTTCGAGCACGAGCGCTGCGACCGTCACGACCACCGCCGCCGAGGTGATGACCGTCGAGTGGGTCAGGCTGACCACGAATCCCGCCCCGACCAGCGAGAGGACGGCCACCGGACGGTCTACCGACTTCGTCGCCAGTTCTACCCAGAAGGTGATTCCGCCGATGAGCGCGAGGATGCCCAGCTGGGTGGAGTCGCCGGGAAGCCCCTGCACCGGTTCGCCCGTCGCCAGGTTGCCCTCGATCGACAACAGGGGGATCGGGGTGTCGACGATGATGCCGGAGATCACCTCCAGCACGAGTGACGTGCCGAGAACTGCCCGCAGCACGTTGCCGAAGACGCGGACGATCTGGATCATGTCGCGGTTGAGAGCGATGTACACCGCGAGGGTCGCGAATGCGAATTGGTACATGAGGCTGCTCAGCGTCGCCCATTGGTAGTCGCTCCACACGATCGAGAGCGCGCTCCAGCTGAGGAAGGCGATGAGGGAGATCGGCAACAGGCCCTGCCAGTCGATGCTCTGGCGGCGGGCGACGCCCGAGGCCACCGCCAGCACGACGAGAGCCGAAAGCGCGCCGATGTAGCCGGCCCATCCGAAGATCTTGACGATCGCGAACGAGCAGGCGCCCATGGCGACGGTGACGGTGGTGACGGCAGTGACGAAGCGCGGCGACGAGAGGAACTCGCTCGCGGCGATCACCAGCGGGTGCGACGATGAGTCGTTCATCGGCTCCTGACGGGAACCTTCGGTGTTGCCCGGATGGTGCGCCTGAGTGCTCGCCGGTCGATGACCGCGATCCGTGGTTCCTCGTGGATGAACGGGTCGAGTTTCAGTTTGATCGCGAGGATGCACAGCATGAGGAGCCCCTCTTCGACGAGGAATCGGCTCTCGGTGATGCTCTGCACGAGCAGCATGGTCATCACGAGAACTGGAAGCAGGGTCACGGCGCTGAACTCGAGGCGCTTGCCGGTGGACTGCCAGACGCGATGCGTTGCGGAGTAAGCGCCCCTCAGCGTCGTCGTGAGTACGATGAGCGCGAAGATCACCAGCCCGATGATGCCCACCTGCATCCACAGGTCGATCCACGCGTCATGCGCGTGCAGTTGGAAGACGCCCCAGCGCTTGTTGAGCGAACCGAGGGGTTCGACCCACGGCGGCCAGTAGCCGAGCCAGCCCCAGCCGAAGGCCGGGCGCTGGACGGCGAGTCCGATGACGTTGTTCCAGATCTCGACGCGGCCGGTGAGGTCGCTGCTCTTTCCGAACAGGGCGAGGATGCGGGTCCAGAAAGTGGCCACGAGGATTGCGGCAGCGACTGCGGCCACGAGCACTGCGATGGCGAACCCGAACCGCGCCCGGTGTGAGGCCAGGCGGCGGCGGATCAGCACAATGGCGAGCACCGCGAGCACGGCCACCGCCGCGATGATCGTCGTGGCCGAGCGGGTCAGCGCGAGGGTGCCGAGGATCAGCACCGTCCAGACGCCCGCCGAGACGCGTCCGATCCGTCGGGCCGCGAACTGCACGCCGAGCGCGATCAGCCCGAGCAGTGCCACGTAGGCGAGCATGCTCGAGTTGCCGAGGATGCCCTGGATCTTGCCATCGACGAACAGCAGGTTGCGAGACCACAGCACCATCAGCGGTGCGTCCTCGACTGTCGTTCCGGTGATGTAGACGGGCAAGACGGGGTGACGGATGACCGTGGCGACGATGAGCTCGAAGGCGAGCGACAGGCCGACGATCCAGCGCATGGCAGCGCTGAACGCCACGAGCAGTTCTTCCCAGCTCACGACGGCTGCGAGCGGCAGGGCGATGATGATGGTGAGCCAGAGAACGAGGGAGCCGAGGAGCGTCTCGAGTGGCCAGTTCGACCAGAGCGCCGACGCGAGCGAGTACGCGACGAACGCGAGAAGCGCCAACGGCAGGTGCCGAAGGCGATGGATGAGGCCAGAGCGAACGATCCACACGATGCTGACGACGATGATCGCGACGATGATCGCACCCCAGGCGTACCAGCCGACGAGGTTGCGCCAGAAGTTGCCGGCGAACACCGTGAACAGCGTGAACGTGGTGAATCCGATGTGGGCCGAGCTCAGCAACGGACGGAATGCGGCACCCGCGGGGGCGGCCGGGGCATCCGTGAGGCGAGACATGCCCATAAGGCTAGACGACGAACGCTCGGCGTTCACCCGAAAGCACCGGCCAAAGGGATGTGAACCGGGGCCGGGAACACCGGAGGGCGGCCCCGGAACCGGGGCCGCCCTCCGTCGAACTGCGGATCAGACGAACGCTGCCTTGCCCGTGATCGCCCGGCCGACGATGAGTGTGTTCATCTCCCGGGTTCCCTCGTACGAGTAGATCGCCTCGGAGTCGGCGAAGAACCGGAAGACGTCGTAGTCGAGCACGATCCCGTTGCCGCCGAAGATCTCCCGGCACCAGGCGACCGTCTCGCGCATCCGGCTCGTGGTGAATGCCTTCGCGAGGGAGGAGTGCTCGTCGCGCTGGGTGCCCTCGTCGAGCATCGCCGAGACGCGGGTGACCATGCCGATCGAGGCGGTGATGTTGCCGAGGCTCTTCGCGAGCAGGTCCTGCACGAGTTGGTGGGCGCCGATTTCCTTGCCGAACTGGATGCGCTCCTTGGAATACGCGACGGCGGCGTCGTAGGCGCCGACCGAATTGCCGACGGCTGCCCAGGCGACCTCGGCGCGGGTGAGTCGCAGCACGGCAGCGGTCTCGCGGAACGAGGTCGACTTCTGCAGCCGGTTGGCCTCGGGGACGACCATGTTCTCGAAGACGATGTCGGCGTTCTGCACGATGCGCAGTGCCTGCTTGTTCTCGATGCGCTTCGCCGAGTACCCGGGCGTGCTGGTGGGAACGATGAACCCCTTGACCTGGCCATCGTCGGCGTCCTTCGCCCAGACGATGGTGACGTCGCTGATCGAGCCGTTGCCGATCCAGCGCTTCGCGCCGTTGATCACCCAGTTGTCGCCGTCCCGCTTGGCGACGGTGCGCAGGCCCTGGGCCGAATCCGAACCGGAGAGTGGTTCGGTGAGGCCGAACGCGCCGAGCAGCTCACCCGAGGCGAATCTCGGCAACCATTCGGCGCGCTGCTCCGCAGAGCCCGCGACGCTGATCGAACCCATGACAAGGCCGTTCTGCATTCCGACGAGAGTGGCGAGGCTGGTGTCGACACGGGCGAGCTCGAGGGCTACCCAGCCACGGAAGACGGCGGAGTTCTCGAACTGCCTGGTCTCGGGCCACGGCTGGCCGAACAGGCCGAGCTCGGCGAGGTCGGTGACCACCTTGCGAGGGAAGAATTCGGCGTCGGCCCACAGCTGGTTGACGATCGGACGGATCTCGGTCTCGAGGTACGCGCGCAGTCGAACGATCAGGTCTTTCTCCTGGTCGGTGAGGGCGTTCTCAAATCCGTAGAAGTCGCTGCTGAGTGACTCGAATGACATATTAATGCTCCATTGCTTGTCGGAATCCTCCGAAAGCCTAAAGCCGCGTATTCGTCGTCGCCAGACGGTTGGTACTTTGTTCCAAGCGACGACAAGAGACGGGCCGCATGTTTGTAGGCATCACCAATACGCCCAGGGATTACGCCTGGGGATCAACTTCGGCGATCGCCGAACTGTTCGGAAAGCAGCCCTCCGGGGCGCCGGAAGCCGAGCTCTGGCTAGGGGCGCACGCCGGGTCGCCGGCCCGCGTGGTCGACCCGCCGAGTGCCGGGGGAGCCGAGACCCTCATTGGGGTTCTGGGCGACAAGCGGCTCCCGTTCCTGCTCAAGATCCTTGCTGCGGCGTCACCCCTGTCGCTGCAGGCGCACCCGACCATGGCGCAGGCAGCCGTCGGCTTCGACCGCGAGAATGCCCTCGGCATCCCGCTCGACGACCCGACACGTAATTACAAGGACGCCTTCCACAAGCCGGAGATCATCTTCGCGCTGAGTGAGCGGTTCGACGCCTTGTGCGGATTCCGCCCCGTGGCCGAGACCCGTGCGCTACTCGAGCCGCTCGGCGACGTGGCCGCGCCGCTTCTCGACCGGCTGGTCGACGACTCGTCGCTCGCTGCCGTATTCGAGTGGCTGATCTCGCGAGGCGAGGGCGTCGACGCCCTCACGGCCGCGATCGTCGACGCTGCTGCGGAGCGCCCGGGCACCCTCGCGTTCTCGACGGTCACCTTGCTCGCCGACAACTACCCGGGCGATCCGGGAATCCTGATCTCGTTGCTTCTCAACAGCGTCAGCCTGAAGCGCGGCGAGGTTCTCTACCTGCCCGCGGGCAATATCCACGCATATCTCGATGGCCTCGGCGTCGAACTGATGGCTGCATCCGACAACGTATTGCGCGGTGGACTCACCCCGAAGCACGTCGACGTCGCAGAGCTGCTCTCCGTTCTCGACTTCACCCCCGTGCCGGTGCCCTACCTCGCCCCGATCGCCGTGACCGACGGCGTCGACCTGTTCAGCCCCGGTGTGCCCGACTTCGAGCTGCTGCACGTGACGGCGGATGCCGAGCTCGCGCTCGACGCGGACGCCATAGTCGTGTGCACGAGCGGTTCGTTTACTCTCGCCGGCGCGAATGGTTCGCTGTCGGTCGCACTCGGTGAGGCCGTTTTCATTAGCGGGGAATCGAGCGTACGGGTCGCTGGGGACGGAGATTTGTTCGTTGCCACGAGCGCGGCTGCCTGAACGCTTCCGGGAGGGCGCAATCGAGACACAACGGTTATGCGCTATCGATCTGAATAATCCTCTTTTCACCTAGCCTGTGTGCATGAGCATTCTCGTGTCCCGGCCGCTGGTGGCCGCTTCCGCCGTTGTCGCTGCCGTGGCGCTGCTTGCCGGGTGCGCCGCGGGGCCCGCCCCGGTGGCATCGTCGCCGTCGGCGGACGTGCCTGCGCAGACTTCCGAACCGGCGCAGACTTCCGAACCGGCGCCTACGTCTGCGCCAACCCAGGCTGCCGAGACCGGCAAGACCATGCCCGCGCGAGTCTTCGACGGCGACTGTGACGCAGTCTTCACGGCCTCGGAGTTGAGTGACATCCTCGGTGAGAAGGTCAGGCACGATCCGGAATCGGCGTGGGAGTTATCGCAGGCCGGCGGAGTCAACTGCCTCTGGCGCACCGAGAGCTACTCGACTCTCGTGAACTTCGACCTGGTTCCGCGCGATGCTGTCACCTCGACGGAAGAGACGGCGAAGTGCAAGAAGAGTGAGGTGTGGGCGTGCAGGGTGGAACACGAGCAGTCCGGCATCCGGGTTTCCGGATTCTTCAACGTTCCCGGCACCCGCTCGAAGGCGAACGCCAACGCAGCCCTCGACGCCGTTCTCAGCTTGTTCGACCAGCGGGCTACCCCGCAGCAGGCGGCACCCGTCCCGATCCCGGCTGCTGGTGCCTGGGCGAACCCGGTCGACTGTGCTGCACTCGGCGAAGCCGTCGACCTGAAGTCGGTGTTCAACAACACTCCGGGCTTCGGCTGGTACCCCGGGGGTGGCGATGCATTCCCGTCTCCCGCGCGCATGGAATTGTGGGGCGACACGTATGGCCTCTCGTGCACCTGGGGTACGAACCGCGAGCTCAGCGACAAGCAGTTGGCCTCGGGCATGGCGACGACGTTCTCCGTGCAGGTCTACGGTGGCGCTGCCTGGGCGCAGGAAGAGTTCGACCAGCAGAGCAGTGCGACGGATGTCGACGTCGCCGGATTCGACCGGGTCATCCGGGTGAAGACCGGCTCCGGTGACCTCACCCGGTACAGCTTTGTCGCAGTGCACGGGCCGAACGTGCTGAGCTTCTCCCTGGACCAGAAGAAGCTCGGCAATGCGGCTGAGGCGATCACCCTCATCGCCGCCCAGCTCGATGAGAGCTGACGTGGCGAAGTGCGCAGTAGCTGGGCATCCTGTAACGGTTGGGCGTGACGCCAGGCCAGCGTCAGGCGCGCGCTCTAGAGTGCTGCCATGACTTTCCCGGCCGCTTCGCCACGCCCACCGAAGCCCCGGCTTCTTGTTGCGTCGGCGATCTCGATCGGACTATCGGTGCTGCTGCTGGCCGGGTGCGCGACGGGCGAGCCCGCTCCGGCGACCTCGGCACCCGCTGCGGCGCCGACTGCTGACCCGACGGTCACCCCCGAGCCGACCGAAGAACCGGATGCCGGTGGTGTTCCCCCGGCGCAGGCCTTCGATGGCGACTGCTCGCTCGTGCTCGGCACTCAGGAGGTCACGAATATCGCAGGGTGGGCGGCTGCCGACCCGATCCAGTTCGTCAGCACTGTTCCCGATATGGCGCTCGTCCACCAGGTCGGGGGCGTCGGCTGCGTGTGGAGTCCCGCTGCGGGAGCCGAGGGCTACCTCCAGGCAACTGTCGTACCGCAGAAGAAGCTCAGCAAGCAGCTCGAAGACGGCATCACCTGCTTCCTGCAGTCCGAGAAGACATTTATCTGCGCGATCGATCTCGAAGCCAACGGGTACCACCTGTCCGCGAACTTCACCACAGCCAACAACGCGACCTACAAGACGGCGAATGCCATTTCCGAGAGCCTGGGCGACGCGTTCACCGTCCACGCCGACGAGCGCACCAAGGCGAAGAGCCCGAAAGCCCCCAAGGGATCGTGGCCGCTCGATTTCACCTGCGCCGATCTCGGCAAGAAGGCCAAGCTGGCGAAAGCGCTCGACAGCCAGGACCTGAAAATCTCGGACGGTGGTGGCGACGTGCAGGTGACCGCGGCCGAGACGGACCTGTGGGGCGGACGCCCGTTCCTGCGCTGCTACTGGGCGACCGACGATGATTCGTCTGACGGGATCGCCCAACTCACGGTCGCGGTGCTGGGTGGTGCTGCGTGGGCCCAGCAGTCGATAGCGGTGCTCCCCGGGGCCGAGGAAGTCGAGGTCGAAGGGGTTGAGCGTGCGATCGTCGTCACCGACCCGAACGGCATCGGTTCGGCAAATGGTGACCTGCACATCTTCGACGGGGTCAACTGGCTCGTGGTGAGCTCGGATGGCATCGAACCCGAACAGCTCTTTCCCGCGGTGAGACCTCTGGTCAAGGCACTGGACAAGCTCTAGCCGACACGCTCCAGCCGACCCGGTCAGCCGGCCTTGAGCGCCCCGAAGGTGCGGCGGTAGGAGGTCGGCGTCGTCTGCAACACCTTGAGAAAGTGGTGGCGCATCACGGCCGCGGTGCCGAATCCGGTGTCCTGGGCGACGGTCTCGAGCGAATTGTCCGACTCTTCGAGCAACTGCTGGGCGCGGATGATGCGCTGGCGGTTGAGCCACGCTGCGGGCGTTGTGCCCATGTCGGCCCGGAACCGGCGCGCGAAGGTGCGGCTGGACATGAGGGCTTTGCGGGCGAGCTGGTCGATGGTGAGGTCCTGGTCGAGGTTCTCGACCATCCACTGCGCAACGATCGCGAACGAGTCGCTCTTGCACTCCTGCACCGGCGACTGGATATATTGCGATTGCCCGCCATCGCGCTGCGGCGGGACGACCATCCGCCGGGCGACGACGTTGGTCGCGGCCGCACCGAGTTCTTTACGCACGATGTGCAGAGCGGCGTCGATGCCCGCCGCGGTGCCCGCGCTGGTCACTACCTTGCGATCCTCGACGAAGAGCACGTCCGGGTCGATCTCGGTGTCGGGGAATTCGGCGGCGAGCCTGTCGGTGTGCATCCAGTGGGTGGTGGCCCGGCGTCCGTCGAGAATCCCGGACTGGCCGAGGGCGAATGCGCCGCTGCAGACGCTGAGAACCCAGGCCCCGCGTGCTTCGGCGGCGCGGATGACCTCGAGGTAACGCTCGTCGACCGGACCGATCCCGTGCGCGGGAACGGCGATGAGGTCCGCATTCGCGGCGACGCCGAGCCCGGAGTCGATCTGCATCGTGAAGCCGAGGCTCGTGGTCACCAGACCGGGGTCGGCGGTGGCGATGGTGAAGTCGAAGGTCGGCCCGTTCATCTCGGTGCGGTCGATGCCGAACACCTCGCAGATGACTCCGAACTCGAACGGCGCGGTCCCGGGGATCGCCAGGAGTACGACCTTCTTCAACATGAATACCTCCGGGCGGTGGAAAGTGTGGCAGGAATGTGTCGGACTGGGTCAATACTGACACTCGCGGCAGGAATTACCAAGTCATAGATTTACTGCCATGATCCTTCTCCTGGTCGTTTCAGTCCTCGGTATCGTCGCCATCGTCGGTGCCATCCACGTCGCCCACGTCGACGGATACCGGCGAGTGCCGGTGCGAAGCGCGTGGCAAGACTGCGAGCTGCCCGGTTCCCACTAGCGTGGGGGACATGACGTGGTTGGTAACTGGCGGAGCAGGGTACATAGGAGCGCACGTCGTGCGCGCGCTCCTCGATGCGGACATGAAAGCGGTGATCGTCGACTCGCTGTCGAGCGGTTTCGCTGATTTTGTTCCCGCCGGGGTCCCGCTGGTCGCCGGTTCGATCCTCGACGGTGACCTGCTGCGCGACACGATCGACGAGCACGGCGTGACCGGCGTCATCCACGTCGCCGGTTACAAGTACGCCGGGGTATCGGTTCAGCGCCCACTGCACACCTACGAACAGAACGTCACCGGCACCGCCGTGCTGTTGCGGGCTATGCACGACCGCGGCGTCGAGCGCATGGTGTTCTCGTCGAGTGCGGCCGTCTTCGGCACGCCCGACACCGACCTCGTCACCGAAGACACCCCGAAGAACCCCCAGTCGCCCTATGGCGAGTCGAAGCTCATCGGCGAGTGGCTGTTGCGCGACCAGGCTGTCGCCGCCGGTCTCAAGCACACCTCGTTGCGCTATTTCAATGTCGTGGGATCCGGTGTTCCCGAGATCTTCGACGCGAGCCCACACAACCTCTTCCCGCTCATCTTCACGGCGCTCGCCGAGGGTCGGACCCCGAAGATCTTCGGAAACGACTACCCGACTCCCGACGGCACCAACGTGCGCGACTACATCCACGTGGCCGACCTGGCCCTCTCGCACGTCGCCGCAGCCCGTCGTCTCGACGCGGGCGAATCGATCGAGCCGGCCTACAACCTCGGCAGCGGGGATGGCGTATCGGTCGCCGAAATCATGGCGACGGTCGCAGAGGTCACCGGGATTGCATTCAAGCCCGAGATCGCGCCACGCCGGGCCGGGGATCCTGCCAGGATCGTTGCGACCGGCGAACTCGCAGCACGAGATCTCGACTGGGCGATGAGGCATTCACTGCACGACATGGTCGAAAGCGCATGGAAAGCAACACGCCGGTCCAGCCAACCCTCGTAATGGGGTTGAAGGTTTTATCATTCACGACTTGACTCTCGCTAACTACACCGGTGTAATTATCACTAACGCATTACGGTCACACCGGCCTGGCGAAGGGAAGTCGAAGAATGGCGAACAGCGAATACCGCGCCACTACTCCGAGCGCACCCGAATTCGCTCCTGTTCCCGACAACTGGTTCGTCGACCCGGTAGCGCTCGGCGTTCCCGGAGTCCGCAAGGCGACGGCGGACGACGAGGAACTCGCCTGGCAGTCTGACTCGCTCTGTGCACAGACCGACCCCGAGGCATTCTTCCCCGAAAAGGGCGGATCCACGCGCGACGCGAAGAAGATCTGCTCGTCGTGCGAGGTGCGCACCCAGTGCCTCGAGTACGCACTGCAGAACGACGAACGCTTCGGCATCTGGGGCGGACTGTCTGAGCGCGAACGACGCAAACTGCGCAAGCGCGCCTAGCCACACACTCTTTTCGTCGCCGCCGGCCGCGCCTACTTCACTGGAGATAGGCCCGTGGGGCGCGTGTCAGGGGCTTCGCGGCAAGCCTGAACGCCTAGCATCGAACAAATGCAGCCGAGAGTCACCGCCATACTCGTCGCCCGCAATGGGGCGCAGCACCTCGAGCGCACACTCGCTTCTCTTGTCAGGCAGACAAGAAGACCGGACGCGCTCGTCGTAGTCGACGCCGGTTCGACCGACGCCAGCAGCGATTTCCTCGCTGGGGCGGAGGCCACCCACTTCATCACCGACAGCAACCGGGCATCGTTCGGGCAGGCGGTGACCCACGCTGCGCACGTCGCAGAGCCCGAACCCTCGGCCGACGACTGGCTCTGGTTGCTCACTCACGACAACGCCGCGCACCCCCGGGCCCTCGCCGCACTGCTCGGAGCGGTGGAGATCGCGCCGTCAGTCGCCGTTGCCGGACCCAAGCTCATGCGGCTCGAGGAGTCGGATGTCATCGCGTCGTACGGCGAGACGCTCAGCCCGTTCGGCGCGGCTATACCCCTCGTCGACGGTGAACTCGACCAGGCCCAGCACGACCGGAACAGCGACCTGCTTGCCGTGGCGGCATCCGGGATGCTGGTTCGACGCAGTGTGTTCAGCGCGCTCGGCGGATTCGACCCGGCGCTGCCGAGCGTCGACGCCGCACTCGACTTCTGCATCCGCGTGCGCCTCGCCGGTCACCGCATCGTCGGGGTGCCGTCGGCCAGGGTCGCGACAACCGGTGGCCCGGAGACCTTCGGCCGTCGCGTATCGGCCAGCACCACGCACCGCCTTCGTCGCGCGGCGCAACTGCATCGTCGGCTCACCTACGCGCCGGCGCTCGCTGTACCGCTGCACTGGCTGACCATCCTGCCCCTGGCAATCGTTCGCGCCGTGTGGCAGTTGCTCGCCAAGCGCCCCGGGTCGGTCGGTGCGGAGTTCCGTGCTGCAGCATCAGCGATCGTCGACCGCCGTGTCGGGCCGTCGCGTCGCAATCTCTCGCGCAACCGCGCGCTCGGCTGGGCGGCGATCGCGCCGCTCCGGATGCCGTGGGGCCAGGTGCGCGAGCTGCGGGCACACCAGCGTGACCTGCGCCAGGTGCCGGTCTATGACACGTCGGCCCGCACGCGGCCGAGCTTCTTCTCGAGCGGTGGCGCATGGATCATGCTGTTGCTCGCTGCAATCGGCATCGTCGCCTACGGCGGGTTCCTCGGCGCTACCGCCCTCGCGGGCGGCGGGCTTGCGCCGTTGAGTTCGACGGTCGCCGAGCTCTGGAGCAATGTCGGCTACGGCTGGCGGGATATCGGGGCAGGTTTCGTCGGGGCCGCCGATCCGTTCGCGGCAGTGCTGGCGGTGCTCGGATCACTCACGTTCTGGTCTCCGTCGCTCAGCATCGTCGCGCTGTATCTGGTCGCACTCCCGCTCGCCGGCCTTGCCGCCTGGTGGTGTGCCGCACGATTCTCAGAGCGGGGATGGGCGCCGGCGATAGCCGCGATCCTGTGGGCACTCGCCCCACCGTTCCTCTCCGCGCTGTCCACCGGGCACCTCGGTGCAGCGATTGCGCACCTGTTGCTGCCGTGGCTCGTCCTCGCGCTGTTCACGTCGGCCCGCAGCTGGTCGGCGTCTGCTGCCGCAACCCTGCTGTTCGCGGTGATTGCGGCATCCGCGCCCTCGCTCGTTCCGGTGCTGGTACTCGGCTGGCTGGTGTGGCTGATCACGCACCCGACGAGCATCCATCGCATCCTCGGCATCCCGATTGCCGCGATCGTGCTCTTCGCCCCGCTCGTGGCGCAGCAACTCGCCGCGGGTAACGCGCTCGGGTTGCTCGCCGACCCGGGTGTCCCGTTCCTCTCCGGGACCGACTCCGGTGTGCAGCTCACCCTCGCTGCGGCGGATGGTGGTTCGAACGGCTGGATCGAGATCGCGACGGCGTTCGGGATGTCCGAGGTCTCGGGGTCCGTCATCTTCGCCGTGCTCATGGTGCCGTTTGCGTTCTTCGCGCTGCTCGCGTTGTTCCTGCCGGGTTCGCGCCGCGCGGTTCCGTCGCTCATGCTCGCGCTTGCGGGTTTTGCCACCGCGGTGGCCAGCGCACATCTCGCGGTCGTCGCTGTCGGCTCAGAGTCGGCAATGGTCTGGCCGGGCTCTGGCTTGAGCGTGTTCTGGCTCGGGCTGGTCGGCGCGCTGGTCTTCGCTCTCGAAGCCTTCGGGCGCCGGGTCGCGCTGCCTGCGATGGCGGTTGCGATCACGTTCGCGGTCGCCGCATTCCCGCTGCTGGCCAGCGTTCCGCTCGGCACCGCCGACGTGCGCGCGACGAGCGGGCGCTTATTGCCTGCCTTCGTGACAGCAGAGGCTGCAACCGATCCCGACATCGGCACGCTCGAGTTGATCGCCCAGGAAGACGGTGGACTCGCGGCCGTGCTCACGCGTGGCGCAGGATCCACCCTCGACGACCAGTCGACTGTCGTGTCGACGACTCGCGCCGCGACCGAGGAACAGCGGCAGCTCGCAACCCTTGCGGGCAACCTGTCGTCGCAGAGCGGGTTCGACGCAGCTGCCGCTCTCAACGAACTTCAGGTCGAGTTCATCGTCTCGCCCGGCGCAGAATCGGGTGCTGAGCTCGAGATACGCGAACGTGCGGGCGAGTCGCTCGACGCCAACCCCGTGCTGACCGCAGTAGGCGCAACCGATACCGGCTATCTCTGGCACTTCGAGGGAATCGAACCGCGAGCGCTTCCCGCCCGGCCCGGACCCACCGATACGGCACTCGGCGTCATCGTCACTGTTGCGCAGCTGCTCGTCTTCGGGGTCGCGCTGCTGTTGGCGATCCCCACTTCGAGGCGTGGCCGCTCGCGGGCAGTCGCGTCCAACGACGAGCCCGCCGACACGTTCGACGAGGAAGACAATGACTGATTCCGGAATGCCCACGCCCGACTCGCGCCCACGCGGTCACGGCTCCGCGCCACTGGACGATGCGGCGCAGATCGCGGGCGCCGAAGCGGATGCCGTCGAGACGCCCGAGCGAGACACGAGGTCGAGGGCCGGAAAGCGGGCTCCGCGACCGAGCCGCCCCAGCAAAGCGAGTCGCCCGCCCCGGACGCCGGTTACCGCACGCGGCGCAGCGCTGGCGAGTGCCCGGGCGGTCGGTGGAGCGATCGGCGTCGGGGTCGGTGTGGTGGCTGTGCTGGTGGCCGTGTTCGTGCCGCTCCCCGCTATCCAGTCGTCACCCGCGAGTGTCACCGTCACCCCGGAGCCGACCGCGCAGCAGTTGGTGTGCGCCGGATCCCTTCTCCGCCTCGGCAACGCGAGCGGCGAGGACGCCACCACAGCCACATCCCTGGGCGGGGCGGATGTCTCCTACGCGGCGACCGCTGGCCAACCCGGAACCACAGAGCTCGAGAACAGCAACGGGTCACCGGACATCGTGAGTGTGCCGCCAGCGGCATCCGGCGACGCTGTCGCCCTGGTCGCCGGCAGCCAGTCTCAGTTGCTCGAGAACTCGGACTTCGCCGGATTCGCCGCCGCGGACTGTGCTGCGGCATCCACGGAAGCCTGGCTGGTCGGTGGATCGACGATCACCGGGCGCACCACGTTGTTGACTCTTGCGAACCCCAGCGATGTGCAGTCGACGGTTGCCATCTCCATCTACGACGACGGCGGCAAGATCGATGCTCCCGGCTCCACCGGAATCGTAGTCCCGGCCCGCGGCCAGCGCGTGCTGTCGCTCGCCGGGTTCGCTCCCGAAACGTCGAGCCCTGTCGTGCACATCACGAGCAAGGGTGGGCAGATCGTCGCGAACCTGCAGCAGTCGATCTCGCGTGGACTCGAGCCCGGCGGCGTCGAGATCGTCGGTTCGACTGCGCTTCCCGCAACAACGCAGGTGATCCCGGGCCTCGCGGTGCTCGGTTCGGTTGCGGTCGAAGAGCGTCTCGGCCAGGACGATTCAGCAGACTTCCGCACGGTGCTCCGCATTCTCGTGCCCGGTGAGGACGCAACGGATGCGACGATCACCGTCGTTCCCGAAACCGGCAAGGCAACGGGTTCATCGTTCGATCTTCGACTCAAGGCCGGGCTCGTGACCGAGGTCCCGATCGAGGGGCTCACCGACGGGCGATATTCAGTCACGGCGACGGCCGACGAACCGATAGTCGCCGGACTCCGTGTGTCGACCGCTCACAGCGCGCGTCCGGCGGTCGGCGATACCGACTTCGCCTGGCTCGCCGCGCCTCCCGTGCTCACGCGGTCGGCGGTCTTCACGGCCGCGGTGGGTCCGCGACCGGCCCTCAACCTCGCGAACGCCGCGGACACCCCGGTCGACGTCACCGTCACCGTGATCGGCGGCGCTGAGCAGGTCGTCACAGTGCCCGCCGGGGGAGCGACGGTTGTGGCCCTCGCCGAGAAATCGAGCTACCAGTTGGACTCGGCGAGCCCGGTATCCGCCATGGTCACCTACAACGGTGTCGGACAGTCGGCAGGGTTCCCGGTGCGCGAACCGCTCTCCACCTCGGGTGCGATCACCATCTACCCCTGACCCAAGGCCAGTCCGCCAACCCCGGGTTTGTGTGTTTTTGCGGGTTGACACTGGTTTAACCCGCAAAAACTGACAAACCCGCGGGCGGCAGCAAGGGGAGGGCTTCGCAGCCTACAGGTGGCGGAAGCGGTCGGGAGCGAGGTCCCAGGGGTCCTTGCCCAGCAGCTCGGCCACGGCGCGGAAGACGCAGCTCTCGATCATCATGCGGCGGTGCGCGGCGTCGTACTTGTGCAAGCGCGAGAGTCGCTCGATCGGCAGCCGGTACAGCACGATGCGACGTTCCTCGGGGAACACCCGCCAGCGGTCGACACCGGATGAGTTGCCCAGCTCTGCCGGCAGGCCAGCGACCTCGAAGCTCACCGACTCGAGCTCCGATGGCCAGACATCCTTGAGGTATTCCGCGGTCGACGCAACTGCCGAGTCGAAGATGTCGGCGCGGCTCCAGAGCAACGGAAGGTGAGGCCCGGTGACGGCGGCGCGGATGCCCCGCCCGTGCCGGTCTCTCCAGCCGGCGCGCACCGAAGGTCGTGCGCTCCCCGAACGTTGGCGTGCCATTGTTCGATTCTATTGCGCCCCGGTGCTGCGGGTATCGGGGGCAGGTTCTAGGCTGGGGGAACAATGAGCGGAAGACCCTGCAGCAAAGTCGCCTGTAACCAGGATGCCGTGTCGACCCTTACCTACGTCTACGCCGACTCGATGGCGGTACTCGGCCCCCTCAGCGGCAAGGCCGAACCGCACAGTTACGACCTCTGCACGAAGCATGCTGAGCGATTGTCTGTTCCGCAGGGATGGCAGGTTATCCGTCATGTAGTTTTGGGCTCATGACTTCACCCGACCTCACCGCGCTCGTCAAGACCTACGACGTACGGGGCCTGGTCGGCAGCCAACTCACCGCAGAGGTCGTCGAGGCACTAGCCGCCGGCTTCATCGACGAGATCGGCGCCGCCGGGCACGACGTTGTCGTCGGTCACGACATGCGTGACTCGTCACCGGAATTCGCGGCCGCCTTCGCACGTGGTGCGACAGCCCGGGGAGCAAATGTCGTCTCGATCGGGCTGTGCTCTACGGATGAGACCTACTTCGCATCCGGATCCCTCGATGCCCCCGCAGCCATGTTCACGGCGAGCCACAACCCCGCGACGTACAACGGCATCAAGTTCAGCCGCGCCGCAGCACGTGGAATCAGCATGAATACCGGGCTCGCGGGCATCCGTGACCGAGCCTCGGCGTTTCTCGCCGAGGGCCTCCAGCCGGTTGCAGAGCCCGGAACGTTCCGCGAGATCGACGTGCTGCCCGACTACGCGGCGTACCTGCGCGAGCTCGTCGATCTCAGCGGCATCCGCCCGATCCGCATTGTCGTCGACGCGGGAAACGGCATGGGCGGATTCACGGTTCCCGCCGTGCTCGGCGAGGCTGCCGGGCTTGCGAAGCTGCCGATCGAGATCATTCCGCTCTACTTCGAACTCGACGGCACTTTTCCCAACCACGAAGCGAACCCGCTCGATCCGAAGAACCTCGTCGACCTGCAGAAGGCCGTTGTCGAGCACGGGGCAGACCTCGGGCTCGCGTTCGACGGGGACGCCGACCGCTGCTTCGTCATCGACGAGAAGGGCAATCCGGTAGGGCCGAGCGCGGTTGCGGCGATTGTCGCGGTACGCGAGATCGAACGTGTTCGTGCCCTCGGCGCCGACGACAAGCCCATCTACGTCTTGCACAACCTCATCACCTCGCGCATCGTCGCCGAGACGATCGAGACTGCGGGCGCGATCCCGGTACGTACAAGGGTCGGCCACTCGCTCATCAAGGATGAGATGGCTGCCACCGGCGCGATCTTCGGTGGAGAGCACTCCGCGCACTACTACTTCCGCGACTTCTGGGGTGCAGACAACGGGATGCTCGCCGCGATGCACGTGCTCGCCGAGTTCGGGCACCAGGATGCCCCGCTCTCCGCCCTTGGCGAGCGGTACACGCCGTACGCCCTCAGCGGCGAAATCAACTCGACCGTGACGAGCGTGCCAGAGGCCTACTCCCGAATCGTCGACGAGTTCACTGGTTCTGCCGAGTTCGACGAGTTCGACGGCCTCACCGTGACCGGCGTCGTCGACCAGGACGAGCCGTTCTGGTGGTTCAGCGTGCGTCCCTCGAACACCGAGCCCCTGCTGCGACTGAATGTCGAAGCCGCGACGGAATCCGAGATGGTGCGGGTGCGCGACACAGTGCTCAGGCTGATCCGCGCCACGGACTGAGCCAGAACGCCGGTTCGGCCACCTGCGGGTAACCTCCGGTTCACCACGGATCAATACCCTCGCGGTGTCCCCGACACCCAGGAGTTCCCGTGCGCCTTCGCCGTCCCGTCACCATCGCTGCCGCAGTCGCGGTCGTGTTGTCCTCATCGGGAGTCGCGTTCGTCGCGGCCCCGGCCAGTGCCGCAGCCGCGCCGGTTCCCCTCGTGCTGTCGCTGGTCGGCGACGGAACAGCCCCGCTCGTCGTCGGCCCGACCGCCGTGACGCTTGACACCATCAGCTCCGATGGCAGCGCGTCGACGGTTCCGGATGTCGCACTCCCAGTGGCCGCGTCAGGCACGAACCAGCCGTTCACGCTCAGCGGCACGTCCAGCGCCATCGGGCAGCTCGCGCTCGCCGGCGATGGCAAGTCGCTCGCGATCGCCGGCTACGCGGCGACCCCGGGTCAGAACATCGGCGACCCGAAGGATTCGCTCTCGACGGTCGCGCAGCGCATCGTCGCCTCGATCGACCCGGCCGGCACCGTCGACACGTCGACCGTCCTCACCGGCGCGTTCTCGGCCGATCACCCGCGCTCGGTAGCGACGCCGGACGGCCAGTCGTTCTACGTCTCGGGTAATGGCGCGGGCAAGACGCCGGCCGCCGGTGTCATCCTCGCCCAGCGCGGCTCGACCGCCGTGCCGGTCGGAATCGCGGCAGCTCCCGCGAACGCGCGCAACGTCGCCATCG
>Ga0247729_10000372_pt1 | contig 19348 bp, 13 predicted proteins | sample UWRJL133311R2_FD_180958 | JGI IMG/M metagenome (GOLD analysis project Ga0247729, IMG submission 180958) | Plant litter microbial communities from Arlington Agricultural Research Station in Wisconsin, United States - UWRJ-L133-311R-2 | ecosystem: Environmental > Terrestrial > Plant litter >... | reverse complement strand
ACGGTGGCGCCGGGGCGCTGCCGCACCACGTCCAGGGAGTAGTCGAACAGGGCCTCGTCGTCGGTTTTGAGGTGTACCAGCCCCCCGGGCCGCAGAATCTGCTGATAGAGCTCCAGGAAGCGCGGGGCGGTGAGGCGGCGCTTGGCGTCGCCGAGGCGGGGACGCGGGTCGGGAAACGTAATCCAGATTTCGGCTAGCTCTCCGTAGCCGAAGTGCTGGAGCAGGTCCAGGGCCCGCATGCGCACGAAGCCCACGTTGGTCAGCCCCAGCTCCTGGGCCCGGTGGCTGCCCTTCCAGATTCGGTCCCCCTTGATGTCGAGGCCCAGGAAATTACGCGCGGCGTAGCGCGCGGCCAGCCCCACGGTATAGTCACCCTTGCCGCAGCCTACTTCCAGGGTAATGGGGTTGGGTTGGGCGAAAAACTCGGTTTGCCAGCGGCCGCCCAGCTGCTGAAAGTTGGCCTTGCCCGGCTCCACGATGTCCGGCCGCTCGGCGTTGTTGGCAAAGCGCATCTGTTTTACTCGACTCACGGGGGTGGTTTTTGGTTTTTGGGTATTCGTTTTTGGTTTTTGGCCTGTCTTGGGCATTGGTTTTTGGTGGGTGGTTTTTGGTTTTTAGCCCCGGCGTAGAAACGGTCGTGGGCTAAAAACCAAAAACCACCCACCAAAAACCAGCTTTACAGCTCCTCAATTTCGGCCACGACGAAGGTGCTACCGCCGATGAAGACGACGTCGTCGGGCCCGGCGGCGGCCCTGGCGGCCGCCACGGCGGCCGGCACCGGGCCGTACACCGCGCCTTGCAGGCCCACGGCCGCCGCCTGCCCGGCCAGCGCCGCCGCCGGCAAGGCCCGCGGAATATTGGCCTGGCAAAAGTAGTAGGTGGCCTGCGGCGGCAGCAAACCGAGCATTTTGGTTACGTCCTTGTCGTTGACCACGCCCAGCACGAAGTGCAGCCGCCGGTACGGCAGGCGGGCCAACTGGGCCGTCACGAAACGGATGCCCGCCTCGTTGTGGCCCGTGTCGCAGACCACCAGCGGGCGGCGGCCCAAGATGGTCCAGCGGCCCCGGAAGCCGGTGAGGCGGCGCACGGCGCGGAAGCCCTCCCGCACGGCGGCCTCCGGAATCACGAAGCCCTGGCGGCGCAGCTCTTCCAGCGTAGCCAGCACGCCGGGCACGTTCAGCCGCTGGTAGTCGCCGGCCAGGGCCAGCTCCAAGTCAGCCAAGTCGGCCGCGCCGCTGACCTGCAGCTGCTGGGTGTCGGCATCCGGGGCGGCCGGCCCCAGCGCCGCCACGTGGTAGTGCTGGTCGGCAAAGAGCAGCGGGGCGCGCACTTCCCGCGCCTTTTGCTCGAAGACGGCCGCCGTTTCCGCCTGCCGCTGGCTGACGATGGCGGGCACGCCGGGCTTGATAATGCCGGCCTTTTCGCCCGCAATTGCGGGCAGCGTGTCGCCCAGCAAGTTCTGGTGGTCGAAGCTGATGTTGGTAATCAGCGACACCAGCGGGGTAATGATGTTGGTTGAGTCGAGCCGGCCGCCCAGCCCCACTTCCACGATGGCTACGTCGACCTGCCGCTCGGCGAAGTAAGAATAGGCCAGCGCCACGCACATTTCGAAGAACGAGGGCTGCACCGGCGCAAACTGCGGCCACCACTTTTCCACCCACGCCACCAGGTACGCCGGCGCCAGGTCCTGGCCGTTGATCTTGATGCGCTCCGTGAACTCGCGCAGGTGCGGCGAGGTGTAAAGCCCGACCTGGTAGCCGGCAGCCTGCAGCACGGCGGCCAGCAGGTTGGAGGAGCTGCCTTTGCCGTTGGTGCCGGCCACGTGGACGGCCCGGAACCGCCGCTCCGGGTGGCCCAGCAGCTCGGCCAGCACCTCGGTGTTGCCCAGCCCCGGCTTGTAGCCGGCCGCGCCCACCCGCTGAAACATCGGCAGCTGAGCGTAGAGAAAAGTGAGGGTTTCGGCGTAGTTCATCGGGCAAAAAAGGTTAAGGCAAGGGCTAGCGGGGTACAAAAGAAAGCCGCCGGCCGGAGAATTCCGACCGACGGCTCTTTTTAAGGCTCAATAACGCTGCTTAGCGAACCGTAATCTTGAAGGTGTAAAACCCGGTGGCCCCGCCGGCGGCCGAGCTGGTGCGCCGCAGGTCGGCGTTTTCCAGCGCGTCGCGGCAGGCCTTTTCCTGGGCCGGCGACACGTTGCCCGACACCTTGGTCACGGCCTCAATCTCGCCCTCGGCATTCACCTTGATCTTGAAGCGTACGAAGCCCGAGGAGTTGTCCAACGGCTGCACCTCAGGGATGCGGACGAAGGCCCAGCCGGCCATTTCCAGCCCGCCCGAGCCGGGGCTGCGGCCCGAGCCGCCGCTGCCGGGCTGCCCGTAGAGGGCCTTGGCGTCGAGGGAGCCGTTGGGGTCGCCCTGGTCGCCGACGGAGCCGGGCTTGTCGCCGTTGTTGTTGCCGGTAGCGGCGTTGCTGGTGCCGTTTTCGCCGTTGCCGCCGCCGTTGGCGCTGCCCTTGGGCGTGTAGAGCGTGCGGGGCTTCTCCACGGGCTTGGGCACTTCCTTCACCTCTTCCTTGCGCGGGGCGGGCTTTTCCACCGGCGGCACGCTCACCGGGCTTTCCTCGGCCTCGCTAGTCACGATTTTGTCTTCGGCGGCGGGCGTCGGGTCAGGCGGGGTGGCCTGCTGCACCGGGCGCGGCGTGGGGTCGGGTGAGGACGCGGGCGGGCGGCTGTCCTCCCGGTTTGGCGACTCGTTGGCCACGGCCCGGCTTTGCACGTCGCCGGAGCCGGCCTCGTCCACGCCGTAGTTGAGCTCCACGCCGTCGCCGCCGAAGGCTACCAGCGGCGGGTCGGGGCCTTTGAACACAGTGAAGATAAAGGCCGCGGCCAGCAGCGCATGGATAGCCACCGTGCCAATTATCGCCTCGCGGCGGTGCTCTTCGCGGTAGTCCAGGGGCATGGCGCTTTGGTTTTTAGTTGTTGGTTTTGGTTTTTCGCTCTGGTTGATTAGATCAACGCATCTGCCTGCGTTTGGTGGCCTAAAGCCAGCAACAAATTACCAAAAACCAAGCGGGAGCTTACTTGGCGGCCGACTGCTGGGCCTGGGTGGCCATAACCATCTTCACCTTGAGGCGGTTGCCGATTTCGAGGATGTCGACCAGCTTCTGCACGTTCAGCGACGAATCGACGCGCAGCACGACGGTGGGGCTGTCGAGGCCGGCGATGCGCTGGGCCAGGGCCGGCTCCAGCGTGGCCGCCGTCACGGGGGCGCGGTCCAGGAAGTACGCCCCGGCCGCGTCGACGGAGATGTTGATGGTTTCCTTCATTACGGCCTTGCCCGAGCGGGCGTTGGGCAGCATGAGCTTAATCACGTTCGGGTTCACCATCGTCGACACGATCAGAAAGAACAGCATCAGAAAGAACATGATGTCGTTCATCGAGCTGGTTTCGACGTGCGAGGAAAGCTTACGGCGCCGGCTGAGGTCCATGTGAGTTGGTCAGTTGCCAGTTGCCGGTTACCAGCTACCAGAGCCATTCGTTTAGATAGTCTAAAACTGGCAGCTGGCAACTGAAAACTGGCACCTGAATTAGTTATCCTGCAGGATGTCCATGAATTCGATGGCCGAGTTTTCCATGCGGAACACGAGGCGCTCAACCATGATGCTGAGCCAGTGGTAGCCGATGTGGGCGATGATGCCCACGATCAGGCCGGCGGCGGAGGTGACCATCTTGGTGTACAGACCGCCCGAAATCTGGGCGATACCGAAGTCGCCGGTGGCGCTGATGGCGTAGAAGATCTTGATTACCCCGATGATGGTTCCCACGAAGCCAAGCATGGGCGCAATACCGGCGATAATGCCCAGGATGCTGATGTTCTTCTCGAGGCGGGCAATTTCGATCTTGCCCACGTTTTCCACGCTGGCCTCAATGTCCTTGAGCGGCAGGCCGATGCGGCGGATGCCCTTTTCGATCATGCGGGCCAGCGGCGAAGGGTTCTGAGCGCAGAGCATCTTGGCCCCCTGCAGGTCCCCTTTCACCATCAGCCCGCGGATACCGGCCATAAAGGCGTCGGGGTTGACGGCGGCCCGGCGGATGGTGATGAAGCGCTCAATGATGATGTAGAGCGACACGAACGACAAGAAAAACAGCGGCAGCATGATCCAGCCACCCTTCAGGATCAGGTCGAGCAGCGAAAGATCCGTCGAGACGGTGGCGGCGGCCCCAGTGGCAGCGGCGGTGGCGGCAGTATCGGTGGCGGTGGTAGCGGCGGTGGTAATCTGCAGCAGGAATGCGGTCATGCTAGTAATTGAGAACCCAAAGATCAGTACCTAAGTGCTTCCGCACCAGGGGCAGTTGTTGCTGTGCCAGAGCCTTGTTCGGAAAATCGACGGCCGAGAGGCGGTACTTGCGGCTGCCGGGGGCCGGCAGCACGATTTTGGCGTCTTTGTGGCCGTGGCGCACCAGCGCCAGGCGGCCCTTTTCGGCGTGGGCCAGCGTGGTGTAGGCCCCCACGATGATGTAGGAACGACCCGTGCGGGCTTTAATTGTGGTGGGCCCAGTGGCCAGGGCCAGCGTCGGGGCCACTACCCCACTTTTAGCTGCCGGAGCTACCGACGGTGTCGGGGCTGCTTTGGTTGCAGCGGGCTTCACCACCGCTTTACGCCCGGCCGCTGCGGCCGGCGTTTTCAGGGCTACCGGCTTGGCGGCACCAGCCACCGGGCGGATTACTGTGGCCGTGGCGGGCGAGGCTTCCGACCAGTTGCCGCTGGCCAGCGTGGCCTGCTGCCGGGCCGGGGCGGGCTGCTCGGCCACTACCGGCGCCGGAGAGGCTGCCGGGGCCTGGTTCAGATCTACTTTAAGACTTTCAGGCAAGTAACCCAGCTTACTAGCAATCTGGTAGTTAGCCGACAGAATCAACCCGGCAATCAGGAGGGTGGCAACGGTCTTGAAAGCTTTCATAGTGCGGCGGGAACGGCTGACGGCCAACAGCGGCGCGGCGGGCTGCCGGTCGCGGGCCAGCAGGGCGTCGGTGGCGCGGATCGGGCGCGACACCAGCTCGGGCAGGCCGTAGCTGGCGGTAAGCAGGTTCTGGTGCCCGGTGTACTCGAAGTCGAGGCCGCGGCCGGCGGCGCGGCGGAAGATGCCGATGCCGGGCAGCTCGGTGCGCTGGGAAGTTTCGAGCTCGGCCTGCAGGCGCAGCACGGCGTCGCGCACGAGCTGGCGGGCCTGGGTGGGCGTTACCTCCAGGGCCGCGCTCATGGCGTCCACGAGCAGGCCGTCGTTGCGGGTCAGCGCCTGGTTGAAGGCGACGCGCTTGGCGGGCGGCGCCAGCGTGTGGCGCACCGGGTGCACGTGGGCCGGGGCATAATCGGCAATCAGGCCGCCGAAGTCGGGGATGATGACGCAGTCGTGGTCGCGGAGCAGGGTGCGGATATGGTCGGAAAGCTGCATGGGCGGCGAGGTTGGGATTGGGTGAGCGGAGGCAATCGGGCAGGCAACGCGAAAGACCTTCCGGGCGGCCGGCCCGCTCGTGCCGGAAGGCAGAAAAGCGGGTTTTGGGCGACCAGAAGGTCTTTTGGGCACTAGGAAGATGGCGAATTCGGCATCAACGCAATCAGGGTCTAGAAGTCGTAGGTGACGCCCGCCAGCACGCCCAGGCCCTGCACCGGATAGTTCAGGAACCGCTCGTACTTGCGGTTGAGCAGGTTATTGCCCGAAGCAAAGATGGACAGATTTTCCATAATACGGTAATCGGCGCGCAGGTTCAGGTCGAATACCGAGTCGGTGGGGCGGGGCACGTAGCGCCCGGGCGTGTAGGCCGGATCGAACAGGCCGGGCACGTAGTGGGTGCCGTAGCTGCTGCTGTAAGTGTACAATTCGGCGCCCAGCAGCAGCTTGCTGTACATGTTGTAGGTGGCAAACAGCGTGGACTGGAAGGCCGGGCGGTGGTAGGCTTTGGCCAGGGAGTGCACCTTGTAGCCGTTGTAGTCGGCCTTGAAGCCGATGCGCAGCTGCTCGGCGGCGTTGTAGAGGATTTCGCCGTGCACGTTAATCAGCTGGGTAGCCTTCTTATCGTAGACGAGGTCGAACTTGGCCGAGTCCCGGGCCGAGTTCTGGTAGAAGTACAGGTTCCGGTCGTTGCTGAGCGTCACCTTGGCATTCACGGCCAGGGCGCGGGCGGGCGTGGCGTTGAAGCCGAAGTAGAACGTGGGGCCGCGGTGGGTGTCGGCCACGCGCTGCCGGGCGGCCAGCCACTGGTTTTCGGTGCTCAAGTCGTAGAGCGTGACGCGCTGCAGGCCGCCGCCCAGGCCGGCAAAGGCCACGAACTTATCTTCCGCCACGGTGTAGCCCAAACGGATGGCCGGGTAGACGTTGAACTGCGAGGCCCGGCGGATGGTGTCGCCGGTGTAGCCCAGCGTGGCCCCCACCGACACGTTGAGGCGCTCCAGGGTCAGCTCGTAGGCCGGCGTCACCTGCACGAAGGGCCGGCTCACGGAGTAGGCCGAGTCTTTCTGGGAGATGAACGACACGTCGCCGTTGACGCTCACCCGGCTTTTCTCGCTGAGCACGTAGGTTGAGCGCAGGTCCGCGTGAAAGTTGCTTTCGGTGGCCTGGAAGTTGTCTTTCCAGTAGTTGAAGCCCAGGCCGAAGTCGTACTGGAAGGCCGCGTCGGCGGCGCGGTTGCGGATGTAGGCGCGGGCGGCGGCGCGGTAGAAGACCTGCTTGAGCTTGTCGGTTTCGGGCGGCAAGCTCAGCGTGTTGCGGTTGTAGCCGTAGAAGTTGTACCGCTCCCGGCCCAGGTCGATTTTCGCGCCCAGCGTCATCGGGCCGCTGTAGGTTTCGCCGTGCAGGCCCAGGCTGTTGCGGCTGAAGCCCGAGTTCTTCTTGTCGACGGGGCCCTTGGCCGAGGCCAGGTGGCTGAAGTCGAGGCCGTAGGAGGCGGCGTCGGAGCGGGTGTTGTGCAGGTAGAGCTTGCCGTAGGTGGTGCCGTAGTTGCCCAGGCCGGCCTTCACGTAGTTGCCGGTCTGCGGGGCCAGCTCTTCCTGGCGGATGGTGAGCACGCGCACCGAGGGGTTGAGCAAGTCGGCGGGCAGGCGGTAGTCGGGGTAGGTGTAGGTGACTTTGCGGTCGGCCGGGGCTGGGGCGTCAATCCTGATTTTCTCGAAGTTGCGGGTGGCCTCGGGCAGCTGGTTGACCCGCTCCTTGACGATTTCAATTTCGGCGTCTTCAATCTTGCCCCCGGTTTTGCCGGTGCGTTGGGCCTGCGCGGCGAGGGGCGCGGCAGCAGTCAGCAGGACGGCCAGGGCCAATGGTTGACGAAAGGTCATATTCTGGGGTATTGGGATCTTGGGGACTTAGGGTCTTGGATTGTTGCTCCGCAACCCGGTTTGGGGCCTTCGGCCAGGCCGGGCGGCTTTGGTTGCAGCGGTGCTCCAACGTAAGCCAGCCGGCCTGGCGGCGAAAAGGTTATTCTTCCGCCGGCGTGGGCGCGGCCGAGGAGTCGGCCGGGGCCGTCTGGGCGGGCGTCAGGTTGTTGACGGGCGCCTTGCCCTTGGCCGGGGCTTTGGGCGCCGTACTGGTACCGGTTTTGGCGGGCGTAGCCGGGGCCTTGGTAGGCGCTTTCGGAGCGGGGGCCTTGGTGCCGTCGGCGGGCAGGGCGGCCAGGCGCTGCTTGGCGCCCTCGATAACTTCGGCCACCGGGAACTTGTTGTCGATGATGGAGCTGAGCGTGGCGCGGGCCTGGAAGATTTCGCCCTGAGCCTGGTAGATGTCCGAAATCAGCAGAAAGCCGCGGCCCTGCCAGAGCTCGTAGTTCGAGGAGTTGGTCTTGTAGGCCGCGTCGAGGGCTTCGGGAAACTTCTTCTGCTGGTACAGCACGTCGGCGAGCAGGTACTGGGCCTCGGCCCCGGTTTCGTCGGTGGCAGCGGCAGCCTTGGTCAGTTCGGGCAGGGCCTGGTCGAGGTTACCGGCCTTGTAAGTGGCCTTGGCCAAGTAGAGCGTGGCGGCGTTGGTGGCGTTGAGCGTGGCCCCGCTCAGGGCGCGCAGCTCCTCGGCCACCCGGCGGGTGCCGGCGTAGTCGCCGCTTTCGTAGTAGCTTTTCATCAGCCCGATGCTGGCCGTGGCCACCTCGCGCTTGTTCTGCGACGACTCCCGCAGGCGGCTATAATACTTGATGGCCTCGGGGTAGTTCTTGTTGTCGAACTCCAGGTCGGCCACCCGGCCTACGGCGCGGTTGACGAACTCCGACTTGCTTTCCTGCACCACGGCCTTCATCCGGGTTAGGGCCTCGGCTTTCTTGCCGGTTTTCAGGTAGGCGTCGGCCAGGAAGTAGCGGCCGTCGGCGGCCAGGGCGGTGCTGGGGTACTGCTTGAGGTAGGCTTCGAGGCGCGGAATGGCCTTGTCGTACTTCTCGGCCAGGTACAGGGACTTGGCGGCCTCAAACTCCACGCTCTCGGTGGCCCCGCTTTCCGGGTTCTGCTGCTTGAACTGGGCCAGATACTGGTCAAATTCCTCGGTCTTGCCCAGGGCCGTCAGGCTTTCCTGGAGGCTGAACAGGGCGCTGTTGGCCGCCTTGGTGCGCGGAAACTGGGTGAGCACCTGCCGGAAGTCGGCCACGGCCTTGTCGTGCTGGTCAAGGTTGGCGTAGGCCACGCCCCGCTTCTGCAGGGCCTGCGGAATCAGGGCCGAGTTGGGTCGGTTCTGAATCAGCTTGGTGAAGCCCTCGACGGCGGGCTGGAAGTCGCCGGCCTCGAAGTCGAACTGGGCCTGCTGAAACACGGCGTCGTCGGCGTAGCGCGAGTTGGGGGCCGTGCGCAGCAGCGTGCCCAGGGTTTTGCTGGCCTCGTCGCGGCGGCCGAGCAGCCCCAGGGTCACGCTTTTCTGGTAGTAGGCGTAGTCCTTGTCGGCGGCGTTGGCCTGAATCACCTTGTCGTAGAGGTCCAGGGCCTGCTGGTAGCTTTTGGCAATGTAGTAGGTGTCGGCCAGGCGCAGCGTCACGTCGTAGTAGTTCGCGTCGGTGGGCTTGGCGACGGGGTCGGCGAGGTAGGCCTGAAACTGGGTGCGGGCCGGGGCGTACTGCTGGGTGTTGTAGTAGGCGTAGCCCAGGCCGTAGCGGGCTTTCTGGTCGAAGTCGGTTTCGGCGGCCGAGCCGGAGCGGGCCGTGCGGGCGGCGGCGGTGTAGGCCTGGATGGCCTCGGGGTACTTCTGCCCCACGCTGTACACTTCCCCTTTCAGCACCTGGGCCGCGGCGCGCAGCGCGTCGTCCTGCGGGTACTTCAGGGATTTGTCCAGCACCGGCAGCGCGTCGGAGTACTGGCCGTTGTTGTAGAGCGTGGCGGCCTGCAGGTAGGCCACGCGCTGGTAGGTGGCGTTGAGCTTGCTGCTGCGGTCGTCGAGGCCATCGAGGTAGCGCAAAGCCTGGGCGTAGTCGGAGGAGTTCAGGAAGCTCGTGCTCAGGATATCGTCGGCGGCGTCGCGGTTTTTGGAGCGCGGGTACTTCTTGCCGAAGTCCTTCAGGGCGCTGATGACCTCCGGGGAGTTGCCCAGCTCATAGCTGATCTGGGCGTACTTGAGGGTGGCGTTTTCGGTTATGACCTTGTCGTAGGCGGCCTTGCGGGCCGCGTCGAACGAGTTCAGGGCCAGCTGCTTCTGGTTGGTTTGCAGGTAGCTCAAACCCAGGTGGTAGGCCGCATTCTGGCCCAGGGAGTCGCGCTGGGCGGCCACACCCTTCAGGCTGCCGATGGCGCCTTTGAAGTCGCCCATCTTGTAATTGGCGTAGCCGATCTTGTACTGCACAGCCGGCTCAATCTTCTTGCGGCCGGCGGCGTATTTGTCGAAGTACTCGGCGGCGGGCTTGTAGTCCTGCTTCTGGTAGTAGGCGTCGCCGACCAGCAGCTGGATTTCGTCGGCGCCCTGGGGCGGCGGGGTCTGGGCCAGGGCCTTGGTGCCATAGCCGATCAGGCCGTCGAAGTCGCCTTCCTTGTAGTAGATCTGGCTCATCAGGGCCGGCACCACGGGCTTGTAGGCGTCGTTTTCCTCGGCCACGGCCAGGTCCTTGCGGGCCCCGGGGTAGTCGCCGGCGCGGAAGGCCAGGTAGCCCGCGTAGTAGCTACTGGCGTAGCGGTACTGGTGGTTGCCCTGCTTGTTGCGGTCGAAGAGCAGCTTGGCCTTGTCGAACTCCTTCTGGGCGAAGTAGCTGTAGCCGAGCTTGAACTCCGACTCGGCCCGCTGGTCGTTGGAGAGGTTGTCGGCCCCCACGCGCTGGAGGTAGTCGATGCTCTTGACGTAGTTTTTCTGGTCGAAGTAGAACTTGCCCAGCTCGAAGAAGGCCACGGCGGCCTTGGGGTGGGCCGGGTTGGCGGCCGCGAAGGCCAGGATGCGGTCCTCGGCATCGGGGTGCGACAGGTTCAGGCCGGCCACGGCGTAGTAGTACTCGGCCTCGATGGTCCGGTCGCGCAGCTCGCCGGTGCGGCGCTGGGTCAGGTCGAGGTAGCGCTGGAAGGCCTGCTGGGCGGCGCCGTACTTGCCGCGGTCGAAGAGTTCGAGGCCTTCCTGAAAGTGTCGTTCGTCGGAGGCAAATACCTGCGTCTGCTGGGCGTGCGCGGCTAGTGGAGCCGCCGCGCTGAGCGTGGCCGCCAGCGCAATCCGGGGAAATATCTTCATTATGAGGCGTTACGGGGAGGGGGCGCAAGAAGCCCGATACTGGCCAAAAGTAGCGAAAAAAGGCGTTGGGTTGCGCTATAGCGGCTTTGTTGGCGTTTGCTAACGCGGCGGGCGAATGATTTGGTATGCCGCGCACCGCCGCGTTACTTTGATGACTAATCCTGCTGGATGTATATGCGGTTCTTATTTTCACGCCTGGGGCGGCTCTGGGCCAGCCTTTTCTTAGTGGCTTGCTACTCGCGTCCGGCGGTTTGCCAATCCATCTATCCCCAAAATCCGGCCGTTTCAACGGCTGCCGGAGTACCTCACAGCAGTGGGACCTTCTACTTTGCGGCGCCTGATTCCCTCCCACCTGGTTACATCCCGCCCGGTGAGCGGGCCGCTCATTCCCCCGTTACCGCTCGCACGATGAATTGCGCCTACGAGTTAGGCGGAGCCTCCCGCAGCCTGAGCATCTTCCAGGCTCCCGTCCTCTTCAACTACTATCTCAACGCCGACACTTACCGGTTTCTTTGGCTGCGCTCCTTTCACCGGCCGGTGCTGCTCACGCTCCGGCAAGGCGCCACCGGCGCGACCCTACGCACGCAGTTCCTGAGCAAGTTTCCCCTGATCCTGCATTTGTCGTCGCCTGACCCCGACGAGCCGGGTATCTCACGCAAGGAAGCCGCCCGGCGGGCCGCTTTCGCTAAAGTACTCGCCGCCGATGCCCGCTGGCAGGAACAAGTAGCGGAAAGTAAGCGCCCGGCCGTACTAGTCACGGCCGAGGAAACGACCACGCCGATTCTCCCGGAGCAGTGGCAGCATTTCGAGGCGTTGCTGAACAAGGCTCGTTTTGAGCAAATGGCCCCCTGCCAGCCCACCTATATAATAGACGGAGCCAGTTGGTTGCTCGAAAGTCATCGCAGTGATGGGTACCATATGGTGCTCCGGCATAGCCCTTCGGCTACCGACGCCTTCCGCGCCGCCTGCGAGTACCTGCTCGACCTAAGCTCCGCCCGTCGGGAAGAGCGGTATTGATTCTCCTGCCTTCGCTTGGCGAAGATGTTATGGACGAAGGAGTGCTGCGCACGTTAGCACTGCTACTCGCGACAAGGCAAATTTTGGCTGCACTCTCAAACCGAACTCATTTCAAATTGCAAAACAAAAAACCAATGGCAAATTATTCCCTACCATACTTCGGCATCATTGACCCGAATAATCTTGAGGACTATTATGATGTTGAAATAGATTTGAATGGCAGAGAAATCCAAGTTGACCTAAACTTTGAGAGCAAAACTATTGACACAACTATTCTAGATAGTGTAAAGCGCTTCATTGACAACATCTCAGAATTTGACAACAAAAACAAAACACACATTGACCAAGATTACAGAAATGAAGATTGTGACACTGTGAGAGAGTATGTAGGATACTGCATTGAAGAATGTAGCAAAGACGAACTTTCTGAGTTCATTGACTATACCAGTAAGACAGCAAGCCCTAAAGCTCAATTGATGAAGTCTCTGCAACTTGTAAGAGTCGGTTTTTATCCAGACAGCGAGGATAGCTTTGCAATTTTTGACTACTCAATCAACCCAGAAATCACCAATCAATTAGTTGTAATTTTCACTCATCAGACAGGAGAAATGAACTATATGACGATAGAAAGCTGATATTTTCCCTGGTGCGGGTTTAGTGCAGCGTAACTTTCCCTGTCGTCGCTCAGCTGTGCCGAGTGACCATTGCGCGGAGCGACTATGCTGCGCGAGTCCCGCGCCAGAGCAGTTGCGCGCAGGTAGCCCGGCCGGATTCGCAGCGTAGCTGCTCACACGTAGTCGTCACTCGGCCCAGCCGAGCGACGGCGGGGGAACCACCATGGCTTCTGCTGCCACTTTCGGCGATGCCGCTGGCGTAAGCATTCTTGCCACTGGATTTATACGCATTGAGAGTATTTTGCCAAAACGCAGTTCTTGATGCCACTTTCGGCAGTTAGCGATGCTATGCACAATATTATGGAAACCGTAACCTTACAAACGAAATCGTTCCTATTTCAAAACTCTGACGAACAGTTCAGGGCTATTCCTTTTTATGAGCTTTCGATTGATGAATGGATAATTTTTGAGAGTGGTCAACCAAAATACATATTAGACTTTAATAGGCGCAGCAAACCATTTGTACAGGATGTAACCCGCAGACTGAATAAGGGTGAGCAATTAGATGCAGTTGTTCAAAAACTCGGAAGAGCTTTAGGAAGACAGTGGACAACTAATCAGACTATCGTAGGCTCGGAAATTCCAGCTAGTCAGCAAACGGAAACAGTGACAGTAACATTTCTTGATAACCTATCTGATCTGTCTGTGGAAGTCCCGCCTCTCGGCATAGCCGAGTGACCATGCAATCCGCCATCCAGTTGGTCGCCAACTCTTTGTAGACTATTATCAAATTCTGCAGAAATAGTCTACAGATCGCCTCCCTACTTATGTAGACTATTTTTACCTCTTGTAGAAATAGTCTACACAAATCCCTACCGATGCCTCGTCGCCCTGCCGCTTCCGATTCCATCCTGGCCCGAGTGCGGGCCTGGTTTGGCCTGCACCTCGATGAGCTGGCCCTCTACCTGGGCGTGAGCAAGCCGCTGATCCACGCCATCGAAACCAACCGCCGCACCCTCACGACTCCCGTGTACACGGCCCTGCGGCCGCTACTGCTCCAGCTGCCCCCGGCCGTCGAGGCCGCCGCGCCCGACCCCGCTGCGCCCCTGCCGCCCGCCACGCCCGCCCCCGACGCGGCCGACCTCGACTTCCGCCGCCGCGAGTGCCTGCACCGGGCCGAGGGCCTGCTCCGGCAGGCCGGGGTCCTGGCCGCCCGCGCCCACGTGGCGGCCCGCTGGGCGGCGGCCCTGCCCGCCCTGCTCCCGCCCGACCCCGCCGCCGGCCCGGCCCCGGAGCCCGCCACGCCCGCCGCTCAGACCCTGGCGGCCGCGCTGGCTCTGGCCGCCGACCCCACCGACCCGGCCCGCGCCCCCGACCACGCCCGCTGGCTCCGGGGCTGGCTCAGCTTCCGCGCCCGGCCCCTGTCGGTGGCCGAGGCCACCCGATTGCACCGCCTGCGCGCCCAGGCTGCCGGGCTGCTGGCCGAGGCCGCCGCGCTGGCCGCCAGCCTGCCCCCGCCGCCCGCAAAAAATTGACGACGACTATATAATACCACGCAATACCCTACCGTTATCGGGGCAGTAACCCCCTTCTTTTCCAACCTTTTAACCCTTTTCTATCATGAATCCCGATTACAGCTTCCTCACCACCTGGGCCGAGTGCGACGCCGCCACCGTCGACGTCACCTTCGAGCTCAAAACCTACAGCTACCGCGACTTCGGCCTCGACCTGGCCGACGACCGCGCCGACCGCAGCCAGGCTGCCGGCGCGGCCACCCTGGCCAAGAAAGACGCGGAAATCCTGCGCGCCCAGGACGAGGCCGCCCGGACCGGCCTTACGCCCCAGGAGCAGCAGGACGCCAACGACGCGCTGGAGCTGCTGCTGGCCCAGCGCAAGAAAATTATGAAGGACAACCGCACCAGCGCCGGCACCGCCCGGTTCCTGGGCACCGTCGACGCGGTCCAGGTGCAGGCCCAGGTCGACCTCCTCACGGCCGTGCTGGCCGGCATTGCCGCCCGCCGCGCTGAGCTGACCGCGTAAGCTGCGCTTCTTAAATTAGTTGGTTATTTAAAAAAGCCCCCGGCACATGGTGCCGGGGGCTTTTTCGTTCTGTGGGAAAGTGGATTTCAGTCAAGTCGGGCCGGCTTCATCCGGCCGTGGCACTGGTTGCAGCTTACCCCAGCGGGCGGCGCTGACCGGGCAGTCCGCCGACGTGACCTGCCCGGATAATCTCCGTATTCCTACAGTTTGCCGATTTGCTGTGTCCGGAAACGTTTGCAGAAGCCGGGTTGGCAACGTTGCCGGCAACGATTGCATAACTATAGTTGTGCTTTTGCCGGGCTACATGTTCATTTTCTGAGGCTTAGCGGTAGGTTTGTACGAATCGACCTCACCTTTCCCACCCAAATTCCCGATTATGAAGCAGTTGCTTACCCTACTTTTATTGCTGGCCCCGCTGGCGCTGCGTGCGCAGGCCGTAACGGTCCTGGAATCGGCCGGCTGGCTGGAATCGGCCTACGTGCGGTGGCAGCCCCTGACTACCGCGCAGAGCTACAACGTGTACTACAGCGGCGGCGGCGTGGTCAACCAGAAGATCGACAACCAGCTGATCCGCAGCTACGGCTCCTACTACCGGGCGGACGTGCCGGGCCTGAGCGCGGGGGCGTACACGCTCAAAATCGTGCCCGTCATCTCGGGGGTTGAAGGCGCCGGCACGGTGACCGGCACCCTAACGGTGCAGGCCCAGGACCGGACCGGGTTTGCCTTCAGCGGGGGCCGGGTGCCGGGAGCCTACAACCTCGACGGCACGGTAAAAAGCAACGCGGTGATTCTTTACATCACACAAAACACCAAGAATACGGTTTCCCTCAACGTGACTGGGGCCACGACTAATCCGTGCGTGGGCCTGCAGACCATTCTGGAGGGCTTCAAGAAAGGACGGGATGCGCGGCCGCTGCTCGTGCGCCTGGTGGGGCAGATTACCGACCTGAGCTACATGCAGGGCGGCGACATCGTTATCGAGAACGATAACCTTGCCTCCGGGGCCATCACCCTGGAAGGGGTTGGCAACGACGCCGTGGCAAACGGCTGGGGCATTCGGGTGAAGAATGCCTCCAACGTGGAGATTCGCAATATCGGTACGATGAACTGCGACAGTGACGAGGGCGACAACATCGGCCTGCAGCAGGACAATGACCACGTCTGGGTGCACAACGTCGATTTCTTCTACGGCCACGCCGGCAGCGACGCGGACCAGGTGAAGGGCGACGGGGCGCTGGACTGCAAACGGTCGACCTACGTGACGTTTGCCTACAACCACTTCTGGGACTCGGGCAAGTCGAACCTGCTGGGTTTGAGCGAGGCCTCTACGCAGGGCCTCTACATCACCTACCACCACAACTGGTACGACCATTCGGACTCCCGCCATCCCCGGGTGCGGTATTACTCGGCGCACGTCTACAACAACTACTACGACGGCAACGCCAAGTACGGCGCCGGCTCCACGCTGGGCTCCTCTGTCTTTATGGAGGGCAATTACTTCCGCAACTGCAAGTATCCGATGCTGACCTCCATGCAGGGCACGGACGTCTACAATCCGGCCACGCAGACGAACGACTACAACACCATGCCGATTTTCTCCAACGAGGACGGGGGCACGATCAAGGCCTTCGACAACTTCATGGTCGGGCAGCAGCGCTTCGTGCCGTATGGCGCCACGGGCTATCCAAACTCCACGGTTGACTTTGATGCGTACGTGGCCGCCACCCGCGGCGAAACGGTAGCCGCCACGATCCTGTCGGCGTACGGCCGCAACCCCTACAACAACTTCGATACGAACCCGGCCGTGATGTATGCCTACACGCCCGATAACCCCACGGCGGCCAAGGGCAAGGTGATGCAGTACGCGGGGCGCATCGACGGGGGCGACTTTAAGTGGACCTTCAACAATGCGGTCGACGATGTTTCTTCCGCGGTCAACGTGCCGTTGCAAACGGCGCTCGTCAACTACACGACCAGCCTAGTGGCCGTGCAGGGCGATGGTCCGGTCGTGGTGGTTCCCCCCGGGGGCGGTAGCACGACGGCCGCTATGGTGCACAACTTCACCTTGTCGGGCACGACCAACTCCTTTTACACCATTACCGGCAACCTGTCGACGTCCCAGGGGACGGTGGTCTACAACAACCTGACTTTGACGCAGTGCCTGAAGCTGGAGTCGTCGACGAACGTTTCGTTCACGACCACCGCGGCCGCCACGCTGGCGCTGGTGTTCAACGACACATTTAGCGGCACCGTGAAAGTGGACGGCGTCAGCCAGACGGTAACCGCGGGCCGGCTCACGATGACCCTGCCGGTCGGCGCGCACCAAATCACCAAGGGCTCCACGGCGAACCTGTACTACATGAGCACCGCTTACGCCGGCCCCCTGGCCACCCGCAACCAGGCCGAGAAGCCGGCAATTAAAGTGTATCCGAATCCGGCGGCCGATGCCGTGACGGTGGGCTGGCAAAGCCCGCGGCCTTTTTCGCTCTACACCAGCACGGGCCGCCTGCTGAAAACGGGCATCACCAACCAGCCCTTTGACCTGAAAGATGTTAAGCCCGGCTTGTACCTCATCCTGATGCGGGACGAGGACGGCAACTTGCGCACGAGCCGCCTGGTTAAGCAATAAGTAAGGCACTAAACTAAAAACAAGGAGCCCTGCCCGACAACGCTGTCAGGCAGGGCTCCTTGTTTCCAGCCCAGCTCTATAGGCGCCAGGGAATGCAGCCTATCTCCTATTCTCCCGCCGGCTCCCCGGCGGCCTGCCCGCCCCGCATCAGCCCCAGGTACACCACCGCCGACAGCGCGAAGCCCACGAACCAGGCGTAGCTGTAGAGCGCCACCAGCCCGGCCCACACGGCCGCTTTCGGCACCGCGCCGATGGCCACCAGGAAGCCCGGCACGTTGGGCGCCACGCCGATGAGCAACGCCAGCAGAGCAGCCGTATTGAAGCCGCCCCGGTAGGTGTAGCGGCCGTGGTAGCGGTACAGGTCGGGCACGTCGAGTTGCTGGTGGCGCAGCAGGTAGTAGTCGGCAATCATGATGCCGCCGATGGGGCCCAGCAGCGCCGAGTAGCCCACCAGCCAGGTGAAGATGTAGCCCGAGGGGTCGGCAATGAGCTTCCAGGGAAAGATCAGCAGCCCGATGACGCCGGTGATGTAGCCGCCGGTCTTGAAGCTGATGCGCGTGGGCGCGAGGTTGGCGAAGTCGTTGGCGGGGCTCACGATGTTGGCGGCAATGTTGGTGGCCAGCGTGGACAGGGCCACGGCCAGCATGGCGAAGCTCACCAGCACGCGGCTCTCGAAGCGGGCGGCCAGCACCACCGGGTCCCAGATGGTCTGGCCGTAGATGATGAACGTGGCCGAGGTCACGACCACCCCCACGAACGAGAACAGGGTCATGGACGCGGGCAGCCCGATGGCCTGGCCCAGCACCTGGGCCCGCTGGCTGACGGCGTAGCGGGTGAAGTCGGGAATGTTGAGCGAGAGGGTGGCCCAGAAGCCTACCATGCCGGTGAGGGCCGGAAAGAAATAGGTCCAGAACGCCGCCGACGAGGCGAACTTCGCGGGCTGGGCCAGGATGGGGCCCAGGCCGTGGCCGGCGGCAATGGCCCACCACAGCAGCGCCAGCGCCGCCACGGGCAGGAAAAACGCCTTGAACACGAGCAGCTTCTTGATGCTGTCGACGCCCAGGTGCACCACGTACATATTCAGCAGCCAGAACAGCAAGAACGTGATGGCCGGGCCCGTCTGCAGGCCCCAGGCGGCCGGAAACACGGCTGGCAGCGTGCCCAGGGTGGGCAGCCAGAGCACGCCCATCTGGTAGAGGGCGTAGCCGCCGATCCAGGTCTGGATGCCAAACCAGCCGCAGGCAATGAAGGCCCGCAGCAACGCCGGCACGTTGGCCCCGCGCACCCCGAAGCTGGCCCGGGCAAACACCGGAAACGGGATGCCGTACTTGGCCCCGGCCCGGCCGTTGAGCAGCATGGGCACCAGCACGATGGTGTTGCCGAGCAGAATCGTGAGCAGGGCCTGCCACCAGTTCATGCCGCCCTCAATGAGCGAGCTGGCCAGCATGTAGGTCGGAATGCAGAGGCTCATACTGATCCAGAGCGCGGCGTAGTTGCCGGTAGTCCAGCTGCGGGCATTCCAGGCTACGGGGGCCAGGTCGGGGCTGGTGAGGCCGGCAGCGGCAGCTTCGGCGGGGGCAACGGGCAGGTCGTGGATGGTTTCCATCGGCAGCGGATAACGAACTGAAAAAGAATGGCAGCGGGGAATGTAGAAAGATGCGCGGGCATTTCCACACATTCAGCTGTCATGCTCCTGTCATGGCGAGCGAAGCGCGGCCATCCCTCCTCTGAAATGTAAACAGCTCCTTTTACCACAAAGCCCCGACGTCACGCTGACGTCGGGGCTTTCTAAGTTAACAAGGCTTGGCGCATTGTCCAGGACCGATGGCCGCGCTTCGCTCACCATGACCGGCGGGGCCTCTACAGCTTATAGAGCTCCTTCACCCCGGCCGCCAAGCTCGTGGGCTCCCGGCCCAGCAGCCTGGTCAGGTCGTCACTCACTTCCGCCTCCTGCCCGTGGCGGATGTCGGTCATAAACCCAATGGTGCGCGTAATGGTCAGCTCCGGCACGCCCCGCTCCCGCATCTGGGCGGCAAACGCGGCCGGCTCCACGGGCTCGTACGTTACGGCCCGGCCCGCGGCGGCCGTCAGGGCCGCGGCGACGTCGGCAAAGGAATAGGCCTGGCGGCCGGTGAGGTGGTAGGTGCGGTTGTCGTAGCGGCCGGCTATCAGCGCGTGGGCCATAGCCTCGCCCATTTCGCGGCGCAGGGCGTAGGCCACCTGGCCCGCCCCTGCTGGCAGGCGGATGCCCGTTTCCAGCACCTGGGGGGCCGTAAACAGCGGCAGGGTATCCATGTAGAGGATATTGCGAAAGATAACGTGGGGCAGCCCGCTGGCTCGGATGTAGTCCTCGGTCTGAAAATGGCGGACCATCAGCTCGTTGGCGAG
>Ga0247729_10000371_pt1 | contig 19375 bp, 16 predicted proteins | sample UWRJL133311R2_FD_180958 | JGI IMG/M metagenome (GOLD analysis project Ga0247729, IMG submission 180958) | Plant litter microbial communities from Arlington Agricultural Research Station in Wisconsin, United States - UWRJ-L133-311R-2 | ecosystem: Environmental > Terrestrial > Plant litter >... | reverse complement strand
AAGGCCCGCGCCGCGACGTCGACCCGAAAGACCCCAAGCAGAAGGAGCGCATCGCCAACGCCCAGGCCGCCCTGGCCGCCCTGGATGCCGGCCAAGCCCCGGCCGTGCCCTACCAGCGCCCCCCCCGCCCCGAAGGCGAAGCCCGCCCCCCGCGCCCACCCCGGCCGGAAGGTGAGGCCCGCCCGCCCCGGGAGCCCCGCGCTCCGCGCCCGGAAGGCGAAGCCCGCCCACCCCGCGAGCCTCGCGCCCCCCGGCCCGAAGGTGAAGTCCGGGAGCCCCGCGCCGAGGGAGAAGCCGGCGACGGCAAGCCCCGCCGGAAGCGCGGGGGCCGCAACCGCGGCGGCCGGGGCCCGCGCCCCCAAGGCGGCGCGGCTGATGCCGTAGCCTCTACGCCGGCGGCGCCGGGTGCGGAGTAGAATCTTAAGCGTAAAAAGCCCTGCTGCGAAAGTAGCGGGGCTTTTTTATGGGCAGAATGTCCGGCGCAGCGGTGGAGTCCGGCAGCTTTGGGCCGAGTCCCGTATCTTTCCTCTGTCATCTTATTCTCCGGTCCGATGCCGCCCATCACCCACATCTCACAACTCGACTTAAGCAAGACCTACACCTACGCCGACTACCTGACGTGGCAGCTGGACGATTTTGTGGAGTTGATCCGGGGCAAGGTATGGCAGATGAGCCCGGCGCCGCGGCGGACGCATCAAAAAATCTCCGGCCAGCTATTCGGCGCAATTCATCAGTACCTGCGGGGCAAGTCGTGTGAAGCGTACCACGCGCCCTTCGACGTGCGCCTGACCCGGGCAACGCCCAACGGCGACGCGGCCATTCAGACCGTGGTTCAGCCCGACCTGTGCGTTATCTGCGACCCGGTCAAGCTCGATGAGCGCGGCTGCCTGGGCCCTCCCGATTGGATTATTGAGATTCTCTCGCCCGGCAATACCAGCCACGATACCAAGGCCAAGTTTGACCTTTACGAAGAGAATGGGGTGCAGGAATACTGGATTGTATTTCCCGGCGAGAAGAATGTTGCCGTGTACGCGCTGGAAGATGGCCGCTACCAGTCCCAAGGTGATTTTTACCTGCCCGGCCCTATCCCGGTACAGACGCTGCCCGGTTTTTTCGTACCCTGGGAAGAAGTGTTCGAGGGAATCTAGCAGCCGGGTCGGCGCGGTCTGGCCGGCCCGGCTGCCGCACCGCACTGCACCGGGCTCCATAAAAAAGGCCGCTGATTTCAGCGGCCTTTCCTGTTTTGAGTTCTTCGACGCTGCTTATGCCAGACCGAAATTTTGCCTGATCATGCTCATGAAGTCCTGCTCGGACATCTCGGCTTTGGTTTGCAAAAGCTGCTGAGCGTCGGCGCCAGCCAGGTAGCGGAGCTGGGCGGAGTCGTCGGTGGCGGCGGTGTAAATGACCTCGGCAATCTGCTCGGCGGAGGAATACGTGCCGCCGTGGCTGCTGAAGGCATCCAGCACGCTGCGCACCTGCCCGATGTAGGGGTTGGCGTCGTCGGCGGGGTCGACGGTCATCTGCAAAGAGCGGGTAGCGAAGTCGGTAGCTACGCCGCCGGGCGCTACCACCTTTACCCGGATACCAAAGGGGGCCAGCTCGTACCACAGCGCCTCGGAAAAGCCGTCGAGGCCGAACTTGGTGGCGTGGTAGAGTGAGTTCAGCGGAAAGGCCGTGCGCCCACCCACCGATGTCACGTTGATGATAACGCCGGACTGCTGGGCCCGCAGCAGCGGCAGGGCCGCCCGCGTCACGCTGAACACGCCGAACAGGTTGGTGGCAAACTGCTGCTGCACCTGCGCGTCGGTGGCCGACTCAAACGGCCCCACGATGCCGTAGCCCGCGTTGTTGAGGATAACGTCGAGGCCACCGAAATCCTGGTGGGCCTGCTGCACGACGCGCATTACGGCGGCCTCGTCAGTCACGTCGAGGGCGTAGACGCGCACGGTGGGCAGGTCTGTGAACGTGGCGTCGGCGGGGTTGCGCAGCGTGGCCGCCACGTTCCAGCCGCGCTGGGCAAAGAGCCGCACGGCGGCCGCGCCGATGCCCATGGAAGTGCCTGTAATGAAAACGGTCTGGGACATGAGAATTAGCGTGTGGTAGAGTATTGCGGCAGACGAATGAGCCGGCCGGATACTTTACCAGGCTGCTGCGCCCCGCCCCGCCTGCTCTACAGCACCTGCCTACTCCAAACAGCACCGTAACCACGAGCGTGGCCAAAGCCATCTGCTTGAGCAGCGGGTCGAGCTACAGAGGATCCGGTCGCGCCCACACCCGGCGGGCGTTGAGCAGCAGCGGGGCGGCCAGCAAATCCTTTGCTGCTAACCCAGCCCTGCGGGTCCAGCGTCAGTCTCAGGTAGGTCAGACATGCCGTAGCACTAGGCTCAGGAGTGCGCCCAGGCGGATGATTCTTTTTTCGGTGAGCATGGTGGCAGGAGTTGGGGATAAGGAACTTAAGAACCGGCAACATCTACTCTCCCCGGCTTATCAGTAATTCCTGGGCCGCGGCCACGGCTTCGCGGACGAGCTTTTTCTCCGCTGTTATTGCCCGCAGCCTTTCCGACGAATAGCCCCGGAAAGTCTGCTTAAACTTCTCAATCTCTTCCCGCTGAATCCGCCTAGCCTTTGCTGAGTCCGGTTTCACGGAAAAAGCCGTCCAGAACAGCTTATTCGCTCTACTACGGTTGACTCCGTAGTAGAAGGCAACAAACAGCAAGGCTACTATTTGGAGTGAAATGCTGGCTTCCCCGAACCCAAAGCCAAACGTGATGTTGCCGGGCCAATAGTTCGCAATACCGACGGCCCATAGCGCCAGCAGTACTACAACAGCATATTTAAAATACCTCCTTTGCACCCAGTATAGGGCCAGGGCAACAGCTAACAGGGCGAAGCCAATTAATGATGGTAGTCAAGGCTTTGGTGGTAGCTATAGAGAGTGTACAAGCTGATGGCCCCCAAGACCAGCATAGGTGCCAGGTTGCTATCGATTCTCTTATTCATCACACTATAGAAAAATAATCAGACGTGCCCCTTACAGCACCTGCCCCACCCCGAACAGCACCGTAAACACGAGCGTGGTCAGAGCCATCTGCTTGAGCAGCGGGTCGAGCTGCATGGAATCTTGCCGCGCCCACACCCGGCGGGCGTTGAGCAGCAGCAGCGGGGCGGCCAGCAGAAACAGCCACTGCCAGGGCGAGTGGTAGGTGAGCGTGACGTAGACCACGGCACAGCCGAAGCCCAGAAGCAGCAGCAGCCAGTGGTAGCGCCGGGCCTGCACCGGCCCCAGGCGCACGGGAATCGTGATTTTGCCGGCCAGCGCGTCGGAGCGGATGTCGCGGATGTTGTTCACGTTGAGCACGGCCGTAGCGAAGCAGCCCAGCGCGGCGGCGGGCAGCAGCACGGCCAGCGGCAGGGCGCGGGTTTGCAGGTAATAGGTGCCGCACACGCCCACCAGCCCGAAGAAGGTAAACACTGACGCGTCGCCGAGGCCGGCGTAGCCGTAGGGCCGGGAGCCGGCGGTATAGTTGACGGCGGCCCAGATGGCGCTCAGACCCAGCACGAAAAAGGCGAGGAAAACCCAGGCCCCGGCCGTGCCCAGCGCCACCCACAGCAGGCCCAGCCCGCTCAGCAGCGCCAGCAGCCCGAACAAGCCCATGCCGCGCTTCATCTGGGCGGGCGTGATGGCGCCGCTCTGCACGGCCCGCTGGGGCCCTTCGCGGTGCACGCTGTCGGCGCCGTTCTGGGAGTCGCCGTAGTCGTTGGCGAGGTTGCTCAGGATCTGGAGCAGGATGGTGGTCAGCACGGCCAGGCCGAACACAGCCCCGCGAAACTGCCCCTGGCTGGCCGCCAGAAAGCCGCCGGTGAGGATGCTGGCCAGTGCCAGCGGCAAGGTGCGGGGTCGAAACGCCGAAATCCAGGCTTTGGCGGGGCTGCCGGGCGCGGCGGAGGGAATTGAAGGGTTAGTCATAGCAAGCGTAAAAAAGCCATCCTGAGCCCGGGAAGCTCCCCGTCGCCCCAAACGAACGTTGTAGCAACGGCTCGTTCCGGCGAGAGAAGATTCTCCCTGGGCTCAGGATGACAAAGGTACTCGGGGTAAACTACTTCAGAATAGCGGCTACCAGCTCTGGGCTCATCGGCTTCACGTCCGACTTGTAGAAGCCCACGACGCGGCCCTGCTCGTCGATGAGGTACTTACAGAAGTTCCAGGTGGGCGTGTCACTCACGGCGCCGTTCCGGGCTTTGTCGGCCAGAAACTGGTAGAGGGGTGCGGTGTCGTCGCCCTTCACTGAAATCTTGGCGAACATGGGGAAGGTCACGCCGTAGTTTTTCTCACAGAAGGTGGCAATCTGGGCGTTGGTGCCGGGCTCCTGCCCGCCGAAGTTGTTGGCCGGGAAGCCCAGCACGGTTACCCGGTCGCCATGCTTCTTGTTGAGTTCCTCCAGCTCCTTATACTGGGGCGTGTAGCCGCACTCGGAAGCCACGTTCACGATGAGCAGCTTCTTACCCTTAAACTGGCTCAGCTTCACATCCTTGCCGTCGATGGTCTTGACGGAGTAATCGTACACGGAGCCGGCAGCGGCGGCAGTTTCGGAAACGGGCATAGACGGAGTAGTGGGGTCAGACTTGGCGGGGCTGGACGAGAAGCCGCAGGCAGCTAGGGCGCCCAGCAGAAGGAAGATGGAAGCTTTCATACGGTGCAGGAATTAGGGAGCGGGATGGAAAGCCACTGGAATACCCTGGCAAAACCGCCGGACCGGGCCAATGTTTTTCAGCCGGCAAGGTAGGCTTTTACGGACTATATAGCATTTGACCAACAGGTAGCCGGCTGGCCGGAAAGCCGCCGCGCGAAGCTTCAGGCTTCGCGCGGCGGGTAATTTCTCAGGTGCGGGGCTCGGTGAGCCACTTTTCCAGGTCGGTGGGCACGTAGGCCAGCATCTGGTCGAGCAGGCCGGCGGGCGTGTCGGCCTGCTGGAGCTGGGCGCGGTTTTCGGGCCGCAGGAAGCCGTCGGTGACCATCCGGTCGAGGGCCAGCAGCTGGTGGTCGTAGAAGCCATTGACGTTGAAGACGCCGCTGGGCTTGCGGTGCAGCCCCAGCTGGCCCCAGGTGAGCACCTCGAACAGCTCTTCGAGGGTGCCGAAGCCGCCGGGCATGGCAATGAAGCCCTCGGCGAGGTCGGCCATGAGCAGCTTCCGCTCGTGCATGCTCTTTACCACGTGCAGCTCGGTGAGGCCCATATGCGCCAGCTCCTTATCGGCCAGAAAGTCGGGGATGACGCCGATAACCTGGCCGCCGTGGCGCAGCACGCTGTCGGCTACGGCACCCATCAGGCCCACGCGGCCCCCGCCGTACACCATCGTCAGGCCGCGCTGGGCCAGGGTCTGCCCCATCAGGTCGGCCTGCTGGCGGTAAATTTCGTTGGTCCCGGCGCTGGCACCACAGTAAACGGCGACGCTTTTCATTGGAAGCTAAGGGTTAGAAGCGAGAAGTCAGGAGCTAGGAGTTAGCATTGCAGCTATTGTGCGTTTCTCCTCTCACCTGAGGAGGGAAACTGGTTTTTAACCTTGATCTTACATCCGCTCGGGCACCTCGATGCCGAGCAGACCCATGCTAGCCTTAAGGGCGCGGGCCGTCTGGGCCGAGAGGGCCACGCGGAAGGCGCGCTTGGCTTCGTCGGTTTCCTGCAGCACTGGCACTTCGGCGTAGAAGCGGTTGTAGGCCTTGGCCACATCGTAGGCGTACTGCGACACGACGGCCGGCGAGAACGTGCGGGCGGCTTCGGCTACCACGGTGCCGTAGCGGGCCAGCTCCTCCACCAGCTCCCGCTCCGTTTTTTCCAGCGCGGGCAGCGTGGTGAAGTCCTGGTTTTCGTCGATACCGAGCTGCTGGGCCTTGCGGCGGAGCTGGGCAATCCGGGCGTGGGAGTATTGAATGAACGGCCCCGTGTGCCCTTCCAGCTGCACCGACTCCTCGGGGTTGAACAGCATCCGCTTCTTGGGGTCCACCTTCAGCAGGTAGTATTTCAGCGCGCCCAGGCCCAGGGTGTGAAACAACTGCTCCTGCTCCTCCTCGGTCAGGCCTTCGATTTTGCCTTTCTCCAGCGTGGCCGTCTTGGCGGCTGCCACCACTTCGCGCACCAGCTCGTCGGCGTCCACCACGGTGCCTTCCCGGCTCTTCATCTTGCCCGAGGGCAGGTCCACCATGCCGTAGCTGAGGTGGTAGATGGCGTCGGCGTAGGGCTTGCCCAGCTTTTTGAGCACGGCCTTGAGCACCTGCATGTGGTAGTTCTGCTCGTCGGCAATGACGTACACGCTCAGATCGTAGCCGTAGTCCTGGTACTTCAGCTCGGCCGTGCCCAGGTCCTGGGTGATGTAGACCGAGGTGCCGTCGGCGCGGAGCAGCAGCTTCTCGTCGAGGCCTTCTTCCTTCAGGTCCACCCACACCGAGCCGTTTTCCTTTTTGAAGAACACGCCCTTCTGCAGGCCTTCCTCCACCCGCTCCTTGCCCAGCAGGTAAGTACCAGACTCGTAGTAGTACTGGTCGAAGTCGACGCCGATGGTGCGGTAGGTTTCGTCGAAGCCCTCGTACACCCAGCCGTTCATCTGCTTCCAGAGCGTAATAACTTCCTCGTCGCCCTGCTCCCACTTTTGTAGCATGGTCTGGGCGTCGAGCATCAGCGGGGCCTGCTTCTTGGCCACGTCCGGGGCCACGCCCTCGGCTTCGAGCTGCTTGATCTGCTCCCGGTAGTGCTTCTCAAACAGCACGTAGTACTTGCCCGCCAGATGGTCGCCCTTGATGCCGGCGCTCTGCGGGGTTTCGCCGTGGCCGTAGTGCTGGTAGGCCAGCATCGACTTGCAGATGTGGATGCCCCGGTCATTGACCAGGTTGGCCTTCGTAACGGTGGCGCCGGTGGCTTTCAGAATCTCGGCCACCGAGTAGCCCAGGAAGTTGTTGCGCAAGTGGCCCAGGTGCAGGGGCTTGTTGGTATTTGGCGACGAATACTCCACCACTACGTCCTGGGGGCCGCCCGTGGGCACCGGCGCGCCGTCGGGGCGCTGCTGGAGTTGGGCAAACAGGCGCAGCCACTCGGCATCGGCAATTTCGAGGTTCAGGAAGCCCTTCACCACGTTGTAGCCGCTCACTTTGGGCTCCTGCGCCGTCAGCCACTCGCCCAGGGCCTGCCCGATCTGCTCGGGGCCTTTGCCCAGGGCCTTGGTCAGCGGGAAGGTGACGAGGGTGAAGGAGCCCGCGAATTCCTTGCGGGTGGGCTGAATGGTGAGCTGGCCGGCGGGCACTTCGGCACCGAATACTTGCTGGATGGCGGCGCTGAGGGCGGCCTTGATGTCTTGTTCTAGCTGTTGCACGGCGCAAAGGTAGACCGATAGCAGCTATGATGTAAACTGCCGCGGCGGATGATTCCTGATCGAGTGGGCGGACTCCCGGAAAAAGCCCGGTCATACCAAGCATGTGGCGCAGTATTCCCCGCGCTGACGGCAGGTTGGGATAAGTCCTGCTGGGCGAAGTCGAAGCATCTCTACCGCTTCGACTCCGCTTAGCACGACCGTTCTTTATTAGGGCCGTTACGACGTGCCGCCCCGGCCGGCCGTCACGTCCTGCAAGCGCACGTGCTCCAGGATGGCGTCGGTGGAGGCTTCCAGGATGTCGAAGGCGTTGCGGGCCATGGTGTTTTCGCTGTCGAGAGTGGGGTTTATTTCCACCATCTCGAAGCACACCACCCGGTCGTTGTCGAGCAGGGCGCGGCACAGGGCCACGGCTTCCTGCACGTCGAGGCCCAGCTCCACGGGCGTGCCGGTGCCCTTGCTGAAGCGCGAATCCAGGGAGTCGACGTCGAAGGAAAGGTAGACCAGGTCGCAGAAGCGCAGCTGCTCGTAGATTTCGCGGGCCACCTGCCGCGGACCTTTGGCCTTGAACTCGGGCAGCTTGAAGTTGCGGATGCCCAGGCGCTCAATCACGGCGTCTTCCTCGGCCTCGGTGTCGCGCACGACGACGTAGACGAGGTGCTCGGGCCGGAGCTTGGGGCCGGCTTCGCCCAGGTTTTGCAGGCGCTGCCAGAAAAACTCGGTTTCGGGCTCCACCTCGTTGCGCTGGCACTCCCGGTTGTCCTCGTTCAGGGCCATGGCCAGGGGCATGCCGTGAACGTTGCCGCTGGGCGTGGTGTAGGGCGAGTGAATGTCGGCGTGGGCGTCAATCCAGACGACGCCCAGGGTTTTGTGCGGGTAAGCCGCCTTGATGCCGGCCATGGTGGCGGCGGCGTTGCTATGGTCGCCGGCCAGCACCAGCGGAAACTCCCCGAAGCGCAGGGTTTGCTCCACCGCGCTGGCAATGCCCTTCTGCACGGTATAGATGGAATCGATGTGCTTGGCGAAGGGAAAATGATTTTTGTCGAACAAGACGTGGTTCAGATCCGGCACCACTACGGAATTGAAGCGGCGGAAATAGTCGGAGCCTTTGTTCAGACAGGCAATCCGGAGGGCATCAACCCCCAGACTGGCCCCACGAGTCCCGGCTCCCAGCTCGGAGCGGACTTCAATGAGCTTAATGCGACGCATACTTACATGGGCAAAAAAGGGTTAAAAGGGTTAGATGCTTGCCGATTGAGGCGGGTGGGAATTCCCCTCAGGCTTGACGCGCACGGTCCTTCCGCCGCGACCAACGAACAAAGCACAACCAAAACCCCGCGGGCGGGGTATCTTTGCGGGCTCTAAGTTCGGGTTTTCGTCGCTCGTTTTGGTTTTTGGTTATTGGTTTTTTGCCCGGGCCCGTTCGGCTACGCTTGAGCTCTAACCAACCAATAACTTTCTACCCGCCGAAAAACCAGAAACCAAACACGAATAACCAACTCCTTCAATGGATACCTACCACGACCTGATTTCCCAGACCTTCGACTTTCCTACCCAGGAGTTCCGCGTGGAGCAGAACGAGCTGCGCTTCCACGACATAGATTTGATGGCCCTGGTCGAGAAGCACGGCACGCCGCTGCGCCTCGCCTATTTGCCCAAAATCAGCTCCCAGATTCAGCGGGCCAAGGAGCTGTTCCGCGTCGGCATCGAGAAAACCGGCTACCAGGGCATCTACTCCTACGCCTACTGCACCAAGGCCTCGCACTTCAGCTTCGTGGTGGAAGAAGCCCTGAAAAACGACGTGCACATCGAAACCTCGTCGTGGTTTGATACCCACATCATCCGGGCCATGCACGCCAAGGGCAAGGTCACGAAGAACACCTACATCATCTGCAACGGCTTCAAGACCGAGGAGTACAAGCGCGAAATCACGGCCCTTATCAACGACGGCTTCGTGAACTGCATGCCCATCCTGGACTCGCCCAACGAGGTGCAGTACTACCACGACAACGTGCGCGAGAAGTGCAACGTAGGCATGCGCCTGGCTTCCGATGAGGAGCCGCGCTTCCAGTTCTACACCTCCCGCCTGGGCATCCGCTACGCCGACGCCCTGCCGCTCTACGAGCAGAAGATCAAGGAAGACCCACGCTTCGAGCTCACGATGTTGCACTATTTCATCAACACCGGCATCAAGGACACGTCGTACTACTGGTCGGAGCTGAGCCGGTTCGTGCACAAGTACTGCGAGCTGCGCAAGGTGTGCCCCACCCTTACCACCATCGACATCGGCGGCGGCCTGCCCATCCAGACCTCTATCCAGAAGGAGTACGACTACCAGTACATGGTGGAGGAAATTCTGCGCACCATCAAGCGCATCTGCGGCGAGGAAGGCGTGCCGGAGCCCCACATCTTCACCGAATTCGGCATCTTCACCGTGGGCGAGTCGGGCGCGACCATCTACAGCATCCTGGACGAGAAGCTGCAGAACGACAAGGAGCTCTGGTACATGATTGACGGCTCGTTTATCACTAACCTGCCCGACACCTGGGCTCTGAACCAACGCTTTATCATGCTGGCCCTCAACGGCTGGGAGAAGAAGTACAAGAAAATCCAGCTCGGCGGCCTCACCTGCGACTCCCAGGATTACTACAACGCCGAAAAGCACATCTACCAGGTTTTCCTGCCTGAGCGCAAGCCCCAGGATGCCCGGCCGCTGTACGTGGGCTTCTTCCACACCGGCGCCTACCAAGAAAGCCTCTCGGGCTACGGCGGCGTGAAGCACTGCCTGATTCCGGCCCCGAAAATGGTGATTCTGGACCGTGACGCCGACGGCACGCTCACCGACTACGTGTTTGCCGAGGAGCAGAACGGCGAGTCGATGCTGCGGATTCTGGGGTACGCGAAGTAGTTAAAACTGGCGGACCTAACTGATACTAAAAGGAATCCGGTCAGCTAGCTGACCGGATTCCTTTTAGTATCATTCCGGGATGCGCTGGCGTTTTCTGAATCCGGCTAATATTCTTGCCCGGGAGCAGTTGGCCAATCAGTCGTAAATCACTATTTTTGAGTCTGGTACTCTGACTTTACACTCGTTTTTGCTCTTTATAATGAAAAAGCTTCTTCTGCTAGCCTGCGTGGCCGTTCTGGGCCTCGGCTCCTGCAACAAGGTTAAGTGCCCGGCCTACACCAGCATCAAAGCCGCCAACCGTGTCTCGTCGCCCATCACGGCCAGCACTGCCACGCCCGCCCCGCGCCAGTAAGGCTTTTGGGTTAAAGCACAAAGGCCGGCCTCCCACACGGGAGGCCGGCCTTTCTAGTTGCGATTCAATCACCTCATTAGTTCAAAAATCGGTGATTACTGGGCCGTGACTTTCCGTACTCGTTCGGTTTCTATGACGTAAAACACGCCTTTGGCACCGGCGGCAATGCCTGTAGGCGACCGAAATTGAGCCGTAGCAACGGGGCCGTCCAGGGAGCCAAACCGCTTGATGCCAGTCACGGCGGTTACCACTCCGTCGGGAGTCACTTTGCGAATGCAGCTATTGCCGGCATCGGCCACTAGCAGGTCGCCATGGGCATCAATGATAATCCCCGATGGCGCATAAAACTGCGCACTGCTACCAGTCCCATCAACCGCACCAATGCTACCGTTGCCGGCCAGCGTACTCACGGTGCCGTTAGAGGTAATTTTACGAATACGGTTTCCGTTGACTTCTGCGATGTAAAGCGTGCCCTGCGCGTCAACGGTAATGCCTTCGGGTCTGTTGAACTGCGCGCTACTCCCGGCGCCGTCGGCAAATCCTGCTTGTCCGGTGCCAGCCACTGTGCTCACCGTGCCGTTGGGCTGCACCTTGCGAATCCGGTGGCCGCGTTCTTCCGCCACATAAACATTTCCTTGCGCATCGACGGTCACACCCACAGGGTTATTGAACTTTGCGGTGGCCCCGGGGCCATCAGCATAGCCTATACCTGATCCTCCCGCCAGCGTGCTTACCGTGCCGCTGGCTGTAATCTTACGAATACACTCATTACCTAGGTCGGCTACATAGAAGTTGCCCTGGCCGTCCAGCGCCACGTCGGCGGGACTGTGGAAACGAGCAGCGGCCAAGGAGCCATTCACCAGACCGCGGGCGCCGCCGGCAAAGGTAGAAACCGTACCGTCCGGCGCAATCTTGCGAATGCGGGCATTGCTCATATCGGCTACATAAACATTGCCCTGGGCGTCGACAGCCGCGCCTTGCGCGTCTGAAAACTGAGCCGTCGTCCCCGCGCCATCGGCAAAGCCCGCAGTGCCAGTGCCTGCTAAAGTGCTTACGGTGGTATAGACCGGAGCTGCCTCAACGGGCTGTTGTTCCTTGTCTTTTTTGCAAGCTATCATTCCTACCACTAGCGCAGTGCCTACCAATATTCGCGTGGCATGTAAGACCATAAGAAAATCGTTTTGAAACGAGTTTTGGTTGATGAGATGGACTACTTCAGTTCCTGGCAAACATGCGCTGGAATAGGGATGTAATATATGATATTCTTATTTGATACTAAACAGCTAGCAAAATAGCGTCCGTCGCCGCCCGCAAGTCCGCCACGTGGGGCACAAAATTCACGTTCTCCGTTGCGCCTACCATGATGCCGCGCACCCCGATTTTGGCGCCGGCTTCTATGTCGCGGTACCGGTCGCCGAGCATCCAGCACTGGGCAGGGTCGAGACGGAAGCGGGCCAGCCCTTTTTCCAGCATCAGCGAATCGGGCTTGCGCATGAGCGACTCACTCACGCTGGGGTGACCGGGGGCGAAGTAAAACGCGTCGATGATGCCCCCGCAGGCCTGTTGCAGCTTGGCGTGGCAGGCCTGCACGTCGGCGGCGGTGTAGAGGCCCCGGGCGATGCCAGCCTGATTGGTCACCACGATCAGGCGGTAGCCGGCGGCCTTCAGGCGGGCCAGCGCTTCGGGCACGCCGTCGATGACCACGAAATCTTCGGGGCGCCACACGTAGTCGCCGATTTCGTGGTTGAGCACGCCGTCGCGGTCCAGGAAAACGGCTTTTTCGCGGCCGGGCGCGGCGGGAGTCGGGTTGTTCATCCCGGCAAAGCTACGGCTTTCGGCCGGCGGCGGCCCGCGAAATGGGCGCTACCTTTGCGCCGCACCAAGATTTCACGGGGATGAGAGTAGCAATTCTGGGCGGTGGCATTTCGGGCCTCACGCTGGCCTTTTACCTGCAGCGCGCCGGTGTGGCCTACGACCTGTTTGAGGCCGGCGCGCCCGGCGGCAACATCCGCAGCCAGCAGATTGGTGGCTACCTGCTCGAAACCGGTCCCAACTCCCTGCAGCTCAGCGAGGAACTGGAGCAGCTGCTCGCCGACCTCGGCCTCACCGACCAAATCGAGGACACCGCCGCCGTGAGCAAAAACCGCTTCGTGCTGCGCGACGGCCGCTACCAGAAGCTGCCCGGCACCCCGCCCGCGCTGCTGCTCAGCTCATTTTTCAGCCTCAAGGCCAAGCTCAGCGCGCTGCGGGAGCTGCGCCGCCCCGTCGCGCCCGTCGACCTGCTCGAAACCCAGGCCCACTTCTTCCGCCGCCGCTTCGGCCCCGAAATCGTGGACTACGCCCTGAACCCGTTCATCTCCGGCATCTACGCCGGCGACCCGGACAAGCTGCTGCTGCACAAAACGTTTCCCAAGCTGGCCGCCCTGGAGCAAACCTTCGGCTCGGTGCTGCGCGGGCTGATGAAAAGCGGCGGCGCGGGGGCCCGGCGGCGCATCGTGTCGCTTCGCGGAGGTCTGCAAACCCTGCCCGACGCGCTAGTTGCCCAGCTCACCCACTACCACGGCTACCAGCCCGTCACGGCTCTGCGGCGCGCCGCCGACGGCCGGTATGAGGTGCAGACCGCCGCCGGCCCGGCGCCCGCCGCCTACGATACGGTGGTGCTGGCGCTGCCCACCTACGCGGCAGCTCCGCTGCTGGCGCCCTTGTTCCCTGATGCCGCCGCCGCGCTGGCTGCCGTGTACTACCCGCCCATGACGGCCATCTTCACGGCCTATGCCCGCGCCGAGGTGGCCCACCCCCTCGACGGCTTCGGGGCGCTGCACCCGAAAGTGGAGCAGCCTTACGCCGCCGGCAGCATCTGGAGCAGCTCCCTGTATCCCGGCCGCGTGCCTGCCGGGCAGGTGCTCTTTACTACCTTCGTGGGCGGCGCGCAGTACGAAGCCCAGGCCCGGCAGGGCGAAGCCGAGCAGAAAAGCGCCGTGGACGCCGAGCTGCGCCGCTTCTACGGCATCCGGGCGGTGCAACCCGCGTGGCAATTCCGCTACTCTTGGGATAAAGCCATTCCCCAGTTCGACGAGCATATCGTAGCGGCCCACGCCAGCGTTGATGCGCTGGAAAGCCAGGGAATTTACGCCGCCGCCAACTGGCGGGCCGGCGTGGGAGTACCCGACTGTATTCGCCACGCCCGCCAGCTGGCCGAAAAAATTTCCGGCCACACAAGCTGATTTCCTATCTTTGGAACAATTATGAACGATGGGCTCGTCCTTATACCGACCTACAATGAGCGCGAAAATGCGGAGCTGATTATCCGCAAAGTGTTTTCGCTGCCGCAGGCGTTTGATCTGCTCATCATCGACGACAGCTCGCCCGACGGCACCGCCGACATCGTGCGCAAGCTGCAGCAGGAGTTTCCCGACCGCCTTTTCCTGGAGGAGCGCAAGGGCAAACTGGGCCTGGGTACGGCCTACCTGCACGGCTTCCGCTGGGCCCTGACCCACGGCTACGAGTACATATTCGAGATGGACGCCGACTTCTCCCACAACCCCGAGGACCTCGCGCGCCTCTACCGCGCCTGCGCTGTCGACGGCAACGACATGGCCATCGGCTCACGCTACATTCAGGGCGTAAACGTGGTCAACTGGCCCATGGACCGCGTGCTGATGTCGTGGTTTGCCTCGGCTTACGTGCGCTTTATCACCGGCATGCCCATTGCCGACGCCACTGCCGGCTTCAAGTGCTACACCGCCCGCGTGCTGCGCGTCATCACCCGCGACCATATCCGGTTCGTGGGCTACGCCTTCCAGATCGAAATGAAGTGGCTGGCTTACAAGTACGGCTTCCGCATTATCGAGGTGCCCATCATTTTCACCGACCGCACTCGCGGCGCGTCCAAAATGACCAAGGGCATCTTTAAGGAAGCTTTTTTCGGCGTGGTGCAGATGAAGGTGGGCAGCTGGTTCCGCAAGTTTGAGCGAATCAGCCCGCCACCCGCCACCACGGCAGCGGCCCCGGCGGCAACCCCGGCCCCCGAGTCCCGCTAGCCTGACAATACCCTGGTGAAAGTGGGCACTGGCAGAAATCTTAGCGCCCGCCGGGAGCGGGACTGCCCGCCCCGGCCCGCGGCAAATTTCCGGACTGGCGTACCGACCAAGCAGCTGCCAACCCCGCAAGATTCGGATTGATGCTGGCGGCTGCAGCCGCTACTTTTGGTACTGTACCAACGCACTCCGTCATGCTTACTTCGCAAGCTGCTCTGGACTACGCCCGCGTGGAGCGGGCCATTGAGTTTATTGCCGCCCACGCTACCCGGCAGCCTTCCCTGGACGAAATTGCGGCCCACGTGCACCTGAGCCCGTTTCACTTCAACCGCCTCTTCACCCGCTGGGCCGGCACCAGTCCCCAGCGGTTTCTGCGCTTCCTGACCAAGGAACACGCCCGGCAGGTGCTGGCCAGCTCCGGCAGCCTGCCCGAGGCCACCTACCAGACCGGCCTCTCCGGCCCCAGCCGCCTCCACGACCTGTTCGTGACCTACGAGGCCATGACACCCGCCGAGTACCGCGCCCAGGCCGCCGGCCTTATGATTCACTACGGCTTCCACCCCACACCCTTCGGCGAGTGCCTGCTCAGCCTCACCAGCCGCGGCATCTGCGGCCTTACCTTCCAGCCGGCCGCCGAAAGAGCCGCTGCGCTGGCCCAGCTACGCGCCCACTGGCCCCTGGCCGAGCTGCTGCCCGACGACGCCCAGACGGCCGCCGTGGCCGCGCAGCTGTTCATGCCCGAGGCCAGCAAGCCCTTGCCGCTGCTGCTGAAGGGCACCAACTTCCAGATCAAAGTGTGGGAGGCGCTGCTGCGGATTCCGGCCGGAGCCATGACGTCGTACCGGGATATTGCCGCCGCCATCGGGCAGCCCGGGGCTAGCCAGGCCGTGGGTGGGGCCATCGGGGCCAACGCCATTGGCTACCTGATTCCCTGCCACCGCGTAATTCAGCAGCACGGCGGCCCCGGCGGCTACCGCTGGGGCACCGCCCGCAAGCAGGCCCTGCTGGCTGGGAAGCTGCCCAAACTGCGGTACCCGAGCTGGTGCAAGTCTGAAGCCGTAGGCGTGACTTGCCGCGTGCTGCGCCGCTTGGTTTGCTTCGTTCTTTTTCCGGCAGCCGTTCGTTAGTCTGGAGAATAACCACGTGCCGCGGCTGGAAGTCACGGCGGCGGCTAAGACCTCCGCCAGATTACTTCCGCCGAAACCTTAGCCCAGCAAAAAGCCCCACCGGAGTCGTTCGGCGGGGCTTTTCGTTTCTCAATGGCTTACTGCTTGGGCTTGGGCTCCTCGGCGGGCGGGGCGGCGTTGGTATTGACGCCCGCATCTGGGGCCTGGCCGCCCAGCAGGTCGATGAGGTTGAGGGGCTCAAACTGCGCGGAGTCGGCGGCCTGGGTAGTGCGGGTGGTGTCGGGGCGCACGGCGCGGAAGATGGCACCGTGGGCGCGGCCGGGGAAGCTCAGGTTGTAGGTCAGGCTTTCCCGGTCGTTTTGCGCAATCAGGCCCTTCTGCACCATCAGGTCGGCAATGAGGCGGTGGAAGTAGCGCGAACTGCTGCGCATCTCGCCGTACTGGTTGAAGGAGCGGCTGAAGTACTTCGGCCGCGGGATGATGCTGGCCAGGTACAGGCTTTCCGACAGGTTCAGGTCCGCCGGCGGCTTGTTGAAGTAGAACTTGGCGGCTTCCACGGCCCCGTAGATTTTCGGGCCCCACTCGATGATGTTCAGGTACACCTCAAACATTCGCTCCTTGGGCACGAGCCGGGTGTTTTCGAGCAGCCACACGATGAGGGCTTCCTCGATCTTGCGGGTCACGGTTTTCTGCCGGGTCAGGAACACGTTTTTCACCAGCTGCATTGAGATGGTGCTACCGCCACGGGCAAAGCGCTTTTCCTTGATGTTCTGGATGGCCGACTTCACGAAGGCCTTTTCCATGAAGCCCTTGTGGGTCAGGAAGCGCGGGTCCTCGGCCGTCATGATGGCAGCCTTGAGGTAGGGCGAAATCTCCCCGTAGGGCACGAACTCGGGGTTCGACGGGCCCACGGCGAAGGTCTTGATGGAGTCGCCCTTGTCGTTGTAGGCCGTGTACTGGAACTCCTCGTTGAGCTTGTTGAGGTCTTCGCGGCCAAACTTGGTGATGCGGAAGTTCTTGGGCGTCAGGCCGGAGTTGAACTGCAGGCTGTCGAGCCGGTTCATGTCCAGGGCCAGATGCATCTTGTAGGTGAGCGTGCCTTCGCCCTGCATGCCTTCCAGGGTGTTGAACATGCCCTCGGGCAGGGCGGCGAAGAAGGTATTGGCCGGCGTCTCGGCCGACAGGATATCAGCCTTCACCTGCACCCCGGCCAGCGCTTCGCGGCGGTTGCGCAGGCCGTTGATTTCCCGGCCCACGATGCGCTGGTTCAGTGGCAATTGCCGAATGCTGACCACCGGGAAGAACTCCATGCGATTCAGCGTTACCTTGGTGCCCTTATCCAGGGCGGCGAAGGCCTGCCCCAGCCGGGCCACGAAGTCGATGCCGCCGCGGGGAAAGCGCACGTCCCGATCCGACAGCTTGGGGTGGTTCACGATAAAGTTCGCCGCCGAGGCCGTGCCGCGCACGGTCAGCTCGTCGTCGCTGAATTCCTTGTCGGCCAGGCTGAAGCGCAGCGTGTCGAACTGCACGCGGGCCCCGTAACGGCGCAGCACGTAGGGCAGCACCACGGGCCGGCGGTTGAGGCCGAACACCTCGGCCTGCACCTCGTAGTCGCCGGGCTCGATGTGGCCCTGCACGCCCACGTTGTTTTCCACCGAGTCGATGACGGCGGTGAGCTGGCCCTTGATGTCGCCATCCTCGATGGCCAGGCGCGGCATGGTCACGCGGGCGCGGTGGCGGGGGCTGTCGTAGGTGACCAAGAAGTTGCGGAAGTCGGCCTGGCCGGGCACGTTGTCGAAGCTGGCTTCGAGCAGCTGGTTGGCCAGCAGCGCGTAGTTGGTGCCCTTGGTAGTATCGCGCGGGACAGCGGGTTTGGCGCCCTTCTTCTGGTAGAGGAAGGAGTAGTTGTCGGCGGTCCGGGTCTTGCGGGCCGTCAGGCGGGCGTCACTGATTTCGAGGTTGCTGAACACCGGCCGCCCGGCAAATAAGGACCGGACGCTGAGCGACACCGTCAGGAGGCGGGCGGTGAGCAGCGTGTCGGCGGGCGGGGTCGTGGGCACCAGGCTCATGCCGTCGATGCGCACCGTGTTGAGGTCGGTGAAGCGGGCCTTACCCAGAGTGAGCGTCACGGGGAATTTACGCTCCACCTTGGCCTTCACCTGCTGGAGGGCATAGGTCAAAAGTTCCTGGCGCTTGAGCAGAAATACGCCCAGGGCCACGCCCAGCAGCACCACGAGGATGCCCAGGCCAATCCCAATTTTTCGTTTCGTAGCTGAAGTCACGCGAGCCGGTAGAGGAGAGAAAAGTGCGGTCGGGCTTGCCAGATTCATGCCGAACCCGCCGCCGCGCGGAGGCCAAAGGTAACGAAAAAGGCCCTTGCGTGGGTCTGCCGCGCCGCCTCATTCGCTACCTTTGACGCACTCAGGCCAACTTTGTTTCTCTTCGTATGACCGCAGCTGCCGACTTCGCCGTCCTCACCGCCCTCACCGCCGTCTCGCCGCTCGATGGCCGCTACCGCCGCCAGACCGCCCCGCTGGCCGCGTATTTCTCCGAGCTGGCCCTGATCCGCTACCGGGTGCTGGTGGAAGTGGAGTACTTCATTGCCCTCTGCGAGCTGCCCCTGCCCCAGCTGGCCGCCGTCGACGCGGCCGTGTTCGGAGAGTTGCGTGCCATCTACCAGCACTTCTCGCTGGAGGATGCCGAGGCCGTGAAAGCCCACGAGCGGGTGACGAACCACGACGTGAAGGCCGTGGAGTACTTCCTGCGCGACAAGTTCACCGGCCTCGGGCTGGGCCAGTACCTGGAGTTTATTCACTTCGGCCTCACCTCCCAGGACATCAACAACACGGCCGTGCCGCTGAGTTTGCAGCACGCTCTGCTGCACACGCTGCTGCCGGCCTACGCCCAGGTACGCAACCAGCTGGCGGCCCGCGCCACGAGCTGGGAAGCCGTTCCGATGCTGGCCCGCACCCACGGCCAGCCGGCCTCCCCTACCCGCCTGGGCAAGGAAGTGCAGGTGTTCGTGGCCCGGCTCGACGCCCAGGTGGAGCTGCTGGCCCAGGTGCCGTTCGGGGCCAAGTTCGGCGGGGCCACCGGCAACCTCAACGCCCACCAGGTGGCCTACCCGCAGGTCGACTGGAAGCAGTTTGCCGACGTGTTCGTGAACAACCGCCTGGGTTTGCACCGCAGCCAGCCCACCACCCAGATTGAGCACTACGACCACCTGGCCGCCACCTGCGACGGGCTCAAGCGCCTCAACACGATTCTCATCGACCTGGCCCGGGACGTGTGGCAGTACATTTCGCTGGGCTACTTCCGCCAGACCATCAAGGCCGGGGAGGTGGGCTCCTCAGCCATGCCCCACAAGGTGAACCCCATCGACTTCGAAAACGCCGAGGGCAACCTGGGCGTGGCCAACGCCCTGCTGGAGCACCTGGCCGCCAAGCTGCCCATCAGCCGCCTGCAGCGCGACCTGACCGACTCCACGGTGCTGCGCAACCTGGGCGTGCCGCTCGGCCACATCCTCATTGCGCTGGGGGCCTTGCAGCGCGGCCTGGGCAAGCTGGCCCTCGACGAAAGCGCCCTGCACCGC
>Ga0247729_10000370_pt1 | contig 19379 bp, 9 predicted proteins | sample UWRJL133311R2_FD_180958 | JGI IMG/M metagenome (GOLD analysis project Ga0247729, IMG submission 180958) | Plant litter microbial communities from Arlington Agricultural Research Station in Wisconsin, United States - UWRJ-L133-311R-2 | ecosystem: Environmental > Terrestrial > Plant litter >... | reverse complement strand
CCGAAGACCCGATTGACTTCATGCAGCGCCGCGACACGCTGCTGAACCACATGCTGGCCCGCTTCGGCTACAGCGTGTCGGCCTACCAGCCCAACCTGACCGAGCCCGAGGCCATCCGGCAGCACGGCATCCGGGTGCGGGAGCGGCTGCTGCAAAACCTGAACGCGGCCACCTACCACCGCGGCGCCGCCCGCGTAGCCCCCGACGACGCCACGCCCGACGTGTCGGGGCTGGAGCTGTTCCTGTTTCTGCTCACCGGCATCAAGTACTTCCAGCTGATTGTGTCGTTGGGCGAAACGCTGGCCGAGCTGGAAAACGAGGTGGTGCTACACGGCGAGCCGGGCCCCGCTAGCCGGCTGGAAGTGCGCGGCGCCCCCGGCCTCACCTTTCCGGACTTTCTGGGTTTGATGTACCGCCAGCTCGCCAACCCCACGCTGGAGCATTCGGCCGCGGAGCCCCCGCAGGCCCTCATTCCGGCCTTTCTGGGCGTGCCCGCCGTGGAGCTGCGCCTGCTGGTGCCCGTAGCCGGCCAGGCTCCCGGGCTGAGTCCCCAGCACCAGCTGCTCAACTACTTCCGGCAGCTGGACGACAAGCTCAACCGCTTCATCCTGCTCGACCACCGCACCCTGCGGCCCGCCACCTACGACCCCGCTAAAGACGAAGAGCCGGGCGCGCTGCACCACAGCTTCTACGAGTTTCAGGTAAGCATCTGCTTGTCCGACTTCACCCAGCAGTTTCACCAGACCTCGAACGCGCAGTACGGCGGCACCACGTATTCGTACCGCGAGTACGTGCGCAACCTGATTCTGACCCACGCCCCGGCCCACCTATGCGTAAACATCATCTGGCTAGGCTACCCGCAGATGAAGGAACTGGAGCTGCTCTACGTGCCCTTCGTGGCGGCCAGCGGCCTACTCGCCAACCGCGACGGGCAAGACCAGCCCGAGCTGCCGGCGCTCCAGCAGCAGCTCACGGATTTCCTGCGGCCCTACCTCTCCTTCTAGCCCGTGCCCGATGGCCCAGTCACACGCGGTACAGGCGCTTCGGTTTGAGCTGCAGGCCAGTACGGCCGCGCAGGCCCACCGCCTGCACGACCGGATCAGCGCCCTGTGCCAGCAGAAGCTGCCAACGGTGCTGACCGAGGAGCTGACGGCGCACTGCCCGCCCGGGGTGCAGCTAGAGCTGCCGGAGCTGGTGCTGGAGCTACCGCCCCTGGCCGACCGCCACCTCGAAGCCGAGCTGCCCGACCTGCTCCGCCAGGCGCTGCGCGCGGCCCTGGCCCAGCTGCTGCCGCCGGCCGCCGACGCCCTCGGCCCGGCCGCCCCGCTGTCGGTGCTGGGCATCATCGAATATTTTTTACTGCACGGCCGGCTGCCCTGGCAGGTAAACGTGGCCAGTTTCTCACTGGAAGCCGCCCTGCGGGAAGCCCTGACCCAGCACGCGGCGGCTTTCCGGGCGCTGGTGGTGCGCCTGGGTCGGGCGGCGGCGGTGCGGCAGCGGCTGGTGTGGCAGCTCAGCGCCGAGCAGCTGGCCCGCCTGATTACGCTGCTCGAGCCCGCGCACGCCGCCTTTCTGCACGAGTACCTGCTCACCACGCTGGCGGCGCACCGGCGGCAGCCCCTGGCCCCGGTCACCGATACCACGCTGCGCCGCATCATTTATGAGTTGATCCTGACCGACCTACTCACCCAGGCCGGTACGGCCTTCAACCGTCGCGCCTTCGTGGAGCGGCAGATTTACCAGCTGGCGGCCCGCCACAACCTCTCGTTCGGGGAGCTGCTGCGCCAGCTGGCCGACCTGCAGACGCCCCTGGCCTTTGCCGCGCAGTCGGCCCTGCCCGCCCTGATCCGTGAGTTGTACCGGGCCGAAACCGGCCGCTCCAACCGCGCTGAAACCTGGCAGCGACAAGCCCAAGCCCCGACGGCGGCCGCCACTCTGCTGCTCCCGGCAGCTTTAGTAACAGGTCACCCGACTGCAAGCGCCTCTGTAGCACTAGGCACGCTAACAGCCGCAGCCGGCGGATTGGCAAATGTAGCGGCAGGGAATACAAAGACGGGGAATATAGCAACCAATGCCACGGCGGGTAGCATTGCAAGAGCTAATGCCTCCGCAAGTAGCGCTGCGGCAGCAAATGCCTCAGCGGGTAACGTAGCAACCCGAGCGGCGGCTGGCGCGGCAGCGAGTCAGAGTCAGCCAGCAGCGGAAAACTTGGCGAACAACCACTCGGTAGCCGCACAAGCATCAGCGGCCGGTGCCACCAAGGCAGCTTACGTTGGCGCAAATCTAACTCCTACCCAAGCCGGTAACGCGGCTGGGCCGACGCCTATGGCCACGGACCGCCTGCCGCACCCGGGCGGTGTCCTCGATGCCGCTGCTGCCCAGCTGTCGGCGGCCCAAACGCTGGCGCCGGTTCAGGCGATGGCCGCTGACCTGGAATATTTTCTGCGCTATGGCTCCTTACCGCTCACGCCCGGCCGGCTGGTTTCTTTCGCGCAGCTACAGGAAGTACTGGTAGCACTGCTGGCCCAAAACTGGCCGCTGCTGCGGAAAATAGCCCGCCAAGCCGGCTCCGGCGCGGCGCAGCGGCTGGCGCGGCATTTCCCGGAGCCCATCCTCCAGCAGCTGCTGCGCCGGGCCGTGGCCGGCCAGGTCCGGCCCTTTCTGGCCACCATGGAAGCCGTATTGCACAGCCGGCACTTCCTTCCCGCCGCGGCCCGCCCTACCCGGCCCGCACTGTGGGAACATACGCTCGCCTATCTTCTGCGGGACTCACCCACCGCCCTCAGCAGCCCCGCTTTCGGCCAGTGGCTCACCCAGCAGCTGCCGGCGGCGCCCACGTCCCCATTCACGCCGGAGCCGGAACTCGCAACAGGTTTTTCGGCCGCTGCTCCGCTGACTCCGGAACGGGAAGTCGAAGTACTCCAACACTACCTGCGGCACGGCACAATGCCCGAGTGGTGGGAAGCCGGCCCGGTAGCTACCCCGCAGCTGCGGCGGCTGTTTGCGCGGATAGCAGGCCGGAATCCGCGGCCGATACGGGAATTTGTGCGGGCCCAGGCCGATACTCCAGCCGTGCTCCGCCACCTGGCGCAGCTGGCCGATTTCCCCCAGCTGGCCCGGCTACTCGGGGTCGGCGGAGCGCCGCGCACCGGCCGCGCCCGCCGGGCATGGCAGCTGCTGGCCGATGTGGAGCAGCTCCTGACGGCTACCACCCTGGCCGACGGCTCCGTACGGCTGCCCGAGTTTCTGCGGGCCGCTTACGTCGCCTTTCATCTCCAGAGCCGCACCAATGCCGTGCCTACCGCGGCCCTTCGGCAGCTGGCCGCGGCGCATCAGCTTCCCTGGCGGGCCGTGCTGGGGAAAGTAGCCGGCCTAGCGCTACTGCGGCCCGCATTGGGGCTGGAGCCTTTCTTCGCCGCGCTGCTGGCCGCGTATCGGGCGGAGTATTCCTTCGCGGAGCCAACCGCCGCTTCCACCGCCATTTTTTCCCGCCATACCAGCTCAACGGTCCGCCAGCTGGCCCGGGCTGCTGGCGCCAATATCACTAGCCTCACCTTCAGCACCCTTGCCGCAGCCGGCATACCAGCGGCAGACTTGGCTGCTGCCACGACGGCCATCCCACCCGCAGCAAGCTCACCAGTCAGCAGCAAGTATGCCAGCGCGGCGGCTGGCGCGACGACTAGCGCGGCCGCCGCTACGGTGGCGGTCCGAGTCGGTAGCACGGGGGCGGAGTGGCAAAAAGCTTGGTTTGCCTTGGCTCCCGGGAGAAGCCGGCCGCCGCTGAGTTCCGGGCAGCTACTGGCCCTCCAACCGGCGGCGGGCACCCGGGAGCTGATTTTGCATTACCTGCTGCGCGGCAGCTGGCCGGCCTGGTGGCATCAGCCACCGATGGCTCCTGCCCACCTGCGGCAGCTACTGGCCCGGGTAAGCCGGCAGAGCCCGGCCGCCGTGCGGACTTTCGTGCGACAGCACGCCGCCACGCCCGCCGTGCGGCTTCGCCTGGCCACGCTGGCTGACTTTCCGCTGCTGACGCGTCTGCTGGCCAGTCAGCCGGGGCGCCCGCAGCGGGCCGCCCCCGCCCTGGCCGTCCTGGACCGCAGCGAGGCCCACGGTACGCCGCCCCAACCGTCGCGGTGGCTGCTGTTTCTGCGCACGGCCTACCTCGCGTTTCACGGGCCGGCGCGCCGGCAGAATGCCGCCGCCCTACTCACCGAAACCCAGCGCCTGGCCGCCGCCCACGGGTTGCCGTGGCAGGCGCTGCTTAGCAAAGTCAGCCGCCTGCTCAGCCAGCAGCCGCTGCTACAAACCGACCCGTTCTTTGCCAGTCTGCAGCAGGCCATGCGGCAGCGGGTCCGGCTGAGCGAAAAAGCGGTACCCCCAGCCCGGCTACCCGGCCGCTCATCATCTGCCCAGCCAGCCGGAGCCCGGCCCGGCGCAGACCTGGCAGCCGGTGGCGGCGGCCGGTACCTGGCGGCCGACCAGCCCGGAGCCAGGCCAGGCGCGGGCCGGACAGCCGCCGCGCCGGAACCCGGGCGGCTAGATGAGCTAGGCGCCGCCTACGCTGCATTTAGCCCCGAAAGGCCGCGACTAAACGAAGCTGGTTCTGGTTCCCTTTTCCCAGCTGCGGAACCCGCGGCGCGGCTGGCCCAGCTGCCCACCGGCGCGGCGGCCCGCGACCTTATTTTCCACTTGCTGCTCTACCAGGAACTGCCCTGGTGGGCGCCCGATGGCCTCTCAATAACCCAGCAGCGGCTTCTGCTGACGCAGGTGGCGCACTACTACCGGGCGGCGCTGCAGGCCCTGGTGCGGGCGCACCACCGGGAGCCGAAGCTGCTGCGAATCCTGGCCACGCTGGCCGATTTCACTTTGCTGACCCAGCTCACGGGCAGTCCGGCGCGGGCCGGCGCGGGGCCCGACAGCCGCCCCGTGCTGGCCCAGCTCGACCAGCTGCTGACCCGCGAAGCCACGCGGGCTGGCGCGCCGCTGCTGCGGTTTCTGAAGGAAGCCTACCTGGACTTCGCCGCCCGGCCCCGCCCTACTTCCCTGGCGCAGGTGGCGGCCGAGGTGCGCCGCCGGGCGGCAAGTCAGGGTGTGTCGGGGTGGGCGGTGCTGCAACAGGTGGCCTGGCTGCAGCGGCAGCTGCCCGCACTGGCCACCGCGCCCTTTTTCGCCGCCCTGCTGGCCGCCCACGCCGCCCAGGAGCAGGTTCGCCGGAGCCGGCCGCGCCCGAGCGTGGCCCAGCGCCGCCCCCGCCAAAGTCCCCCCCTAACGTCTGCCGCCGTGCCCGACGCGACGCTGGCGTACCAGGCGCTGGAGCACTACCTGCACACCGGCCAGCTGCCGGGTCCGCCGGCCCGCTTCGCCGGTAAAATCGGGCCGGTGGGTTCGGCGCCCACGACGGGCGCGCGGGCCGAAGTGCCCCCCGGCCAGGGTGATGCGGCGTTGAAAGCGGCCCTCCTGCTGTGGAAACCGCTGCTGCGGGCCGAAAACCGGCTGGTACTGCAAAAGATTCGGCCGCTGCTGGCTTCGGCCACTGTGCGCGGGCGCCTGCTAGAGGGTCTGCGAGAAGCCGACTTCTGGCAGCTGCTGCGGCAGCTATACCTGGCGCACTACCGGCTGGCCGCCAGCCTCGTCGGCGACTGGCAGCTGCTGGCCCGCCAGGGCGTGGTGCGGCTCCGCGCCCCGGCCCTGTTCGACGTGCTGCTGACCCTGATTCAGGCCACGCCCGTAGCTTCCTGGCGCCCCGAAACGCTGCTGAGCGCGCTGCTGGCGGCCGAAGAGCAGCTCTGGCCCCAGGCCGCGCTGGCCCCGGGTCAGAGCCGGGCCGGCCTAGTGCTGCGCGAAGCTGCCCGCCGCGGGCTGGTGCTGCGCAGCCCCCTAGGCGCCCTGCTCACCGTGCGCCACGAAGCCCTGACGGCCGCCGCTGCCAAGAAAGCCGCCCCACCGTCCGACCCGATACCCTTTGCTATGGACGAGCCCCAACCCCTCGAAACTGTTTACATCGCCAACGCCGGGCTGGTGTTGCTCTGGCCCTTCCTGACCATGCTCTTCGACCGGCTCGGCTACCTCGAAAGCCAGCAGTTCCACGACGAGGCCGCCCAGCAGCAGGCGGCGCTGCTGCTCCAGTTTCTGGCCTCCGGCGCCGCCGACGTGCCCGAGTACGCGCTGCCGCTCAATAAGCTGCTCTGCGGCATCCGCCAGCCCCGGCCGCTACCGCGCGAGCTACTGCTCACCGACGCCGAAAAAGAGCTGGGCGAAAGTCTGCTCAAGGCCGTTATTGCCCGTTGGGAAATCCTGAAAAACACCAGCGTGGCCGGCCTGCGCGAAACGTTTCTGCTGCGCTCCGGCAAGCTCGACTGGCTGGAGGAGCGCATCGTGCTGACCGTGGAGCCCAAGTCCCTCGATATCTTGCTCGACCAGCGGCCCTGGTCCATTTCCATCATCAAGCTGCCCTGGATGGCGGCCCCACTCTACGTAACATGGCGCTAACCGATTTCACTGCCAACGGCGCGGCCCTGGCCGCCGAGCTGCACTGGCTGGCGGAGGTCATTACCACCCGCATCAACCTGTATTTCGGCCTGGAAAGCGCCCACGCCAGCACCGACGAGGTGCCCGCGCCCGGGCTGCCACCCTCGGCCTACGCTGATCTGGTACAGCAACATCAGCTCAGCGCGGCCGAGCGGCTCACGCTGGCCCTGGCGCTGGCACCCTACCTGCAGCCCCAGTTGCTCGACGCGTTTTTTGCCCGCAACACCGTGCATTTCGACCGGGGCTTCACCGAGTTTGGCGGCCACAAGGGCAAAACCCACGGCGGCTTTCTGCCCACCGGCGAAACGGCCCTGTTTCTGCTGGCCGCCGACGACTTGCCCCGGCGCCTGCACTGGCAAACCTACCTCTGGCAGGACTCGCCCCTCACCCGCGCCGACCTGGTGCGGCTGGCCCCCGCCGAGGCCGGCGAGCCGGCCGCCAGCGGCTCACTCACCATCCCGGCTGACCAGCTGGCGCTGCTGCTCACTGGCCAGCGGCCCCAGCCCACCTACAACTCCGACTTCCCCGCCCGCCTCGTCGGCACCGCCCTCGACTGGGACGACCTCGTGCTCGACTACCACGTGCTCGACGAGGTGCGCGAGCTGCAAACCTGGCTCCAGCACCAGGAGCAACTGCTCACCGACCAGCACCTGCGCCGCCACCTCAAGCCCGGCTACCGCGCCCTGTTCTACGGCCCGCCCGGCACCGGTAAAACCCTGACGGCCTGCCTGCTGGGCAAAGCCACCAGCCGCGACGTATACCGCGTCGACCTGTCGATGGTGGTGTCGAAGTACATCGGTGAGACGGAGAAAAACCTGGGCCGGGTGTTCGACATGGCTGAGCACCGCCACTGGATTCTGTTTTTTGACGAGGCCGACGCCCTGTTCGGCAAGCGCAGCGGCAACGCGTCGTCGTCCAACGACCGGCACGCCAACCAGGAAGTGGCCTACCTGCTGCAGCGCATCGAGGAGTTTCCCGGCGTGGTCATTCTGGCTTCCAACCTTAAGGGTAACCTCGACGAGGCCTTTTCCCGCCGCTTTCAGTCCATGATATACTTTCCCATGCCCGCGCCCGCCGAGCGGCTGCGGCTCTGGCAGCAGGCCTTCGGTGGCAGCGCCAAGCTGGACAAAGCGGTGAACCTGGAGGACCTAGCCGAAAAGTACGCCCTGGCCGGCGGCTCCATCACCAACGTGCTGCGCTACAGCGTACTTACCTCTCTGCGCCACAACCGCGCCGTCACCCTGGCCGACGTGACCAAGGGTGTGCAGCGCGAGCTGGCGAAGGAGGGCAAAACCACTTAGCGCCAGGGCTTTGAAAAAGGCAAAGGCCGTCTGAGCGGGCCGGCAAACCAGTAACTACGACGCGAATTTTTCAGGCTTCTGCCGAAGCGCAATCCAACGCTGCGCGGCTTCTGATTAGTCACTCTCCTCGTCATCGTCATCGTCAGGTTTCTTGGTGGCCGTTTTACTTTCGCGGGGTACGGCCAGCGCCCTGAGCAGGTAATAGAGGGCCTCCAGGTCGATGTCGCTGAACACGCCACCGGCCTTCTTTCCCGTCTTGCTTTTGGCTTTACCCGAGCGTTCCTCGAAATCCGTGCTGGTATCGAAGCCGGTGATATCGTGCAGGAACTGGTGGTAGCCGTAGGCGCCATCGGGGTCGTCATTTTCGCGGCGGCGGCCGTGCACGGCCACGAGGTTCAGCAGGTTCAGGGCCAGCGGCTCCAGCTTGCCCGTGAGAGCTTCTTTGAAGCCCAGGTGGTGAAATTCCGTCGCCCCGGTTACTTTCGACTGGGGCACGGTCATGTCTATGTTGGCTGCCAACGCGTCTTTCATGGCCGTGTAGCCTTTCGCCTTCACGTTGGCGCCCGACATCTTGTTACGAATCAGGAACTGCACGACCTGCCAGATTGCGTCACTGCCAAAATCCTCCCGCTTCCACTTCATTTTCTTGTTATCCTTGGCAATAACGGACAACAGTTCCTTGCGGATTTTCTTCTGGGACTTCCCGTATTGAGCCGACCCGCCTTTCAGCATCTCTTCCTTGGAAATGGCCTTGCGCGCGGCCCTGCGCAGATACTGGTTGTGGTACAGCGAGTTTTCCTTGAGCTTGTGGGCTACTTCCTGGAACAGCGCCTGCTCATCCCGGCCGTACTTCCGCCGTTTTTTCGGCCGGTCTTCGTAAGCCTGGCGCCGCTTTTTCTGAATGTCTTTCAATTGGGTGCGCTCCTCCGGCAGCAGATCCAGCGACGCCTGCGCAATGGCGGCAAGCGCGGCAGCCTTGCGTTTGCGGTTTGGCTTGTGGTCCGGATCCGACTCTGAGTCCGAGCTTTCCTCGTCGTAAATGGTCTTGGCGAGCTTGACGTGCGGCAGCTTTTCTATTCGGTCTGTCAGGTAGTAGCTGTTAATCTTGCCGGAGTCGGTTTCCTCCGTGTCGCTTATATCGGAGAAGCCCTCGTAGTCGGGCTCCTCCTCTGCTTCGGATGAATCTTCTTCCGACGACGAGTCCTCTTCCGACGATGAGTCCTCTTCCTCATCCCATTCATCGTCCGCATCTACGGTATCGGCCTTGGCAGGCGCCTTTTTCTGCTCTTTCTGGTGGTCGGCTATCAAGTGCTCGTAATACCGCATGCCCAGGGCGCCGATGTTGCTCGCGGCCGCGTTATGGCCATCAGCCATCGGAGGGTTTAGCTGAGGCTGCTCAGGCGCGTCGATGTGTTCGTAGATATAGCTTACGGCCGAGTTAAGCAGCCGGGCGCCCTGGCCATCGTCCTCGCGGGCACTGGCAATGTCATCGACGGGCGCTACCTGCGCCTGCCCATTGGTGGCATAATCGTCCGACGAGTACCACTCTTCCGCGTCCGGGCCACCCTGGTCGACGTGCGAGATGAAGTGCGCCATGTCGAAATGATTAACGTCGCGCTGCACCATCGTGCGCAGGCGGTAATGCTCCCGCCCGCCGCCCATAACGGAAGGATTGGGCACGTAGAAATAGCGGGGGGCCGACTGCGCGTTGTCTCCCACCCGTTCCACATGAATAGTGTTGGGCAGATTGTAGCGGTCGACGGAAGCCAGAATGGTTGGAATAAACCAACTGTCCTCGTCCCAAAGCACGATACCCGAGGAAACGGGATAGTTGTTGGGTTGCCCGGCCTCCGGTCCTTGCTGGTGGCTCAGCGCCTGCACCAGGTTGGTAAGTACTTCATTGACGTCCTGCGTGCCGAAGTCGGCGATGAGCCCGGCCGCGCGTAGGCTCACCATAATAGCGCGGGTCCAGTTCGCGTTAACGGGCCGGCTGGTCGCCACCGAATTGGCCGCCCGCAGCAGCAGGCCCTGCAGACCCTGGATGGCCGCCGAGTCGCCGGTCAGGTCATTGGCCGTGGGGATTAGCAGGTTGCGCAGTGAACTAACCGATGAAAAAACGTTGATAATTGCCGCTACGAAGCAGCTGTTTTCCACGTGAGCAATGGGGCCCGGAGCCTGGGCCTGCAACACGGCTGAGCTACTGCCGCGGGCCAGAGCTGTGGTAGCGCCAGGCACCACTCCCTGCGCGGCCCGAGCACCCATTACGTCGGCTTCCCGCTCCAGGGCGCTGTCGTCGTTGACGGCCACGCCCTTCAGCTGGAGGGTGGCCGGCACGCGCCCCTGCTTCTGCTGGGCCACGTGCCAAGCTTCGTGGGGCAGGTGCTGCTCCTGACCCGGGGCCACGTGAATATCGGTGCCCTGGGCATAGGCGTGGGCCTGCAGTTGGGCGGGCTGAGCGGAGTTGTAGTGTACCCGCACGTCGTCGAGGGAGTGGCCAGAGAGGCTTTCGACGCCGGCTTTCAGCTGGGCGGGCAGGCCGGTGCGGTTGGGGCGCGCGGCCAAGGGCGCGGCGGCCTGCTGCCGGGCCAATTGGCGGGGGCTGCCGCTGATAGCCGCCTGCTGCGCGCGCTGCTGCACGATACCGGGCCGCTGACTGACTAGCGCCTCAACTTGAGGCTCGGCCTGCCGCGGGACGGCAGTTGTGGCGGCGTCGGACTGATTATCGGAGGGTACCAACAAGTGCATAAGCCGGAATATGAGGTAGCGCGAGGGAAGCGCAGTTGTCGGGCACAGCCCGGGTTGAAGGACTGGTGGCGGGCTTTCGGCCAAGATAAAGCAATAACCAGCTATTCCGGTATACCGACTGTTTTTTCCCGGCATTGTATCATTGCGTAAGTTTCCGCCCTTGTGCCGCCGGGCCCGGATCCTGACCGAAGAATGAATATATTACTGCCGCTGAATAAAAGCGCCGACCTCCGTCTTCTTTACCACGCCCGTTACCTGTTCCGTGAAACAACCTTTCCGCTTTCCGCTGCCGCGTATTTCCGGCCTGGCTTTCCGGATGTTGCTGACGTTTTTCCTGACCGCCGGCCTGACCGCGCACAGCCGCCCGGCCCTGGCAAAGCAGAAGCCGGCCGGCAAGCCGAAAGCCGCCGCCAAGCGCCCGGCCCGCGCGCTGCCGCCCCGGCTGGTGCCGCCACCCAACGTGCAGAACTACCACCGCTACGGCACGCCCGACCAGCAGGATTTCAGCACGGCCGAGTCAGCGGGGCGGGAGTACGCGCCCGTGCCGGCGGGGGCAGGCCGCGGCCCGCAGTACCAGCTCAAAAAGGGCGCGGTGATATTCGGCTGGCACCCCTACTGGATGGGCAACGCCTACGTAACCTACGATTTTGCCCTGCTGACCCACGTGGCCTATTACGGCTACCAGGCCAACGACCGGGGGGAGCTGACGCTGCCCGCGCCGGCGAGCCTGGGGCCTGCCGGCCTCATTGCCCAGGCCCACCAGAAAAATCCGGCCTGCAAAGTGCTGCTCACCATTGCCTACCCCGCCGCGGAAGGCGCTACGTCGTTGCTGCGGCCGGTGGCGGCGGCGGCCCAGGAGCGGCTGCTGCAGGCCATCGTCGGGCAGGTGGCCGCCAGCCAGGCCGACGGCGTGAACCTGGACTTCGGGCCGCCGGACGAGAAGCCTACTACCCTGACCCGCAAACAGCTGGCGTTGGCTAAGTCGGCAGCCGCGCTGGAGGCCCAGCAGGCGCAGCTGGCCGCCGGGGAGCTGCAACTACAAGAGCAGCAGGAGCAGCTAGCGCCCGGTATCGACCCGGCCACCGGGCTGGACTCGGCGCTGGTGCTGGCGGCCGAGAAGGAAGCCCTGGACAGCGTGGGCCTGCAAATCAGCGCGGCCCAGAAGGCGCTGGCCAAGGACGTGGAAGCGCACAAGCTGGCTCAGAAAAAGCTACTGCACGAAGACGAGTTCTGGGGCTTCGTGAAGCGCTGGCTGTACCTGGAAAAGGAAACGGCCGCCCACGCGCGCACGGCGGCCCGGCTGGCCCAGCGGCAGGTGGCGCTGCGCAACCAGGCCCAGGCCAACCGCCGCCGCCTCAAGCTCAACGCCATCGAAACCAAAAAGTACGCGGCCCGGCAGGCCAGTCAGCAGAAAGGCCTGAGTGCCAACCAGGCGCTGGTAGCACAAAGCCAGGAGCAGCAGGCCGCGCTGAAAGCTCAGCAGGCCAGAAAGGAACTAGCCGAACAGGCTGTGCAGCGGCGGGCCCAGTCGTACGGGCCCGGGGTACCGCGCGGCATGCAGCCCCTGACTACCCGCGCCGGGCAGCTGCAGGACTTCATTGCCCGGCTGGCCGTGCGGCTGCGGGCGAAAAACCCGGCTTCCGTCGTCACGCTCAGCGTGCCGGCCGTCGACCACACCCAGACCTACCAGAACCTGCGGGCCGTGGAGCCGCTGGTGGCGCTGTTCATCATCAAGGCCTTCGACTACACGATTTACAACCAGGTGGTGCCCGGCGCGCTAGCCCCGCTGAATCCCAGCGAAGCCGGCGGCGCGCACAGCGTCTCGACCTCGGTGGCGTATTACCTCAAGCAGGGCAGCGTGCAGCGCCGGCAGCTGCTGGTGGGCTTTCCGCACCTGGCCAAGGTGTGGCAGATGGACAGCCTCAACGGCCAGGAAGTGGCCGACCTGCGCCCGGCGGCTTACTGGACCAACCAGCAGCTGCGCCCTTTCCTGCCCACCGAAGCCGCGAAGCCGGACCTGACTAGCCTGAGCCGCACCGCTACGCTAGCCCCGGAGCGGCCGGGGCAGCTGGCCCCGCAGACGTGGTGGGAAGACTCGGTGAGCCTGGCCCCTAAGTACGCTTGGCTCAACAAGCAGCACTTGGCGGGCGTGGGCATCTGGGCACTGGGCTACGACGACGGCTCCCCGCAGGTCTGGAACCTGCTGCGGGCCAGCTTCACGGAACCCGTACCAATGGCGAAAAAGCCCGCTGCGGCGGCCCCGCAGAGCTTGCTGGACAAGGTCTACGGCGTGCGCCACGTTATTTTGCTCAGCCTGGTGGTGGTGCTCGGGTTTCTGGGCGCGGGGCTGCTGCTAGCGCTGTTTCTGCGCGCCGACGACCTGGTACCCAACCCGCCGCTGCTGAGCGTGGTGGGGCTGCTGCTTGGGCTGTGCGTGCTGTGCGTGGGACTGTACGCGGTGGTATTTGGCCAGCTGGTACTCACGGCCTGGATGATGCTGGCGCTGGGCGGCGGGGCACTGCTGCTGTTGCTGCTGGTGTACCAGCGCTACTGGCGGCGGCAGATTCTGCCGTAGCGGCCCGGGCCTAAGCTTCGATCAGGGAATCGACGGCGGCCACGGCGACGCGCATAATGTAGACGCCCAGCAGGCACAGGATGAAGAGCAGCACCTGCAGGTGAAACACGGCGTCGGCGGGCAGCTCCCGCAGCAGCGGCTTGGCGAGGGCGTCGTTGGTTTGCAGCAGCACGCGCAGGCCGTTGGAGAGCAGCATGGCCGCAATCAGGGCCCCGAACAGCCACAGCATTTCGCGCAAAACAATGGGGGCAGCTTTGGTGAGTAGCTCTTTCATAACGGCAGGATAAGGTCGCCGGGCTCAGGTGGGCCGGGCGCTGGCGTAAGAATAAGCACAAATCCGCAGGGTTCCAACGCGGCGGTGGCTTACGCGCAGGCCCAGCTGCGCGCTTCGGTCAGATTAGTAAAAAAGCGCAGCTCAAACGGCAAACCGGGCATGGCTTCCTGGTATTTGCTATTGATAATAAAGCGGTTGAGGGTTTCCTCCGTTTCGAGCAGGGCAAACCGCCGCACGCCCAGTTCGGCCAGCGGCTCGTGCAGATGGGTGAAGCCCCAGTCCAGGTCTTTGGGCCGCAGGGAGCCCAGCAGCCGGTCGTCGGCCACCCAGCCCGTGACGTAGTGGGCCCGGGCCAGGCGCAGGGCTTCGGTGAGGGCCAGGCGAAAATCGGGGCCGCCGACGAAGCCCAGCCACTCGGTTTCGAGGGCCTTGCGCGGGCCAGCAGCGTGCAGATGCAGGTTCAGGTAAGGAAACGAGGCGAGCAGCTCCGTGTGCAGAGGGTATTCCATGGACGACGCTGGCCGCTGGCACGGGAGCAGCATTGGTTTGGTGGTGGTGCTAGTACGAGTGCCGCGCGGAAAGGTCGACACGCCACCGTAGCCCGGCCACCTTACGGCCATCAGCGGGGCAGAGAAGCCCATTACTCAATCCGGAACCAGTCGACGTCAGCGTTGCCCGAGTCGTTGAACTTGGTGGGGCGGGTGCAGAACAAGCCCACTTTGGCCCCGATCCACTTGCCTTCCACGGCCTGAAACTCGCCGCCCAGCGGCCGGAACTGCTGCCCGTCGAGGCTGTAGCTGAACTGGCACCGGGCCCCCGGCCGCACCGCCACGCGCAGGTACACCGGCTGCCCCGCCGCCGGTCCCGGCACGGCAGCCGTGGTGGTTTCGGGGCCCAGCTTCTCGGCCTTTGCGCACACCGACTGGCTGAGCTGGAGCTGACCATTCTGGTTGGTAAGAGAAATGTAGGCGTAATCCAGGCCCGTCATCACCAGACCCACTTTTTCGCCTTCCACCCGCGGGGTAAAGGTGAGCTTGGTGGTGGCCGTGAAGGTTTCGGCGGGCAGCTTCTGCAGCAGCAAGTTGGGCAGCTGCCAGAGGTTTTTGTAGCCCTCGGGCAGTTGCACCGAATACAGCCGCAGGTAGCCCTGCGGACCGTTCAGGTAGGCCCAGTAGTCCTGCGGATTGGCGTGCCACTGCCACTGCCAGCCCAGCGTGGGGCTGCTGAACTCGTCGGAGGTGGGTGGCGTGGCCAGCGGCTGGGCGGGGCCTTTTACTTTGGGCTTGCGGTGCGTCAGCACGGGCTGGCCCCTGCCGTCGCCGTCGGGGTCTTCGCCGATAACGGGCCAGTCGTTTTTCCAGCTCATTGGCTGCAAATGCACCACCCGGCCGTAGGGCCCCTGGTCCTGGAAGTGCAGAAACCAGTCCTCGCCGGCGTCGGTATCAACCCAGGCGCCCTGGTGCGGACCGTTGATAGCCGTCTGGCCCTGGTCCATGACGATGCGCTCCTCGTAGGGGCCGTATACATTTTTGGCGCGCAACACCAGCTGCCAGCCCGTGGGCACGCCGCCGGCCGGCGCGAAGATGTAGTAGTAGCCGTTGCGCTTATAGAACTTCGGCCCTTCGAGGGTGGGATGGTGGGCGTGGCCGTCGAAGACCAGCGCGTCGTCGCCGAGGAGGCGCTGGCCATCGGCACTCATGGGGCTCACGGCCAGCACCGTTTTGATGCCTGCCCGGGAGCCGGCGAAGCCGTGTACGAGGTAGGCTTTGCCGTCGGTGTCCCAGAGCGGGCAGGGGTCAATCCAGCCCTTGGCTTCCTTCACGCACACCGGCACCGACCACGGCCCGGCCGGGTTGGTGGCCGTCGTGACGAAGATGCCCAGGTCGGGGTCGGGATAGTAGATGTAGAACTTCTTCTGGTGGTACCGAATGGCCGGGGCCCACACCCCGCCGCCGTGCTGCACCTGCTGGTAGCGGGCCAGCGGGGGCTGCTGCTTGAACACAGTCCCAATAATCGTCCAGTTGACTAGGTCGCGGGAGTGCAGAATCTGCAGGCCGGGCGCGGAGTTGAAGCTGGACGAGGTCAGGTAGAAGTCGGCGCCCACCCGCACCACGTCGGGGTCGGAGTAGTCGGCGTAGAGCACCGGGTTTTTGTAAGTACCGTTGCCCAGATCCGGCACCCACACTTTCGACAGGCCAGCGTTCTGCTGGGCGTAGCTAATCCGGGGCAGCAAGGCCACGACGGCCACGACGGCCAGCCGCCAAGCAGTCCGCTGCCAGACTGGCCGGCGGGGACTTGGGCCGGGAATCAGAGTCGGTGGGGAAGTAATTATCAGATTCATCAGGTTGGGAAAGGCAGCATGCACGGGGCTAAACTAGCGCTTAAACCGCGTTTCTCACCACCGCGAATCCCAGCCGACGGCCGGGCGGGTTCATCCGGCGCCCCGGGTTCTCAGAAACACCCAACGACGACGCTCCGAAAAAACCGCCCGCTGAGAGCCGCTTTTCGGAGCGCTATCATTACGCCGGCGGGGGCCGCCTACACCACTTTCGGGTTCAGCATCGGAAAGTTGCGCTGGTGCCAGTAAGGGTAAATTGGGTGTGTGTCGCTGGCCGCGTCGAGGCGGGCTACCTGGGCGGGCGTGAGATTCCAGCCCACGGCGGCCAGGTTCTGGCGCAGCTGCTCCTCGTTGCGCGCCCCGATGACGAGGTTAACCACCGTAGGGCGCTGCAGCAGCCAGTTCAAGGCCACCTGGGCCACGGTTTTGCCGGTTTCGGCCGCCACCGCATCCAGCGCGTCCACGATGGTGAAGAGCAACTCGTCGGGCACCTTGGGGCCCTGGCCGCCGCCCTTGGCCAGCCGGCTGCTGTCGGGAATGGGCTGGCCCCGGCGGATTTTGCCGCTCAGCAACCCCGCCGACAACGGGCTCCAGACGATGGTGCCCACGCCCTGGTCGAGGCCCAGGGGCAGCAGCTCCCACTCAAACTCGCGGTTGGCCAGCGAGTAGTAGGCCTGGTGCCCCACGTAGCGCGCCCACCCGTACCGCTCCGACACGCTCAACGACTTCATCAGGTGCCAGCCCGAGAAGTTGGAGCAGGCAATGTAGCGCACTTTGCCGCTCTGAATCAGCGTGTCGAGCGTGCGCAGGGTTTCCTGCACCGGCGTGTGCGCGTCGAAGCCGTGCATGTGGTAGATGTCGATGTAATCGGTACCGAGGCGGCGCAGGCTGTCGTCGCAGGCTTGCAGCAGGTGCTGGCGCGAAGAGCCGTAGTCGTTGGCCCCGGCGCCGGTAGGAAACGTGGCCTTGGTGGAGAGCAGCACCTCAGAGCGGCGGCCTTCAAGGGCTTTGCCCAGGATTTCCTCGGCCAGGCCCTGGGAGTAGCCGTTGGCCGTGTCGAAGAGGTTTACGCCGGCCTCCAAGCAGATGTCGATCAGCTGCCGGGCCTCGTCGACCTGGGTGCTGCCCCAGGCTTTGAAAAACTCGTTGCCGCCCCCGAACGTGGCGGTGCCAAAGCTCAGAACCGGAATGCGCAGGCCCGAAGCGCCCAATTGACGGTATTCCATAGGAAGAAGGGTAAAAAAGCGAATAAAGCCCCGCCTCCGGAAAGTCCGGCACGGGGCGGCTGCCCTGTAAGACCGTCCGGGCGCGGCGAAGTTTTCGGCCGCCGCGGCGTCAGCCCGGGACGCGGGAGTTTGTTCACTGGAAAATCCGCCCGGGGCCCACTAAAATAAATTATTCAGGGCCACCGGGTTATACTCGGCGCTGGCTCTGAGAAGCTATACACCGCCTTTATCCTCTACCGAAATATCCGCGTGTTACGACTAGTATATCCCCTGCCGCTGGTGCTTACCACGTTCGGCCGCGCAGGCCGCGCAGGCGGTACAGATCCGCACGGCGCACCGGCCTACGAAATAAGCCCCTGGCTGACGGCGTAGCGGATCAGGGAGGCGGTGTTTTTCACCCTGGTTTTCTCGATGATGTTCTGGCGGTGGGTTTCGATGGTGCGCTTGCTGGTGAAGAGCTTGTCGGCAATTTCGGCGTTGGTTAGGCCTTCGGCAATCAGGCGCAGCACCTCCATTTCCCGGCGGGAAAGTTTGGGCAGCTTCTGGTGCCGGAGCGACTCGACTTGGCTGTGCAGCAGCCGGGTAAATTGCCGGAGCATGCTGATGCCCAGCTCGGTGCAGAAGTACTGGCGGCCGGAAGCCACCACCCGGATGCCGTGCACGATTTCGTCCAGTCCGGCATTTTTGAGCAGGTAGCCCAGCGCCCCGGCGTCCAGCATCTGGTTGACGTACCGCTCGTTGTCCAGCATCGACAGCACCAGCACCCGCACCTGCGGATGGCGCTGTTGCAGCTGCCGCATGGTTTCCTCGCCACTGATTCCGGGCATGTTGATGTCCATCAGCACTACGTCCGTCGGTGTGCGGGGCAGTTGTTTCAGCAGGTCGGCCCCGTTCACGGCTTCCCCGACCACCTGCAAATCCGGCTCGGCCGCCAGCAGCATCCGAATACCGTTGCGCAGCACCGCATGATCATCGACGAGGAAGATCCGAATCATCGGCAATGGCTGTAATGAAGAACCACTTACTGCGAGTTATTTTATAAATATACAAATATTAATTATTAAAAATAAATTAAAATAACCTCGCTAGCAGCAGCAAGTGACAAGAGCTACTCAAGCTGCTTCTCCGACGCAACAAAAAAGGGGAGCCTTTTGGGCTCCCCTTTCACAGGCCGACAGACTGGCTTTTACTTGTTCATGACTCTTTTGGTGAGAGTCCTGCCGTCGGCGGTTATGCGCAACAGCAGCAGACCTTTCGGCAAGCCGGGTAGTGCTACCTGCACGCTGCTGACGCCCCGGTAGGCCGCCGTGGCGGCCGCAAAGCCGCTACCATCGACTACAGTCACAGTTACGTTTTCATAGCGGCGGTCCAGCTCAATGGTCAGCAGCCGGCCTTCCGCCGGATTAGGGTACACGCTCAGCGCGGGGGCAGAAGTGGTGCGGGCCGCGCCGCAGGGGCCGACGAGCTGCCAGGCGCAGTACTGACAGCTGGCCGTCGTGGGGTCCTCGCCCTGGGTCCACCACTTGGCCACGTACACGTTGCCGCCCCGGCTGGCCTGCATATCCTTGGTGTAGACAGCCCCCGCCGTCCACGCCGCCACGCTGCAGCCGCTGCTGCCGCCCGTGACCGTAATACTCACGGCCGTCGACGTCGTCACCGCTCCTTGGTTGTCCGTGGCCTTGGCCGTCAGGCTGTAACTGCCCGCTGCCACGCCCGTCCAGCTGTAGCTATAGGGCGCGGACGTATCGGTGCCCAGCAGCGTGCTGCCCTGGTAAAACTCCACTTTGCTGACCGTGCCGTTGGCATCCGCCGCGGTGGCCGTCAGTGAGATGCTGGCCGGGGCCGTGTAGGTGGCGTTGCTGGTGGGCGCCGTCAAACTCACCGTGGGCGGCGTGTTCGAGGGGGTGGCGGCCGTAAACGAGAGCCAGTTCACGTTGCAGCCCGTCGAGGCCAAGGCCTGCAGGCGCAGCGTCTGCACCCCGGCCGGCAGGGTCACGGTGGCGTTGATGGTCTGCCAAGCTTGCCAGCCGCCAGTGTTGCCCACGCTGATGCTGCCCAGCACCGTGCCACTGGCGTTGCGCAGCTGCAAGGTGGCGTTGCCCGAGGCCGAGGCCACGCGGAAGCCCACGGTGTAGCTGCCCGCCGCGGCCACGTTCACCGCGTAGTCGAGCCAGTCCCCGGTGTCGAAGTAGTCCACGTTCAGCCCCCCGCCCGTGTCGGTCGTGGCTTCGGTCTGGGTGCCCGACTGGGCCGTGAAGCTCTCGGCCTGGATAGTCCCCGGAACCGCCTGCGGCGTCGGGCCACTGCCCGTCACTGTCACGCTTACGGCTGCCGAGGTTGTCACCGCCCCAGCGTTGTCCGTGGCCCGCGCCGTCAGGCTGTAGCTGCCCGC
>Ga0247729_10000369_pt1 | contig 19408 bp, 18 predicted proteins | sample UWRJL133311R2_FD_180958 | JGI IMG/M metagenome (GOLD analysis project Ga0247729, IMG submission 180958) | Plant litter microbial communities from Arlington Agricultural Research Station in Wisconsin, United States - UWRJ-L133-311R-2 | ecosystem: Environmental > Terrestrial > Plant litter >... | reverse complement strand
GAGTACGAGACCACGGGCGCCATCGCCGGCCACCAGGTCGACTAGTGCCCGAGGGTCATTCCGTCCACCGCATCACGCGGCAGTTCGCACTCCACTTCGTCGGCAAGACGATCGCCGCGTCGAGCCCGCAGGGCCGGTTCGCCGGCGGCGCCGCGGAGCTCGACGGAATGACCATGACCGACGCCAAGGCCGTCGGCAAGCAGATGTTCCTCGAGTTCGACCACCGGCTCTGGCTGCGCGTGCACCTGGGCATGTACGGGGCGTGGGACTTCGCGGGCAACATCACGGCGGATGCCACGACCGCGTCCTCGAATGGACGCATGGGCCAGACCAACCAGCGCGGCACCACGCTCGACGACATCGAGGACTCGCTCTCGAGCATCGGCGCGCCCCGGCGGCTGCGGATGGCCGAGCAGGAGCGCCTCGGCGAGGCGCTCGACACCTTCCCGCCCGAGCCGATCGGCGCCGTGCGCGTGCGCCTGCTCGCCAGCGACACCGTCGCCGACCTGCGCGGTCCGACCGCCTGCGAGGTGCTGCAGCCGGAGGAGGTGCAGGCGGTCATCGCCAAGCTCGGCCCCGACCCGCTGGTCGACGGCCACGACGAGGGCCGCGACCGCTTCGTCGACCGCGCCATCACGAAGGCCACCCCGATCGGACTGATCCTGATGGACCAGAACGTCGTCAGCGGCATCGGCAACGTCTACCGCGCCGAGCTGCTGTTCCGGGCGCGGCTCGACCCGCACAAGCCGGGCAGGCTGGTGCCGCGCGAGACACTCGTCGCCCTCTGGGACGACTGGACCTACCTGCTCGACATCGGCGTGAAGACCGGCCAGATGATGACGATGGACGACCTCAGCGACGAGGACTACCGCAACGCGCTCGCGCACCGCGACGACCGGCACTGGGTCTACCACCGCACCGGCAAGCCGTGCCGGGTCTGCGGCACACCGATCGTGATGGAGATGGCGGCGGGACGCAAGCTCTACTTCTGCCCGAACGACCAGACGTAGGCCGCCCGTCTGCCAAGCTTGGTCCCATGCGTCACACCCCCAGCTACGTTCTGACCGACATCGACGAGGTGAAGCGCCTCGTGCGGGAGAACCCCTGGGCCACCTTCGTGTCGAACACGGCGGGCGGCCTCGTCGCCTCGCACTACCCGGTGGTGCTGGAGGAGACGGACGACGGTGCGGGCATCAGCATCGTCAGCCACGTCGGGCGCCCGGACGAGACGCTGCACGAGCTCGGCCAGCACGAGATGCTCATGATCATCCAGGGACCGCACGGCTACATCTCGCCCGGCTGGTACGCGAACGAGGACTTCGTCCCCACCTGGAACCACGTGACCGCGCACCTGTACGGAACACCGGAGATCCTCAGCGACGAGGAGAACTTCCGCGTGCTCGACGACCTCGTCGACCACTTCGAGACTCAATTGCCCGAGCCGGTGAGTCTCGACATCGACGAGCGGCAGGCGCGCCGTATCGCGAAGGGCACCGTGGGCATCCGCTTCGTGGTGACACGCTTCGACGCGCGTCTCAAGCTCAGCCAGAACAAGGCGCCCGAGGTGATCGAGCGGATCATCGCGGCCCTCGAGTCGGACGGCCCCTTCGCCTCGATGCCGCTCGCCGCCGAGATGCGCCGGGTGCGCGACGCCGTCGCGCCGGTCACCGCACGCACCGATCGGGAGAACAATGCTGCTTCGTAACGCCCGCGTCTCCGGCGGCCCGGGCGAGCCCGTCGACGTGCGCGTCGAGAACGGCGTCATCACGCAGATCGGCGCGCTCAGCGGGAGCGGCGACGAGGCGCGCGACCTCGGCGGCCGCTGGCTCTCGCCCGGCCTCTGGGACAACCACGTGCACTTCAGCCAGTGGGCGCTCGTGCAGCAGCGTCTCGACGTCTCGACCGCCGGATCGGCCCGCGAGGCGGTCGCCATGGTGGTGGCCGAGCTGCAATCGGCGGATTCCGATCCCGGCAGCACCCTGCCGTTCATCGGCTACGGCTTCCGCGACGGGCTCTGGCGCGACGAGCCCACGGTCGAGGCTCTCGACGCGGTCGGCGGGCAGCGTCCGATCGTTCTGGTCAGCGGCGACCTGCACTCGGTCTGGCTCAACTCCGTGGCGCTCGCGCTGTACGGCCACGCCGGGGCGACCGGCCTGCTCGTGGAGGAGCCCGCGTTCGAGATCACCCGCCGCCTCGGGATCGTGGCCGACGAGCTGCTCGACCTCTGGGTCGACGCCGCCGCCCGCCTGGCCGCGAGCCGGGGAGTGGTCGGCATCGTCGACCTCGAGATGGCGTGGAGCCTCGACGCCTGGACGCGTCGCATCGCGGGCGGAACCCGCTCGCTGCGGGTCGAGTTCGGCGTCTACGCGCAGCACCTCGACCGCGCCATCGCCCTGGGTCTGCGCACCGGCGACCGGGTGAACGACCGGCTCACCGTCGGTCCGCTCAAGCTCATCTCCGACGGATCGCTGAACACGCGCACCGCCTACTGCTTCGACGAGTACCCGGGGCGCGAGGGCGCGGAGCACTCCCACGGCCTGCTCACCCTGCCGCCGGAGGAGCTGCTGCCGCTGATGCGCCGGGGAGCCGCCGCGGGGATCGTCCCGACAGTGCACGCCATCGGCGACCACGCCAACGCCATCGCCCTGGACGCCTTCGCCGAGCTCGGCATCGGCGGCAGGATCGAGCACGCGCAGCTGCTCGCCGACGACGACCTCGCCCGCTTCGCCGCACTCGGCGTGGTGGCGAGCGTGCAGCCCGACCACGCCCTCGACGACCGCGACGTGGCCGAGCACCACTGGGCGGGGCGCACCGGACGCGCCTTCGCGCTGCGCGGCCTGCTCGACTCCGGGGCCACCCTCGCGCTCGGCTCCGACGCCCCCGTCTCGCCGCTCGACCCATGGGTGACCATCGCCGCCGCGGTATCCCGCTCGCGCGGCGACCGCGAGCCCTGGCACCCGGAGCAGCGCATCTCGACGGCGGAGGCTCTCGCGGCGAGCACACGCACGACCGTGGCCGTCGGGCAGCCGGCCGATCTGATCGTGACCGACGTCGACCCGCTCACCGCGCCCGTCGAGGGCCTGCGGCACCAGGTCGTGGCCGCGACACTACTGGGCGGCGAGTTCACCCACGACACCCTCTGACAACGGCGCGCGAAAGTGGTGGAATGAGCCGGTGGCCACTCTCAACGCTGTGCACCCCTTCCCGCTCGAGGTTCGCCCCGGGCTGCGCCTCGAACTCGTCGCCGCCACGGTCGCCCCGGAGTGGCTCGCTCTCGTCGAACGTAATCTCGAACGGCTCGCGCGCTGGGAGCCCTGGGCCGGTCTCAGTCAGAATCTCGCGGGCATCCGCCTCTATCTGGCGTGGCAGGCGCAGTCTTTCGTCTCCGGCACGGCCGTTCCGCTGCAGATCCGCCTCGACGGGGTGCTGGTGGGCAGCTGTTCCGCGCGCATCGACAAGGCGGAGGGCACGGCGGAGATCGGCTACTGGATCGACGCCGGCGTGGAGGGGCAGGGGATCGCCGCGCAGAGCGTCGGGGCGCTGGTCGGCTACCTGCGGGAGCGCGGCGACATCGGACGGATCCAGGCGCGCACCGCGGCCGACAATGCGCGCAGCCGGGCCCTGCTGGAACGTCTCGGACTCGAGTTCGAGGGCGTGCTGCGCAGTTCGCAGCGCATCAACGGCGGCCGCGCCGACATGGCGATGTACGCGCTGATCGGCGCCCATTAAGCCGATCGAGCCCGTCGAGATCCCCGCCCCGAGGGGTGGGTGGTCTCGACGGGCTCGATCCGCGAGGGGGCCGCGACACAGGACGCGGTGGGAGTGCTACTTCGTCGCGAGGTGCGCGAAGAGGAACCAGCGGTCCTTCTCGAGTCCGCGGGCGATCTCGATCGCGACGTCCTGGCTCACGGCGTCGAGCTCGGCGAGCTCCGCGACGGCGGTGCGCACGGTGACGAGGGTCGCGTCGATCGAGGCGATGATCTGGGCGATCACAACGTCGGACTGCTGGAAGCCGGCCGCCAGCGGCGGGTTCGTCGCCTTGGCGCCGACCGTCTGGATGCGGACGTCGAGGGGGAGACCGAGGGCGACGACGCGCTCCGCTGCGGTGTCCGCGTAGTCGTGGGCGTGCTCCACGACCTCGTCGAGCAGCTCGTGCACGGCCTGGAAGTTCGCGCCGCGAACGTGCCAGTGGGCCTGCTTGCCGTCGACCGCGAGGGCGGTGAGGTCGACCACTACCGGGCCGAGGAACTGTGCGACGCCCGAGACGATGTCTGCGTCGATGGAACTCTGGGGTACTACCTGTACTTCGGTCATGGTGTGACTCCTTGTGTCGCTCGCTCTGTGACGCTCACAAATGGCGTCGACTTCTGGTTCAACGGTACTCAGCCCTATATATTCCGCAAGCAAGCTGAGGCAAGGCTAACGAAGCTGACACTTACTTAGGTGGGGTTAACCCGACGCGGGAGCGGGTGACCGCCGCCTTCCCCGTCGGCCGTCGCGCGGGCTTGGCTGGAGGCCATGAACCGTCTCCGTCTCCGCGCCGCCGCCGTCCCGTGCGCGGCCGCCCTCGTGCTCACGGCCGTGCTCGCCGGCTGCTCCGCCAAGACGCCCCCGGTCTCCACGATCGGCACCCTCGCCTTCGACAACGCCCTGCGGATCCCGCCGCTGGCCGAGTCGACAGCGGATGCCGCGGGTCGCCGAACCGTGCACCTCACCGCCCGCGCCGGGTCCAGTTCGTTCCTCCCCGGCACGACGACGCCGACCTGGGGTTTCAACGGCGACTACCTCGGACCGACCATCGTGGCCGACCGCGGCGACCGACTGCGCGTCACCGTCGGCAACCGGCTCGACGCGCGCACCACCGTGCACTGGCACGGCATGCACCTGCCCGCGCGTATGGACGGCGGACCGCACCAGATGATCGATCCGGGCGACGACTGGACACCGGAGTGGACGGTCGACCAGCCGGCGGCGACGCTCTGGTACCACCCGCACCCGCACGGGGAGACCGCCGACCACGTGGGACGGGGACTCGCGGGCATGCTGATAGTGCGCGACCCGGCCGAGGCCGCGCTCGCGCTGCCGCGGGACTACGGCGTCGACGACGTCCCCGTGATCGTGCAGGACGTGCGCTTCGACGCGGAGGGCGCGCTCGTCACCGACACCCGGGACGCCGTGGGTCCCCTCGGCGACCAGCTGCTCGTCAACGGCACCCTCGCCCCGCGGTTCGAGGCGACGACCGACGTGGTGCGCCTGCGGCTGCTCAACGCCTCGCCCGCGCGCGTCTTCGCCTTCGTGCTCTCCGACGGCCGCGAGATGGCCCTCATCGGCACGGACGGCGGCCTGCTCGAGCGCCCGTACCCCACCGGGGCGGTGCGGCTGTCGCCGGGGGAGCGGGCGGAGGTGCTCGTCGCACTGCGGCCGGGAGACCTGGTCGATCTGCGCTCGACCGGGGTGGACCTCGGTGGGGGCGCGGCGGGAGGGAGCGCCAATGGGGCAGGCGACTCCTTCGACGTGCTGCGGATCGCGGCATCCGCTTCACCGGACCATCGCGGCGCGGTTCCGGAGACGCTCGTGCCGCTGGAGCGTCTCGACGACCTCGATGCGACCGCCGAGCGGAGATTCGTGCTCGACGGCAGGCAGATCAACCAGCAGCGCATGGACCTCGGGCGCATCGACGAGGTGGTGACGCTGGGCGCCACGGAGGTCTGGGATGTGCGCAACAACACGGCGCAGCCGCACAGCTTCCACGTGCACGACGTGCAGTTCCAGCTGCTGTCGGCCGCGGGCGAACCACCCCCGCCCGAGCTCGCCGGCTGGAAGGACACGATCCTGCTAGCGCCGAACAGCGACTACCGGCTCGTCATGCGGTTCACCGACTACGCGGACGCGACGCACCCCTACATGTACCACTGCCACCTGCTCACGCACGAGGACGCCGGGATGATGGGCCAGTTCGTGGTCGTCGAACCGGGTGGACGGGCGGGACCGGTGCAGTCCGGCGACTCCCATCACGGGGGATAACCCCCGCGGAACGCGTGTGCCCGCCCGCTGTCGGGGGAGGCCCCGTTTCGCTTGGCTGGACGCATGACCATTTCAGACACGGCACAATTGACCGCGATGCCGCAGACCGCCCCGACCCCGCTCGCCCGCTACGGGCGCATGTGGCGCGCCGTCCCGCGGGAACTCGGCTTCCTCGTGCTCACCCTCCCGATCGCCCTGGCGGGGTTCATCACGACCCTCACGATGTTCGGCACCGGACTGGGCACCCTCGTCACGTTCTTCCTCGGTGTGCTGCTGCTCCTCGCCACCCTGTACGTCTCGCGGGGCTTCGGGCTGCTCGAGCTCATCCGGCTGGAGTGGGCGGGACGCCCGCCGATCCGGCGGCCCGAGTGGGCGGATGCGCCGCTCGGCTTCTGGGGACGGCTGAAGTACGTGCTCGGGTCGGGTCACTACTGGCTGTACCTGCTGCACACCATGGTGGTCAACTTCGTCGTCTCGCTCGCCACCTGGACGATCACGGTGATCTGGGTGAGCCTGGCCCTGGGCGGTCTCACCTACTGGTTCTGGGAGTACTCGATACCCGGCAGCGGCGTCGACTGGAACGTCGGCAGCAACTGGTTCGGCAACACCCCGGCGGGCGAGTTCGTCGGCGCGACCGTGGTCGGCGTGTTCACCGCGGCGACGCTGCCCTTCGTCACCCGCGGACTCGTGCTGCTGCACGACGTGATCGCCCGGGTGACCCTCGGCGCCTTCGCCTCCGACTCCCTGCGCCGACAGGTCGGCGACCTCGAGGCGTCCCGCGGCGCGGCCATCTCGGCCGAGGGCCACTCGCTGCGCCGCCTCGAACGCGACATCCATGACGGACCGCAGCAGCGTCTCGTGCGACTGCAGATGGATCTGGCCGCGGCCGACCGCAAGCTCGACACGGATCCGGAGGCGGCGCGCCAGCTGATCGGCGAGGCGGTGCAGCAGTCGAAGGACGCGCTGGAGGAGCTGCGGGCGCTCTCCCGCGGATTCGCACCGCCGATGCTGCTCGACCGCGGCCTCGTCGCCGCACTCGAGTCCGCCGCCGCGCGCAGCACCGTGCCGGTTCGAGTGACGAGCACGCTGCCGCAGGGTGTGGAGCTCCCGCAGGAGATCGAACGCAACGCCTACTTCGTGGCCAGCGAAGCCCTCGCCAACGCGGCGAAGCACTCGGGTGCGAGCGCCGTCGACGTGTCGGTGGCGCTGCGCCGGGTGGTCGACACCGATGAGACCTGGCTCCAGGTGACCATCGGCGACAACGGCCGCGGCGGCGCCGGCCTGATCGCCGGGCACGGCCTCGCCGGCCTCGAGGAGCGACTGCGCGGGCTCGGCGGAATCCTCGAGCTGAGCAGTCCGGCCGGGGGACCCACGGTGGTCGGCGCGCACCTGCCGATCACGGTCGCGCTCCCCGCCTCCGTGTCGAGCCCGGCCGACTCGCCTACGCTGGGCCGATGACCCCCGCCGTTCCAGCCCTGCGCGTTGTCGTGGCCGACGACTCGGTGCTGCTGCGCGAGGGGCTGGTGCGCGTGCTCGTCGAGGCCGGGTTCGACGTCGTGGGCTCCTACCCCGACGCCGACGACCTCCTCGCCGCCCTCCCGTCGCTGGCGCCCGACGTGGCTGTGCTCGACGTTCGGATGCCGCCGACCTATCGCGACGAGGGTGTGCGCGCGGCCATCCGTGCGCGGGAGCTCCAGCCCGGACTCGGCATCCTGCTGCTCTCGCAGTATGTGGAGTCGGCGTACGCGCGGGAGCTGCTGGGCTCCGGCGGCGCCGGCATCGGCTACCTGCTCAAAGACAGGGTGGCCTCGCTCGAGGAGCTCGACGACGCCGTCTCGCGCATCGCCGCGGGCGGCACCGTTCTCGACCCCGAGGTCGTGGCGCAGCTGCTGGGACGCCGGCACGACCCCATCGCCTCCCTGACCCCGCGGGAGCGCGAGGTGCTGGCCCTCATGGGCGAGGGGCGCACGAACGCGGCCATCGCCGGCGCGCTGTTCATCGGCACCGGCGCCGTGGAGAAGAACGTCACCGCGATCTTCCAGAAGCTCGGGCTCGACGACTCGGGCACCGACCACCGCCGCGTGCTCGCGGTGCTCGCCTGGCTGCAGCGCTGACCCCGGCGCGGTATTTCCTCCATTCGGAGGGTTACCGGGGCGGGGGAGTGCTGCGACCATGGGGGATGGACGATCGCACCGACGAGCTGGAGACGGCGCACCGCTCCGCCCACAACTCGACCGTCCTCACCGTGATCACGGTGCTATTCGGCATCGTCTGGCTCGCCGACGGCGGCCAGCTGCCCAGCTGGCTCGTCTCCGGGTGGTTCCTGCTGGTGATCCCGCTCAACCTGTACCTGATGTTCATGTTCCGCCGTCGCTACCGCCATCTGCTCGAGAACGACGACGAGAAGCCGGCCCACCCCGAGGCCTGACCCGGCGCCTGAATGACGCTATGCGTCGGTGTGCGGCATACGCGGAAACGCGAGTAACTAGTGTCGTGTGACATGACCTCATCCCGTTTCGATGCGATCACTCGCGATCAGCTCAGCCGTCCGAGCAGCCGCAAATGGAGCCTCCACCCCGGGACCATCGGCGCCTGGGTGGCCGAGATGGACTTCGGGACCGCCCCGGCGGTCACCGCCGCCCTGCACCGCGCCGTCGACGAGGGCGACCTCGGCTACCTGTCGCCGCACACCACCCGCCGCATGGCGGAGGCCACCGCGCAGTGGCTCGCCGACGACAGCGGCTGGCAGATCCCCCCGGAGAACATCCACCCCGTCTCCGACGTGATGGCCGCCCTCGAGGTCGCCATCACCAAGTTCTCGCCCGACGGCACCGGGGTGATCATCCCGACCCCGGCGTACATGCCGTTCCTCAGCTTCGTGCCCACCCTCGGCCGCGACGTGTTCGAGGTGCCCGGCGTCGTGGAGCGCGGGCGCTGGCGCCACGACCTTGCGGGCATCGACGCGGCCTTCCACGCGGGCGCCCGCACCCTGATCCTCTGCAACCCGCAGAACCCGACCGGCACCGCCATCGGCCGCGAGGAGCTGGAGGCCATCGCGGAGATCGTCGACCGCCACAACGGCCGCGTCTTCGCCGACGAGATCCACTCGCCGCTGCGCTACGGCACCACCCCGCACATCCCCTACGCGTCGCTCTCCGCGGTCACCGCCAGGCACACCATCACCGCGACCTCCGCGTCGAAGGCGTGGAACCTGCCGGGCCTCAAGTCGGCGCAGCTGATCACCTCCAACCCGGCCGACGAGGAGCTCTACCAGATCTTCGGATTCGCGGTGCTGCACGGGGCGTCGACACCCGGCGTGATCGCCGCGGCGGCCGCCTACAGCGACGGGCGCGAGTGGCTCACCGAGGTGACCGAGTACCTCAACGTGAACCGCCGGGTGCTGGCCGAGCTGCTCGCCGAGCACCTGCCCGAGGTGGTCTACACCGCGCCCGACGCCACCTACATCGCCTGGCTCGACTGTACGCAGCTCGGCATCGAGGGATCGATCGCCGACTTCTTCCGCACCGAGGCGGGCGTCACCATGACCGACGGCGCGCTCTGCGGGGCGGGCTACGAGAACCACGTGCGGCTGATCTTCGCGATGCCGAGGCCGATTCTCGAGGACGCCGTGATCGCGATGGCGGATGCCGTGCGCCGAGTGAGGGAGACCCGATGACAGTTCCAGACGACCACAGCGTCGATCCCCCCGAGTACGACTGGGCGGGCTACGGCTTCGACACCCGGCAGGTGCACGCCGGGGAGTACGAGGAGCTCAACTCCGGCGCCCGGGTCACCCCGATCGCGATGACCGCCGGCTACCGCTTCGACTCCTTCGACGACGCCCGCGGACGCTTCGCCGGCGAGAACGACGGGCTCATCTACTCCCGGCAGCGCAATCCCTCCGGTTCGGTCGCGGAGAAGCGCATCGCCTCGCTCGAGGGCGGCACGGAGGCGATCGTGGTCGCCTCCGGGCAGGCCGCGATCACCGCGGCGCTGCTCGCGCTCGCCCAGAACGGCGACCGCATCGTCTCCACCGCGAGCATCTACAGCGGCACCCGGATCCTCTTCGGCCGCAGCTTCGCGCGCTTCGGCGTCACCGTCGACTACGTCTGGGACGAGTCCGACGACGAGGAGTGGGACCGCGTCATCACCCCGCAGACGAAGGCGATCTTCACCGAGACCATCCCGAACCCGAAGAACGACATCGTCGACATCGACCGGGTCGCGGCGGTCGCGAAGCGGCACGGCATCCCGCTCGTGGTGGACAACACCATCGCCTCGCCGTTCCTGATCCGCCCCTTCGAGCACGGCGCGGACGTGGTGGTGCACTCCTCCACCAAGTTCCTCAGCGGGCACGGCGCGGCCATCTCGGGAACCATCGTCGACGGCGGCACCTTCGACTGGGCATCCGCTTCTCGCGACTACCCGCTCATCACCACGCCCGCCGCGCCGGGGCTGCCCTCGATCGCCGAGCGCTTCGGCGCCACCGCCTACGCCCGCGCCACCCGGGAGGCGGTCGTGAACGACATCGGCCCCGCCCTGTCGCCGTTCAACTCCTTCCTGCTGCACCAGGGCATCGAGACGCTGTCGCTGCGCATGGAGCGGCACCTCTCCAACTCCCTCGCCATCGCCGAGTGGCTCACCGGCCACCCGAACGTGGAGAGCGTCGACTACGCGGGGCTGCCCGGCAACCCCCGCAGCGAGCTGGCGCAGCGCCTTTACGGCGGGCGCAGCGGCTCGGTGTTCTCGGTCACCGTGCGCGGGGGAGAGGCGGGCGCCCGGCGCTTCCTCGACCGGCTGCGCGTGATCAGCCGCATGACCAACATCGGCGACACCCGCTCGATGGCGCTGCACCCGGCGACCACCACGCACCTCTCGTTCACCCAGGAGCTGCGCGACCGTCTCGGCATCGCTCCGGGACTCATCCGCCTCTCCATCGGCATCGAAGACGTCAACGACCTCGTCGCCGACCTCGACCGCGCACTGACCCTCTAGGACCCAACATGAAGACCAGCACCGACCGCATCCTCACCACCCACACCGGCAGCCTGCCGCGCACGCCCGCGCTCACGAAGCTGCTCGTGGCGCGGGAGCGCGGGCGCGACTACGACCGCGCCGACTTCGACCGCGAGGCGGCGACCGCCCTCGACCTGGTGCTCGACGGCCAGCTCGACGCCGGAATCGACGTGATCAACGACGGCGAGGTGCCGCGGGTCGGCTTCTCCACCTACGTCACCGAGCGGATGACCGGCTTCGGCGGGGTCAGCCGGCGCAAGCAGTCGCTCGACCTGCAGAAGTTCCCGGCCTGGGCGGCGTTCGGCGACAGCCAGATCGGGGTCGCCGACGACCTCGCCCGCGTCTGGGACACCGCGCAGGCACAGACGGCGGTGCACTACGAGGACGATCTCGCCGGGGTGGCCTCCGACCTCGACGGCTTCGACCGCGGGCTCGCGCCGCGCGCCGGCCGCTACACCGAGACCTTCGTCTCGGCCGCCTCGCCCGGCATCGTCACCACGACGATGCTGCGCGCCGCCGACAACCCCGACTACGCCGACGACCGCGACTACGTCTTCGCCGTCGCGGAGGAGCTGCGCAAGGAGTACGAGTACATCGTCTCGCGCGGCCACATCCTGCAGCTCGACGCCCCCGACCTGGCGATGGAGCGGGTGATCATGTTCGGAGACGACACGCTCGAGGTGTTCCTCGACCGCGTGCGGCTGCACATCGAGGCGATGAACCTCGCGCTCGTGAACATCCCGGCGGAGAAGGTGCGCCTGCACGTCTGCTGGGGCAACTGGCAGGGCCCGCACCAGGACGACGTGCCCGTCGCCGACCTGCTCCCGCTGCTCTACGAGGCGAAGGTGGGCGCGCTCAGCATCCCGCTCGGCAACCCGGCGCACGAACACGAGAACGTCGCCTTCCGTGACCAGCCGCTGCCCGACGGCATGCTGCTCATCCCCGGCGTGATCGACGTCACCACCAACTACCTCGAGCACCCGCAGGTGGTGGCCAACCGCATCCAGGCGGCGGTCGACGCCGTCGGCGACCCGACCCGGGTGATCGCGGGAATCGACTGCGGGCTGGGCACCTTCGCCAGCTACGAGTTCATCGCCACCGACGTCGGCTGGGCGAAGCTGCGCGCGCTGCGCGCCGGGGCGGACATCGCCAGCGCGCGCATCTGGGGCTAGGCGACCCGGCCACGGGGCACGCCGCGATTCTATCGAGCACGTGCGCACCGCATCCGCTCGCCCGTAACGCTCCGCAACAGTTCGGAACGTGACGGAACAATCCGTGCCACCGCGCGCCGTTTTGGCATTCTGGAATGACACAGCACCCCATCCGTCGTTAGGAACCACCCTCATGTCTGCACAGACACCACTCGTCGCCCCGCCCAAGAAGCGCGGCAGGCTCTACGCCCTCATCGCCGTCGCCATCGTCGTCGTCATCGCGGTCATCGTCGGCATCACCATCGCCGTCGGCAACTCCGGCTCCTCGTCCGACGACGCCTCCGGCGCCGGCGACAACGCCATCGAATCGGGCCTCGGCTCGGCCGCGCAGCCCGTGAAGCTCGGCGTCGTCGGCGCGAGCGACCCCTACTGGGACGTGTTCACCGATGCCGCAGCGGATGCCGGTATCGCGGTGGAGATCACGGACTTCACCGACTACGCCCAGCCCAACCCGGCACTGACCGAGGGCGACCTCGACCTCAACCAGTTCCAGCACATCATCTACCTGGCGCAGTACAACGTCTCCGCCGAGGCCGACGTCACGCCGATCGGCGCGACCGCGATCTACCCGCTCGGCCTCTACTCGACCAAGTACAGCTCGGTCGACGACATCGAGGAGGGCGAGACCGTCGCCATCCCGAGCGACGCGAGCAACCTGGCCCGCGGCCTCCTCGTACTGCAGGCGTCCGGCCTGGTCGAGCTGGAGGGCGGCGGAAGCCCCTTCTCCACCATCGACGACGTGCTCGACACCTCCAAGGTGAAGGTCATCACCCTCGAGGCGGCGCTCACCCCGACCTCGCTGCCCGACGTCGCCGCCGCGATCATCAACAACGACTTCGTCGAGGACGCCGGCCTGGCGTTCGAGGACGCGCTCGCCACGGACGACCCGGCCGACGCCAGCGCGCAGCCATACATCAACATCTTCGCCGCCCGCGCCGAGGACAAGGACAACGAGGTGCTCCTCGAGCTCGTCGACATCTTCCAGAGCACGAAGGCCGTCACCGACGGTGTACTCGAGGTCTCCGGCGGCACCGCCGTGCTCGTGACGACCCCGGTCTCCGAGCTGGAGGAGTCGCTCGCGACGGTCGAGAAGGACTACGCCGCCTCCGAGTAGCAGGCGCAGTACGCGGGGGATGCCCACGGCCGCGGCCGTGGACATCCCCCTTCCGCAGTTCACGCACCACGGAGGGCACCATGCCGATCATCCAGATCACCGACGTCACCAAGACGTTCCCGCCCCGCTCGAAGGGCGAGGCGGCCGCGCCGGCGCTCGACGGCGTGAGCCTCGACGTGCAGAAGGGCGACGTCTTCGGCATCATCGGCTACTCGGGTGCGGGCAAGAGCACCCTGGTGCGGCTCATCAACGCGCTCGAGAAGCCCTCCTCGGGCAGCGTCGTCGTCGACGGCGTCGAGGTGAGCACGCTGCCGGAGTCGCGGCTCAAGCGGGTGCGCCTGGGCATCGGCATGGTCTTCCAGCAGTTCAACCTGTTCAACGCCCGCACCGTGTGGGGGAACATCGAGTACCCGTTGCGGGTGGCGGGCATCCCGAAGAGCGAGCACCAGGCGCGCATCTCCGAGCTGCTGCACTTCGTGGGGCTCGTCGACCAGGCGCACGCCTACCCCGACCAGCTCAGCGGCGGGCAGAAGCAGCGCGTCGGCATCGCCCGCGCACTGGCCACGTCCCCCGCGATCCTGCTCGCCGACGAGGCCACCAGCGCCCTCGACCCGGAGACGACCCGCGAGGTGCTCGCGCTGCTGAAGCGGGTGAACGAGGAGTTCGGCACCACCATCGTGGTGATCACCCACGAGATGGAGGTCATCCGCTCGATCGCGAACAAGGTCGCCGTTATGGAGAAGGGGCGCATCGTCGAAAGCGGCGACGTCTTCGACATCTTCTCCGCCCCGCAGGCGGAGGCCACCAAGCGATTCGTGTCGACCATCGTCACCTCCGTTCCCGACCCCGACGCCCTCTCGGCGCTGCGGAAGAGGCACCCGGGCCGCATCGTCACATTCTCCTTCGCCGACGGCAGCACCTCGCAGTCGAGCGTCTTCCTCACCCTCGGCGAGGCGGCGGTGGGCTTCGAGCTGGTCTACGGCGGCATCAACGAGGTGCAGGCACGCACCTTCGGGCATCTCACCCTCGCCCTCACCGGCGACGGGGCGGCGATCGACGCGGCGCTGGAACGGATAGCCGCCGTCGCGACCGTCACGGAGGTGGCATGACATGGACCGCCTGATCGAACTCCTGCCGAAGCTCTTCACCTCCGTCGGCGAGACCTTCTACATCGTCGGCATCGCCATGCTCGTCGGCGGCCTGCTCGGCCTGCTCCTCGGCCTCGGGCTCTACGTCACCCGCCAGGGCAGCATCCTCGAGAACCGCTGGGTGTCCGGCGTGCTGAACTTCGTGGTCAACACCTTCCGGCCCATCCCGTTCATCATCTTCATCGCGGCGGTGCAGCCCCTCGCGCGGCTCGTCGTGGGCACGGGGATCGGCAACAACGCGCTGATCTTCGCGCTCGCCCTCGCGGCGACCTTCGCCATCAGCCGCATCGTGGAGCAGAACCTGCTCACGGTGCAGCCCGGGGTGATCGAGGCGGCGCGCTCCGTCGGCGCCGGACCGTTCACGATCATCGGCACCATCCTGCTGCCCGAGGCGCTCGGACCGCTGATCCTCGGCTACACCTTCATCTTCGTGGCGGTCACCGACATGTCGGCGGTCGCCGGGCTCATCGGCGGGGGAGGCCTGGGCAACTTCGCGATCCAGTACGGCTACCGCCTGTTCAACCCCACGGTCACCTGGGCGGCCGTGATCATCATCATCGTGCTGATCCAGCTGGTGCAGCTGCTGGGCAACTGGCTGGCCCGCCGAGTGCTGCGCCGCTGAGCGGGTGCGAACGGGGAAAGCGGATGCCGGTGCCCGGCCCCGGCGCAACGGGCACCTCCCGCGTACAGTTGATCCAATGAGCACAGCAGAGTCGACCACGCGCACCGGCGCCTTCAGCGCCGACGAGTCGCGCGCCATCCGGGCCGACTTCCCCATCCTCTCCGTGCGGGTCAATGACTCGCCGCTGGTGTACCTCGACTCCGGTGCGACCAGCCAGAAGCCCCGCCAGGTGCTCGACGCGGAGCGCTCCTTCTACGAGAACGACAACGCGGCTGTGCACCGTGGCGCGCACATGCTCGCCGCCCTCGCCACCGAGTCCTTCGAGGACGCCCGCTCCACCGTCGCCCGTTTCGTCGGCGCGAAGGACGACGAGATCGTCTGGACCTCCAACGCCACCGAGGGCCTCAACCTCATCGCCTACGCGATGGGCAACGCCAGCCTCGGTCGCGGGGGAGCGGAGGCCGAGCTGTTCCGTCTGGGCGCGGGCGACGAGATCGTCGTCACCGAGATGGAGCACCACGCCAACCTCATCCCCTGGCAGGAGCTCGCGGCGCGCACCGGCGCGACCCTGCGCTTCATCCCGATCCTCGACGACGGCTCGCTCGACCTGTCCGACATCGGCGCCATCGTGACGGGCCGCACCCGCGTGCTGGCCTTCACCCACGTCTCCAACGTGCTCGGCATTGTGAACCCGGTCGCGCAGCTGGTCGCCCTGGCCAAGGAGGTGGGCGCCCTCACGGTGCTCGACGCCTGCCAGTCCGCCCCGCACCTCGCTCTCGACCTGGCCGCGCTCGACGTGGACTTCGCGGTGTTCTCCGGCCACAAGATGCTCGGCCCCACCGGGATCGGCGTGCTCTACGGGCGCAGCCGCCTGCTGAACGCGCTGCCGCCGTTCCTCACCGGCGGCTCGATGATCACCACCGTGACCATGGACCGCGCGGAGTACCTCCCGGCACCCATGCGCTTCGAGGCCGGAACGCAGCGCATCTCCCAGGCCATCGGCCTGGCCGCAGCCATCCGCTATCTGCAGGGTGTCGGACTCGACCGCATCGCAGAGCACGAGAGCGTGCTCGGCGAGCGTCTCGTCGACGGTCTCTCGGCGCTGCCCGGCATCCGGGTGCTCGGCCAGGGCGCGGGCAGCCACCGGGTGGGCCTGGCCAGCTTCGACGTGGCCGGGGTGCACTCGCACGACGTGGGCCAGTTCCTCGACGACCGCGGCATCGCCGTGCGCGTCGGCCACCACTGTGCCCAGCCGCTGCACCGCCGTCTCGGCGTCACCTCGTCCACCCGGGCGAGCACCTACCTGTACAGCACCGTCGACGAGGTCGACCAGCTGATCGCCGGCGTCTCCGACGCCACAGACTTCTTTGGAGTACGCGCATGAGTTCCGCAGAATTGCAGTCGCTCTACCAGGAGCTGATCCTCGACCACTCGCGCCATCCGCAGGGCTTCGGTCTCGTCGAGGGCGCCAGCGCGCAGTCGCACCAGGTGAACCCCACCTGCGGCGACGAGATCACGCTGCAGCTGCACGTGGAGCCCGGCAGCGACGTGGTGTCCCGGGTCAGCTGGGAGGGCCACGGCTGCGCCATCTCGCAGGCCTCGGCGTCGCTGTTCACCGAGATGGCCGACTCCCTCACCCTCGAGGTGATGCAGGAGCGCATCGACCTCTTCCGCACTGCTATGCGCTCGCGCGGGGCGATCGAGCCCGACGAGGAGCTGCTCGGCGACGCCGCGGCACTCGGCGGGGTGTCGAAGTACATCGCCCGGGTCAAGTGCGCGATGCTCGCCTGGGTCGCGGCTGAGCACGCCGTGCTGCAGCTGCGTCCGGAACTGGCGACGACCGAGGCGTGACGGGCTAGCGCGAGACCCGGTTGCGGCCGAGGTTCTTCGCGCGGTACATCGCCGCGTCCGCGGCGCGCAGCAGCTCCAGCGCGTTGTGGCCGGCCGCGGCCGAGGCGAGGCCGATCGAGGCCGTGACCACCACCGACTGGCCCGACAGCATCACGGGCTCGCGCAGCGCCTCCACGATCCGCGTCGCGACGGCCCCCGCCGCGTCGATCGCCGTGTCCTCGCACAGCACGACGAACTCGTCGCCGCCGAGGCGGGCCACGGTGTCGTCGGCCCGGGTGGCCGCGGTGAGGTGCGCGGCGACGTGCGTGAGAACGCGGTCGCCCATCTCGTGCCCGAGGGAGTCGTTCAGCGTCTTGAAGCCGTCGAGGTCGATGAACAGCAGCGTCGAGGGCTGCCCGTGGGAGAACTTGGTGAGTGCCTGCTCGAGGCGCTCCATCAGGAGCCGGCGGTTCGGCAGCCCGGTCAGCGGGTCGTAGACGGCGAGCGCGGCGAGCTTCGACTCGGCGCGGCGCAGCAGGGCACCGTCGAGGTCGCGGCAGAGTTCGGCGGCGTCCACATCCAGGTCGTGCCAGGCCACCGACGAGCCGCTCACGCTGCGGTTCCACGACGAGAAGGAGGTGCGCGGCGACAGCGTCGACGCACGGTTCTCGGGGGAGAGGTCGCCCAGCCAGTTCACCGAGCGCGCGATCTCGGGACGGAACCAGGCGATGTAGTCGCCGCGGCTTCCCAGCGGCATCACGATGAGCCCGGCGACCTCGGGCACGATCTCCGCGAGCTCCGGGTAGTCCAGTTCCAGGGTGTCGGTGACGACAGGCAGCGATCCGCCGCCGGTCGTGATGAGCGCGGCGAGCTCCGCGATGGAGGAGGGAGCGGGAGCGGTGCCGACCGTGCGCACCACGCCGTTGAGGCAGATCGCGGCGCCCTCGGCCGGAACGAGGTCGAGCACGCTCAGCTCGCCGAACAGCAGCGCCTCGACCAGCTCGTTGTCGTCGGTGACCTGCGCGACGAGCCGGCTGCGCACGGCGCGGCGCTGTTCGTGCAGCTTCAGCCGCCCGATCTCGAGCATCGAGCTCAGCTGCAGCGCCACCTGGTTGGAGAGCATCTCGAGCGCCTGGCGGAGCTCGAAGGGCACACTGCGCGCCGTGCGGTGTGCGCAGGTCACCATGCCGATCAGTACGCCGTCGTGCACGAGCGAGAGCGACAGGGTGGAGGCCTGTCCCATGTTGCGCATGAATTCGAGGTGGTGGGGCGACACGCTGCGCAGTTCCGCGCAGGTCAGGTCGAAGCCGCCCGCCTCCGCGCCGAGGAGCGCGGCGCCCGCGCTCGCGCTGTCCACGATCGCGCGGGAGAGCTTGGTGAGGTACAGCTCGCGGGCCTGCGCGGGGATGTCCGATGCCGGGAAGTGCAGCCCGAGGTAGGGCTCCATCTCCTCGGCGCGCTCCTCCGCCACGATCTCGCCGTGCGTGTCGGGGTGGAAGTGGTAGATCATCACCTGGTCGAAGCCCGTGAGGCGCCGCAGCTCCACGGCGGCGTCCGCCCAGAGCTGCTCGCGCGTGGTGGCCCGGGTGAGACGGTGCATCGCCCGGTAGACCGCAGCCGCGGGGACCGACTCGGCGTCTGTGGACGCCGGCTCGAACTCGATCAGCACCCCCGCATCCGCTCGATGCACGATCGCGTCGAACTCGCGTCCGTTCACGGTGACCTGCACCGGGTTCTCCGCGGGGTTGTAGTGGTCGAGGATGTCGCTGAAGTCGGACTCGGTCGCGGCGCCCACGAGGTCGGAGAGGGCGGTGCCCAGCAGATCGGATGCGGCGACGCCGAGCAGGCGGAACGTGCTCTCGGCGGCGTGCGTGATGCGGAAGTGGTCCTCGTCGACCACGAGGAGAGCGCCGTGGGGCTGGACCGCACCGGGCGTGCGGATGGGCTCGAGCGAGCAGATGGCCAGGCGCTCGGCCTCCCCGGCGGGCAGCTCGCCGATTGCGGTACTCATCGATTGGGTCCTTCAGTCGAATGAGCGGGTGCCCACGTGTGAGCAATTCTATCGGCAGGACGGCCGTTCTTTACCTCGCGTGACTGTCGGAGTCGCCGGGCGGGCCGGAGCGTCGTAGGTTCGTAGTGCAGGTTCATCCGCAGTTCTCACCGATCGTTTCAGGACCCCCAATGACCCACACTCTGAACGTGGTGGCCGTCTCCGGCAGTCTCCACGCCCCGTCCAAGACCACAGCACTCGTGCACGAGATCCTCGCGTCGCTGGGCTCGCGGCTGCCGATCGAGACCCACGTGATCGAGGTCAACGACATCGGACCCGAGTTCGCCGGCGCGCTGACCCGCGCCGAGCTGCCCGACTCGGTGGAGCAGGAGCTGCTGCGCATCGAGTCGGCCGACCTGCTGATCGTCGCGAGCCCGGTGTACCGCGCCTCCT
>Ga0247729_10000368_pt1 | contig 19417 bp, 17 predicted proteins | sample UWRJL133311R2_FD_180958 | JGI IMG/M metagenome (GOLD analysis project Ga0247729, IMG submission 180958) | Plant litter microbial communities from Arlington Agricultural Research Station in Wisconsin, United States - UWRJ-L133-311R-2 | ecosystem: Environmental > Terrestrial > Plant litter >... | reverse complement strand
CCTGCGAGAATTGCAGTCGCTTCATTAAAGGCGATATGACAAGTAGGTTTTCCACGGCGCAAATCATCGTCATCCATTGCGGGCAAATCATCGTGGACCAAGCTATAAGAATGCAGACTTTCCAACGCACAGGCGATTCGATTTAATAAAGGTAAATGAGTTGCTAATGCGTCGTCATTTACAGCCAGCGCGCTGGCATAAGCCAAGGTCGGGCGTACGCGTTTACCACCATTAAATAAACTATAACGCATAGCTTCATATAGCTGGGTTGAATCATCATCAAGCGGCAGAAGCTCATTCAGTGCGATATCAACTCGCTCATGTGATGCGCGAATAAAATCCTTAACCGCCACATTGCACGAAATTTTCTCATCGCCTTTTGCTAAGGTTTGATTGGTATCCTGAATCATTCAACATCGCTCTCGTCGAATTCAGTTAACACTATTTCACCTTGTTGTTCCAACAAAAGCGTAACGTGTTGCTCCGCCTCCGCAAGGCGAGTCTGACATTCGCGCGTCAATTGAATACCAGTAGAAAAAGCCTGTAGAGATTCCTCCAACGTAAGATCGCCTTGCTCCATCTTATTAACAAGTGCTTCAAGCGCATTGAGCGACTGTTCGAAGTCAGCAGCTTTCTTTTTAACGGCCATGATAATTTCCGGGAAATATTAATTTGGGACAATTATAAACCCCGCACTCCGCATTGGCGACCACAAAGATGTGTATCAAATTAATCGCGCTTGTGCGATATGTCTTACAAACATTAGCGACATCTGCCACTAGAGCCAGACAACGAAATTCACAATAATGCGCGCATAGGGAAGAGAGCACTCGGAGAGTGTTGCTTAGGAACGAAAAGGACGATTCATTACATTACCAAAAAGGCGCATCCTGTAACTTTTTGGTTGACTCTCAGGCCCCGCTACAACCCCCTGTAGCAGGGCCTTTTTAATTTTATGCAGGCAAAAAGGGAAAGTTAAATGAGTACGTCAGATAATAAACCGATTTTTTTACTAAGTTCTTTTTTTAGTATTGGTCTTGTAACTCTCATTATTTTTGGTGTGGTTAAATGGATGGGAGTAAATCCAGGCGAAATAAAGGATTGGATAGTAGGATTTTTTATTTTCTGGTGGTTGGTTGTTGTCGTTACTTTGCCCTGGAATTTATATTTTAGTGCAAAAAATTTACTGGTCAATTCGGATCGAGCTATAAAAAATGGGCGCCCAATAAAAGACACCGAAGTAATCTATCTAAAACGTTGGGAAAAATTTGCATTCATCTTGGCGATAGCGCTCCATGTTCTCACGGCGTTAGTGCTGGCATATATGCAATACGGAGGTTTCTCTGATTTAGGTTACATGGGCGCGAGCGCAGCGATACTCTTGATGGGTTTTAGGCCGGCCATTCGCGCCTATGATTATTTGATGTCACGATTAAAAAGTATCGGCCGAGAAATCGATTATCCCGCTGATAACGTTCAAATACTTTTAGATAAATGCGAAAAACTGGAACACAAATTACATCTAATTAACGAGCAACTAAATTTGGAAGAGCAATCTTCCTGGGCGTCAAACGTTGATTCAAAAATTTCATTGCATGCAACAGAACAAGAACAGCTTCGTATACAGATTGAAGATTTGCGTAGGATAAACAGTGAAGAACATCGAAAACTTGCTCGCGACGCTGAATCTGCTGCTGCACAAATTGCTGAAGACAGTAAAGTTTTAAACAATGTGCGTGAGATCGTAAGATTTTTTAAAGAAGCATAAATAATTTTGGAGAAAGTTATGTTGGAAGAAAATATCGAAAAGGTTAGTCCGTCCGATAAAAAATTTATTCGGGGCGACTATGGTCTTCCATTTACTTTTTGGGGTGGAGGCTTTGGTGGAACATTCGTACTGCTGGCATTCATAATTTCCCTACTAAATAGTATCGCCAATGAAGCAACTGCCTATATATTTATGGCAGTGTTCTTCTGCTATTCAATATTCATCTCCATAGCAATATGGCGCTCTTCCAATCAATACGAAGGCAAGCCCCATTGGGCGGTCTTCGCAAAAATTGCCGTTATACTTTTATCCAGTCTGGTGTTTTTTATATATTTTTATTTGCTAGCAATGTTAACGTCAGATTATCCAAATCATTAAGTTTTTGGTGCGACAAGGACATTATTAAATAAAAAACGGCGAGCTAAATAGCTCGCCGTTTTACAGATATTATTCACGCTATTAAGGTTTCACTTTAAATTTTTTCAACTCAATGACTTCCTGAGGGATTTTATCGTCTTTCGGTATCTTGTCCTTGTAAACCCGTATTTTCATATTTTGGCGAGGCACTTGCGCATCAAATTCAATAAATACTTTTTCACCGTGCGCACCGAGTTTTTCAAAGGCTTCCATTAGTTCGAAGGGTTCAAAGTCAATGATGTAAACAGGGCGTTCATCTTGGGTGGCTTGTGCTCTAAATTCCAAATGCGATGGTAGTGGTTTAGGTATGTTGGCGAACTCTTCGTTAAAATGGGTGGGTAACTCGTAGCGCTCTCCATTAAGAAAGTTGGCCGGCATTTCTGATCTGGTGGGATTTTTCCCCTCTCTATAAACTGGGGACCACTTATATAAATTGCGAAAACGTGCCCATGCACCGATAGGGGCGCCATGCGTTTTAATATAAGCCAATTGCTCCGGCGTTACATTTCCTGCAAGTGCTTTTTCTACATATTCATCGCTTTGCTGTTTGGATTTAAAGGGTAACCTAAAGGCTTCGCTTGGAGTCAGCTCAATTTTTTCGGCTTGACCAAAATATACCTCAATGGTGCGCATTCCATCGAGCCAAACCGACACCGCACCACCTGGGGCTATGCCGAGTAGGATTTGGTCATAATTACTTTCATTCGGATGTTCTTTCGGTTGTTGCTGAAATTTAGCAAGTATGATGTCGTAGGGTAAGGCAAAGTCTGCCTGATAAGATTGATTCTCAGCATAGGAATAGAATGTTATCTTAACCCTGTCTGGTAAGGGTGGGTTTTCTGGGCCACCAGAATAGCCGCTGGCCGACTTACCCCAACCGGTAGTTAAGGTACCACCATAAGGGATAGGTGAACTGCCACCACCACCTTTGTAAATAATTTCGCCGCCGATCACTTCCATGGGGTAATCCCGAGGAGCAGTAGCAACGGCATACCATTTAAAATTGGTTATTTGTTTTGCGTCTTTATTCATAGCTGCACCACCACATCCACTAAAGAAACTGAAAATACTTGCGAGACCCGTTGCACACCAGCCTTTAGCCTTCATAATAAAACCGTTTACCGAGTCTAGTTTCAATTTTTTGTGGATGCACTCTTCAAATAAAAACGGCGAGCTAAACATGCTCGCCGTTTTTATTAATCATTCAATGTTATAGATCAACCTTAAATTTTTTCAATTCAATAAATTCTTTAGGCGTTTTTGTATCTTTGGATTCTCTATCGTTGTAAATACGAATTTTCATATTAGTTACGGGAATCCGAGCATCGAACTCAATAAAAATTTTTTCGCCGTTTGCACTAAGTTTTTCAACAGCCTCCATCAATTCTATGGGTTCAAAATCGATGATGTAAATAGGTCGTTCATCTTTTGTAACCTGGGCTCTAAATGTTAAGCGTGATGGTAACGGTCTAGCGGTATTAGCTAACTCTTCGTTAAAGTGTGTGGGGATATCATGGCTTTCACCATTTAGAAAGTCTGCTGACATTACAGGGTCGGTAGCATTTTTCCCCTCTTTATATACCGGCGACCACTTATATAAATGTCGATAACGTGCCCATATTCCAATTGGTGCACCGTGGGCTTTAATATAAGCCAGCTGTTCTGGTGTTACGCTATCGGCTAAGGCACTGCTTATATAATTGTCACTTTGTTCTTTGGATTGGAAAGGCAAATCAAATGCTTTGCTAGGTTCCATCTCAATCTTTTTAGCTTGCCCAAAATATATCTCAGTGATTTGTGGTCCTTCAAGCCAAACCGATACTGCACCACCAGGGGCGATGCCAAGCAAAAATGAAGAATAATTATTTTCATTCGGGTGTTCTTTCATTTGCTGCTGAAACTTAGCGAGTATCGTATCGTAGGGTAAGGTAAACTCTGCCTCATACACTTGCTTTTCGATGTAGGAATAAAATTCCACTTGCACTCGATCTGGCAAGGGGGGAGTCTCATCGCTACCCACATAAGCGCTAGCAGACTTGCCCCATCCTGTGGTTAAGGTCCCACCTGATGGAATGTTAATGCCCGCCTCCATGCCTTTGCAAAAAAATGTGCCGCTAATGACTTCCATCGGGTAGCCCCGTGGGGCCGTAGCGACTGCATACCATTTGAAATTAGTTATTTGTTTTGCGTCTTTACTCATTGCTGCTGCACCACATCCCGTTAAAAAATTGATAAGACTAATGAATAGACCCATTACGCACCACCTTTTAGCCTTCATAATAAAACCTTCTGCGACGATTACCTTCAAATCGAGGGGTGAAGCCAGGATCCATTATTGGGACAGTAAACGCGCTGGACATATGCAAATGCTTGCGGCGAAGCTCTTTGATGCCACTGTACGCATCTTGTGCTGTAGCAAAATTGTTCCAGTCACTAGGCTGTGAGCCGGTTAGCCCTTTTTTAGACATATATTCCCTTAGTGCGTCTTCAACTGACTTAAATTCTGGCACAGTTTTTAAAACGAGATCAATTCGCCTATCCAATTTTGCGTTAATTAAAATCGAATGTTTGCGTGAATGTTCGACCATAAATTTTAATGGAATGTTGCAATAACCGCTGGTGATACCGTATCTGTTGACAATTAATCGCCCTGATTTGGGTGAGCCGTCTATAAGTGTGCTTAGAGGATTGAGAATTGCACCCACAACACGTACTGAAGTTGCTAAATAGTCGACGTCAATAACAATTTGACCCTTTTTATACCAACCATCAGTTTTCAAATTCTCCATATCCTTTTTCAAATCCGATACTCTACCTCGATTAATCACGCGGTCTATTTCATTGCTTGGTCGCGCGTACTCTAAACCGTGTATTTGACGATAGGCATAGAGCCTACCCTCTGATGGAAATTTTCCGTACTCGGTGTAGAACCAAGCTGTTACTTCCAGTACAGTCTTATGCCCCCATTCTTCTAATTCTTTTTGCCGCTTTACCAAATCGCCATAATTACCATCACCTTTTAGCTCGCGTATTACTGCATCTTTTTTTTCTTTACCTTCTTCCAATAACTGGTCGTTGGCGAGATTGTAGCTACCGCCTATATCAGAATGCACACCTGGCAAAAAATATTCGGCACCAGTACCTACTTTTGTGGCGCTGGTGATGCGATGCAAGGGGAAATCTTTTCTGTGTTCATCTGCTGCTGCCAGGTGCAATGCAAATTTTGCCTTGGCTACTGCTTGTTGGCTACGGGTGTTGTTTGCTATCCATGCTGGCATGAGTTGGCTGGCATTTACCGATACGACGGTATCGTAGAGGCCGGCAAAAATAATTTTAACATTGTCTTTACGCATTTCTGAGTAGCCACGCAGCCGCAATCGATCAAACAATGGCTGGTTGGTTACAACGGTTTGTGCACCATAACCTGTTGGGTCAGTTACTACGATGGTTTCTTCGGTAGTCGCAACATGTATGGCGTGTCGTGCTGTGGCTGCGCCCCGACTAAAACCAAACACGTCAATATCGATTTGTTTGATAAAAAAAAGTTCTGGCTTTTTTTTATCAAGAAATTTCGCTTGCAGTAGAGCCAGCGCATCATTAATACCTTCACGTGCACGTTGGTATACTCCGCTCGACAACGCTCCCATTCCCTTACCAAAAAGATTTGAATCGCTCTTAAAATTAAATGTACCTTGGCCTTGAATATACACTTTGGCGACAAAGCTATAACCACCAATTCCTTCCCCCGATTCTACATGAGGCTCCATTGAAGCAATATTGGTGCGACCATTATCATAACTTGAGCCTACTCCACCAAACTCTTTATGGGAGGCTGATTCAGCTTTTTCATTCTTCTCAAATTTTTCACGTTCGGCAATATTATTTTTATTGTTGTTAGTGCCATCACATAACAAAATTATACGGATAGTAAGAGGTTTTTTATCTTTTGGATCATCAGCTTCTTTTTTCAAAATTGGAGGGCTGTAGCCTTCAATTAACTCTGTCATTTTGTTCTCCTGTGAAAGGCCCTAAGAATTCTGCGCAGCCGCATTTATTTTTTCTACCACAATCGCGCCGCGTTTAGCGGTATCGGACGAGCTGTAAACCAAATGGGCTTGGGCTTTACTATTTTTAAATAAATGTTCTGCTGCCAAAGCGATTAAGGTTGTTGCGGTGGCTGAGCCCAAATCACCATAACAATCTGCTGGGTGTTCTACGCGAACTGGATCTTTAAACATCTTGCGATTGCGTAAATAGGCAACACCATATTCTTTCGCCCAATGATTCTCACCATTCATGCTGCTGTAGATGCTGTGAATACTGTGTTCTGGGTGATTTGTTAGTGCTTTTTTAAATGCTTGATCTAGGCCATCACCGCGGTAGGGCAGCTCGCTGAATAGGTGGCCTGTTTCGTCGGTAATACCCGGCGCTGAGAGTGCAATAACGTGGCCGTTGCGTTGTTGCGCTAATTCAATATGCGGCGTAAGCAATAAAAAACTTGCTGCCTCGCCGGGCGCAAAACCGTCGGATGCCCCTAATGTTAATAACCGCCTATCGCGTTCAAGTGGCATCAGGCGAGAAGAGTCCTCGTGGCTATCACTACCACCCACAATCATGTATGAGTAGTGAGTATTGAGAAGATATTGAAAAACGAAATCAATTGCCTCTAAACCACTAGCACGACCAGAGTAAATACTGCGGCTAATCGCAGGGCTGATCCAATTAGGGAGGTTTTTTGCAATGTTTTCAACAAGGGAACTTAAATCTTCACTATCTGTTTTTATGTCGGGCATGGCTAAAAGCAATGGAATAGCTTGTTCGGTAGATGCCTGTGAGCAGACTTCCTGTAACGCAAGAATTGCTATTCTAGTCACTCGGTCGTGACGTGGATTAAAGCGGCTACCCTCGTCAATTTCGCCTTTGAATTCGCCAATCATTTCATCGGGGACGCGAGTCATGATTATTTTTTCGTCTTCGGCGGTTGTAAAGTAAGACGATCTATACGCACTAATCCCCGCATTTACCGCCGCCGCTGTCATGTCAACATTACCGCCTACAGGTGTGACCATTCCCATGCCGGCTATGTAAAGTTTGGGGGAGTTTCCATTTGTCATTCTTCGCTTTGTCCTTTAGCGGCGTAGTTCAATAAAAATTGTTGTGGTTGTAAAAGCGCGAGTTCCAATGCAGCTGCTTTGCGTTGTCGTTGATTGCCTTTCGCAAAAATTTCATGAAGATGTTGAGGGTTTGGATGTTGGCCCATGATGTAGCGTTGGCCAGCGACAAAACGTTGTTGATATTTTTGCCAGATTGCGGAAATTTTATCGACATCGGGGAAGGGCAGACGGTCGTCTTCATTCATGTCGACGCTGTCATCGTCGGGATTATCGTTAGGCAGTTGATTATCCAGGTTCGGAAGTTCATCCAGAGCGAGTTTATGCTCTTCCAGATTAATTCCCGTTATTAGGGTAAAGGCTTCTCCAGCAAGTCGGCTATTGTTCGGGATTCGCATTTGGCCAATCAACCAGCTCACTGCATGTGGGTCTCCAAGCGCAGCAGTGGCTTTAATGACATTTCTGCTTTGCTGCGGAATTGCTGAGAGTTGACCGATCCAGCGGCGAGCGTCCTCTAAAGGCAGAGCTCTAAAGGCAAGATCAATAGCACGCAATTGATGCGGGTTCGCCGTTTGAGTAAACGGATGCAAACGAATCACAGCCGATCTATCACCGAGCATCACGGCGGACCATGTTGACCAAAAAATAATATCCGGGTGATCTGCCTGCATAGCGGTTGGCAGCGCCGAACTTAAATCCCTACGTTTGAGTTCGCCGATAAGACGCAGAGAGCGAGCATATAGTGGGACGTGTTCAAGGCAATCTTCGCGTTGAAGGATGGCCGTTAAATATTCACGCGGGTCTTCCCGGCGCAAACTACAAGTAGCTATGGCGAGATATTTGTGATTGAGGTCTTTGCTGGTCAGGAATTTTTTTATCCAGGAATGACACAAGCGATCTGGCAACCATGCCAATGCAGACGTGAGACCTTTGAACGCCAGTCGATTGGCTAAGCCGCTTTCAACGGCGCGTTGAATTTTATTGATGTCGAGGCTGCGAAATGCGAGCACGGCCGCTGCGAAAACTTCCCCGGACTGTTGGAGTTCGAGTGCTTCATCGCAGATTTCCCATGCGTCGTCCGGCGCAGTCATGAGTCCATCAAGTTGCGCATCTATACGTTGCTCAAGCTCAAACAAATCGCTTTGATGATAGTTCGGTTGAGTCAGCGCCGAAGAACGCAGCTGCCACAAAAAGGCGCCATCACCGGCAAGTTGAGTGTAAATATCGTGATAAGGATTCATCGGTTGATCCAGCATACGTTCTCGTCAACCCATAATATTTTTTTTGTTATGGAACAAAGGGTCGCCTAAGCGGCAGACATTTTTGCCTTCAAACTTAACGTCGAAGGAATACATCATAAATTCGCAGACGCCCTTCTGATCGCTACTGACTACGCCCTTAAGCGTCCCGGCTTCGTCTCCGCTGCTCATTGCGTATTGAGCTTCCTTCACCATAGGCATCTGGCCATCAGTGACGACGGATTTTGGACCTTTAGAGGTATCGGACGATTTGCCAATATTGGGGTAGGGAATGGGTACGACGGCCGAGCCCACTGGTGTTTTGCAGACATCAGGAAAAACCGTACTCATGCCGCCACTGCCTTTGTGTGCGATACCGCGAGTATTGGAGAAAGTTGTTTGAGCCATTTCTTGATCCTATTCGCCCATTTAGCGAGTCAATGAAACAAATATTTGAGATATTTTTAGTGCTTTCTTATCGCACTCGTAGGCTGAGCGCCATGTGAGTGAGAGCTGTAACTGGTTTGGGTCTAATGCGAGTGTTTCAAGCACGAAGTCGCGGCTCTCTTCGACACCCGCTACCGTAAGTTTGTTGCGTAGTTTTACGTAGGGTAATTCGAATTTTAATGAACCCATGGGATGCATGCCGTTTATTATTACGGCTTCGCCACCCTGCAAAAATCCTGGGTAAATTAAATCCGGGTGCGCCACGTTTAAGAAGAGTGGGTTAAAATCATCGGGCAAATAGGGCGCGCGATTTTGCTGCCATTGATCATCATAAGTACCCGCGTATTGAGCACGCGGTAGCCACGACGGTGATAAGGGAGCGAAGCCTGCTGGTGTAGGACAGTCCGTGTAATGATTAATAAGCTCGTGAGGGCATTCGATATTTGGAAGTGGGACACCATCCATTTCCAACACAGATTTTTCGCCAGCGTAACCAAACCCTACGGGATTTCGCGCTTCGTTTGAACGCAGTATGCCGTTATGAATATCTTTACCACCAAAGGCGCGTTCGTAGACCAATGGCATTTTGGTAAAAGTATCGGGATTCGTAATCAGCCCTCTGTTCCAATAGCGATCGCCAAACACTCGAAGCGTTTTGCTAACACTTCCCACGGAGAGATGAACATCCAAGCTACGCACGGGATGTTCCTTGGGTGCGCAGGCATAACCGGACATAAGAATATCGGTACCTGCTTTGCCTATATGATAGTCGCTGGCAAAACGTAGACTGGACGTTTCAGGCTCATCCCAATATTTGTCTGCTTGTTGTGGCTCAGATTGCTTTTCGGCGAGAGTCCATTGCGGGCCAATCTGGAAAGTAGCTTTGACTATGGTGTAGAGCGTATCGATTCCTTGCGCATTGGGAAACAAAGCAAACGCAGCGCTAAATGGTGTGTGATTCTTGAGCTGTAACATCCTTTAAACTCATCTATATCGACTCGCTATCAGCGTGGTCTTTAGTTCTTCGTATTTCTCGCTTTTGAATTATTTAAGCGAGTTAGATAAATGAATTTTAGCAGCTTTATGTAAATTTATGCCGGAGCTACTTCACTTACTTAATGTTATTTTAGGCGACTTTCTTATGGCTTGGCTGGTTAAACTGTTAATTTAAAAATTAAATCAATTAACCTGTACCGAGCCACCTAAAATCCGGTTAACTCCGCTTGATCGGCTTTGTAAGTAGGTTCCACGTATTAGAATTTTGCCTGCCTTAGTGAGCGTGATACTGGCTTCGCCGCAACTTAAAGTGATTTCTTCCTGCCCTTCAATAACAACTCGTTTACCGTCTATTTGTAATGTTTCCGAAAAGTCGCGCTTTTCTTTTGCTGGTAATGGTGATTCAAACACTACAACGTCAGCTTCGACGTTATTTTCAGTGGTAGCAACAGATATATTATCCAGCAACGCATAGAGTGGGCTATGGATAAGTCCCGCAATGATAGGTTGGTTTAATTGCCCATTAACAAACATAAGCGCAACTTGGCGGCCAATATGTTGATGGCTCAGTGGATGAGTTGTTAGAGCTGGAATTGGAGCTACATTGGAAATTAACGGGTGAGAAACGAGCGGCTTTCCTTGTTCATCGAAAGCGGCAAGACTCCCGATCAGAATTTCCCCTGGTGCAAGTTTTACAACAGAGGTCTCATCAACCTCTGATGTAAGTTCTACATTTTCAAATACCGGATTATTCATAAATTACATCAGTTATTGGTAATTTTACTGCCTTTAACCACAACGTTACCGGAACCTTTAACATTTATATTGGCTCCGGAAATTGTAATGTCGCCATTACTTTTCATTACTATAGACGCTGATCCAGTTTTGATTGTAATTTTATCGTCAGCATTCATCGTAATAGTTTTGGCGTGTAGCGAATAATCCTGCGTTACATTTTCGGTATATTTACCTTCAACGGTTTCGCGCAGATCCTTACTAATTCCAATGGTCATGTTTTTACCAATGGTCTCGGTGTGGTTGTCAGAAATATCAATAGCGATATTTTTCCCCACACTCAATGTCATGTCTTTGCCAATCGTTTCTTTATGATTGTCACCAACATCAATGGTTTTATTTTTTCCAATAGTTTCAGTTTGATTGTTTTCAACCGTTTTATTTCGATCATGCTTAATGGTTGAGTTTTCATCATGCTTAACAGTTTTAGTACGATCATGATCAACAGTTAAGGTTTGATCGTTCTCAACTTCAGTATCAAAATCTTTTTCAGCATGAATAAAAATTTGTTCTTCGCCTTTTTTGTCTTCAAAGCGAAGCTCATTGTAATTTTCAGGCGTGCCGTCTTTCGTTGAGCGTGTCTTGATACCGCTTTGCGTTTTTGATGGGTAGGTTGGTTTGTTCCAGCCGTTGTAAACGGAACCTGTTACAAGCGGGCGATCGGGATCACCATCTAAAAAGTTAACGATAACTTCATGACCGATACGCGGAATAAAAGACGAGCCCCATTGATTTCCAGCCCAAGACTGCACAACGCGAATAAAGCAGGAGCTGTGCTCATCTTTTTTACCTTCACGATCCCAAATGAATTGAACTTTAATTCTGCCAAATTCATCGATATATATTTCTTCGCCAGCAGGGCCTACAACTACTGCAGATTGAGGGCCTTTCATTACAGGTTTTAAATGTGTATTTTGCGGGCGGAAATGCACATCCGCTGGAATACAAACAAACTCGTTGGTGTAACTCGAGTCTTCAGTATTTCCCGGAAAATAGGAGGTCTCGCTAGCGATGTGAATCACCTTGGCAAGAATATAGCTACCCTTCTCAGAACTAGTAGCGTGTTTGGCAACTTTCATTTTTCCGCCAGCATAAAAGCTGCTGCAATCACTTTTACCATTAATAAAATTACGGAAAGTTTCTTCAGCATCCAAACGGATTTTTACTAGGTCACTGCCAATGGTGGTGTCGTAAAAAGCAGGGTACTCGTAATGCTCAAAGCTATCATTTTTGGCAAACTGACTTTTGGTTTTAGTTGTAGCAGTTAAATCTTTTTTAGGCTCTTTAAAATTGTAATCATTTAAAGTCCATTTGCCTTTTTTAAATTCATTGACGTGTTCCCAGCTTGTAATTTGGGAATTAGTCTGGCTGCCTTTTGAATATTCGAGATTAGTTTCAGCAACATCAGCATAAGCGTTGGGTTGATCAACCAATATTAACTTATGTTTTTTATCATCGTGTTCGAAAAAATAAGCGATTCCGTCTTCTTCCAACAAGCGGGAGACAAAATCGAAATCACTTTCATTATGCTGTACGCAATACTCGCGTTTCTTTCCGCCAGCCGCGCGGAATTCAAAATCTGAATAGCCCAAATCGCTAAAAATTTGAGAGACTATTTCTTTGGTGTTTTTTTCTTGAAAGATGCGGTGATCATTGGTTCGTGTAAGAAACCACAACCAGGGAATCATCGTCATGCGATATTTGCGAACGTTAAACTCTTCAATTTCACCATAGGTAAATGAGCTAACGAATCCGTTAAATTTGCGTTCTTGTTCACTGTGAATGGTAATAGTGACACTACGGCCCACAATTTTACTTGGATCTACATTGTGATCTTCTGACAAAGCTTCAATTTCGTATTCAAAAAGACCTGATATAAATTCAGTTCCTTTGAATGAGGAGAGTAGAAATGTGTCTTTTCCAAGGGAAAAGTCAGAAATTGAAATTAATCGATTGTCCTGGCTTAATTGACTCATCCTAAAGCTACCTTAACATAACTGTTATACGCCTTGATTCTATCCAAGAATCAGTGAGCTTAGATACAAAAAGCCCTGAAACCAAAGGCTCCAGGGCTTTTTGTTTTAATAAGTTATCAGATTACAAAGGCTTGGCTGTAGTTAAATCATAGCCAACGCGCTGTGGATTAGAAGACTTATTACTCTTATCAAAGTCATTGTAGTTAACCAATACTTTAGCGTAGCTCAATGAGATTGACTCAATTGGGTCACCTTCCGAATCACCAGAAATTGAGTAGCCACTTACCAATACGTCTTCCAGAGTATAAGTCATATACTCCACAACTTTGTCAGAACCAGTTTGTACGAACTTGAAAGTTGCTTTTTTACCTGCTGAGCCGGTAACAGCTTCTTTGAAGAAAGAAGTGGCAGATGTGTCTGCAATTTTGCTGATTGTGATTTCGCTGAGCGTTGGACGTGTTGCTTCGCGGTTAGAGAGTTTGCCTGGCTCCATTGAAATGCCACGGCCTACACTAAATTGAATGGATAGAACAGCGATGTGGTCTTTGTAACCGTCTGCTGTAACATTTCCTTTGATACCTTCATACTCAAGATAAATCGCCATTTTTACTATCTCCTTCGGATTTTACTATTACTAAAGCGATAATTTCTAATCTGCAAAACAACGCATCATATTAATTACCAATCAAAAAACACGTTTTGCGTCAACCCAACGCAGCGGTACGATACTAATTCACTTTTGAGTTTTGAACAATCATTCCCTATACTTTTTGTGAATTGTTTGAAGCGCATCACTCGCTTAAGGCTTTTCGCAGCGGATCGATTGTATTACAAACCGATTGTAAATAGTAAAGCTTATGAGGTGTTTTTTAGCCAGCCTAAATTCATTTTTAATTTGGATTTGTATCAAGAGTTGCGAGTTCGTTTGGCAGTACGGGTTCGTATAAGTCGCCAAAAAGATCATGTAAAACCAGCTTCTCTTCATTATCTTTGCGAGCTTGCAAGTCTTTCCAAGGCACTACATAAAGTACTTTTGGCAGCTCTTTACTTGCTTTGATGTAGGTGGTGTCCACGGCTTGGCTTTCATCTGCAATTGCAAAGCTACTTGTTAAACAGGCAACCAAGCAAAATCTGAGTACGAATTTCATTATTTATTCCTGCGTTTAATTTTTTGCTTTAGTTCTGCCACCCAACTAATAGTCTTTTTATCGGTTCCATCACTTAACTCGATATAGCGGTCGTATTCGGCGACGGCACGATCTATATCTTGATAATACATATCGTATAACAATCCTAGATTGTAGTGAGCAGTGGGATAATTTGCTTTTAGTTGAATGGCTTGAAGGTAGTTTTTTTCAGCGTTGGCATATTCGCCTTTCAGCACAGCTAACAAGCCCTGCAGATTAAAAATTTCAGCAAGTTTCGGATTTATGCTTTTTGCATGAGCAGTCGCATTTTCTGCCTCATTTATTTTTACTTTTGTTAGATAAGCGTTCGCCAGGTTTATCCATGCGCCAATATGGTCGGGATGATTATTCGCGATTTTCGTTAAGGAAGGTATTGCCTTATCAACATTGTCGGTCTTAAGTGCTTCCAATGCATCCTGATAAATTTTTTGTTCATCTGCACCTAACTCAATACTTTTAGCTGCCGCAGAAATTTTTTTACTTTCACTCGGTGCGTTAGAGCAGCTGCTTAAAAATGTAATGGCCATAAAAACACAAATGGAAACTTTTTTATTTAAATTATTCATTTAGTAGATATCCATTTTTCCATTGCGGCTGTATTTCACCGGATAAAGTTTTCCTAAGTTCTTCAAGCTCTGGCTAATCCATTCATTCGAAATACCCTCTTTTGTATGAGAAAGATTTAACTCATAAAATTCAATAGCCTTTTCTTCAAAAGGAAAGGCTTGGTCCTCCATCAAAATATTATATTGCTCCAGCTCCTCTCCCTTTAAGGCTTTGGGTCGTTCAGATTGTATTAGTGCACTGGAAAAATGTTGATATATATTTGCTATCTCGTAGGTTGCTTGAGTAATAATCGCGGGATTATTAGATGTTGAAAGTTGTCCATAAGTTGAGATGGCATCTTGCATAAGCTTCTTTTTATTTTTAAGGCTTTCCGCAAGCGGCTCGGCAAGCCGAACGCTTTCAAACTGGCTTTGAGTTCGTTTGGCATTGGCCAAACCGATATTGGCAACAATAAAATTAGTACGATCTGATTTCAGATCCTTGCCAGCAAGTTTGTCAGCTGATGAAATTTTTTCTTGCCATAAAAAAACTTTATCAGGTTGTTTTGACGCAGTGAAAAGCTGCGTAAGTTTGTACATGGCTTCAATATACTGCGGATAAGGACGCGGATAATTTTCCACATAATTAGCATAAGCTTTTATAGCATTATCTAAGTTACCTTTTGATTCATAAAGCTCAGCTGCTTTCCAGAGGCTTGCCATTTTTACGTTTTGATCGCCTTCTTGCCCAGAAATTTTTTCAAAAGCTTGTGCGGCTTTAACGCTGTCACCAGCGTTAAGATAAGCGATAGATAATTGACGTGTCGCATCTTTATTGAGGTCATGTTGAGGATAGAGGCTTTGAAAATCTTGAATGGATGAAATGGCAAAAGCCCATTTCTCATTTTTCATGGCAAGCAAAATAGCTTCGTATAAAGCTTTGGGAGAAATATCCGACGTAGGAACTTGTTTTGAAACTCGAGCATATTCTTGCATCGCAACATCAATATTACCGCTAGCAACTTTTGCTTCTGCCTGTTTATAGATAGCCAGCGCAAGATTATCTTTAAGTTGCTTTTGATCATTTGGTTTTTTGTTTGATTTTAACAAGTCGCTGAAAATAGTCTCTGCCTGACTATATTGATTGAGTTGAATATAAGCCAAGCCTTTCATTAAGCTCGCATCGTAAAGCAATTGATCATTTGCGGAATCTGACAAGGTATCAGCTAATAAGATTGAGTCGCTCGCCAAATTATTTTTAAGTGCAAGTTCCTGTGCGTGTAAAACCGCATTTTGATAACGAACTTCATTTTTATAAAGTTGCGCTGATAAAAAAACGTAATGAATATGCTTTTTCAGCAATGCTATATTTGTCGGTGCTTGGGAAAATAGCTTATCAGTTTCAGTAATAGTCGCGTAGGCCGCATCTTTATTTAAAATGATATCCCCATCGTAGGCGGCAAGTTCAAAGTATTTAAGCGCGACAGAATTAACACCGGAGTCAACCAGTAGTTCTGCATACATAGTATAAACTTTATCTTGTTGCGCAAAGCTGGAGTAGTGCTCCAGATAGCGGTCATACCAAAGTCTGGCTAATTCAAGATTTTTAGTATTATGGCCGGATAGATATTCGTCTTGAAAGTTGGTTGCGGCATTTAAAATATGCTCGCGTAATGCATTAAAAAATTTATCCTGAATTTTGCTGTCACGATGTTTAGCCCAATAAGGTGATTTTTGATTATATTGGTTGTAAACACTAGTAAGCGTTTCTGCGAAGCGCTGTTTGAATTTTCCAAGTTGCCAGATCTCTAGAGTCTTTAATTGCGCATAAGCAAGTTGGTTTGAGTCAGGATAATTTTTTATGAATTGTTCCATCGCTTCCGCAGCATCAGAATATCGCTCTTGATCAAGGAAAGTCTGCGCTACAGATTCGTAACATGTGTATGCATATTTGGCATCGACTTTGGTAGATATATATTCTTGCAATTCCTTATTTTGTAAATTTGCCAGGTTCAAGCCCAAGCCACGAAAATATTCAGCGTATTGATTTTTATCGCTTTGAGATAGTGAATCATAATCGCCAAATTGATGTTTCTCTAATGCTGCTAAATAATCATCTGCTGCCTCAGAAAAAAGACCTTGCTTATATCTCGTCCACCCTCGCTTAAACAATGAGCGCTCATAAAACTCGTCGCTGCCTACAGCAACAATAGCTGATGAATAAGCCGATTCGGCTGCAAGATAATTGGCGCTCATAAATTCATACTCGCCAATTCGAAATTCGGCTTCTGAAAAATGCGCCGAACGCGGATACTTTTGAGTAATTTCTCTCAGTGCGATTAGCGATTTTTCTTGCTCACCCAATTGATCATTTAGACGTGCTAATTGATAGAGAGATTGATCGTTATCTTTAGCATTTGGATAATCCTTTAAGGCCTGTTCTATTAAGCTTTTGGTCTTTTTCAGTGATTCGATATATTGCGGATCATCATTCAAACCTGCGTCACTGTCACTTTTTGCCAAAGCATTTATTTTATTTATTTCAATTTCTGTTAGCCGATTCATCGCCAGGCGGCGTGATTTATCTTCTGCACTTGAACTTTCAATATAACGATAATATTCGTTTTTAATTTCTTCTTCTGATTTAGATTTAACAAAGACTTCATTCGTCGTACTTTTTTGACGATGAATATCCACTGAGCCCAAATCATCCTTGGGTTGTTCAGAGCTACAACCTGAAATCAGGGCGAAGGCTGCCATAAGAATAAATAATTTACACATGATATTTATGGGGTGTCGTAGAGTTTGGTGAGCCCGAAACGGGATTGATTCAAGTAGCTTGTTAGTACAGATAATCTGGAATCAAGGTTCGTTTTGGTGGTTGCTTTATAAGCCGCAATCGTTTTAGTGTAGGCAATGGAAATATTTGATTTTGTTCTTTCCGACAGCGGATACGAAAGTAATTTGCTGAGCGTATTTAATTGAACTATATAAGCGTTACTTTCTGGCGATTCTTTAAAGCCTTCTTTGGTCAAGTTTATAATAAGAGGTTGTAAATCATTGTCAGCCAGAGTAGCAATCTGATTTTCAATATTTGAAAAAAAGTTAACTTTCCCTTCGTAATAGACTTGGGCCTCTGCGTAAGCGGCCGCTGCACTTTTATTTTGTTTTAGTTTTACAAGTGTGAAAGCCGCCATCAAATAGGATTGTTCAACGGCTGTTGTTGGTTGCTGACGTTTTTTCAATTGATCGAACGCGTTAAATGCACCGACAAAATCTTCCTGGTTCAGTGCTGACATACCTAGCCCCAAAAGCGCTTGATCGGCATATTCACTTTTAATTTTTACTTTGCGAAAGCTGTCGCGTGCGTTGCGGTAGAAGCCCTGTTGAAGCTGTGAAAATCCGAGGGTTGTATAGACACGATTGGTGAATTCATTGAATTTTTCACCGTTAGCTTTCACAGCGTTTTGCATGGAAATTTGTGCATCCGTCCACCAATCCTGTCGAATGTAAACTAGGGCCGTATCCAATTGTGCGAGTGGGTATAGTGGTGAATCAGCTTTCACGCGCTGATAATAATCCAGCGCTTGTCGATGCTTCTTCGTGTGCTGCAAGGCAGCACCCCAAATAATAAAAGCATTGTCTGCATTAATACTGGATAGCTCAGTGCTCAGATCAAGTGTTTTCAAGATGGTTAGGGCACCATCCCAGTCGTTTTGTTGTGCTAGATATTTAGCAATTTCATAATCGCATGTAGCGATAATGGCGCGCGGAGCCTGCGTTTCTATTGTTATTCGAATCTGCTGTGCAACGCCTGGTGCGTGATTTTGTAAAGCAATTTTGATTAGATCCGGGATTTGCTTATTAGCGTAACTTCCTTTAATGACATTCATGTTGTTAACAAGTAAACCTAAAACTTGTTCAGGATTTCTATTTTTGTGCGCAGTTTTTACCTTATCCAGTAAAATATTGAATTGCGGTGACTCCACAGTAAAGGCTGGGTTACTTGCAAGCTCCTGATATGCCTGAACAATCGTTGTTAGATAAAGCTCTTCAAGTTCTTTACCGCTCTCCTTGTTAACTGAGTTATTTTTTTCGGCGTTCGCTGCCTGAGCACTCGAAAAACAAAGCAGGGTGCAGAAAAAAATTAATACTGAAAAAACGTATCCGATCCGTTGGTGGCTTGATGAGCTGTACATGATTAATCGCATTAGTAAAGTTTGAGTATCGTGAATGTTACATTGATGATCTGCTACGAATATCTGATATGAATTTGTCAGGTTAAAGCTTCAATACTTATTGAAGCTTTAACCTGACGTTTATTTAAACGAGTAGGTAAATTGTTCCTGATCATTTATGCCCACATGAATAGCCTGAATACTCTCGCCTAAGCCCATTTTAGAAAGGCATTCTTCAGCCAATGCCGGCAATAAAGTGCGTGTTAGAATATTTTCAATATTGCGTGCACCTGTATCCACTTCCTGACTTCTGGCAACAATATGAACAAGCACATCCTCATCGTAAGTAAAATCAGCGTTGTAATGTTCGCGAACGCGTTTTTTAATACGGTTCATGTTAATTGCAGAAATTTTGAAAAGATCATCATCACCTAGCGGGTAGTAAGGAATGACGGTTGTTCTGCCCAGGAATGCAGGTTTGAAATAGCGCAAAAGTTGCGGTCTAAAAGTGTCGAGCAATGCCTCTGGATCTGGCAATTGCTCTTGCGATGCACAAATTGCGCGGATGTGTTCTTCGCCCGCATTTGAGGTCATTATGATAATCGTATTGCGGAAATCTATATCGCGACCTTCACCGTCTTTGATGGTGCCCTTATCGAATAGGTTGTAAAAAATATCCTGTACGCCAGGATGCGCTTTTTCCATTTCATCTAACAAAATTACACTATAGGGTTTACGTCTTACAGCTTCAGTGAGAAC
>Ga0247729_10000367_pt1 | contig 19436 bp, 24 predicted proteins | sample UWRJL133311R2_FD_180958 | JGI IMG/M metagenome (GOLD analysis project Ga0247729, IMG submission 180958) | Plant litter microbial communities from Arlington Agricultural Research Station in Wisconsin, United States - UWRJ-L133-311R-2 | ecosystem: Environmental > Terrestrial > Plant litter >... | reverse complement strand
AAGCTGTGAAGAAAGGGTATGCGGTGCTGAGAAGGCTTTGACATGGTAATCATCAAGACCGTACCTCAAGCTGATCCCACTTGGAGTAGTTCAGAGGCATTTATCAAGGCCCAAACAAAGATTAAGGGTAAGGAAATAGATCCTGGTGGTGGTGAAGGTAAGAGAGCTCAATCAGGTAAACATTCGCCTTTTGAAATAGAATAGACGCCCAAAGAAACTTCTGGAATGTCAATTGCCGTGAATTTTGTCCTGGTAGGCTTTATAGAACCGCAAGGCTGACAGATACAGACAGCATAGCAACACAAGATTAGATTAGATGAATCAGGATTCAGCCTGGCCCCTTTTCGACCGCCACGTCGACAAACTTCTTCCTGCTTTCCACTACAACCAGCTCAATTGCCTCGCTCTGCATCTTGGGGTTAAGTCGAGCTATTTCAAGCGCTCAGGTACAATCTTGATCTCAGCTCAATTGACCGGGCGGTGTGTGCCGTTCCGTCAGAATCCAGGTACAGTTCGAAAATGGATCATTGCACGATGTATACAATTTTTTTCTCAGATTCCCTCAGTGCTGCGAAAGGCCTTATGGAACAGCGCAAAATCATTATCAGACCGCAATGAAATCAGCCATATCACCGCCTGTGCACTGGCAGCTCGCGATACATCCCACGAGAGCGGGTGGAATGAGGCAAACTCAAACATCCTGGGCATCATTGCCACTGGCTTACTGTGGGTTTCCGTGTGGCCATATTATGATCTATCTTGCTTCAATTGAGAACTGTCGCTATTGCCGTGATATTCAGACTTCAAACACCCATCAGGACTTCACCCTCTCACGAATGGCTGCTCGGGTTCAATGCATGACTGATCCTGTGCTGAGTACATGAGTGGCGCGCCATAACTGGACTCGAGAATGTAACTTGGTTCCAGGCTTTTAATGGTGGGGAAACCCATGCCAGGTTGCACCCCCCATCATGTCTCCCTCCATCGCCCACCCGACACTTAGCACCTTCGTGAGGTCGTGGATGGTTGGGATTATGTTGTCAGCAATTACCTACGGCGTCGGTCTGACGTTGGCTTGCTCGTGTATATCTCTACTCCAAAGGTCGTCAGATGCGACCGGGCAGCAAAAAAGGAGAGTATTGACAATTTACATCCTCTTCATGCTCGCGATCAGCACATTCTGCGTCATCTCGGACATATACACCTTTGTCATTGCTTTCCCCAATCCCCATACTCCGGTGGCAGTACTGGAGACGATAAGAACAGTGACTCTGGTTCTCTCCAATTGGGGGGCAGATGGGTTCCTGGTGTGTGGACCTTAATATGTCTCTTTTTCTGTATCACTAACCACAATCTGCTAGCTATGGCGGTGCCTGACGCTCTACAAAGGCACCTTTGCGATCCGGCAGAAGGCTATCAAGGCCATAGTGTTTGTAATGGCCCTCCAGCTATTCAGTATGACATTCACTCCCCGATTCTTTCTTACATTCCCCTAACTGTATACCAGTAGCTGGTATCGCGTCAGTGTTTGTGGCAGTCATGAACCCGAAAATCGCAAATGCGGGAATCATTCTTTCTTGCACATCTCTCTTTGTCAACATAGTTATCACGTCCTTGATTATTGGCCGCATCGTCTATTTTATCAGGGCAATCCGAAGGTCAAGGGGTGCCTTCTACAGTTCGCAGTACAAGCATATCATATCAATGCTGGTAGAGTCAGCAGCGTTGATCATGTTCTTCACACTCGCGTATGTCGTTCTGACGTACGCGATGCCAACAGAGTCCATCGTCTCTAGTCCTGGGAAAGAAATACCGGCGGCTACGAGACTGAGCATCGGTGGGCTAATTGCTGTCATGAATTTGATTCATGTCTATGTAAGAACTGCCGTTATCATCGTTCGTGTTGACGCTGATGGTGTGGTCAATTTGATGCAGGTCATCGCGAACTGTCTGATCATCTACAGAGTAGCACAGGGTAGAGCCTGGTCTTCGATCGAGGCACCGTCTGAGCATAGCATCGCAATTTTGGACGCAGAGTCTACAGGAGGTGCCCCACCAATTGTTATCCAACTTGAATTCGCACAACCAGAAACGTCCAACGTGAATCTGGCATGCTCAAACCCAACTTCTTTTGTTTGAATTGAGGAGGGTCGAGGTATTTCCAACCAAATTCACTTATGTTTTCCCATCTCTCATTGGTGCCAAGGTTAACCTTCTTACACCCTCGAGAGCCGATTGTGTGACAAGACGCTCCGAGGTCCACTGCTACCACCAATGAGTTATGCACCGCAACATATGCCGGGGCCTTGCTTCTCGTCAGGCGGATCGCACTCATGAAGAGGAGATTAGATATGGCTTTGCGTCGGATCTATTGATAAAGATAAAGTCTGGACAAGCGTAGGGCAAAATTATTTGTAAATTATTGTATACCTAACAAGATAAGATTAGATCCAAATTACCAGACGAATTCGAACCTTTCAAGTCCTACCACCACTCCTATAAGTTATGTTCGCCCATATAATGGCGAAATTATTCTCGTGCTTCGCGACTTGAAGCCTCGAGTCTTATAATCAATATCTCTGAAATTGCCAGGCAAATGTCCTTGGAATCCAAAACATCCCAGGGGCTTTAAAACCAATACCTGTCATCGAACTACTTATGTCTTCTCAGACGGCAAAACTACCTTGATCATAGAAGGACGCTCCAAAGTTTGCGCCTCTCGGCAACTTCCTCGACCAGGCACATCATCCGCCGAGGTATTTGGTGGCGTCTAATTCCAACGCCGTCCTCTTTGTGCGCGGAAGTATGAAACAGAATACAACCCTCGACGAAATTTCTCCATCCTCATCTGCCGACCAAGCGCACCCAAGTTGATGAGGAGGTCGAACACCATTGCTCAGACCTGTCGTGGCGAAATTGTGTATTTCATATATTTACCGAAGGCCTTCCATTCACCCCCAGTCAATACCTGACTCGGACGATGTGTTCATTAACCACTCCAGCACCATGGCGTCCTCAATAACTCATAATTCATGGTCCTCACGAATTCTTGGATGCTTTCAGCCATTGCCTATGGAATCGCATTCACATGAGGGGTCTCCCTGAGCACGTTCAGCGTCGCCGCTAATATGTTCATCGTGGCGTCGGCTATCTTCTCAAATGTAAAATCTTGAAACGTTCTATCGAGGTTGAGATTAATCTCCTTCGTCCTTTCAAACTGGGGTGCAGATGGTTTCCTAGTACGTCTCTGTCAAGGCCTTCACTATTCACGTACGCAACCAGGCGAAGAACTATCATCGGAATAGTGAATGTGATGAGTCTTATCTTCAAGTTGTTTGGTGTAAAATCTCTAAGAGACTCGAGTCCCGCCTCGCTAACGCCTAAAACAGTCACTGGAGTATGCTGTATCTATCTGAGAACCGTGGACTCGATCAGAGTAAACTGCCTCTCTCCTTTCAGTCCAGTAATAACCTCCCTGATTGTGGGGCGGATCGTCTATTTTATGATGAGTATCCGGGCCAGAAAAGTCTCAGCCACTCACCTCAATTCAGAAGGATTGATTCTTGTGGAGTCGGCGGCGCTAATCGTGCTATTTACGACGGTGTATACTGCGTTGACATTTGGAATGCCCACAAAAGGCCGCTGAGCCATACTCATCGATGTACGAGCGAGCCATGTCGGAGATGATGAGCCTTTTCACCCCCTTCCCATTGATGTTCTTGCACCATATCTACGTAAGAAACTTTACCTCGTGTTGACTTAATGCGAAACCGAGTCTTCCAATCTTATTTTAAGGTAACTGCTCCTGCTGGACCGTCTATAAGGTGGCACAAGGGCTGGGTCTTCTGAAACATTAGCTGCGACCAATATAATTGTGAACTTGCGGCCCAGCCGGATACCTCAGCGCCATTCAGCTTGTCAAGCTTGAAGAACATGTAGGCTCCGAGATACATCCAGCGGCTTCATCCCCTATTTAAGTACACATGCGTGCGTAGCCAATTCCTCATCCTTAGTCATTTTGTCGCAAATTTTTTAGATCAGGTCTAGAAACCGTGTAGGTTCACCACCCAAGGACATACCAAGAGACTTAGGTTCTCTTTGCTTCTTTTGATTAAGTGAATACCTAAGAGCGATGGGCTAAACACTTAGACCAAGTCAAATCTTAGGCAATATTGTCTCACACTAACATTGAAGCTCAAGTCGACGATGTTGAACGTTGCGCTGACCACCATTTCTACGAGGTAATTTCTCATTTTCCGCGCTCTAAAATCGCTTCGCCAATGATTAATTATGCTCGAGGCTGTTTCTGTCACCCAGCAACGCTTGCACGCGTGTTCCTGGACCTCGGTGTGAAGGTTGTTCCAAAGATATCATCATCTTTTGATACAGATGTTTCACTAGAGAATCAAAGACCGTCTTTGGCAGGTCTATAAATCCATGCTCTCTGTTGTTGATTTGCAGTGCCGCATTACCTACGACGGATGTACTCTGGTGGGCGGCGCCACAGTTGATCTTTCTTTAGATGCTTCTTCTCGTGGCATCGTGATGCCTTTGAAGCACGGTGTGTATAAAGCTGGAGACCATTCCTTGGTGTAACCCTACCTAGTCTTTTCCGCAACATGTCCGCAGCCTACCCAACATACGACGACTTCATGAAGTACTGGTTACTCAGTGTCATGCTGTCGCTGGTGATGTATGGGGTGGCATTTACGCTCTGCATTTCCTGTATAGATCTCCTCCGAAAATCGACGGATGTGACCCAAAAGCGAAGTAACAGAGTGCTTATTGGGTTTGTCCTGGCGATGCTATGCATTAGCACGGCAAACGTCGTCTCCACTGTAGTCATGGTTGTGAATGCACTCTTCTCGACAACATTTGACGGTAATATACGGGGAGGGGCAAGTACGATCTGCCTCGTCCTGGCAAACTGGGGTGCAGATGGGTTCCTGGTAAGGATATCCTCCGTACAGTAAGATTGTGCACTGACAACTCGATTTGATCAGCTATGGCGCTGTGTCGCTCTCTATAATGGCGTTTCGTTAATGCATCGAAGAGCAATATTTGTCCTGATATCTATCATGGGCTTACTGACATTTGGTGCGCCAGTTTTTTCCAGTTTTTTCTCGCCAATTTTGACCATGTGGACTAGGCGCCGGCGTCACTTGCCTCTCAATGGCCATCAAGTACAATACTACGGCCAACCTTACCATTTTTGCAGTGTCCTGCACATCGCTCTTTGTCAATCTCGTAATCACATCACTCATCGTCGCACGGATCATGTACTTCATCAAGACGATCCGAGCCACGCTCAACCGCAACCACTGGTCAAAGTACAGGGATATCGTATCGATGCTAATGGAGTCCGCCGCTCTGATTACGCTCTTCGCACTGGCCTACGTTATCTTAACTCTTGCGCTTCCGATTAAAGGACGCGAGTTTCCTATGGAGAGCCTGAGCGCGCTCGTCCCCATGACCAGCATGACGCACATTTATGTAGGTTTTCCCTCTTCTGCTTCCAAGGGGCATTTTCTGAAGTTCTGGATGCAACAGGTCATTGCTCCTTGCCTTATTATATATCGGGTTGGACAAGGCGAAGACTGGCGCGCGAGGTCAACCACAGGCACCAGAGTCAGCGATCTTGAGTGCACGCGATCAGCCGCTCGATACCGATCGACGCTTAATTTCTCCAAAACGGAGGCAGGTAGTAGTAATGAACATGAACAGCATGATGTCGAGTCATTGCGAGATCTGGATAACCGGTAATTAATCCGCTTTATGACTTGAAAATTACACTGACTTGCGGTTTGGATCAATTTCTAGGTCCCAAAAAAAGGGACACGCCTTGTAATTCACGCCCATTTATCATGATATTTCATTTGTATAGTCGCTTATTAATTCAAAAATACGATCCAGAGGTGCTAATGCTAGAGCTCCAAGGGTCTGCCAGTGTCGCCACCACGACAGGACCTGACCTACGTCTTTCTAGCTGTAGTAATGGCGTCGAAATCTCTCGAGTACGCTTGAGATCAACTCCAGCTGGCTCCGTACGACCAGATAAATGTGTCATGGGCCCCAGCGTCCCTCAGGTACTTACGTGAACCAACTGCCATCAACCTTAGGGCGTATATCAAAGTGGTAAACGCATCAGATTGGCTGCATCGAGTCCGAATCTACTTGACTTGATATATCTCATCATGGACAGTACCTAGATTTTCTGATAACGGATAAATGTACTTCCCAACGGTCCCGAACTTAAGAGCTAACTCGCAATCCCATTTGGCACTGAATATTTGAATTATCTGCCTTAGATCTGTCAGACTGTCCAAGACGAGCATTGAAGCGGTTCATGGCCATGGTGGACCAGCTTTGAGACTTTAATTTGAACGCCGGTTATCTACCTGAAGTTTAACACCCTTGACCATGGCCCATCTATAACTAGCTGGAATGAACCGCCCAATAACAGGGCTCCGATTTGACAATGGGGCTTTCTCGAAGATGGACGTTATGTCCACCTATAATGATTCGGACGACCCAAACCTGCGGACAAAGCCGACCTCTTCTCATTTCAGATATATATGGCGAGGGATGGGGTAGAACTGACGACCAGGCGTCACGAATCGTCACGAGTTCCCGTGCCTAAAGTTACCCAGATAAAACAGGAAGAGGAGCGATAGTATACCTCGGTGACAGCTTCTGCTATCCTCACTTTTCGATACGCACTACAGATATACCATACTCATACTAACGCGTACACTTTGTTCACATTGCCAGCATCCTGCCCAGTTATCATTAGTCACATAATGTTCTGCATAATGTACACTAGACTGCGTAATCTCCTCGAATTTTTTTGAAAAATTTATGGATGTCTTTAATGCAGCGATTTGGAAATTGGCAGTCACGAGCATTCGGTCCGAGTCTTTGGATTGCGATAACAGGCTAAAAATTTGCGCGAGAGTTACAGAGTGGTATAAGCCAGGCGTTCAGGCTCCAAGAGCAATCCTGGACCTCCACTTGTTGACTTGTGCGATGTTCTTCCCTAGCAACAACCACCGTCAGGGACCCAGTGTACAGGGCTGCTGAGCGCCAATCAAGCGCCCTGCACAACCTGCGCAAATGAACTGTTAGCTTAGCTTTGTAGATATTTGGTGCGCCTCAATGCACGTGATGTGATAACGCGACTTCAACTTGCGAGCGCCAACATTCCTTTCTTGAACTCGACCATTACCTCCGGTTTTTTTCTATTGTACAGGTACTATCACGATCTATAGATTCTCACGTCTAGAGATATCGCTACTTGGAATTTCTTCGGAGGTTCGCCTCAAACATACTGTGGCTGGCAGTTTCCAGTTAGCCTCGGATAGCAGAAACCGCTCTCTTGGTACTCTATGTCCGAAACATCAGAGACTGGCGACAAAAGCACGGCTTCAGCCCATAAAAAAGAGAGTAGGGTCGTTGTACGAGCTTCAGCTGCACAGACAGCTGTATTGAAGTCCGCCTATGCGCACTCGAGCGAGGGATCCAGCGACCAAATAAAGCTTTTAGCTGAGGAGATCGGATTGTAAGTGGTACATCCAGGTTTTGTGGGAGAGATCTATTGACGGTATTTCTATTGCATATGTGCCTCCGTATGTCTCCTCGTTTTGCGTTAATGAATGGCGCGTTTTCTTCTTCGTCCCCGGATGAACACCTCTCTCAGAACATCGAGGTGGATCGCCCAATGGTTCGGCCGCCAACGAGCAAAAGGCCGCAGATCCAAAGAATCTTTAGCCAACTCTGCATCGGCCTCTATCATAGGCTCGGAACCGCCCAGGGCGATGTCGACTGAGGAGATACTCGGCGTCAAATTAGAGCACCGTGACCCTCTCGTTCCTTCCGATTCGACGAACTCGAAACCCTTGGAATCTTCATTCCAGACCCAAGTTTTTTTGGAACCTTTTGACTACAGACACATCGGGCTCTCTCAGTCTGGAAGCTTCCGCATTCTTGCTGCTCCGAACTCTGCTGAATCCGACTTGAATCACCGACCCTTGTCAGTTCTTTCTGGGACCGAAACCGAAGAAATACCGAGGCTGAGAAGAAAGCCTGGGCAAAGGAAACGGAATCCTAAAGCGCGGGCCAATGGTGTGCGACAGGACGCTCCTGCACTTCCTGCGATCGAACGGGAGGTACAGTCTACGATAGCAAGCTTGCGCTATACACCCGACCCGACTGAAGGGCCGTCCAATTCGGATTATCGCGCATCTAATCGCTTGTACCCTCCTGGAGTGCCCGATTTTGTCACCAACCCTAATCCTTCTTTGTTAAAAGCCATCGCCCCAGCTAAAAGGTCTCCCATTCCGACTTCTTCGAATGACATGGCTGGAAAAGCATCTCGCTCTCGTTTGTCTGGCCTTTCGCAACTCGAGTCGAGTTTTCAGCTGACGATCTCGCCAAATGCCGACGTTCCTGATGATGGAAGACCGGAGCTTGTGGATTGGGCTGAAGCACCGCCTCAGAGACTTCGTCCAGTTCAGTTCAGGCGGGATGAGACGCAAGGACAACTTGGTCCTGCATCCCGATCTCGGTTCCAGAATAATGTCTCTTCAAACTCCTCTTCGTCCCGCGCGACAAGTGTTATTCCTGGACAAAGTCCCGTGTTGACTCTGGCCAACTTTGGATCGTCTGACATACCTGGGCGTAATATCTCTCAGGCGACTGCGTACCCTCTCCAACAGGATTTCAATCAACAACACACGTTTGGACACCCTGCTCCTCAAGCTCTAGGCCCTCCGTTCGCCTGGAACTACACTAATTCTGACATTCCAGGTACACCCACGTTTTCATCAAGTTACTACGCTGCATACGAACATGAACTCGTTCCTTCTTCGGTATGCTTTCTCTGTGCCCTTTGCTCCTCTTAAATAATGCATTCACCAGCGCGTGAACACTATGCACTACAATACCACGCCAGTGGACGTCAATGTCATTGATGTCCCTCGAGCCTTCGTCATCCCCCCATCACTGGTTCAAGCTCGAGACAACACGACGAATTTCACGTATTCAAATGAAACTCAAGTCTCTGAATGGAATGTTTTGGACCCCTTTCATGCGCCGTTAAAGCACTTGACTGGGATTCTTGGGGAGTTTAGAGATGAGAATGGGTCGTACGAAGGATTGCTGGTTCAGGGTAACTCAGAAAGACATAAAAAGCTGGTCCATACTTTGGCAGATCCCGAGCTGTTGCTCAACCACCCTTTCGAGGCCGCTATGGGCCTTTCTATGCTCTCTAGACTAGGATTACTGTAACTTTGTACAAGATGTTGACCGGCCCGCCTAGAATTTGACGTCATTTGAAAAGCCGGTCTGACCCGTTTCCTCAAATCCCCACGACGAACTAAAATCCAACCACATCCTTCACCGCTCACATTCCGCACAAAATGTCTGCCCGTCTTGCTCGTAGCACATTCGCAGCAGCAGCGCGCCGCGCACAGACCACCGCGTCGTCGTCGGCAGTCAGGGTCTCTAGGCGGACCATGGCTTCGTCGTCACATGGTGCAGCTAAATCGAGCGACACACCTTGGATCGTGCGTTCTACATTTTGTCGTCTTTGTGGCTGTTCCTAACCATTCTTGCAACAGGTTGGCTCTGCGTTGATTTTCGGTCCCGCAGTGAGTAGTTGCGAGTTATGTTGGTTTTCGTGACGACGTCACCGACGACCGATTGGGTCCGTTCATGTTCTAGTTCCTGTATCTCGTTTCTCCGTCGGCGAGAAAAAACACGCACGTCCCTCATGACGACAAGCACGATTTCCCTGCTCTTATGAACGACGAGCACTCGAAGATTAGGAAGGAGAAGAAGGTTGAAGCTGAGCCAGAGATCGTGAAGGATAGCGAAGGAACTGAAGCCGACGTTAGCTCGTCTGTTGCTTTGTCCCAGGTATGTTTCAATGGGAAACAACAATATAGATCGCTAATGTATTCTATAGTCCTCCGACTCACCTAACGATGCTCAATCTGTGCGTTCCGTGTTTACTAGACATTCCGAACCTTCGCTTATTTGCATCACAACTAGGACGGCCAACATGATGCTCTGAAAGCTGCCGCAGAGGCCGATGGGTCGAGAGAGCCCGAGTCCAAGAGTACCGTGAGTACTCTTGGTACCTCTTCGTTTGGGTTTTCATACTAACTCCACCTCTAGAGCAGCGATGAAGGTACCGAAAAGTCTTCTGCCGTCGGCAATGAGGGAGCCTACCAGGACAAGGGGGAAGAAGGTCCAACAAACATGTCCAAGGCTCGGCAAGGGGCTCAGGTAGATGCGCTTTCCATTTCCGCCTCTGTGCATCATTGACGTTCCTCGTTACTAACTCAGGAGGGTGTTCCGCCCAAGCAAGCTGCTGAAAGCAAGAACTGAAGTTTTAGGCTCCGCGTGGACACGAAATAGTGCACGTAGAATCAATAAATGCGTCATATGATTGTGTTTGAGGCTGTAGTCCATGGAAGCTACGTATTCAATGCATTGACTTGGACCAGCTCGTATTCGGGAAAACCGTGGTGCACTAGCTGGACTAGACAACCGCTAATGGCGTCAATCAAGAGGTAGATTCACAGCACATTGATTTCGTCCGTGACTTGTCCTCCAGTGCTCACGTTTTGCTGTGGCTTAAAAGATTCGAGATTCTCCCTCATCTCTTGGGGGTCTCGATGCTGCCTAGAATTGCCCCTCTCGCATATGTTGTCCATGACGCCCATCCCTACAATTCTTATCAACTTCTAGATGTGTGAACCCTACCCACAATGTCGCCTATAATTTCACAACATGCACTCGCCTTCCCCACGGGATTCCATGCTTCTCAATCCAACTTTCTTACGTTGCTTCTATATTATGGCCATCACACAGGCATCATGACAGGTCGCACCCAGACTCCCTGCGGTAAGTCGCTGATTTGTATATGAACCTTCATCGTCGAAGATCATTACCTCTTAAGAAGACAGGGCCACAATAGGTTTTGCTGTTCATTGTTTTGTTCAGAGAGAGCGATTTTGACTCTTGAGTCCTGGATGGTCGACGGACCCCGTGATGGCCATATGGGATTCGGCGCCTTTTTCCATCATGGAACAGATCAATTGCGTCATAACATTTCCTTATACGAAGCCCTGTAACCAAGGGTTAACCAGCCTTGTTCAGATTATAAATAGCTACATAAGGTGTGTACAACGCTAACAAGCTACTTATAAATTGTAGAGGTACGAGTATCTAGCCTCCACGAAGAGAAATTCCGACGATGGAATAAACGCCGATGACGACCCGAGACAATCTCTAGGTGCGTTCTCACATCTTATACACGCTTGCGATATTTAGGAGAGGAACAGAATGAATTCAGGTGCATTGGTCAACTCCCGCGGAAAGCGGTACACTGGGCCACTAAGGAAGTAGCCGCAATGCATCGAACACCATGTTCGAAAGTCTTAAGCCCAGGGCCCACGTCAAGGGTGCACCAGGAGGACCAGTAGGATCCCCCTTCCCTGAGAAAAACTCACCTTAGATTTACATGTATTTGTGAGGGGTCTATAGAAAGAGATCGTACGGTCATGAAGGACGTCGCTAGACAGAGCATGAAAGAAATAACTCGCCATAGACCAACTTGCAACCCGTATTCTTCTGGAGGCCCAAGAGCTGAGCGGGCGCAGGCCTGGCGATATCCTACATCGGGACAGGAGCTTGTCCACGACAGTAATACCCCTCTTGCTGAGACCAACCCCGACACAGACGTCCTGGTGGCTGGCAGTGGCCGTGGCACAACCGCGCCTCCTCCTTGATCCTGAGGCTCCTTCCTGCCAGTGAAGACAGTTGCGCAATGTCGGCGTCTTTAAATTATGTCGAGGGACCCAGGCGGGTATTGGTAATGGGACAATTACTAGGCGGCTGGAGTCTGTGCACGAGAGAAACTAAAGGCAAGGGAATAGATCAGAATGTAATAGCAAAGTAAATTAGGCGGCGGCAAAGCAGTAGCAGCGATGTGGAGACAAGACGCCAAAGGCGGGTACGATCTTTCAAGCAAGGCGGTCGATGACGGACATGGGGAGAAGGGCAAGAGCACACAGTGACTCGGCGGGGTGGAAGACCGAGAAGAACAGGGTAAACTCACTAGGGGTGATCCAGAACAGAAGGCGACGGTCGACAATACATTATAATGGAGAAATATGAATGGCGACGCTCTTGGCGTGTCTTGAAGTGTTTATACTATTGGGCGGGAGAGCATTGTCACCCAGAGTCAAGGACGAGCAGCGTCGGCGGGCGAGACGGGAGAAAAACATAGAACACAGACAACATGAAGGGCGAGGACATCCCCGAAAGAGGAAGATGTTAAGACGTCCGCCACCCCAAGACAGCGAGGGTTGTGGGGGGAGGGATGAGAGAAGTGACAGCCAGGAAAATCGGGATTTTATAAGACGATTGCTTGTTCTTGTTGTGCATGCAATCAGTCCGCCGCCATAGTGTTACCTAAAGTGGGTTGCACTTGCCTTTTTTGACAACGGGGCACGCCACTCGCCTGTAATATTCAGCACTCCCCTGGTTGTGAGCCGCCTTTCTCCCGTAGCTGAAAATGAAGCGCAGGCACCAATGTCTCTAGAGATGAGAGAGAATTGAGAACAAATTTCATTAGCCTGATAACCGTGCTCCGTATGGGTGTGAGTGTTTTCGAACGCGAACTTGAGACGCTCCAATAGTATTGCCTCGCTTGTCCAGCGTGAGCGTCGGGCAGAGAAACTGCCGTGAGAATAAGGTGATAGATGGATGTTGGGAATGCAATCGGGCACGCCTCGGGATACTCGAATATTCGATAAAATGGACATTATTAATATAATTACTAATACATATTCTTGTAGTATAAAAGCTGTAGATACACGATACGGAAAAACAATCTACTCAACGGGGTTCCACTGCGCGAGATTCCAACAATGGATAAAGATCATGAGTTTGTATTAGAAAGATAAACGTAAGTATCATGGTGAGAGGGGGGACGATGAGGCTGATGGCCAGTGGAAGTCCTGAAAGAGATAGGTTATTGGTCATATATCCAGCGTCCTTTAATGTATGGGATTTTATCTGGATTGGCGCCCGTATTGATGAGGTAAACACAGCCGATGGTAGGCGGAATCTCGGTGGCTGTTGGTCCATAGTGCTAAAGCCAAGAGGCGGTTCTCGATTACTGACAGGCAGTGAGGTACTATCCATGCTTTGTGGGCAAATAAAAAGAATGTCGGCCGCATTTTCGAAACGAGAAATAAGAGATAAAGGAAAGATGACAGCCAGGCTAGGTTTTTTCCGCGCAGATGACAGAATCACGGTGAGGAACGTGTGCGATGACAAGGAATTTCTGATCCCGGTGCAACGCGAACGATAAGATGGCAGTGTTCTATCGCCTGCATTGCCTACGACTGAGCATCTAGTAATAGGTTCTTTAAGTGACTCTGAACTGTGTGGGGAGGATATAGACCGACCAAACACATTGAGAACACTTCTTCACCGTCCTCGATCGGTTATTCTGAGGCAATGGCGGGGGCCCATGGGTGTGTTATTTCCAGAAGCTCGAAAAGAATCCAGTCACACAATCGCACTCGTTTTAGGCGTGCACATTCTACTCGTAGAGTTTACAGTATTCATCATCAATGATGATCTCAACCTTCGAGATTGAAAATCAGAGTTGCTCTTTGAGTATACTTGTGAAGACAGTCTGTGATGTATGCCCTGCAGATCTTGTCATTTCTCAGAACTTGTGGACCTTATCCACAGTGCGCCCACAATCTCGCGAGGTATAGCGTTCCCCGCAGGATTCCCTTCTTTTCGAATCTAAGTTCTTGTACCCCTTCCAGCGATCATGGCAGATCGCACCCGGCGTCAAGTCACTCAATTGTGGACAGCGTTCTCCCGCCAATCTTATTTGCCTTTTTCGAAGACAGAAGACCTTTGAAAGAAGCGTTGCCAAATGGGGATCGGCGTATGCGTACTTCGGTAGTATGGGCGCCTATAACCTCGACAGAAGGACGTCTTCTCGATGGGCCTTATTCTCCAGTAAATATATGACTTTATTTATGGGATGTGATGTTTACCTTATCCCGAAAGCGTTATTAGGACGTTAGGGTATCCATATACGAAGCATCAGCACCGAAATATATGGGTGGAGCTGTAAAGGGCCGGACTTCGTGACGAACGAGAAATTGTCCCGACTCTGGTCAGGAAGTAGCACCTTTGACGTCCATGATATATATATCACGTCGTTTGGTGCATGTAGGACCTGTGTATATGAGTGTATATGGCACATCGCGGTGCTCGTAAGTTTCCAGCTGATCGGGTTCTCTTTATCGAAGGCGGTTGAATTTCGGACGTCACAGAAATCTATCATGCGTTACAAAGGTAAAGACAATATGTTAGGAGTGACGGTAAGACTCAGGCCACACCACATCCCTTTACATGGACGATGACACTGTTCAATCAGAAGATACCCACCACCAGCCATCGCCCCATAAATCTGGTCGCATGGCTTATACCTCTTTAAAGGCGCCCGCCATCGGACCATATCAGACCCCAGGTAAATACCAAGCTTCCAGTGATTGCCAATGATGGGATCTCTGTGTATCAAGACTTCTTAAAAGTTGGTAAAGCGTGTGAAGATCAGCAAGTCAATAAGACTGCCACACCCACTAGTGAGAGGAATGCAGTCTCGTTGACCGCCTATCGACGGGAGGAGATGGGTCTAGGGTAAGTTGATGTCTTTGCTCAAATATCATTCCTAGAGAAATAGCATCGAATCTGCGCCTCCTGCCACTGTGCATCTGTGAAGACTCGCGCGTGTGGAGAGGCTACGAAGCTTCTTGCAGATTTCAATGTTATACACCCCAACTTGTGTTCTGTGATTAATACGCAAACTCGTTAGTTGAGGCTGGGATTTAGAAATATTTATACTTACTTTAGGGTTATTCAGATCGCACCAGCCTAGGACCAACTGGGGCAGATTACTTTTTTTTCTTTCTTTTTTGCTGAGGCTTTCCTCCCAGCTTCGTCAGCGTTTATACAGTATCCATCTGTTGGCGGAACTGTAGATATAAAGGCTCCGATATCAGTTCTGAGGAGCGCTGCATTTCCTCAAAACTACAACAGGGACTGAACGTCACGATCAGAGATGTTTCTCTTCGTAAAACATCAAAGGCTCGCAAGTGGGGTCAAAGAGGCTGCCTTACGTGCTGCATATGCATTTCAACTTTTTTAAAGAAAAAACCTATGTTCTTGCGGTCAAGAAAGAGGAAATCCAGAGGTTCGGTGTGTTAAATATGTGCATGAGACGGTCCTTACCGTGTGTTTAGCGCCCATGGTACACAACCCCAGTCAAAAAGTGGTCCGAAGCTAAATTCTCGGGACAATATGCACGGTCATATACACGATATCCCAAGGGGTGCGATTCACCACCAATTATGTATCTATTACCCCTTTCTGACTTAACTTGAGTTTCCAATAGTAACCTGTCAGATTGAATGCTCTAAAGCCTATGGCGACACTGCTACAGCCACTTCGTTGAGTTCCTGTCTCAATGTCTGGTCTTTCGTTTCGAACTATAATTCAAATCTCTTTACGTATACATCGCGTGTTCTCTTATTTAACTCCAAGAGCTTTCTCAAGCTCTGGCTGTTGAGCGACTGCCGTGTGAGCTCGTGTGAGTCTGACTCAAATCTTGTGCCTCGGATCTTACGATTGATCGTCGTGGTAGTAACATAGACCGTGGAAAGGCAGGATTTCGGAACTTTTTGATAGGATTCTTAGGCTTCGAGGTGTAGGATAGAGACTGATAGAGAGTACGACTTGAGTGGCGTAGAATTCATCAGCCCGGATGTTTAGATCAGAGTATGAAGGGGAGATGTTCCGGTTGTGCATTGTGCGTTCCGTCTTGAAAGGTTGTCAATTATGCTTCAGCCGGGAACAAAATTGTTTTCATTTGATGGTGGCGTACGCATTTCATGGCCGACGTAGTGGCTGGAGCGGGACAATCGACGTTGCGATATGTATCATGTGCAGAAAGCTTTGTACTTCTGGTTCCCACCTGACTCCAATCACTGTGTCAAACCGCGACCGCGGCGCGCCTCTGTGGAAAACCAGGGAAAACCTCAGTTATATTTGTGGAATGTAAACTCAGACCTGAAGGTTTGCAACATGTCCTTGAGGCACTGCTCAATCTCCGGCTTACATATTCTCCTGCGCCAGCGTCCTCACCGGTGTTTCAGTGCCACTAACCTCATCATCAACGGCGTACCTCAATGGAACGACGTTTGAAGGGGTAGTATTTGGGGTATACTCGAAGATCAGGTACAGTCGGTCCCGTGTACAGTAATCTAGTAATCAGAATCCAATAGGTAGTAGCAGTACATTGACATACATACAGGTAATGAACGACGTTTTCTGTGAACTCCACTCAAATAAGAAAAAGGCAAACTACCTAAAATTATTATAAATATCAGGTCCATGCCTTCAGGAATTGGGTGGGAGCAGATCAGCAGTACAACCTCAAAGACGTGACATCTCCACCGTTCTCGACACTTGGATTTCAATCACATCTTTGTCAACTGCATGTGAGATATCACCAATGTATGATCCCCTTCCGCTGAATCCAAGGATGGTTCTCCATCCGGACACTGGACTTGACCTGCCACTGCCTGATCTTGAAGAACCATGTTGAAGTCCAAGTTCGGGTTCTTCAATATCAGACATCATCTTCTCGCGGGAATGTGATAAATTTATCGTGCGCGCAGAGGAGGAGGCGCGTGAACGAGATGGTTGCAATGCGGCGATGGAGACGGAGACCGGGCCTTGTTGGGGGTTACTCCTGACACCGAAAGAACCCGACGCTGGTTGTTCACGGTGCAACTGTCTAAACATACGGCAGGCCATAATGTTGACAATCACAAGACATGGAACAACTCCAATGGCGCGAGGATTAAAGGCGTTTTGATATGCTGAGCCAAGAGTGACCCATGTTGTAAGATGGATTGTGACCGCAACGCTGCGAACAGAAAGATTAGCATCAGAAATTAGCATTCTTAAGTGCGCCGCTATCGCACCCGCACGGTGAAATTATACTCACAAGAAGAAGAACTGACTCTCTTGCAGGAATCCTCTAGAAAAGGCGGGAAGCGAGTCACCCGACAGGCAGTCTTTAATTTTCTGCCATGCCGTTCGTTTCTGGCCATCAAGGCTGCCTAGTGTCATCATCTTCCAGGTGATAGCGAAGAAGACGAGTAGGTCGTTCGCTAAGGAGGGTGCCAGCGCTGCTGAGACGTACTTGCCCACCATTGGAATCATACAGAGAATGATGGATCCAGGCTCACGGGGCATGAGGACGGGCCCGAGTAGCACGAGACAGCCCGCTGGGACTAGCAGCCAGAGGATGCCAAAGCCAATGATAATGAACGTGTTCCTGCTATAAACACCAAGAAGACGGAAGTAGAAGAGCAGCGAAGTGAAGGAGGCCGAGATGGTGTATAGGCCAATTAGAACAGCGAGGAAAGGACCGCAGTTATAGAGCCTGCTTGAAGCTTCGGAAATCTCAGTTTAAGTGCAGAAGAGAATGGAATGCAGGGTGCTTACTGAGGAGGTATGTGATAATGATTGAGAATGTCAGGGTGGAGAATCTAGATACCACTGTCAGTTATCTGAGACGACGCGGAACTCTCTAACGACTGACTTGGCAATAAAGTATGAAATTACGGGAATGTTAAACCGATAGCGTATGAGGAGGTTGCGGTCGGCCTTGAGACTCCAGAGGAAGTCGTAGATCAGGACCTGGAGACGAGAGGTGAGGGAAAGCTATAATTCAAACACGGATTCCACGCACCGATGAGGAAGCTACAGAAATGTAGATGGCCCAGTTCTTCGCAGCCTCCATCGCCTTAAGCTCCTGCGGAGTAAGTTTGGCGAGGTCATATCCAGTGATCTGTATCGGGTTAGTCATTGGGATTGGGTCGACGGGTCGACTGGAGACGTCGACGATGGGGGAGCACCAAGAAGAGGAGTCGGAGGCTAAACGTCGGTCAGATGATGTTTATATGAAAACACCAGCGGATATCGGTTTCGTAACCAAAGTTTGACAGTTGCCTGTAGGGGCACCAGCGCATCTGCCTGGGAGGGAAAATGCCTAAAGATATGATATTGGGCAGGGCACGCCAGCCCCACGGTGGAAAAATAACGTATGCTTCCTTTCATCTAGGCTTTGCCTTTTCCGTGCTGGCAAGATTTGTTTTGAAAACTCGATTGTCTCCGAAAGACATGGATAAACCTCCGGCGTCCAATGAGAACGTGGGCGCGATCTGGCTCCGTTCATGCTTTGATGCAGATTTGATTACTTGATCTACTAGGGAGGTTAATGCGCTTTGATAAATCTGTTTATAGAAGTATTCAACATGTATTCAATGAAAGTCCGGCGTAATCTTGCAAGAAAGGTCGAAAATCCGGAGGAAAGCGTTGTAAGGGGCTCGCTGCCGCTGCCTTGTGTGTGTGAGAGAGACATCTCGAGAGCGTTATATTCAAAGAGTGACAGTTGGTTCCTTGCCATGGGATAGATGAAAAAGATAGACGACGATCTGGACTATGTCTTTCCACTCTGTCATTGCACCCAGACCTATGGCGAAACGTCAGTCTGAAGCGATGTGAGGCAAGTGGGAGTAAATAAGCATTTACCGATATCTCCACATGCTAGTTGCTTTCCAATGGGGCCAACGACGTTGTAGCGAATGATATCCTTGACGGTACTGAGGTGAACGGCGGTTAAGGGATGCTCGTACATCAACGTGTTCATGGCAGGGAAAACATAGGTAGGAGTCGAGGGCGATAAGGCTCGCAAAAGGGATGTCTAGGGGCTCATGATCAGGACCGGGGGAACGGTGTAGTTGGAGATCACTTCAAGAACACTTGGAAGCTCGTAGCTCTCTAACCGAAAGTTTCGTCGGCGTCTGTCAGCAATATCAATACTTACCACGAGATTGTCACATTGCCCATGAGCTATCTTCGAGAGTGTATTTGCGGAACATGGTGCGATGAGGACTATGTCTGCCCAACGTCGAAGTTCGATGTGTAATATTGGGTCCCCAATGTTATAAGTTCCCTGTTAATTCAGGTCGAAAATTGGTGATAGCTGTATTGCTACCAACGGAACCCTGCTCACCGACCACTCATCTTCATCGATCCAGACCCTGGACCCTAGCTTTACTATATCCTTTTTGTTGTAGAATACGAGAGAAGCCTTGGTTGCTACGACCTCGACCAGGACATTATCATACTGTCCACAGAAGTGAGCAGGAACCAGTGGAGCTGAAGCGATCTTACCTTGAGTAGTTCTTGCACGATGAGAGGGGCCTTGATAGAAGCCACGCTTCCCGTTGTCATTAAGAGTACATGAACGTGGCCTTTACGCC
>Ga0247729_10000366_pt1 | contig 19456 bp, 16 predicted proteins | sample UWRJL133311R2_FD_180958 | JGI IMG/M metagenome (GOLD analysis project Ga0247729, IMG submission 180958) | Plant litter microbial communities from Arlington Agricultural Research Station in Wisconsin, United States - UWRJ-L133-311R-2 | ecosystem: Environmental > Terrestrial > Plant litter >... | reverse complement strand
TGATTATTTTAATGTTCTGCCACAGATAATTTACGCTGCGGCATAGCGGCTACATTTTATCCATGACTTCTATGCCGAGCAAATCTAACCCTTGAGATATAGTTCGCGCTACCAAATGGCAAAGGCGCAAACGACTATCGCGAATTTCTGGTTCAATACCTTCTTTTAAAATCGGACAGGCTTCATAAAACGTCATATATAAACTGGCGATTTCGTAAAGATAAGTACACAGCAAATGCGGTAGGGCTTCGCGTGCAACTTGATCTAATACCTCGCTAAATTGAAGTAACTTAATTGCCAGTGTTTTTTCCTGCTCGGTATTAATGACAATAGTATTTTGTAAAGATTCTGGCGCAACGCCTGCTTTTCGAAAAATACTTTGCACACGAGTAAATGCATATTGCATATAGGGCGCAGTGTTGCCTTCAAAGCTCAGCATGCTATCCCAGCTAAAAATATAATCGTTTGTGCGCGTTTTACTTAAATCAGAATATTTTACTGAGCCTATGCCGACCTTGCGCGCAATCTCGGAAATTTCATTGTCATTAAGTTCGGTGTTTCTTTCTCGCACCAAATTTTCAGCGCGTTCGACAGCTTCAATTAACAGCTCGGCCAACTTTACGGTTCCGCCACTACGGGTCTTAAAGGGTTTGCCGTCATTACCCATCATGGTACCAAAGGCTAAATGCTCAAGGCTTACGTTATCTGCAACAAATTTTGCTTTACGCGCGATAGTAAACACCTGCTGCATGTGTAGCGATTGCCGCGCATCAATAAAATACATAATGCGATTTGCATGTAAACTTTTTACTCTGTAGCGCAATGCTGCTAAATCGGTAGTCGCATATAAAAATCCGCCACCTTGTTTTTGAATAATAACCGGCGATGGATTTCCATCTTTGTCTGCCAGCTCACTCAAAAATATAACTTGTGCACCGTCACTTTCAACCGCTAAATTTTGCTGTTGTAATTCTTTCACCAATGGAGCTAAATCATTGTTGTAAAAACTTTCACCGCGAACATCTTCATCATTTAAGGTAACGTTAAGTTGTTCGTAAATTTCAGTGCTGTGTTTCAACGAAATCGCTTTAAATTCCTGCCACAGCTTTAACATATCCGCATCGCCAGATTGCAAACGCACAACATAACTACGGGCTTTATCTGCAAAGGCTTGGTCATCGTCAAAATGTTTTTTGGCTTGCTGATAAAAAACTTCCAAATCTTTTAGTGCCATTGCATCATTGGAATTTTTTTGTGATTGATTTTTTTCAAGCTCTTCTTCGAGTTGGGCAATCAACATTCCAAACTGCGTGCCCCAATCACCTACGTGATTTTGGCGAACAACGTTATGCCCCTGAAACTCCAACAAGCGCGCTAAAGCATCGCCAATGATGGTTGAACGCAAATGACCAACATGCATTTCCTTGGCGAGGTTAGGGCCTGAATAATCGATAACTACAGTTTGTGGTGTGCTGACGTTTGCGATATTTAAACGTGCATCAACTTGCGCATTAGCGATTTGTTCGCCGAGCCACGCAGTGTTTAAATCGATATTAATAAAACCAGGGCCTGCAATTTCAATTTTATCGGCAATGCCTTTTAATTCAGGCGTAAGCGCTGCAACGATTTTGGCCGCGAGTTCTCGCGGATTAGTACCCATGGCTTTAGCTGCGCCCATTGCGCAGTTGGCTTGGTAGTCGCCAAAACCGGCTTTTTTACCGGGGGCAATAAGGGCCGGAAGTTCTGCAGGAATTCTGCAGGCTTTCATAGCGGAGAGGACTTTTTCGTTAAGTAATTCGCGAATATTCATAATAAGCTTCAGAAATAAATGTCGGTATTTGGATCTACTGATGTATTTGATTTATTGATGTATCACTGATGTTCGATAAACATAATCAGAACGAATACAAAGAGGCGGGAATTGTACCCTATACTTGTCGCAAGCCATAATGTGAAAAGCCACAAATCCTAAGGAAGAAAATATGACAACGACTACCGCTATTGTCAGTTCGAACCCACAAATTCTCGTAACGCAGGATGACCGTATTCTGCGTATTCAATTCAATCGTCCTGAACGCAAAAATGCCTTATCGCTCGCTATGTACGCGGCACTTGCGGATATTATTCAAACAGCCAATAACGAACGCAGCGTTCGCGTACTCGTGCTAAGTGGTGTTAACGAATGCTTTACAAGCGGTAACGATTTACTGGATTTTATGAACGACCCCAACATTCGTGACACGCACCCCGTAGTTCGTTTCATGATCGCGCTACAAAATTGTTTGAAACCGGTAGTGGCCGTAGTGCAAGGGCATGCAGTAGGAATTGGCACCACGCTGTTACTGCACTGCGACTTGGTTTATGCCGCGCAAGATGCACGTTTGCAATTACCCTTTGTCAGCTTGGGATTATGCCCCGAATACGCGAGCAGCTATTTATTACCGCGTTTGGTGGGCCAGCAAAAAGCAGCGGAATTATTATTGTTAGGCGAATCTTTTACGGGAACCGATGCAGAAAAAATGGGATTTGTGAATGCGGCCTTACCCAGTAATGAATTAGTAGCCTTTGCTGAAACTAAAATTCAACGTTTGGCAAGTCAACCGCCCGCCGCAGTTCGCCGTACAAAGTTATTGTTAAAGAAAACTCAACATCAAAGCGTGGAAACAGCATTAGCGGCTGAGTTTATAGGGTTTGCGGAAGGTTTACATTCTGACGAATGTAAAGAATCAGTCACTGCATTTTTTGAAAAGCGTGCACCAGATTTTTCGTCATTTGAATAAAAAGCTAGCTCGTAAACAGTCGCTCTCACAAAAATAAATTGTGGATACCTTATGAACTCTCCTTTCAATTTTCAAAATAAAAATGTTCTCGTTGTTGGTGGTACCAGCGGTATTAATCGCGGCGTCGCTGAAAATTTTGCTAAATCCGGTGCTCGTGTCGCGGTTGTTAGCCGTTCGCAGGAAAAAGTGGATGACACTATAGTTTCTCTAAAAAATCACGGCGCCATAGATGCCAAAGGTTTTGCTGCGGATGTGCGTGAGCCTGACGCTCTTAAAACTGGTATTGCCGAATTGCATAGTGCCTGGGGTACTTTTGATGTGGTAATTTCTGGTGCCGCAGGGAATTTTCCGGCGTTAGCAACTGGCATGTCTGCAAATGGTTTTCGTTCGGTGGTGGAGATTGATCTGCTGGGTACCTTCAATGTGATGCAAGCGGCGTATCCATTTTTAACAAAACCTGGTGCATCCATCATCAATATTTCTGCACCCCAAGCGCTGATTCCCATGGTGGGTCAATCGCATGTGTGCGCTGCAAAAGCCGGTGTGGATATGATTACGCGCACGCTGTGTTTGGAATGGGGCGCGGAAGGTATACGCATCAACTCGATCATTCCCGGCCCTATTGATAACACCGAGGGAATGAGGAGATTGGCACCCAATGAAAAAATTCGCGACCTTGTTGTTCAGTCTGTACCGCTGCAACGTATGGGCTCCTCAGATGATATTGCCAATGCGTGTTTATTTTTAGCATCGGATTTCGCGAGTTATATCAGCGGTGCCATTATTCCGGTGGATGGCGGCTGGGCTCAGGGCGGTGTTTCGATTGTAGGAGCCAGCTTGGCCAAGATGTTAAACGCCAAATAATATCGCTTTCGTGGCATTTGTCATGAAATTTGATTCCCGTCTTTCTTCACGTTGACAGCCGAGGTGCTCGGTTGTTATTTTGCGCACCGACCAACCAGTCGGTTTGTCGTCTAATTCTCTCCCTGCTCCGAGATCATGAAATTTTCGTAGGGAGTCATCGCAGTTATTCGTCGTTTTATGGAGTAGGGATTGCCATGCGTCAGCCTCATTTTTTTCACGTTCTTTCCGGCCTTTTAATTCTGTTCTTAATGTCAGGTTGCAGCAAACAACCTGAAAAAACGGAAGATATTCGTCCGGTTCGGGCTATTCAACTTAGCGCTGCTCAGCATCTGGTTACGGCGGAATATTCGGGAAATGTTCAGGCGCGTGTTGAATCCCATTTGGGATTTCGTGTTGCTGGAAAAATTCAAACTCGCAAAGTGGATGTCGGCAGCCTCGTTAAACCCGGCCAGATATTGATGGCACTTGACTCGCAAGATTTGCGTCTTGCACAAACACAAGCAGAAGCCAGTCTTAGAGCCGCTAAAAGTAATGTTGAGTTAGCGGAATTTGAGTTAAAGCGTTTTCAGGAATTGCGTAAAACCAATGCGATTAGTCAAAGCGCGTTTGATGCAAAAAACACTGCATTTGATTCTGCTAAAGCAACCTGGGAACAAACGCAGGCTGCATTTAAATCCCAGTCAAATCAAACCGCCTATGCAAATTTAATCTCAGATGTCGAAGGCGTGGTCACCGCAATCAATGCTGAAGTTGGACAAGTTGTCGCTGCAGGTACTCCGGTTATACAAGTTGCCAAAGCCGGTGAGTTGGAAGTTTTGGTCGGCATTCCCGAAAATAATGTTGAAGTAATTAAGCGCTCAAGTCAGATCGAAGTTCAACTCTGGGCAAACTCAAAAGAAATCATGACAGGAAAAATTCGGGAGTTATCCCCTGTTGCAGATGCTGCCACGCGCACTTTTATTGCACGAATTTCTCTCCAAAATTTAACGCCCAAGCAAGCTGCATTAGTAAAACTTGGAATGACAGCATCGGTTAAATTTTCGCTGACTACACCGGGAAGTTTTGTAAAAGTACCGCTTACTGCGTTGTATCAAGAAAAGGGAATTACATCAGTTTGGATTATTGAAAAAGGCACGGTCAAATTAGTGCCGGTGCAAGTTGGTGGCGTGAGCGGAAACGATGTTCTTTTAACAAGTGGTGTTAGCGCTGGTCAAACGGTGGTGACAGCGGGTGTGCACGTATTAAATCCTGGTCAACGCGTTTCCATTTTGGAAGCAGAAGCAAAACTTCCAGTCGATGAGCCGTATTTAACATCGCAAACTTTATTAGCACCAGCTACCTCGTCTGTTAACACGGCTACCAGCAAATCGCAGGGAGCGGTTAAATGAAAGCTTCACACTTTAATTTGTCGCGCTGGGCACTGGAACATATTCCGCTGATTCGTTATTTAATGGCTGCGCTCTTAATCGGCGGCATCATGAGTTTTAAAAATTTAGGGCAGGATGAAGATCCACCCTTCACGTTTCGTGCAATGGTTGTAACTGCTAAATGGCCTGGGGCAAGTGCACTCGAAATGGCGAATCAGGTAACTGACCAACTTGAAAAAACCCTGCAAGAAACTCCTTATATAGATGTCATTCGTAGCTTCTCAAAACCCGGCGAAACCACCATTATTTTGCAGCTTCGCGAGTCTACGCCTTCGAAGGATACTGCAGCATCCTGGTATCAAGTTAGAAAAAAAATCGCTGATATGAAATACGGCTTGCCGCAAGGAGTATTGGGCCCATTTTTTAACGACGAATTCGGTGATACCTATGGTTCCATTTTTTCGCTATCGGGTGATGGTTTTACCTACGCGGAAATAAAAGATTATGCAGATTTGGTTCGGCAGCAAATGCTACGCATTCCCTTGGTCGCCAAAGTTGAATTGTTAGGCGTGCAAGATGAAAAAGTTAATATTATTTTTTCGCACAAAAAATTTGCGCAGCTAGGAATTTCGTTAGAACAAATCATCGACCAAATCAATACTCAAAATGTGGTTGAATCAACCGGCGTGTTATCGACGGACACCGACAATATACAAGTGCGGGTAACAGGCGCATTTAAGTCTCCAAAAGAATTAGAAAATCTTACTTTGCGCGCACAGGGTACAAATTTCAGATTAGGCGATTTCGCTGAAATCAAACGCGAATATATAGATCCGCCCAATAATAAAATGCGTTTTAATGGCAAAGAAGTTATCGGTTTGGCTATTTCAATGCAGAAGGGCGGCAATATTATTGACCTCGGTAAAAATCTTGAAATTACTGCGGCGGATATTAAACGTAAATTGCCTGTAGGCATTGAGCTGGATCGGGTGACCAATCAACCTAAAGCTGTGTCCAAGTCGGTAAATGAATTTTTGCATACGTTAGTAGAAGCCCTGGTGATTGTGTTGGCGGTAAGTTTTATCGCGCTCGGCTTTCACAAAGATGAGAAAGGTATGCGTATAGACTTTCGCCCTGGCTTAGTTGTCGGTTTAACTATTCCATTGGTGTTGGCTATTACTTTTTTGTTTATGCGCATCTTCGATATTGATTTGCATAAAATTTCTCTCGGCGCATTAATTATTGCGCTTGGCCTTTTGGTGGATGACGCCATTATCGCTGTCGAAATGATGGTGCGAAAAATGGAAGAGGGCTATACACGTTTCGACGCCGCAACTTTTGCCTATTCATCCACGGCAATTCCCATGCTAACCGGAACCTTAATTACTGCTGCCGGTTTTCTCCCTATCGGCTTGGCAAAATCAGCAGCTGGTGAATATACCTTTTCGATGTTCTCAGTAAATTGTCTTGCGTTAATAATTTCGTGGTTGGTTGCTGTTTTATTCACGCCCTATATTGGTTATTTATTATTAAAGGTAAAACCTCATTCAGTAGACGATAAACCTCACGAGCTGTTTGATTCGGCTTTCTATACGAAGTTTCGCGCCTTGGTAAATTGGTGTGTAGAGTTTCGTAAAACTACCATCGCTATTACTCTGGGCGTATTTGTTTTGGGGATTTTTGGTTTCAAATTTATCGAGCAGCAATTTTTTCCAGATTCTACTCGCCCTGAACTTATGGTTGAAATGTGGCTTCCCGAAGGTTCGTCTTACGCTGCAACAGAAACACAAGTTAAAAAATTCGAAGCTTTTATTAAAGCGCAGCAAGGTGTGGAAAGTATCACCAGTTATGTAGGCACTGGAAGTCCACGTTTTTATTTGCCGCTCGATCAAATATTTCCGCAATCCAATGTAGCGCAGATTGTTGTGCTACCAGTGAATGATGAGTCGCGCACCGCATTGCGTGAAAAAATTATTCACGAGTTCAATGTTAATTTTCCTGAAGTGCGTGGCCGTGTAAAATTTTTACCAACGGGTCCGCCAGTACCTTACCCCGTACAATTTCGTATTAGCGGAACTGATGTGGATAAGGTGCGCGATATCGCGAACAATGTAAAAGATATAATGCGCGCGAATCCAAATGCGCTGGGCGTTAACGATAACTGGAATGAATCCGTAAAAGTTTTACGTTTGAATTTGGATCAAGATAAGTTACGTGCGTTGGGAATGACATCTGAAACGGTTATGCGTGCTGCCAATACTATTTTAACGGGCACTAGAGTTGGCCAGTATCGCGAAAAAAATCGGTTAGTGGAGATTGTTGTCCGTCAACCATTGGATGAACGTTCAACAATTGAGCGCTTGAATGACACGAATTTACCGACCGGCAGTGGAAAATCAATTCCTTTATCACAAATTGCGCGTGCGCAATTTGTGTGGGAGCCTGGGATTATCTGGCGTGAAAATCGTGAGTGGGCAATCACAGTGCAATGCGATGTGGTTGATGGCATTCAGGGACCAACAGTGTCCAGCCAAATTGCGCCCAAGCTTGCGGAATTAAAAGCGTCTTTGCCGATTGGTTATGACATTAAATTAGCGGGCGCAGCGGCGGATAGTAATAAGGCACAGGATTCAATTGCTGCCAATGTGCCATTAGTCATTTTTATTGTCTTTACGTTGCTCATGTTGCAGTTACAAAGTTTTTCGCGCGCTGTGCTTGTTTTTTTAACCGGTCCCTTAGGTGTGGCTGGTGTGGCCATGGCACTACTAATTTTGCATCGTCCCATGGGATTTGTTGCGCAACTTGGTGTAATTGCTTTGTTCGGTATGATTATTAGAAATTCCGTTATTTTAATCGACCAAATCGAAACTGATATCGCCAGCGGAACTGCGCCTTGGTCAGCAATCGTCGAAGCGGCGGTGCGTCGCTTCCGCCCAATTATCTTAACGGCTGCTGCTGCCGTTCTCGCCATGATCCCGCTTTCAAATTCAGTTTTTTGGGGGCCAATGGCGGTAGCGATAATGGGCGGTTTAATTGTTGCAACGGGGCTGACACTTTTGTTTTTACCTGCACTTTATGCAACCTGGTTTAAAGTAAAAAAGCCCCAGGTATAACAAATCATTTTTGAGACATGGTCATCCCTATTCCATAGGATGGCCATGAAATTACTTAACAAAAAAATGGTAACTATGAACAAAGCAATTCACACTGAATTTAATCCGGAATCAACTCGCGAAAAAATATTGCAAGCTGCCCACGAAGAAATGTATGAGCAGGGTTTTCAAGGTTTGCGTATAGAGGCAGTCCTAAAAAAAGCGCAAGTGGCCAAAGGTGCGCTATACCATTATTTTCCAACCAAGCTTGCGTTAGGTTATTCGGTGCTTGATGAAGTTATCATGGGATTTTTTTTGGAAAGTTGGAGCGGTTTTTTAAGTGCATCGCAAGATCCTCTACAAGCTTTGAAAGACTTTTTAAATAAAAAGTGTGAAGATATTCAGGCGGGTGAATGTTCCAACGGATGCCCTTTAACAAATTTGGTTCAGGAAATGTCAACTCTTGATGAAGGTTTTAAACAACGCTTGCGGGTAGCTATGAATGATATAGTTCAATTGATATCGAATGGACTAATACAAGGACAGGCAGACGGTATAGTTCGTCCAGAATTGGACTCTGTAAAAACATCTGCATTTATTATGAGCAGTTATCAAGGAATTATGGGCACCGCAAAATGCATGCAGTCAATGGACATGGCAATAGGTTTATTCACTTCACTTTGTGATTATATAGATTCGTTGCGAACGCAGCCTTAAAGGTTAGATATTACTGTGCAAAATAGGTGTGCAAATGATTTCAGCTAATACTGAGTTCGCAATAAAACATTCTTCGTGCGCTTGATGATGTAATTGTTTAAATTCTTCACTTGTCGGAATTTTTTCACCTGAAAATGTAACAATCGGATTAAGCTTGGCCTGAGACAAAAATAATTTCCCTTTTGTATTTTTAGTCATGACTCCTGAAGCTTTATCTACGTAGCTATCTACACAAAATCTTTTTTTAGCGGCAAGACTTAAAAACCATAACATATGGCAATTCGCTAAGGAGGCTATTAGCATTTCTTCAGGATCAACCGCACTTGCATCAGAATAGGGTAGTGGCACTACATCTGGAGATGACGACGCTGGAATTTCCAGGCCTCCATCAAATCGAATGATATGTTTGCGGCTATATCGATTATCCAGAAAATTTTGATCGCCACGCTCCCAAATAATTTCTGCAGTACTTTGGCTCATAAAAATCTCTGCTTTTAATGATAACTAATGATTCAGGTTTAAATATATGGTTAAACCTGCGTTTGGTTTTGGAAAATTTATAAAACTATTTATATGCGCTCAAATCTGTACCTTCAATTTTACACACATCTTGAAGTGATTGATGCTTTGCAAGCCTGCGCAAATAATTTCCAAGATTTACAAATGTTAATGGCGGATATGTAAATTCGTCCGCCCAATGAGACAACATAAATAAAAAGAAATCACACGCCGATAGTGTGTTGCCAACTAAATATTCTTTACCTTCTAGCGCTTTATCCAAAAGTATGAACATATCCGTTATACGTGCTTCCTGCGCAGCAATAATAGCCGCAGTTTGGTCACTATTGGTTGTATGTTTTCCAGGGTAAAAATAAACCATCAGCTCTGCTTGAAGCGTAGAGTTTAAATAAAATAGCCATTGCAAAAATTCCGCACGCAAAGGGTCACCAATTTTTGGCGCAAGAGTTGATTCAGTGTGCTTGTCGCAAAGATACAAACAGATGGCCGCACTTTCAAAAATAATCAAGTCCCCATCTGTAAGTGTTGGAATCCTACCGGTGGGATTTAACGCTATATATTCTTCAGATTTTTGTGCATTCGTTTTTCGATCCACTAATACAAGCTCATGCGAAACGCCCAATTCTTTGAGTACCAAATGCGGCGCCCAGCTAGCGTTGCGTGGGTAATAGAAAAGTTTATACATCAAAGACTCCATTTGAATTTGTAGAAGATTACCTATTCGTACAGCCGGATCATCATTACTAATAGTAAAAACCAGCGGTAGGTTTGGCATTTTAAAAGCCGAATACTCTTATGCGATGATGAACAAAAGATATTCAAATTCCATCGCTTGAACTTAAGTAAAAAGCCTGAATATGAAACGTCAGCGAGCGATCATCTACATCCTGTCTCTTCAGATTGTGCTGGAAAACGCAATAGAAAATACTTATGGCTTAAAGCTATACAACGACTCATTTTATGTTAACACTCCGCTCGGCATACTGTTTATAGCTAAAAATCGGAAACTCTCGCTGCACCCCTTAGGTTGACCAAATAATGCGTAGTTTAATCCTGCTATAAGCACGTATAGCTTACAAAAATTAAAATCATTAAAAAAATATGGCTTGAATATTTTAGAGCATAAAGAGATAGGAACAACTATGACTACGCCTATAAAAAAAATCGTAATTGCTGGTGGTGGAACAGCGGGCTGGATGGCTGCCGCAACTATTTCACATCACCTTGGCCCAGTATTAGATATTCGGCTCATTGAGTCTGAAGAAATTGGAACTGTTGGCGTGGGCGAGGCGACCGTTCCTCCATTGCAGGCATTTCACAAATTATTGAATATTGATGAGCAGGAATTTTTGCGTGCTACCCAAGGCACCTTCAAGCTTGGAATAAATTTTGAAAACTGGGGGCAAAAAGGTGATGAGTATATTCACTCCTTCGGTATAACTGGCAAAGAGTTGTGGATGGCCGATTTTATCCACTTTTGGGTAAAAGCAAAGGGAATGGGGCTAAAGCAAGACTACGGAGATTTCTGTCTTGAGCTTCAAGCGGCAAAAATGGGTAAATTCGCTATTACCGAAAATCCACGAACTAATTATGCCTATCATTTTAATGCATCGCTTTATGCAAAATTTTTACGCAAATATAGTGAAGCGCGAGGCGTAAAACGTACTGAAGGAAAGATTGTTGAGGTTGCAACTCATAGTGATAACGGATTTATTAAAAGCGTGACATTGGCATCGGGCGAAGTTGTTGAGGGTGATTTATTTATCGACTGTACTGGCTTTCGCGGTTTATTGATTGAGCAGACCTTGCACACCGGTTATGAAGATTGGTCGCAGTGGTTACTCAACGATAGCGCCATAGCGTCGCAAACTAAAAACCCTGGCCCAGCATTGCCATACACTCGTGCAGTTGCCCATCAAGCAGGTTGGCAGTGGCATATTCCATTGCAAAGTCGTATTGGCACTGGTTTAGTATATTGCAGTAAATATATTTCTGATGAGGATGCCAGAAAAACATTTATCGATAACTTGCCTGGCGAATTAATTAACGAACCCATTGTGCTGAAATTTAAAACCGGTCGTCGTAAAAAAAGCTGGAATAAAAATTGTATCGCGCTTGGTTTGTCGAGCGGATTCATTGAACCTTTAGAATCCACCAGTATTCATTTAATTATGAATAGTGCCTTGCGATTAGTGAGATTTTTTCCCAGTAATGGAATACAGGAAGCCAATGTAGCTGAATACAATCAACAAACTGTAAATGAAATTGAACGAATCCGCGATTTTGTAATTTTGCATTACAAAGCAACCGAGAGGGACGATACTCCGTATTGGCGTTATTGCAGAGATATGGCTATACCGGAAACTTTGGCACATCGTATTAATTTGTTTAAGGAAACTGCAATAGCTTATAAGGCCGAAGGTGAAATCTTTTTTATGGATTCATGGTCACAGGTTATGATCGGCCAACGAATAATACCTTCGGCTTATCATCCCTATGTTGATGCAATGAATCATCAAGATCTCTGCAAATACATGGAAGAGTTTTCGGAGGACATTAAAAAGCGAGCGTCGTTGTTACCAAGTCACGAAGATTTTGTTCGGGCTTATTGCTCTGAGAATGATGCTTAGTTTTCTAAAGTTTCATCTAAACCTTAAAAATAAACCCGCTAGAAGCGGGTTTATTTTTTTCATCGCAGATTTAAAAAATCCTGATTGCAAATACAAAATTCTGAGTGGCATTTCTCAGCCAGCAGTTGCTCCATTTTTCTGATAGGGATTAATCGTCATCTCGCAGAGTGCCCATTGAGCCAAATATAAATTAAAACATTACTCACGATCTTTAATATAAAAGGTTTTAGCTGCGTTTACAAAAATTTAAAATAAAAAGCTATTTACAACTATTTTTTAAAATTATCTTTTTATTAAAAGATTTTCAATTTTTTCCTCCAGTTTTGGTTTCAGATTTTCCCAAGCCTGATTGCTACCGCTGGAGATTTTGCTATTTACTTCAATCACCTGTTCAAAGGAAATGTTATTTTCCAGCCAACTTTGTCCGTTATTATGTAAGTTTTGCAAAACGGGTGGAATACGGTCTATAGCGTTTGCGTAAATTGCTTCAGGTGTTTTGCATTCTTCAAATTCTTGCCAAAGTTCAATTAATTCACTGGAAATTTCGGGCGGAAGAAGAGCAAACAATCTTTTGAATCCTTCCGCTTCTCTTTGTTTTATTTCTTCTTTATTGGTTGCATAGACGATTGTATCGCCAGCATCAATTTCACCTAAATCATGAATTAGTAGCATTTTTATCACGCGGTCAATATTGATCGGTTCATTTGCATATTCTTTAAGAAGTAATGCAGACAAACAAATGTGCCAGCTATGTTCGGCAGAATTTTCGTAGCGATCTATTCCCACGACTTTGGTTTTACGAAGTACACCTTTGAGTTTTTCTATTTCGACGATGAAGTTGAGTATTTGATCTATACCACTCACGATGATCTCCTGATTGTTCTTTGGTATAAGTAATCGTCACACCCAAAAGGAATCGGGGGCTTTAAATAAAATTTTTTTCTGCTTAATTTGGGAGTCGTCATTCTCAGCTAGGCGCCACCACTTGCGGGAATCCAGATTTTGGGTTTGCTTTTTTAAAGCTGGATCTCCGCTCGTGAGGGTGACGACTTAGTAATGAAATATCTTGAAGTTTGCAATGCATCTTTATTTAATTTACTTAGTATTATTTAACAAAATATTTTTTTGTTCATTAAATTCTGATTCAGTGATTATTCCTTTTTTTCGCAAATCGTCCAATTTGAGCAGCTCTTCATAAACATTTTTGGGGCTTGTAGAATTATCTTTTACATTTATTTCATTTTTTAATTCAATAATTGAGTCAGCTTCCTTTTTCAATTTAGGACGATTTAGCTCTATATCTTTTGAATCAAGACACATAAATTGTATTTCAGCTTTTGGAAAGTTGCCAAATATATAAGGTGGACTAGCTTCATGTGTACTTATCACTTGTAATGATTTCCCTAGATTTTCACAGTATTGATTTGCCTCTTGAAATGCCTCTGCTTTGAGGGTCCCTGATCCGGAAAAGCCAGTGGCTGCCTGTCGGGACACCATGAATGTATCCTTTCCTATGGGAGTAACTTTTGAGTTTGACGCACAGGCTGTTAAGGTTAGTAAAATCAAGGCTAATATCGTTTTCATTCATTTCTCCATTTGTAAGTAAAACGCATTTTAATTATAAATTACCTAGTATTTATTCAATAAAATTTCACACTATTAAAAAAATAAACCCGCTCAAGGCGGGTTTATTTCTATCTCTTTCAGCTCTGATTAAACAAAAACTCCATCAGTGCTTTTTGGGCGTGTAAGCGGTTTTCTGCTTCTTCCCAGACGATTGCGTTTGGGTCGTCCATTATTTCGGCGCTGACCTCTTTGCCTCTGTAGGCAGGGAGGCAGTGCATGAATAAAACATCGGAGTTCGCGTGGCTTAAAAGTTCGCGGTTGACTTGGTAGCCAATGAAAATTTTCTCGCGTTGTTTTCTTTCGTCTTCTTGACCCATTGATGCCCAAGTGTCAGTTACCACTAGATCTGCATTTTTTACAGCTTCTTGTGGGCTTTGGGTTAACACGACGCGATCTTTATATTTCTCGATCATGTGCTCCCAAGGCTCAAAACCTTTAGGCGTTGCGATACGCAATTGGAAATCGCACAGCTCAGCGGCTTGCATGTAGCTTTGGCACATGTTGTTGCCGTCGCCAACCCAGGCCACGGTCTTGCCTGCGAGTGTGCCGCGTTGTTCTACGAAGGTTTGGATATCGGCGAGTAATTGGCAAGGGTGATGATCGTCGGTCAAACCGTTCACCACTGGTACGCGCGAGTACTCGGCAAAAAGTTCTACTGTACTATGGGCGAAAGTACGGATCATTACCATATCGACCATGCTCGCGATGCAGCGTGCAGAATCTTCTACGGGTTCGCCGCGACCCAATTGTGAATCTTTGGTGGAAAGGAAAATTGCGTGACCGCCAGCTTGTGCCATGGCAGATTCAAAAGAGACGCGCGTGCGAGTGGATGACTTTTCAAAAATCATCGCCAGCACTTTGTCTTTAAAGATTTCTGTGGCTACGCCTTTGCGCTGTAAAGCTTTTAACTCTATAGCGCGTTTGATGATGTGGTTTAGCTCGTCGCGGTTAACGTCTTCGAGGGTTAAAAAATGTCTCGGTGCCTTTAGGGGAACCATAATGCTCTTCTCTTTATAGAGCTGCTGGAAAAGTGTTAAAGCTGCTCTTTGTTGCTGCGGGTTACGACGGCAAAGCCGCCTCCCGCTGTCTTAAAACTCAGTTACTAATTCAACCACTTTGGTAACCAGTTCATTGGCTTCTGCATCCGTGAGGATAAAAGTAGGTAGCAAACGAATGGTGTTAACTGAGGTTACGTTAATCAAAATACCCTTAGCGCGAGCTTTATCCATTAACTCGGCAGCGGGTGCGTTAAGTTCAATACCAATCATTAAACCCTTGCCACGAATATCAACCACTTTTGGGTTACCCGCGAGCTTGGTTTTAAAATCAGCCAATAACTTTTCACCCAGAGCTTTTGCCCGGGGAATTAAATTTTCTGCGATAAGCGTTTCAACTACGGCAACGCCTGCGCGTGTCGCCAATGGGTTTCCACCAAAAGTGGTACCGTGATTGCCTTGTTGCAACACATCAGCCGCTTTGCCACGCGCCAGGCATGCGCCTATAGGTACGCCGTTGCCAAGACCTTTAGCGGTAGTCACTACATCCGGCAATATTCCGTTGTGTTGATAAGCGAAAAAGGTGCCTGTACGGCCATTACCGGTTTGGATTTCATCCAGCATAAGCAACCAGCCGTTAGCATCAGCGATCTCGCGCAATTGATTCAAATAATCTGGCGCGGGTACACGCACGCCGCCTTCGCCTTGTACGGGCTCAACTAATATCGCAACTATATTGCTGTGTTCTTTAGCGGCAGCTTCTATAGCCGGTACATCGTTGTAAGGCACACGAATAAAACCTTCCACCAGCGGCTCAAAACCAATTTGCACTTTCGGGTTACCCGTAGCGCTCAAAGTAGCTAAGGTTCTGCCGTGGAAACTATTGTTAGTCACTATGATGGCGGGATTTTTTTTGCCACTATCATTCGCAAATTTACGGGCAATTTTTATTGCAGCTTCATTAGCTTCTGCGCCGGAGTTGGAAAAGAAAACTTTATCCATACCAGATTGCTGAATCAGCAAATCAGCCAGACGCTGTTGGGTTGGGATGTTGTAGTAATTGGAGCAATGGATAAGCGTGCTGATTTGTTCAGTCAGTGCCTTGGTAACTGCAGGATGCGAATAGCCAAGACCACACACAGCGATACCGCTGATAGCGTCGAGATATGAATTGCCCTTGTCGTCCCACACTCGGCTGCCTTCGCCCTTGGTCAGGGTTAAGGTTCTTGCGCCGTAAGTGTTCATCAAGGTAGTCATCATCTTCTCCAAAAGCTAAATACAGTTAAAAAAATTCAATCTAAAAACGTAAAAAAATAAAACGCCAAAGCCATTCATGAACTGGCTCAGTGTAAAAAATGCGGGGAATTAACCACAGCGCTAAAAACAAAAACAGTCCTGGCTATTTGCACAACACTGTTTGCGAGAGTCGTGAATTTTGCGCCTGTTACATCATCTATATGTAAAGCCACAAAATGAGCTGCAATAGTATAAGCAAACGGCCTTATTGGCAAATTTAGGCTGATAAAAGCATCTTTTTGCATATGGCCAGCCTGGTTAAAATTCAATGAGGTAATACCCAAGGCTTCATATTTTTAGATATTTTTTAAGTCAGTAACACGATAAAAACAGGATGAGCTCGCAATAGCGATAGGGTAGGATCGCATCAAAATCAGGAATCGCGTCTAAATATAGATTCGCATCAGTATTTTGATAGTTGGAGTTTATTCATGAAAAAAATTGCAGTTTTTTTGGGATTTTATAGCTGGTTGACACTGCCAGCGGACGCACAAACCGGAATAGAGACTTTGGTTGTAACTGGAACACGCGATTCTAGTTCTGCGGTGGGCGCTCGGTTGTTAAATACTGATCAGCAATTACCCGGTGCTCGTGCTGATGTTGCGGAATTGTTGCAGGGCATAAATGGTTTGCAAGCAGATAGCCGCTCAAATTACGCACAAGACACACGCATTACACTACGTGGTTTTGGTGCCCGTTCAGCGTTTGGTGTGCGTGGGCTGGAGTTACAAATTGATGGGATTCCACTATCCATGCCGGACGGTCAGGGACAGTTTTCTGGCGTTGTATTAGATGGTGTTAGCCAAGTGAGCATGCTTACCGGGCCAGTCGCTGCACTGTATGGCAATGGTGCTGGTGGGGTTATCAATTTACGCAGCGAGGCACCGCAACATAATTATTTATCAGTCGATACCAGTAATGGCGAGGAGGGGTTTGCGCGACAACATATTCTTGCCGAATTTAACGACACTGAATTAGCAGTGCGTGTGCAAGCAAGTCAATTTAATGTTGACGGCAATCGCCCACACTCCAGCGCTGAACGCGAACAGTTTGGAGCTCAAATTTATTACAAGCTTGATAATGGTGTGCAGGCGCAATATAGGTTCGATAAAGAAGACGCACCGTTACTGCAAGATCCTTTAGGGCTTTTACAATCGCAATGGCAAATCGATCCTTACCAATTAAACAGCAGCGCGGAATTTTTTAATACTCGTAAATCAATTTCACATCAGCAAAATGCATTTAGTTTACGTCAAGAGCAGGGCGCCCAGCGTTGGCAATTTGCGTTTTGGCAAGGTGATAGACACATACAACAATTTCTCGGGCAAAAAGGCGACGCGCTTTCTAATTCAGGCGGCGTCGTAGATTTGCAACGCCAGTTTGGCGGTGGTAATGGCAATTACACGTGGGATGTAAAACTTGCGGATCAACTTATCAGCTTCACCGTTGGCGGTGAATGGTCCTCCATGACTGATGCGCGCAAAGGTTTTGTTAATGAAGCTGGCAACAAAGGCGATTTACGGCGCGATGAGCTGGGTGAAGCCGATAATCGCGATGGTTATCTGGTTCTACAGTGGCAAGCGAGTGATGCATGGAATGTTTTATTAGGCGTACGGCAATCGTATTTACAATTATCGGTTGCAGATTATTTTGTTATCCCCACCAAAAATGCTGATGATAGCGGTGAAAAAACGTTTAATCGTAGTTCGGCAACTTTAGCAACAAATTATCGAATTGATGAACATTTTTCACTAAACGCCGCCTTGGGTAATGGTTTCGAAACTCCTACGCTCACAGAACTAGCTTACACAAATAACGATAAGGGTTTTAATAATACCCTGGATGCAGCAACTAATAATCAACAAGAAGTTAGCATGGATTTTAACCACGAAAAAATAAATGTATCGCTCAAAGCTTTCTTGATAAAAACTCACGACGAATTAGTCGTTGATCAATCCAATAATGGCCGCACCACCTACTTGAACGCGGCTGAAACCAAACGCAAAGGTTTGGAATTAAGCAGCAATTTTGAATTTAATAAAGTGTTTGATGTACGAGTCGCGTTTAATTACATCGATGCAATTTACAGTCAAGGCCCATTTGCTTCGCTGGAGTTACCTGGCGTTGCAAAATTAAATCACTATGCACAATTTAATTGGTCACCTTTTTCAAATGAATTATTGCGTTTGAGTTTGAGTGCTAATCATCGCAGTGAAGTTGCTACCAGTGACGCCAATCAAATTAAGGCACCGGCATATACAATTGCCGATATTGCAGTATCTGGAAAATTTTATTGGGTTGATAGTGTGCAAACTCAATGGTGGATAAAATGCACCAATATCACCGATAAGAATTACGTAGGTTCAGTTATTGTAAACCAGGCAAATGGACGTGCATTTGAACCTGCAAGTGGACGCAACCTGGCTGCCGGTGTAAAGTTGGCTTATGATTTTTAATTGAAAAGTAAAAAAATGAACGCCCAAACATATTTGCATAAAAATTTTCGGTATAAAGTTGATTATGTTGGCAATGAGCGAACTCCCGTTTTAATTATTGATGATTTTATAGTTGAAGCAGATGCCCTTGTTGAAATAGCTGCTCAATCTGAAAATTTTAATAACGCAGATGCATTTTATCCTGGTCTTCGCGCGCCCGCGCCGAAATTATATCTTGACGTTATGGATTTTTATTTGCACGATTTGGTGGCTGGTATATTTGGTCTGCGTGGTACTAACATTACTGGAGTGACGGCAGATTTTTCTATAGTGACTACGCCTCCCGAGCAATTAAGAGATATTCAAACTATCCCACATTTTGACTCAACAAAACGCTCGGAACTTGCCGCAGTACATTATTTGTCTGCTGATGCAAAGGGGGGGACTTCTCTTTATCGCCACCGTGCAACTGGATTCGAGTCGGTAGACGCAACCCGAATTGATGAATATAAAAAAATAGTTCAGGCAGAAATTCAAGCTGGACGAGGTGAAAAAAAATATATAAATGGTAGTAATGAATTTTTTGAGCGGATAGCATCCTATGAAGCAATTTTTAATCGATTAATAATGTATCCATGTACCAGCTTACACTCTGGAAATATTTCATCCGACTTTGTATTTGATAGTAATCCAATCTCCGGTCGCTTAACTCTCAATACATTTATTTTTTGTCGTGAGTAATGTAATTGAAGGGCTACCTTCCTATCCATTAACAGAATTACGCGATGATTTTTTTCGCGCGGCTAGCACTGGCACCTTGCTTTTGGAAGCAGAGCCGGGTGCAGGTAAATCTACACTTGCACCATTGTGGATGCTCAGCCGCATTGCCGACAATAAAAAAATAATTCTTGTTCAGCCCCGCGTTTTGGCGGTGCAAGCGCTTGCGCAACGGTTGGCGGATCTTATAGGTGATCAACCAGGCCAAACCGTTGGCTATCAAATTCCCTACGATACTTGTATAAGCAGCGGCTCGCGTATTTGGGTGATGACACCTGGTATTTTGTTGCAGCATTTATTACGAGATCCCGCGTTAGAAAATATTGCTTGTGTAATTCTCGACGAAATTCACGAGCGA
>Ga0247729_10000365_pt1 | contig 19528 bp, 10 predicted proteins | sample UWRJL133311R2_FD_180958 | JGI IMG/M metagenome (GOLD analysis project Ga0247729, IMG submission 180958) | Plant litter microbial communities from Arlington Agricultural Research Station in Wisconsin, United States - UWRJ-L133-311R-2 | ecosystem: Environmental > Terrestrial > Plant litter >... | reverse complement strand
CTGTCCCGGCGCGACTGAACAGGCTGCGCGACTGAACAGGCTGCGGGACTGAACAGGCGTTAACCGCCACAACGTACTCTCCGATGATGAAGCCGTCAGCACCTTGATCCGGGCCGGTCAACTGTGTTCTATAAAACACTGACCCTAGGTAGTCACGTTCTTATCCTGTCGATCGGGGAAGCTGATGATCACGCTGGACCTCGCTTGCATTGGGTTCATGGACTCGGATCCCGTGCCCAGGAACTCGGTCGACGTCGAGCTCGCAGTAACCCCGCGGTTTTTCGTTCCGCCGCCGCGTGAGGCCGAGCCCGAGCATGGCGATCCTGAAACTCGGCTCTACGCCGACTTTGCCCAGGCGACTACCTTCAGATCCTCCGGTCTCACTGACGACGCGGGTCGCGTCCGGGTGCAATTCGACGTTGACGACGCGTGGAAACGAACCGGGAGCCGAACCCACGGAACTCTTGGCCGGGCCCGAGACGTCGTTGGATTTGTCACAACGAAGGTCAATGTCGCTTCGATGGACCTGTTCAGTGGCCATCGCGTCGTGTTGGCACGATCTCCTCAGAGCGCGGTTACCGCGACCGTCATCGTCGATCCCGCAAAGCTGATTATCGGGCACACGACCACATCGTCAGCGCGGATACTGTGCTGGCTACACGCCGCGCCACTCCCGCACTTCAGATTTCAGCTCATCCGCCGTGGCGGAGGCGGCGACGACCGGCGCACGGTGGCCATCTCCAATGACGATGCCCATGTGGGCACGACGACGTATACCGGACTGGCGGCCAACACCACGTACACGGTCACCCTGATAGCGAGGGACACCCGCACCCTCGATGAGCACGAGATCGCGCGCGGGGAATTTCGAACCCGCCCTCGAAATCCCACCACATGGACAATCGATTTTGCCTCCTGTCATCTCCCGACGGATGCTGCATCGCTGCGCCCGTGGGCGCTACAGGCCAACCGCACGCGAGCAGATCTGCTGATGCTCCTGGGAGACCAGATCTACGGTGACGCAGTTCCGGAACTGACGCCTGGGTCATGGTCGTGGCTTCACCGTTACGTGTACCGATACGAACGCTTGTGGACATACCAACCGATGAGGAAAGTGCTTCGGCAGACTCCGACTGTCGCGATTTTCGATGACCACGAAGTTGTCGACGACTGGGGAGTTGCCGGGGTGGATGAAATCGGAGCGGCGCGCATGAGGGGGGCGCTGGCAGCCTACGACCGGTTCCAAGGCAATCTCAATCCGCCAACACCCGTGGAGAACCAGTTCGATTTTGGATTCACCGATGGCAAGGTCGCGGTCTACGTTCTGGACGAACGGAGTCGGCGAGGCGGCGGAGGCGTACACAACGTATTGGGCAGCGCGCAGTTCGCGCGATTCCGGCGGTGGTGCCGATCGCCCGCAACTCTCGCGGCCGACGTCGTGGTCGTAGGTTCGTCGGTGCCATTGGCGTACTTGCCGACCGAGGAGCTCGAAGACCTCGTCGAGGACGCATCAGTGGGATCGGGGGTTCTGTTAGGCGCGTTGTTCGGCGGCTTGTTCGGTGGGCCGCCGGGAGCATTCATCGGCGGACTCGTGGGCGGCGCGGGCGCAGCAATCATCTACGACGAGTTCACCGAGGACATTCGCGAGCCCGACTTGCAAGATCACTGGGTCCACGATCGAAACCAGGCTGAATTGACTCAGCTGCTCGATGAGCTTTTCGACCTCGCCGCGGATGTCCACGGTCGGCCCGCAGGCGCTCACGCCCGCGCGGTATTCGTGCTCAGCGGTGACGTTCACGTCGGCGCGATGCATCTGATCAGGTCTGACCGGACCGGGGAAGGTCATGACCACCGCAAGAATCGACTGCTGTACCAGCTCACAAGTTCGCCGGTGTCGCATGATCCTCCCGACAGCGCCTTACTAGAAAGCGTCGTCCGATCAATGGGCAGCGAAGTGGACTTGTCAGGCGCTGAATTCTTGAAAGAAGACCCAGACCGTAGTGCCGGAACGCTGGGCACCCGCCGGTTCGTCTTGGATTCGAATGGTGACGAACACTACGCCGCTGAGTTCCTCGGTTCTGTCTACGAACGAAATGCCGGTCGTTTGGTGATTGAGAACCGCGGAGGACGCAGATATCGCTTCAGCAGCACGATCGACGGTCGGGCCGACAGTCTTGTGACCATATTCGAACTGGACCTCGATGCGGCAATTGTTCGACCGGTCGATCTGATCGGCCAGATCCTGCAGGTCGAGGGCGTACCGATCGAGCTGAGGGTCAACGACGTGAAGGGGGGTTTCGGGCCGCCTTCGGATCGTCTCGATGCGGAAGTCGTGGTGAAGCTGGACACGGCGCCTGGTCGAGCTTTCGGATTCCCGTTGCGCGAGGGCAATGCCGAACCAGCCCATCGGGGCATGCTCGACCAGCTGAGGATGGCCTTCAATGACGCATCACCGATTCGCCTGGACTATGAGCGAACAGGTCCGAACAACGGGATGGTGCTTCGAGTCATCTCCACTTCTGACTAGTCACTGAAAACGAGGAGTAGATCATGCCCCTACTGCAGGCCTCCGGGCCCCTGACATTCCTTCGGGTGCACGAGACGGGCACCCGGTACGGTCCGCCGACCGACCAACTGGATGTCGAGATCATCTTCGGCATAAAAGGTAAAGACGGCGCGTTCGGCTTTCAACTTCGCGACAACGCCGCTGGGCCCGCTCGACGAGCGATGCTGGACCTGCTGCGCGACGCGTTCGCACACGAATGGGTCGTGCACACCGACTACGAAATCGACGCGGGACGCAAGAATGGCACTGCGATCCGCGTGTGGTTGACCCGACCGCAGCCAGCCTCGCGTCCGGGAACTGTGACGGGTGTGGTGTCTCCGATAGTCGTTACTGCTGCGCTCAATGATTCGTCGTTGGCCTGATTCGTCGTAGGCCAGATTCGTCGTAGGCGCTTCGCCAGACAAAGAGACCGCCCGGCTTCACTGCGCTCGGTGATACTGCTCACCCGGCGCGTGGGAGAGGGGTGCTCGTCGCGAGCAGTCCTACCTAGGGCTGCTCGCGCTCCTGCTTCGCGGCTTTCGCCCGTGCCCGCCGCGCGGCCAGTGCCGCGGCTGCCTGGCGTGCCTTGCCGTTCGCGTATCGGCTCGTCTTCTTCGCACCCTCGAACTCAGTGCCGAGAATTGCGAGACCGCCGAGTGCAATCAGGCTTCCGGGACCAGGTAGGGGAATAAGCGCAACGCCGAGCGCGACTGTTCCCGCACCGACGACGCCGACCGAGGTGCGATAGACGCGGTTCACCCTGGTGTTGCGCCGGATCAGCTCCCGAGCTTTGCCCACACTTGATCCCTAGACGCTGCGGATGAGCGTGCGTGCGAGGATGCTCTCGATTCCCGAGAGGGGGATGCCGAGCCATGCCGGGCGGTTGCGGGCTTCGTAGATCGCCTCGTAGACGGCTTTGTCGAGCTCGAACGCGTTGAGCAGCGGCACGTTGATCTCGCGGCCGTTTCCGGATGCCGTCGCATATCCCTCGAGGTACGCGTCGCGGCAGGCCTTTGCCCAGCCCGCCGGCGCACTCGGCGTCGCGCCCTGGGCGTAATCGAACGACCGCAACATTCCCGCGACATCGCGCAGCGGCGAGTCCGGGCGATTGCGGTCGGACATCGGACGAAGGGGCTCGCCCTCGAAGTCGATGAGAAGCCAGCCGCGTCCATCGATCCAGAGAGCCTGGCCGAGGTGGAGATCGCCGTGGATGCGCTGCAGGCGCGGCCACGCGAACTGCTGGGCGTTCTCGTACACGTGCTCGATTCCGGCTCGGTGAGCGGCAACGGCGGGCACCTCGTTGGCGCTGATGCCCAGGCGACGTTCCCAGCCGGCGACGGTGACCTCGACATCAGACTCCTGCGCGTCGCCACCGGGCATGAGTTCGGCAAGAGCAGCGTGAACCCGGGCGGTCGCCTCGCCGAGGGCGCGGGACTCAGCAGTGAAGTCGCGATGTTCTTCTGCGGCACGGATGGCGAGCTTCCAGCCGTCTGACGCGCCAACGAGAAACTCCTGCGCGAAAGCGAGGTTTCCCGACGCGTGACCGCTGCGACGGCCGATATCCAGCCACTCGCCCGTCTGCTGGCCGAAGAAACGGGGCACGTCGGGCGAGCCGGCAGCACTCAGCACCGACTGCAGTTCGACATCCGGGTTCTCACCGTGGTGAAGAGTGCGGAAGACCTTGGCGACGACCTTGGGTTCGCCGTCGAGGTCGAAAACAATGGAGGTGTTCGACTGCTCGCCGCTCATCACAGCGCTGCCGGTCACCCGGTCACTCAGCGCCGGGGCGAGGATCTGGATCAGTGCGCGGGTATAAACCGGGTCGTGCGGTCCGTCGAACAGGTACGCACCGTCGTCGGTCTTGCCGATGAAGTAGGGGCCGGTACCGCCGGGGATCGTATGGCGCTCGACGATAGGCACCTGGTACAGCGTCGGCGTGTGCCCGTCATCGTCCATGAACAGGTAATTCCGGATGATCGCGCTGGGGTCGTCAGACGGAATCTCTTCGCTGGCGAGCACGCGCAGGCGGGGTATGTGGTCCTTGCCCGCATACCAGCGCTGTCTGGTCATCCAGTCGGTCACGCATTCCACCGTGTTACTCATGTATTGGTAGTACCGACTAACTTGGTGAGTTCCCTGTGAGCCTGTGCGTTAGCTGAGAAGAAGCAAAGGGGTTTCGACAGCCCGTCCCTCCCGTTAGGTTGGCCGAATGGCAAGCGAAGCGACGGTCATCGAAGTCCCCGGCCCTCACGGCATCCGTGAGGTGAGGATCTCGAGCCCGAGTCGTATTCTCTGGCCGGATGCTGGCATCACCAAGCTGGATCTTGCCCAGTACATCGTGGCCGTCGGCCCGGCGTTTGTCGCCGCGAACGGCGACCGTCCCGTATCTCTCCAACGCTTTCCCGGGGGAGTCGACGGCGAGCAGTTCTTCTCGAAGAACCCGCCGAAGGGCGCACCGGACTATGTACGTGCCGTGCCCGTCGTGTACCCGAGCGGGCGATCGCATCCGCAGCTCGTCATCGACGAACCCGCTGTAGCGGTGTGGGGCGTGCAGATGAACACCGTGGTCTTCCACCCGTGGGCATCGCTCGCCGGAGCACCCGATTTTCCGAACCAGCTGCGGATCGACCTCGACCCGCAGCCTGGAACCGACTTCGGCGACGCTATCCCGGTCGCACAAGAGCTGCGTGCAGTGCTTGCCGAAGCCGGGCTCGAGGCGTTCATCAAGACCTCGGGCAACCGCGGGCTGCACGTCTTCGCACCCATCGAGCCGACGGTCGAGTTTCTCGATGTTCGTCACGCTGTCATCGCCGCAGCGCGTGAACTCGAGAGACGCCTGCCGAAGAAGGTCACGACGGCGTGGTGGAAGGAAGAGCGCGGAGAGCGAATCTTCGTCGACTTCAATCAAGCCAACCGCGACCGGACGATGGCCGGTGCCTACAGCCCGCGCGCCCTCGCTAATGCCGCTGTCTCTTGTCCGATCGAGTGGGATGAACTCGAGTCGGTCGAGCCGGGGCAGTTCACGATCGCAACGGTTCCCGAGCGACTGAACGCCGTCGGAGACCCGTGGGCCAAGATGCACCAGACGGCTGGCACGCTCGATGTGCTCTTCGAGTGGTGGGAGCGCGACGTCGCTGCCGGCCTCGGCGAGCTGCCGTTCCCTCCCGACTTCCCGAAGATGCCGGGGGAGCCGCCGCGAGTGCAGCCCAGCCGCGCCAAGGCGCCGTCAGCCTGAGTCCCGGTCAGCCTCCACTGCTGACCGGCTCTAGGCGAGCACCCGGTCGAGGTCGTACGCGAGCGGCTTCTCCAACTGGTCGAAGGTGCATGATGTCGCGTCGCGGTCCGGGCGCCACCGGTCGAACTGCACCGAGTGACGAAACCGCTTGCCCTCCAGCTGGTCGTAGCGCACTTCGACGACCTTGGTCGGCTCGAGCGGTACGAACGAGAGGTCTTTCGACCCGGAGAACCGACTGCGCTCGGTTTGGGCCGTCACGATCTCGCCTGCGTCGTCACGCAGCACGAGCGGGGCGAGTTCGTCGACCAGCTCCCGCCGGCGCACGTCGCTGAATGCGGACATCCCGCCGACGTTGACCAGTTCGTCTCCGTCGTAGAGCCCCAGAAGAATCGAACCGACCCCGGTTCCGCTCTTGTGGACGCGGTATCCAAGCACCACGGCATCCGCGGTGCGGTGGTGCTTCACCTTGAACATGACCCGTTTTCCCGGGGCATAGGGCGCCGCGAGCGGTTTGGCGACGATGCCGTCGAGGCCAGCACCCTCGAACTCGACCAGCCATTGCCGGGCGAGTTCGACATCGCGGGTGACCTGACTCAGGTGGATAGGAGCACGGAAGTCCGACGCCAATGCCTCGAGAGCTGCCCTGCGTTGCTCGAACGGTTGCGCGGCGAGGTCGTCGCCATCAAGCTCGAGCAGGTCGAACGCGACGAAGCTCGCCGGCGTCGATCCGGACAGCTGGCGGATGCGACTCTCGGCCGGGTGGATCCGTTGCGAGAGCGCTTCCCAGTCCAGCCGCTCGGAGCCCGGGTCTCCGGTGCGTACGATGATCTCGCCGTCGAGCACGCACGATTCCGGAAGCTGCTGACCGAAAGTCTCGACGAGCTCGGGGAAGTAACGGGTCAACGGTTTGGATCCGCGGCTGCCGATGGTCACCGTTCCGTCTGCTGCCACCGTGACAATGGCCCGGAAGCCGTCCCACTTCGGCTCGTAGACAAGACCGCCTTCGACGCTGTCGGGTTCCGGAACGGAGTCGACGGCCTTGGCGAGCATGACGTCGCGGGTAGCGGGATCTGGCGCGGCAGTGGTCATACACGAATGATGCGCCGGATCGACGGCGCGCGAAAGAGTAGTGCGGGTACTCAGCGCGGATCCCTAGAGTTGACAGCGTGACTCGCACACAGCGAGCTGACTGGAGCACCATGGCTGACAACGAAGAGTCGACGACCTCAGCAGCAACCTGGGCCGGAACCCACGTATTCGGCGCACAGGCCATCCACACGCCGAGAACCCTCGCCGAAGCACAGCAGCTCATCTCGGATTCGCCACGCATCCGGGCGCTCGGAACACGGCACTCGTTCAATGACATCGCTGATTCCCCAGGCGTTCTCGTGTCGCTCGTCGACCTGGAACCGGGGATCGAGATCGACGAGACCGGCATCGAGCCCACCGTGACCGTGACCGGGGGCACCACCTACGGCGTTCTCGCGGCCGAGCTCGAGAGCCGCGGCTTCGCCCTGCACAACATGGGGTCGCTTCCCCACATCTCGGTGGCCGGGGCCATCTCCACTGCCACCCACGGCTCGGGAAACCGCAACGGAAATCTCGCGACCGCGGTACGCGCGCTCGAGGTCATCGGCGTCGACGGCGAGATCACGACCGTGCGCGCGGGTGACCCGGCATTCGAGGGTTCGGTTGTCGCCCTCGGGTTGCTCGGCGTGACTGCGCGCGTGACTCTCGCCATCGAGCCCAGCTTCCAGGTGCGCCAGGACATCTACTCCGACCTTCCCTGGTCGGCCGTGCTCGAGAGGTTCGACGAGATCAGCGGATGCGGGTACAGCGTGAGCCTGTTCACCAACTGGCTCGGAGACACGGTGCAGCGCATGTGGCTCAAGACGCGGCTCGCTGACGGTGACCCCGGCGAGCTTCCCGACGAACTCTTCGGCGGACGCCTCGAGGTCATTCCGCAACGGTCGCCCGCGGGCGAGTTCCTCGACAACACGACGTTGCAGGGCGGCATTCCCGGCCCGTGGTCCGAGAGGCTGCCCCACTTCCGGTTCGATGCCACTCCGAGCAACGGCGATGAGATCCAGACCGAGTTCCTGATCAGCCGGGCTGATGCCGCCGCGGCCCTCGAAGCACTGCGTCCGCTCGGTCCGCTCATCGAGCCGGCGCTGCTCATCACCGAATTGCGCACCGTGGCCGCTGACGAGCTGTGGATGAGTACTGCCTACCAACGGGACTCGCTGTGCATCCACTTCACCTGGAAGAACCTGCCCGCAGAGGTCGCAGCGATCATCCCGCTCATCGAGGCCGCTCTCGAGCGGTTCAGCCCCCGTGCGCACTGGGGCAAGGTGTTCACTCTCGACGCTGCGACAGTTCGGGCCCGTTACGACAACCTGGACGACTTCGCAGCGCTCGTCGCCAGTCGTGACCCCGAGAACAAGTTCGGCAATGCCTACTCGGCGACGGTGCTCGGCTCCTGAACACCGGGTTCGTGCGGGCTGGCCTCGTCCTTCCCGGGTTGGGCTGAGTCGACGCTGTACCGCAGGTGCACGAACTGGCCATCGGGGCGAACCTCGAGCAGCCGTAGCCGGTCGGGGCCGATGTTCCGGGGCAGGAGTGGTGCCCCACCGGTGAGAGTGGCTGGCGCTATCGAGACAAAGAGCTCGTCGAGGGCACCGGCATCGAAGAACTGGCCGGCGAGGTCGCCACCACCGACGAGCCAGATGTCCTTATCGCCCGCTGCCGCACGAATCTGGGGGAGGGCATCCGCGACTTGACCCGAGACGAATCGCACATCGATGCCCTCGGGCGCCGGGAGACTGCGAGTCGTGAAGACGAAGCCGGGTCGGTCACCGAAGAATTCGGTCCAGCGATCCGGTTGCTCGAGCATGTGTTCTTCGCGCAAGACCCACTCGTACGTCGTCGATCCCGAGACCGTGACCGAGATGGTGTCGAGGAACTCTTTCAGGTCTGGCGGGCTGTCGGCCGGCACCGCGAACAACCAGGCGAGCGAATCGTTCTCGTCGGCAAGGAAGCCGTTGAGTGTCGTCGCCGTGTAGAAGATCACCCTGTTCATGACGGCAGGTTAGTCGTGCCGACCGACACGGGCTAGCGGGAACGGGACGACTACTTGCCCAGTCGCTTTCCGATCGCCCGGTGTGCTTTCGCCTGGGCGAGGATCGTCGTGCCGATCGTGCGGGTTGCCTTCTTGTACGTCTTCTTCTGCTTTTTCCCGGTCTTCTTCTCGGACTTCGCCGTGGCCTTCGCCTCTTTCGCGGTCGGCTTCTTCGACACCTGTTGGGCGGCTTCGAGTTCGGGACTCACAGGTGCTCCGCGCAACCGTCGACCGATGGCGACATCCTTGGCCGCCTTTGCTGCCGCTTTGTCACTGCTTGCAGTGTCGCGTGGCGGCAGCTGGATCGTTTTCTCTGCAGCGATTCCGGCCTGCAGTTCACGACCGCGTTCGAGTTCGGCATCCAGCTCCGCACCGAACAGCAGGGCGAGGTTCGTGATCCACACCCAGAGCAGGAAGACGATCACGCCACCGATCGAGCCGTAGGTCTCGTTGTAGCTGGAGAAGTTCGCTGCGTAGAACGCGAACGCCGCAGACGCGATGACCCAGACGAGCAGTGCGACGAGCGCGCCGACACTCATCCAGCGGAACTTGGGCTGGCGGATGTTCGGAGTGGCGTAGTAGAGCACCGCGACGACCAGAACGGCAAGCAGCGCCAGAATCGGCCACTTCACGATGTTCCAGACGAGAAGCGGTGTCTCACCGAGGCCGATGGCAGCGCCGACGCTTTCGGCAATGGGCCCGCTCAGCACGAGCAAGCCGGCGGCGACCACAGCGACGACGATCGCGAGAACCGTGACCGCGAGCGTGATCGGGCGCAGCTTCCAGAACGGACGCCCTTCCTGGATCGAGTAGATGCGGTTCATGGCGCGGGAGAAGGCCCCCACATACCCGGATGCCGACCACAGGGCCCCGGCGATTCCCGTGATGAGGGCGAGGCCAGCCCCCGAAGACGAGGCAAGGTTTTCGATGGGCTCGCGCACACTGTCCAGGGTGGAGGCCGGAACGAGCCCGGAGGCGAGGTCGAGCACTGCCTCAGTGGTCTTCGCCGCGTCGCCGAACAGTCCGAGGATCGAAACGAAAGCCAGAAGGGCAGGGAACACGGCGAGAGTGGCGTAGTAGGTGAGAGAAGCGGCCAGGTCGGTGGCCTGGTCGGAGCTGAATTCGCGCGCTGTCTTGCGGAGCACGTACTTCCAGGACGGCTTCGTGATGTCGCCGATGGAATCCGGCTTGCGCGGGTCGTCGGGGTCAGGAGCGGTCTTCGCGCGTGTGCTAGCGCGTTCGCCGGCCGGTTCGACCTCTGCGGTAGGGCTCTTGGACATGGTGGCCTCCTCGTGACCATTCACGATAGGCACGCGGCTGACTCCCATCGACGTGCGCCCGGTGGCTCGCACTCGGTTCACAGGTCGGCGACGGTGACTTGCCATCGCGCAATCGACATGGCAGCTGGTGAGAGAAACGACGACAGCCGCCACACACGGTGAGCGTGTGGCGGCTGTCGTCGTTGCGTTCGGTGTTAGTCCGTCACCTCACCGCGACGGCGGCGGCGGAGCATCAGCAACAGGCCGGCGATGAGCAGCGAGACGCTGATCGTCGAGGGCAGTGCCACGTCGAGGCCGGTAGCGGCGAGACCGCCGCCGTTCTGGCCGTTGTTGCCATTACCGTTCCCGCTGCCGTTTCCGTTCCCGTCTCCGTCGCCATCTCCGTCGCTATCACCGTCTCCGCCGAGGTCGGAATCGACGGTGAAGCTGACCGTCGCCGTTCCTTCCTGGCCGTCGGCATCCGTTTCGGTGACCACGATGGTGTGCTCGCCCTGGCCGAGCGGTTCGTCCGGGGTGCATGCCCAGCGTCCGCTGCTGCCGACCGTGGTCTCACAGATCACGGTGCCGTCTTCGGTCACGACGATGTCGTCGCCGGGGTTTCCGGTTCCGCGGATCTCCGGGGTGTCATCCGAGACCGTGTCCCCGTCGCCCGGAGCGGTGATCGTCGGGTCGGGCAGTGGCGAGGCGTCGTCCGGGTCGTAGGTGTACTCGACCGTGTTGCTTTCACCGCCGTCGGGACTCGTTACCGAGACATCGACGACTTCGGCATCGTGGTCGGGCGTCGTGAACGTCAACGTCGTGCCGTCGGGCGAGATCGAGTCAGGCACGATGACCTCGCCGTCGATCGTCACCGTCGTGCCCGGGCCGAATCCGGTACCGATGATTGTGACGACGGTGCCGCCCTCGATCGGGCCATTGTCCGGGGCGATCGAGGTGATCACCGGCGCCGGCACTGCTGCCGGCACGTACGTGAACGTGCGACCGGCCGTGGTGCCGCCCTCGGTCGTGACCGTGACCGTTACCGGTCCGGCGACGTGGTCGGGGGTGGTGAACGTCAGCGACTCGCCATCGCCGTCGACCGAATCCGGTTCGACCTCTTCGCCGTCGATCGTGACGACCGAGTCGGCGGTGAAGCCCGTCCCGGTGATCGTCACCGACGTGCCGCCGGCGACCGGGCCGCTGTTCGGGCTCAGTCCGTCGATGGTCGGCGCGGGCACGACCAGGGGGTCGTAGGTGTACGTGCGCCCCGCGGTGGTGCCTGAACCGGTGGTGACTGTCACGGTCACGTCGCCGGCGTCGTGCTCCGGAGTGGTGAACGTGAGCGAGTTGCCGTTGGTTGCGACGCTGTCCGGCTCTACTTCTTCGCCGTCGATCGTAACGACCGAGTCGGCGGTGAAGTTGTTACCGGTGATGGTCACTGTCGTGCCACCCGCGATCGGACCGTGGTTCGGTGCGAGGGCGGTGATGGTGGGCGCGGGCACCGCGGCGGGGTTGTAGGTGTAGGTCACGGCGGCGGATGTCCCGTCGTCGTTGGTGACCGAGACCGGTACGTCTCCGGCGTCATGAGCCGGGGTGACGAAGGTGAGCTCGGTTCCTGCACCATTGATGCTGCTCGGTGTGATCGCCGGGCCACCGTCGACCGACACCGTGGTGCCGGGGGTGAAGTTGGTACCCGTGATGGTCACCGTGTCGCCTCCGGCTGCCGGCCCGTTGTCAGGGTCGATGTCGGTGACCATCGGGATCAGAACGGGAGCTGCCGTGTAGGTGAAGGGCAGGTCGCCGCTGGTTCCGGCGCCGGTGGTCACCGAGACATCCACCTCTCCGGCCGGGTGGGCCGGAGTGACGAAGGTCAGTGAATTACCGTTCGCGGCGACGGAGGCCGGCGTGACCTCGGTGCCGTCGATGGTGACGATCGAACCTGGCGTGAAGTTCTCGCCCGTCACGGTCACCGTCGTGCCACCTTCGACCGGTCCCGTGGACGGGGCGAGCCCGGTCACGGTCGGCGCGGGAGTCGGCGCCGGGTTGTACGTGTAGGTGAGGGCACCACTGGTACCTGCACCGGTTGTCACCGAGACCGGTACGTCTCCGGCGGCGTGAGCCGGGGTGACGAAGGTGAGCTCGGTTCCTGCACCGTTGATGGAGGTCGGCGTGATTGCCGGGCCACCGTCGACCGACACCGTGGTGCCAGGGGTGAAATTGGTTCCCGTGATGGTTACCGTGGTGCCTCCGGCCGCCGGCCCGTTGTCAGGGTCGAGGTCGGTGATCGTCGGAGCCGGGGTCGGCACCGCGTTGTAGGTGAACTCGAGCGGGTCGCTCTCGCCCCCGGGGTTCGTCACCGTCACATCGACATCACCCGGTGCGTGAGCCGGGGTGTTGAACGTCAGCACGGTTCCAGCCCCGTTGATCGAGGTCGGGGTGATCGCCGGGCCGCCGTCGACCGAGACTGTGGTTCCCGCTACGAACCCGGTACCCGTGATGGTCACCGAGGTGCCGCCAGCCGCAGGCCCGTTGTCTGGCGCGAGGGATGTCGCGGTCGGTGGAGTGACCGGGCCGGCGTTATAGGTGAACTCGAGCGGGTCGGTTTCGCCTCCGGGGGTCGTGACAGTGATGTCGACGTCACCTGCCGCGTGCGGCGGCGTGGTGAAAGTCAGGCTGGTTCCCGTTCCATTGATCGCCGTGGGTGTGATCGCGGGTCCGCCGTCGATCGAGACCGTCGACCCGGGAACGAACCCGGTTCCCGTGATCGTGACCGAGGTGCCGCCAGCCGCAGGCCCGTTGTCCGGGTTGAGGGTGGTGGCTGTCGGGACGACGGGAGCAGCGTTGTAGGTGAAGGTCACCTCACCGCTAGTGCCACCCGGCGTGGTCACCGTCACGTCTACATCTCCCGCGACGTGGGCCGGAGTAGTGAAGGTCAATACCGTTCCGGTGCCGTTGATCGCGGTCGGGGTGATTGCGGGTCCGCCGTCGATCGAGACCGTCGAGCCAGGCACGAATCCGGTTCCCGTGAGAGTCACCGAGGTGCCTCCTGCCGCCGGTCCGTTGTCGGGATCGATGTCCGTCACCGTCGGAGCAACAGGAGCTGCTGCGTCGTAGGTGTAGACGAGACCGGGGGTCGTGCCGTCGTCGGTCGTGACCGTGAACGTCACGTCGCCCGGTAGGTGTGCCGGGGTGGTGAAGGTCAGCGCGGTTCCTGTTCCATTGATGGTGTCGGCCGGGATCGGCGTTCCTCCATCGATCGAGACCGTCGAACCCGGGGTGAAGTTCGTTCCCGTGATCGTGACAGTCGTGCCGCCTGCTGCCGGACCATTGGCCGGCGTGAGGCCGGTGACCGTCGGCGTGATGACCGGAGCGGCGTCGTAGCCGAACACGAGACCGTCAGTCGTTCCCGTGGCCGTAGTGACCGTGACGAGCACGTCACCCGCAGGGTGCGGGGGAGTCGTGAAGGTCAGGCTGGTTCCGTCGCCGGCGATCGTGTCGGGCGTGATGGCGGGGCCACCGTCGACAGAGACCGTCGCGTCCGGGGTGAAGTTCGTACCGGTGATGGTGACCGTTATTCCGCCAGCGGCCGGGCCGTTGTCCGGGTCGAGAGCGGATGCTGTCGGCGCGGGCGCGGCGGGTGCGACGAACGTGAAGACCTGCGCGCCGCTCTCTCCGGTCGAATTGATGACCGTGACATCCACCGGCCCGGCAGCGTGTGCGGGCGTCGTGAACGTCAGCGAATTGCCGTTGGTGGCAACGCTGTCGGCCGCGAACGGGGTGTCTCCATCGATCGAGACCGTCGAACCCGGGGTGAAACCGGTACCCGTGATCGTGACGACGGTTCCGCCCAGTGTCGTTCCACTGCTCGGAGCGATTCCCGTCGTTGTCGGCAGCGGGACGGGTGCGGCGTTGTAGGTGAACGTCTGCGCCGCCGTTGTGCCGGCCGCGGTCGTCACGGTCACCGGCACCGGTCCGGCAGGGTGCGCCGGGGTGTCGAAGGTCAGGGACGTGCCGTCACCGGCGATGTCAGTCGGGATGATGGCCGGGCCACCGTCGACCGAGACCGTCGATCCTGCGGTGAAGTTCGTTCCGGTAATGGTGATCGACGTTCCTCCGGCCGCTGGCCCGTTGTCAGGGTCGATGCCGGTGGACGTCGGAGCCAGGACGGGCGGAGCGCCGTAGGTGAATACCAGCGGGTCGGTCTCGCCGGTCGCCGTGGTGACCGTGACATCCACCGGGCCCGCAACGTGTGCGGGGGTGGTGAAGGTCAGTGAGTTTCCGTTGGCGGCAATGGAGTTGGGCGTGATCGCCGGTCCACCGTCGATGGAGACTGTCGCGCCGGGGCTGAAGTTCGTTCCCGTGATGGTGACGACGGTTCCTCCGGCAGTCGGGCCGTTGTCCGGTGCGAGAGCGGTGGCCGTCGGGGCAGGCACGGGCGCCGGATCGAAGGTGAACTGCTGCGGGTTGCTCGTTCCGTTGCCGGTCGTGACGCTGACCGGCACCGTTCCCGCGGCGTGCGCCGGGGTCGTGAACGTGAGTGAGTTGCCATTCAGCGCGACGGAGTCCGGGGTGATGGCTGGTCCGCCGTCGACCGACACGGTCGATCCAGGAGTGAAGTCCGTTCCGGTGATGGTCACCGAGGTGCCTCCAGCGGCGGGACCGTGACTCGGCGCGATGCCCGTCGTGGTGGGTGCGGGCACCGGTGCGGCGTTGTAGGTGAACGTCTGCGGTGCGGTCGTGCCCGCGGAGTTCGTGACGGTGACCGGTACCGGTCCGGCAGCGTGAGCCGGGGTGCGGAAGGTCAGTGACTCGCCGTCGCCGGCGATGGTCTCCGGGGTGATCGCGGGTCCGCCGTCGACCGAGACTGTCGATCCGGTGGTGAAGTTGGTTCCGGTGATCGTCACCAGGGTGTTGCCTGCGGCCGGGCCGTTGTCGGGGTCGATGCCCGTCGAGGTCGGAGCCAGCGGAGCAGGTGCGCCGTAGGTGAAGGTGAGCGGCCCGGCCGTACCGGTCGCAGTGGTGACTGTGACCGGTACGTCGCCAGCGGTGTGGGCCGGGGTGATGAAGGTCAGCGAGTTGCCGTTGGTGGCGATGCTGGCCGGGGTGATGGCAGCTCCACCGTCGACGGAGACCGTGGCATCCGGGGTGAAGTTCGTTCCGGTGATCGTGACGAGCGTGCCGCCCGCGATCGGTCCGTTATCGGGAGCGATACCGGTGACCGTCGGTGCGGGCACCGCTGCCGGGTTATAGGTGTACGGCAGCGCAGCGGTCGTACCCGACGGGGTAGTGACGCTGACGGGCACCGTGCCAGGAGCGTGCGCCGGGGTGGTGAACGTGAGCGACAAGCCGTCGAGGGCGATCGAATCGGGAGTGATCGGTGCGCTTCCGTCGACCGAAACAGTCGACCCGGCGGTGAAGTCGGTACCGGTGATCGTGACGGAGGTCTCGCCAGCGGCCGGACCGTTGTCCGGCGTGAGCGAGGCAGCCGTCGGTGCGCCGATGTAGGTGAAGTCGAGCGGAGCCGTGGTTCCGGCATCCGTGGTCACTGTCACACCAACCGTGCCCGCACCGTGTGCCGGTGTCGTGAAGGTCAGTTCGGTGCCGTCGGCAGAGATGTCGGTCGGGGTGATGGGTGCACCGCCGTCGACCGAGACCGTCGATGCCGGCGTGAAGTTGTCACCGACGATGGTCACCTCGGTGCCACCGGTGATCGGTCCGGATGTCGGAGACAGCGAGATCGCGACGGGTGCCGGGTCGAAAGTGAAGGTCAGGCCGGGCGAGGTGCCCGTGGGGGTTGTGACCGTGACGAGAGTGTCTCCGGGGATGTGCGCCGGCGTCGTGAAGGTGAGCGACGTTCCGTCAGGAGCGACCGTGGTGGGGGTGATTCCCGGGCCGCCGTCGATCGAGACCACGGAATCGGGCGTGAAGTTCTCGCCGGTGATCGTGACGACAGTGCCGCCCGCGGCAGGGCCGTGGTCGGGGTCGAGTTCGTCGGTCGTCGGTGCCGGGATCGGGTCGGCGTCGTAGGTGTAGGTGAACGGGTCGGATTCGCCGTAGATCGACGTCACCGTGACATCCACCGGGCCGGCGACAATGCGCGCCGGAGTGACGAAGGTCAGCGAGTTGCCGTTGGCTGCGATCGACGCCGGTGTGACGTCCTCACCATCGATCGTGACGATGGTGCCCGGCGTGAAGTCGGTTCCGGTGATCGTCACGGTTGTTCCGCCAGCGAGCGGGCCGTGGTCGGGTGCCAGGGCGGAGATGACGGGGTCAGCTGTGTAGGTGTAGGTCAGCGCGCCGGTGGTTCCGGCATCCGTCGTCACGGTCACGGGCACCGGTCCGATGGCGTGCGGCGGTGTAGTGAAGGTGAGAGTCGTGCCGACCCCGCCGATCACCGGGATGATTGCCGGGCCGCCGTCGACCGAGACCGTGGTCTCCGGGCCGAAGTTGGTGCCGGTGATGGTGACGGTCGTGCCTCCGGCAGTGGGTCCGTTGTCGGGATCGATATCGGTGGCTGTTGGTGCGGGCAGGGCGGTCGGACCGTAGGTGAACACGAGCGGGTCTGTTGTGCCGCCCGGCGTGGTCACGGTCACATCGACCGGCCCCGGGTCACCCGCGGGGGTGACGAAGGTGAGCGAGTTGCCGTTGGTCGCAACGGTCTCAGGGTCGACGTCGACACCGTCGATCGTGACGATGCTGTCCGGGGTGAACCCGGTTCCGGTGATGGTCACCGTGGTGCCACCCGCTGCGGGGCCGTTGTCGGGAGCCAGGGTCGCGGCGGTGGGAACCGGGATGGGCGCGGGGTTGTAGGTGAAGATCTGCGGACCGGTGGTTCCGGCCGCTGTCGTGACGATCACCGGAACGTCGCCCGCAGGGTGGGCCGGCGTGATGAAGGTGACCGAGGTGCCATCGGCGGCGATGTCGGTCGGCGTGATCGCCGGTCCGCCGTCAACCGAGACAGTAGCGTCGTCGGTGAAGCCGGTGCCGAAGACAGTAACGCTGGTGCCGCCGGCCGCCGGGCCGTTGTCGGGGTCGATTCCCGTCGTCGTCGGAGCTGCGTCGTAGGTGTAGATGCCGGCCGTCGTGGTTCCGGATGGCGTCGTGACGGTCACGGTGACCGGCCCGGCCGCGTGCGGCGGGGTGGCGAAGGTGAGCGAGAGGCCATTCGCGGCGATTGTCGTCGGTGTGATGGCGGGACCACCGTCAACCGAGACCGTCGAGCCAGCGGTGAACCCGGTACCGGTGATGGTCACCGCAGTGCCGCCGGCAACCGGACCGTGTGTCGGTGCGAGAGAAGTGAGCGTCGGCAGGGGGTTGTAGGTGAACGTCTGAGGCGCCGTGGTTCCCCCTGCGGTGGTCACCGTGACGGGAACCGGACCGACAGCGTGGGCGGGAGTTGTGAAGACGAGACTCTGGCCGTTCGCAGCAATGCTCGTCGGCACGATGGGGGCTCCGCCGTCAACCGAGACGCGAGCGTCGGGGGTGAACCCTGTGCCGGTCACGGTGACCGACGTTCCGCCGGCCGTCGGTCCGTTATTGGGCGTGAGGCCCGTGGCGGTGGGCAGGGCGTCGTAGGTGAAAGTCTGCGGCGCAGACGTGCCCGTCGACGACGTGACAGTGACGGGAACCGGTCCAGCGGCGTGGGCCGGCGTCACGAAGGTGAGGCTGAGACCGTCGGGCGCGATCGTCGCCGGGGTGATGGCGGGGCCGCCGTCGACGGACACCGTCGAGCCGGCGGTGAAGTTCGTTCCGGTGATCGTCACCGTTGTTCCACCGGCGACCGGACCGTGGTTCGGTGTGATGCCGGTAGTCGTCGGAATCGGGCCGGCGTTGGGGCCGACGCTGGCGGACGCGAGGTTGAGCGAGGCGACGGGGGTGGCGAGGGTGGGCAGGACGCCGACTCGCAGTGCGGTTTCCGTGAATACTCCGCCGGTGGTCGACTTCACATTGGCCTGGAGAGCGACGACGTTGGTAAGGGTGTTGGCGAGCGGGGTGATTACCGTGGCGCCGAGTCCGGCGATCGTGGCATTCACCGGCGCGACGACGGTGGTGACCAGGCCGTTGAGCAGGGGCGTGAGGACACTGAGGCTGACCGGGATACCCAGGAGTGTTGCGGAGATGTTGGTGATCGCGGAAGTGAGGGCGGTGACCGTGTTGGTGAGTGCCGTCGTGATCGCGGGAAGAAGCTGGGTAGTGAGGGCCGCCGTGATGTACGGCAGCAGGTCGGTGTTGGCCGGGAGCGTGTTGATGTTGAGGCCCGCCGTGGCAAGGACTTTCTCGACGTCGATCTGTACGACGCCGGTCTTGAGATTCGCGGTGATCGACCCGTCGGCGCTTGTGACGACAGTGAGCGTGTTGTTGACGATGTTGCCGACATTCGGCAGGTTGTTGATGGTGACGAGTCCGCCGAGCAGACCGTTCAAAGTTGCCTGGAGTCCGTTGACCGTGCCCTGGAGCCCGGAGACCGTGGTCACGAGGCCCGTGCCGATGTTGCCGACCAGTGGGCTGTTGGCCGTGATGTTGAGCGATCCGATGCGGTACGCACCGGTCTGGGCGCCGTTCGCGCCAGCAGCCTGGTTGGCCGTGGCCGAGAGAGCGCCGACGTTGACCGTGACGTCTGCGAGAGTTCCGAGCTGCGCTGCCGGGATGAGCGCGCCGAGCCGGACGGTGGCGTTCGAGGCCGGGACTCCGTTGGTTCCGGCTGCGCCGATAGCGCCCGAATCCGTCACAGCGCCGGATGCCGCACCCGAGCTGCCATCGGACTTCGCGTTCGCGTATTGGTTGACAGCGCCGAGGGTGAGTACCCCGCCGGCGCCGAGCAGCGGGACACCCGGGGCCACCTCGAGGTCGGCGGTCAGGTCTGCGGCCACGAGGGGGCTCAGCTGTGTCACCGAGGCAGGGCTACCGGTGTTGCTCGCGTTGGCGTTCGCAATGGCGAGAAGTCCGGAGAGGTTCAACCCGAGCGCCTGGCCGGTGAGGAACGCACCGCGTGCGGTGGAGACCGGGGCGGCGGAAGCCGGGGAGGCCAGCAGGAATGAGCTCACCGCGACGGCGAAGGCGACGGCGAGTGCGCCAGCCCCCATCGTCCAGTGGTCGCGCTTGAGGACGATCCGCCTCGAGGGGCGGGGTGCACGAGAAACGCTGCTGCCTGACATTGGAACTCCCGGGTTACTTGGTCGCAAGCGCGCGGGAGCAGCACAACATGGCGCCAGCTCCCACAAGCATTGGCAATACGACAGCGTCATCTATGACACAGTCTGTTGTTTTACTTACGTTATGCGGGAATCCGGAAAAAACAAGAAAAAAGTTTTGACTGGCGCGTCACATTACGACCAGATGCGCCCGGAAAACCACCGTATTCTTCGGGACAA
>Ga0247729_10000364_pt1 | contig 19608 bp, 14 predicted proteins | sample UWRJL133311R2_FD_180958 | JGI IMG/M metagenome (GOLD analysis project Ga0247729, IMG submission 180958) | Plant litter microbial communities from Arlington Agricultural Research Station in Wisconsin, United States - UWRJ-L133-311R-2 | ecosystem: Environmental > Terrestrial > Plant litter >... | reverse complement strand
CACCCGCCGCATCAACCACTGGGACCTGCTGGGCACCTACGACAACGGCGCCGGCCACAGCCCCCAGACCACCTCGCTCCGCCTCGACCACTGCCGCATCAACTCCTCCGCCGGCCGCCTCGACGCCTCGCTGCTGCTGCTCGACTTCACCCGGCCCTTCATCAACGCCCGGGTGCGGGGGCGCGCCGAGCTGGGCCAGATGGCGGCCATCGTGTCGCCGGGGGTGTGGCGGGCCCGCCGGGGTACGGCCGAAATGGACGTGCGCCTGCGCGGCCTGCTGCCGCCTGCCACCACCCGCCGCATGGCGACCCGGCCCCAGAAAAGTTTGTCGGTGCGGGGCACAGTCACGCTGCGCGACGCCTCCTTCGTGATTCCCGACCGGGGCGCGGATATGTCGGGGCTGAACGTGCGGGTGGGGCTGCGCGACACCATCTGGCGCCTCACCGACGCGTCGGGCACGCTCAACCGCATGAAGTTTCGGGCCTCCGCCACTACCGCCAACCTGTTTGATTACCTGATCGAGAAAAGCCCGACTACCAGCATCAGCGGCAGCTTTCAGGTGGATGAGCTGCACGTGGCCAGCCTGCGGGAGCTGCTGCGGCCCATCCCGCGTCAACGGCTGACGGCCGGCGGGGCGCGGCGCAAGCCCCGCCCCGCCCCGGTATCAGTGGCCACGCTGGGCAGCGGCCTGATTCCGCCGGGCGTGCGGCTGAACGTGAGCCTGCGCTGCAACCGCCTGCTGCTGCCCGCCGACACGCTCAGCCACTTGGCCGTGACGGTGCGCCACGACGGCCGCGGGGTGCAGCTCACGCACCTGGCCGGGGAGCTATGGGGCGGCAAGGTGCACGGCTCCGCCGCCTGGCCCACCGACCCCGTCAACGCCGTGGCCCCCATCAACTTTCAGCTGGGCGTCCGCTTCGGCACCATCAACTACCGCCGCTTTCTGGCTAAGGTCGCCCGCCCGCCACGCCGCTCGGCCAAGGCGCCCGCCACGCCGGCCCTGCGCGAGCTGCTGCTCGCCGCCAACGGCCGCATCGTCTGCGACGTGGCTACGGTGCAGCTGCCCGACGGCGAAGACCTCAGCGGCCTCACCCTGCAACTCGACAAGGTGGGCTCCACCGTGATTCTGCCCTACCTGCGCTTCACCACCACCCGCGGCGGCAGCGGCCGGGCCACGGCGTCGGCGCAGGTGGCCCACAACCGCCTCGTCTCGGCCGACGCCAGCCTCGATTTGCACTACCAGACCCTCGACGTGCAGAAGCTACTGCTGCTGCTGGCCAGCTTCAACCCCAAAGTCGACGATACGGATGACGACGAGGACGACGACGGCAGTGCCGGCCCCGACAGCACGGCTGTAGCGCCCACGCTGCTGCCCGCCGCCGACCGGGCCGCCCGCCGCGCGGCCCGGCTGGCCCGCCGCATTCAGCTCAACAGCCTGCCCGCCCGCAAGCCCGATGGCACCATCATTTCCAACGGCATCCTAACGGCCGTGCTCAACGTGCGGGCCGACAACGTGCGCTACGCCGCTCTCACCGGCCGCCGGTTCCGGCTCACCTCCCACCTGAGCAAGGGCGAGGCCCGCCTCGACGACTGCTCCCTCGACGCCCTGCAGGGCCACCTCTCGCTACGCGGCCGTATGGTAACCAACGCCGGCCGGCGCCACCACCCGCTGCACGTGCAGATGCGGCTTCAGGACATTCAGCTGCCGGCCCTGTTCGGGGCCGCCACCGACATGCGTCTCAACATCCTGGGGGCCGACAACATCCGGGGGACGCTCAACTGCGCCGCCGACCTGCGCACCGACCTCGACGCCACCTTCCTGCCCGTGTTCGACCAGACGCTGGGTTACCTCAAAACCGACATCCGCGACCTGGAGCTGCTCAACGTGGAGGCGTTTCAGGCGCTCAAGTTTATGAAGCAGGAGCGCACCAGCCACCTGTTTTTCGAGCCCGTCAGCAGTGAGTTCGTGCTCAACCGCGGCGAGCTGCTCATCCCCGACCTCGACCTGAACAGCAACCTGACCAACCTGCAGCTCAGCGGCCGCTACTTCCTCGACGGCCGCGCCGACCTGTACCTGGGCCTGAACCCCTTGCAGGCACTGTTCGGCAACAACAACCGGCGCGTGGAGCGCATCCGCAACAACGAGCCCGTGCGCCGCACCGGCCGCCTTACCTACGTAAACCTGCGCCGCACCGCGCCCGGCACCAAATACAAGGTGCGCCCCTTCCAGCGCAACGAGCAGCGCCAGCAGCAGGCCGTGCTGCGCCAGCAATACCACCAGTTGCTATTCACCCAGCGCCTCGACACCACCCTGCACCTGCTCCGCCAGCAGCCCGGCCCCACGCCGTAGCGGGGGCTACGCACACTCCCGGCGTGGGCCACCATCGGCCAGAAATTGAGGATTTCTGCGCGCTGATGTGACGGAGTAGTTACGGACTCTTTTCGCGTCAGGAAGCGGTTCCGGCGCCGGCCGAGCGGTCGGCCAGGCCCAGGCGCTGCACGGTTTCGCCCTCGAAGTCGAACTCGATGAGCACGGCCGGCACGCGGCCCACCACCCAGCCTTCGTGGCCCGGCGCAATGGATACCACCTGCGGGGCTACGAACTCCACCGTCTCACCGTCGGCGTACTGGATGTTGATCTGGCCCTGGGCCAGAAAGCCCACGTGGGCGTGCATGCACAGAGCCGTGCCCACCAGCGGCTTCATGTTCGTGGACCAGCGGAAGTCTACCGGGTACACCACGCGCTTCACCCGCGCGTCGCCGGTGCGCATCATGTCAATCTGTACACCGCCCATTTCGCGGTGCTCGGCGCCCGGCATCGGGCCTAGGAGAGAATCGTTCTGGCTCATCGGTTCTGCGCTGCTGAGGTGAAGGAAAAGCCGCAACTCCGGCTCCGTTTCAAGGTAGAGCTTTCGGGGGCAAAACGCTAGCTGCCGCCGTGTTATCCGCCCGCCATGCAGAGTGGAGCTGCTGTTGGCCCAAAAAAGGTCGTTGTGCTGCGCGAAGCCGAAGCATGGCAAGCAATGCTTCGGCGTTTGCCTTGCGGCTCCCCGCCTAACGCACCCTGCCAAGCCCGGCCCGAATGCCTACTTTGCCGGCGCAATGAATCGTTTCGACCGTATTACCGCTATTCTCATCCAGCTCCAGGCCCGGCGCGTGGTGAAGGGCCAGGATCTGGCGGAGCGCTACGGCGTGAGCTTGCGCACCGTGTACCGCGACCTGCGCACCCTCGAAGAAGCCGGCGTGCCGCTCTGCGGGGAAGCCGGCGTGGGCTACTCCCTGGCCGAGGGCTACCGCCTGCCGCCGGTGATGTTCAGCCGCGAGGAAGCCACGGCCCTCATCACCGCCGAAAAGCTCGTCAGCCAGCTCACCGACGCCCACACGGCCCAGCTCAGCCGCGCGGCCATGGACAAGCTCCGCGCCGTGCTGCGCCGCTCCGACCGGGACTACCTCGAAGAGCTGAGTCCGCGCATCACCGTGCTGGCCGCCCGCAGTCGGCGCGGCAACTCGCCGCTGCCGGCCAACACCCACCAGCTGCTGCTGGCCGGCATTGCCGAAAAGCGGGTGGTGGGGCTCGATTACCGGGCCGGCTACCACGGCGCGCCCACCCACCGCGAGGTGGAACCTATCGGGGTGTATTTCGGGCAGTACTGGCACGTGGTGGCCTTCTGCCGCCTGCGCCAGGAGTACCGCGACTTTCGCCTCGACCGGATTGCCGGCCTGCACCTGCGCCAGGAGCACTTCACGCCCCGCCTCGACACCCTGCACGAGTACTGGGCCCAGCAGGCTCAGCGGCGGCAGGTGCAGCAAGTGGTGGTGCGCTTCAGCCCGCAGGCCATGCCCCACGTGGAGGAAAACAAGCACCACTTCGGCTGGGCCCACGAGCACCGCACGGCCGAGGGCGAGGTAGAGGTCACGTTCCTGGTCAGCCACCTCGACTTCATGGCCCGCTGGCTGCTGCTCTTCGCCGGGCTGGTGCGCATCGTGGAGCCACCCACGCTGCGGCAGCAGGTGCGGGAGCTGGCTCGCACGGCGCAGGAGTTTTTCGGGGAGTAGCGCCGGCGGCGGGGGCTAAGAAAGGCCGGCCGCCGGAGTACCGCAAGTTTCTTTGCGCCTGCTGACATACCGCTGTCACTACCGGCCGCTAGGTTTGGACCATCATCCACCAAAACCCCGCGCAGCCATGCTGACCGCCACCATTTCCCCGCTTGCCCAAACCCTGATTCCCGAGCTCGACCACGAGCTGGCGCTGACCCGCCGCGTGCTGGCGCGCATTCCCGCCGAGCACTTCGACTGGCAGCCCCACCCCAAATCGATGACGCTGGTGCACCTGGCCACCCACACCGCCGATTTGCTGGGCGGCATCGCGGCCACGATGTATACCACCGAAATGGACTTGGCCGCCTTCGACGGCGTGACGCCGGTGCGCCCCACCGCCACCGCCGGCCTGCTCGACCTGCTCACGGCCTCCGGCGACAAAGCCCGCGCGGCCCTGACCGCCGCCGAGCCCGAAGACTTCGACCAGACCTGGACCCTGCGCCACGGCGAACACCAGATTCTGAGCCAGCCGCGGGCCGAAATCGTGCGTCATCTCATCAGCCACACCGTGCACCACCGCGGGCAGCTCAGCGTGTACCTGCGCCTGCTCGACGTACCCGTGCCCTACATCTACGGCCCTTCGGCCGACGAGCAATCAGCTTAAAGCAACAGTACTGGGCTGCGGCCTTGACGATTCCCAATCACGTTCTAAACCAAAAAGTCCCCGCCGGCCATGTGGCCAGCGGGGACTTTTTTTGGGTAGGTGGTAGCGGCTGCTACACCAGCGTGCTGAGTGCCGCGCTGCTGTAGCCTTGCAGCTCCTCGGTGCGGCCCTGCTGGATCTTCTCCACCCAGTTGGGGTCGACGATCAGCTGGCGGCCGACGGCCACGAGGTCGAAATCCTGGCGGGCGAGGCGGCGCAGCAGCTCATCGAGGGCGCGGGGCTCGGAGGCTTCGCCGGCGAAGCCCGCCAGGAACTCTCCCGACAGCCCGACTGAGCCCACGGTGATGGTGGTCTGGCCGGTGAGCTTTTTCACCCAGCCCGCGAAGTTCAGGTCGGAACCCTCATTTTCGAACTCGGCCTCCCAGAACCGGCGCTGCGAGCAGTGGAAGATGTCGACGCCGGCCTCGGCCAGCGGGCTTAGCCAGGCTTCCATTTCCTGGGGCGTGTGGGCCAGCTTCACGGTGTAGTCCTGCTGCTTCCACTGCGAGAGGCGCAGGCTGATGACGAAGTCCTCGCCCACCTGCCGCCGCACTTCCCGCACCAGCTCCACGGCCAGGCGGCTGCGGTCGGTGAGGGCGCTGCCGCCGTAGGCGTCGGTGCGCTGGTTGAGGCCGGCCCAGAAAAACTGGTCGATGAGGTAGCCGTGGGCGCCGTGCAGCTCCAGGCAGTCGAAGCCCAGGCGCTTGGCATCGGCGGCGGCCCGGCCGAAGGCGGCAATGGTGTCGGTGATGTCGTTTTCGCTCATGCTGCGGCCCTTAGCTTCGCCGGGCTTGAGCAGGCCCGACGGCCCCTCGAAGGGCTGGGCGGGCTTCCAGCCGGAGCGGTGCTCACTCATCACGCCCATGTGCCAGAGCTGGGGGCCCATCTTGCCGCCGCCCGCGTGCACTTCGTCGATGATGTGCTGCCAGCCGGCCAGGGCCGGCTCGCCGTAGAAGTGCGGAATGCTGGGGTCGTTGGAGGAGGCGGGCCGCTCAATCACGGTGCCTTCCGACAAAATCAGCCCTACCTGGCCCTCGGCCCGGCGGCGGTAGTAGGCGGCCACGTCGGGACCGGGCACGCCGTTGGGCGAAAACGCGCGGGTCATGGGTGCCATGACGATGCGGTTTTTGAGTTGCAGAGACTTCAGCGCGAAGGGCGTGAACAGGTCGTTGGGAGTCATCGGTTGGAAGTTCTAGAAGGAAGAAAGAACCCACAACCAGCGGGCAGCCGGTTTTGATTTTCGTTTTCGCCCAATACCCTATCGGTCAGTTTATTTAACTTCCTGCCGGACTCATACCCCCGCGGGTTCTGACGAGCTGAAGTCGTGTCGCGGCCAGGATGCGGTAGGGCGAACTTGGTAGCGCGCGTGAATGAACGACAATCGTTCAGGCGTACCGTTCAGCCAAGCTCGCCCTACTGCACCCTAGTGCTCTGTAACGACCAAGAAGCTACGCCCGGCAGCAGTTAGGAGTGATTTCCCATTCAACGACGAGACGCACACCTGCGTCGCGGCGGCCGCGTCAGGTAGACGATTATCGTTCAGCGCGGCGACGCAAGTATGCGTCTCTACATCGTTCTGACGGCTTGTTTACAGCGGCTGCGCGTCGTTGGGGGCGCTGGCGCCGGGGTCGGTGTCGCCGCTGGGGTCGGGCTGGCTGTCGGTGGCCGGGTCGGTGAGGGCTTCCTCGCCGTCGGCCTCTTCGGCGGCGGGAGCAGTAGCCGGGTCGGTAGCGGGCGGGGCGGTAGCTGGTTCTGTATCGGGGGCCGGGTCGGGACGCTTGTCGTCGGGCCGGGGGGCCGGGTCGATGGCGGGCGCGTCGTGGACGGGGCTTTTCGTGGCGGGGCCGGTTGAGGCAGGCTGTTTGGGGTCGGGTTGCATGGCGGAAGAAGCGGGTAGAAAGGGGATAAGAGATTGAGCAAAACTCTTATCCGGTATCAACGCAGCCGCCGGATTCAGGTTCGGGGCGGATTCCGGGGCAATACTTCGGCATTCCGGCATTCTGAGCTTTGTTCTTGGCCGTAAACGCCGGAACTTCGCTGTTTCTCCGCTCACCTATCTGCAAGCTTTACCTATGTTCAAACTCTCCCGCCGGGTCCGCCGCTGGCTTCCCGTTACGGCGCTGCTGGTTGCCGCTCCGTCGCTTTTGTCGGCCTGGGGCACCTGGGGCCACCAGCGCATCAACCGCGCCGCCGTGCTGGCCCTGCCGCCGGCCATGCGCACGCTCTTCTACAACCATATCGATTTTATGGTGGAAGAAGCGGTGATTCCCGACCTGCGTAAGTACACCATCAATGACCGGGCGGAGTTTCCGCGCCACTACATCGACATCGAGGAGTACGGTACCGCGCCTATCAGCACCCTGCCCCAGTCCTCGACCGAAGCCGCTGCCAAGTACGAGCCGGCATTTCTGGACAAGCACGGCCGCCTGCCCTGGTACATCCAGGATATGATGGCCAAGCTCACTCAGGCCATGAAAAACGGCCGTAAAGACGACATCCTCTTTATTGCCGCCGACCTGGGCCACTACCTCGGCGACGCCACCCAGCCCCTGCACACCTCCGCCAACCACGACGGCCAGCTCACCGGCCAGAAGGGCGTGCACGCTTTTTTCGAGTCGCAGCTGGTCGAGCAGTTCGGCAGCAGCTACAACTTCAAAGTAGCCGAGCCGCACGTCATTGACCCGGTGGCCGAAACCTGGCGCATCATCAGCCAGAGCCACGCCGCCGCCGACACGCTGCTGAGCGTGGAAAAGGCGCTGGCCGCCGCCGCGCCCGCCACCACCATCTACGCCCTCGACGCCCAGGGACAGGTGAAGAAGAACGTGTTCAACAGTCAGATTCACGCCAAGCTCTACGCCACCAGCTACCACGACGCCCTCAAGCACATGGTGGAGCGGCAGCTGCGCACGGCCACGCAGGCCGCGGCCAACTACTGGTATACGGCCTGGGTGAATGCCGGTAAGCCCGACCTGAGCAAGCTCGACACCGAGTACACCACCCGCAGCAACGAGCAAAACCTGAAGGAAGAGCTCAAGCTTATTCAGAAAGGCAAGCTGGTAGACTTCGCCTCCTGGCCCGAGTTTGAGGTGGTGAAATAACTCCCGGTCCGCCCGGCGGCCCCGCTTTTCGCCAGTCTTGGCTGAGTCCGCTCAGTCAGGGCTGGCGTTTTTGGTGGGGTAGGTAATAAGTAAAAAGAACGGTGCTCCGCGTAGGTAGCGCCGCCAGCCAGGAGCAAGGAACCTTGCGGGCCGAGGTTGTTGGGGACAGAACGGTCTGCCTTAGCTGTCGTCCGCTTGTCGAAGCACGATAGTACCCCGTCGGCCTTACCCGGCCGCAGCCGGCGAGTGGCCACGGGGTGGCACCAGGGCCTGGATTTCCTGGTAAATGGCCCGGGTTTCCGGCACCGGCAGGCCCAGGGCGTCCCCGTACGTGAGGATGGCACCGGCAAACAGCTCCAGCTCCGTGCGAGGCTTGCCCGCGTGCACATCCAGCTGCAGGGATGTGGGGGTGTGGTAGGGAAACGTCGCGGCTTTTTGAAACGTGCGCTCGATGAGGTCGGCGGGCAAGGCAATGCCTTTGGCGTGGGCAATGGCGGCTATCTCCTGCATCAGGAGGCGGGCCCGAGCGTGCAGGGCAGGATTCTCGTGGACCTGACCGATAGATTGGTTGTAGCGGGCCGACACCAGGCCAAAGCTGGCAATAAAGAAAAACTTCGTCCAGATGGCCGGCAAGGCATCCGCTTGGTACTCCAGCGCAATGCCCGCGTCGGTCAGGCAACGCAGCAGCGGACGCGGATCGAACAAAGGATGCCGGGGGTCTTGCCCAACGACGATGCTGCCCGGATTGCCGCGATGCTCCACGACCCCGGTGCCTGTCAGGTGGGAGGCCACGTATACGCAGGCCGGCAGGATGATGGCGTGCGGCAGCTGGCGGCGGATACGCTCGTAGACGTCCACCCCATTCATCAGGGGCAGCACCACTGCGCCGGCGGGCTGCACGGGCTGCAGCTGGCGACACAGGTCCTCCAGGTCGTACTCCTTGACGCACAGCAGCAGCAAGTCTACCGGGGCCAGCCCAGCCACGGTTTCCAGCAGCCGCGCCGGGTGGGCAACCGGATCCGCGTGCTCCGGCGAGTGCAGCGTCAGTCCGCGCACACACACGGCGGCGTAGGTAACGCCGCGCGCCACGAATGTAACCCGCACCGCTGCCGCACCGGCGTAGTGCTGCGCCAGTTTGAAGCCGAAATACCCTCCTACGCCGCCCAGTCCGACGACGGCAAGTTCGGTGGTGTCCTGCGGAATATTCATGAGAAGCTGTTAGGAAAAGTGCCCGCAGGAATAGCCCTGCGCAGAGTGGTGAAACAGAGGATGGTCGGGCCCGCGGCAATAACCCGCCCCAGAGTCGGCGCGGCTTGGCCGCGGGAGCCATGCGCGGCCGAGGGCCAAAGCTAGTGGGAGCCTTTATGCAGTCCAATGCTAATAATGCGCCTACCGATGCGTTTCTTGCATGGATGGACCTGGACCAGCTTCGCTACTTTCTACTGTTGGCCGACAAGCTGCACTTCTGGCAGACCGCCGAGCAGCTGCCCCTTAGCCAGTCGGCGCTCAGCCGCCACATGCAGCGCCTGGAAGCCGAGCTGGGCTTTCGCCTGCTGGAGCGCACCCCGCGCCAAGTGCGCCTGACGGCGGCCGGCCAGTTGCTGCGCACCGAGTGGACCCGGCTGCTGCGTGAGCTGGACGCCGTGCACCGGCACGCCCGGCAAGTCAGCACCGGTGAGGTGGGCAGCATCCGCATCGGCCACGTCGGAGCGGCCGCTTATGGGTGGCTGCCGCGGCTGCTGGCCCGCTTCACGGCCCGCTACCCCCTGGTGCGGCTCGACCTGCTGGAAGTCAGCGCCACCGAGGCGGAGCATCCCCTGCTGACGTACCAAGTGGACGTCGGCTTTTGGCGGGAGCCCGCCACCAACCCCGCCCTCGTGTCGGAGCCCGTATTCGTTGAGCCGCTCGCCTTGGTGGTACCCCAGCAGCACTGGGTACAGGCGGCGACGTTTACCTCGCTGGCGGCCCTGCGCGACGAGCCCTTCGTATTGCCGGCGCTGACGGGACCTTCGGCCTACGTGCAGACATTGCGGGACCTGTTTAGCCAGTACGGGTTTGTGCCGCGGGGCACCGTCACATCGGACTTTGGCACCACGATGCTGCATCTGGTGGCCGCCGGCCTGGGGGTGTCGGTGCTGCCCCTGGCTTACGCCAGCAGCCCGCTGCCGGGCCTGCGCTTTATTGAGCTGCCCCACCAGTCGGCTGTGCATTCGGTGTGGCGGCGCGAGGACGACTCGGCCGTGCTCCGGCACTTACTGGCCGAAGCTCGGGCACTACCGCTGCAGTAGCAACGGGAGCCGAGGAACAAGCGCGGGCAGCCGGACCTGAGCTTAGCGCAGTCTCAGTCCTTCAGGTCCGATTTTTCAGGCCCTGCTGTACGCGCGGAATGGCGTTGCTTTCTATGCTGACGGCTACCCTACGCTCAGCACGCTAGAAAATCAGCTTGTAGCCGATGCCGCGGATGTTGAGAATCTGCACCTGGGGGTCGGCGCGCAGGTAGCGGCGCAGGCGGGTGACGAATACGTCGAGGCTGCGGCCGTTGAAGAAGTGGTCGTCGCCCCAGAGCTCCAGCAGCACCGCCGAGCGTTCGAGCACCTGGTTGTGGTGGTCGTGGAGGCGCTTGAGCAGCTCGGCCTCGCGGTTGGTGAGCGGCGTTTCGGCGTCGGCCAGCCGGAGCTTCTGCTGGGCGTAGGCAAACTCGTAGCGCCCGATGCGCAGCAAGTCCGGGGCAGCCGCCGGCTCCAGGCGCGGGGTAGTGCGGCCGAGCAACGCCCGCATGCGCACCACCAGCTCGTCCATGCTGAAGGGCTTTTTGAGGTAGTCGTTGCCACCCAGCTCGAAGCCCCGCACCACGTCGGCGGGCTGAGAGCGAGCCGTGAGGAAGATGAGCGGAACGGTCGGGTTTTCGCGCCGCACCAGCTCGCCCAGGGCAAAGCCATCGAGCCGGGGCAGCATCACGTCGGCCACCACGATATCGGGCGTCTGCTCCCGAAACAGGCGCAGGCCCTGCTCGCCGTCGGCGGCGTGGCGCACCGTGAAGCCGCGCACCTCCAGGCTATCCTTGATAATGAGCGCCAGCGCCGCCTCATCCTCCACCAGCAGAACCGTTGCCATACTTAGGACTTAAAGGGCGGGCAGCCAGAAGGAAAAGGCGCTGCCGCGGTCGGGGGCGCTGTGCAGGCGCATCTGCCCGCCGTGGCGCTCAATCACCTGCCGCACGTAGTAGAGCCCCAGCCCGAAGCCTTTCACGGCGTGCAGGTTGCCGGTGGGCACCCGGAAAAACCGGTCGAAAACGGCCGGCTGGTAGCTCGTTGGGATGCCGATGCCGTCGTCGGTGACCGTGAGGCGCCAGCCTGCCGCCGGGCCTTTTCCCTCCGGCTGCCCCTGGATGGTGATGGTGACCTGGTCGCGGGAGTACTTAATGGCGTTGTCGATGAGGTTGCTGATGACGTTGCGCAGGTGCAGCCGGTCGCAGCGGATGGCGTCGGTGGCCACCTGCACGGCAAAGCGCACGGGCTTGGCGGTGGTGAGCTGGTGCTGCTGCACCAGCTCGGCAATCAGCTCGGCGGGGCGCACAGTTTCGGGCATCAATCGGAGCGGCTCCCGCTCGGCCACGGCCATGTGCAGCACGTGGTCGACCAGCCCCGACAGCCGAGCCAGCTCCTGCTGGGAAATGGCCAGGTAGGCCTGGGTTTTCTCGGGGCTCTGCAGCGCGCCAAAGTGCTGCAGGGCTTCCACGGCCGCCGTCACCGTGGCCAGCGGCGTCTTTAGCTCGTGGGTCATGTTGTTGACGAAGTCCTCGCGGATTTCGGAGAGCTTCTTCTGCCGCAGAATCGTGGCCAGCATCAGCCCGAAGCAGGCCGTAGTGAGGGCCAGCAGCGCCAGGGAGCCGGCCAGCAGGCCGCCCATGCGGCGCAAGGCGTAGGAAACCGGCGGCTGAAACGAGGCCCGCACCGCCACTTGGGGTAAGCTGGGCAAAGCCACCGCCGGCGTCTGCACCGAATAGCCGGCCGGCAGCGCCAGCGGCCGCCGGGCCCGGGCCGTGGCGACGGTGTCGAAGAGGAAGGCGGCCTCGGCCCCGCGCTGCCGCAGCTCGGCCCGGTAGGCGGTGGCCAGACGTGAGAGGTTGAGCGTGGGTGCGGTGCCGCTGGTTTGGAGCAGAAAGTGCAGAAAAGCCTGCGCCACGCTGTCTTCCTGGCGGCGGGCCGCTACCTCGTTGGTGGGCGTGTGGCCGCCGGCCTGCAGCAGCTGGCGGAGCTGCCCGCGGCCGGCCGCGTCGAGCCGGCGGATGGGCAGGGCCACGCGGCCGTAGGGCTGGCTGCCGCCGGCGGGCTGGAGCAGGCTTTGCAGCTCAGCCAGCTGCTGCCGCTGGAGCACCGTGAGTAGGGCCTCGTGGGCCGTGCGGGCAAACTCGGTGGTGGTGAGCTGGTAGGTGGCGTAGAGCCAGTAGCCCTGAAAGCCGTTGATGCCCAGCATGCACAAACTCATCAGCCAGAAGATGGTACGCAGACGGCTTTTCATGGGAAACGGGAACGGGTGAGCGGGGCAGTTCTTCGAAGGTACGGGCGCGGGCTGCGCCCACCAAGCCGTTAACAATCATTAACACAAAATAACAATCGTTTACACCCCGATGGCGGTCCTTTGCCCCGTCGCCACCGCCGACTCCCGGCGGGCTGGCGTGGTACCGTTTTCGCCTTTTATGCGCTCCTTTCACCGTCTTAATAACCTGGTGGGTTGGCTGGTTTTCGCCGTTGCCACCCTCACCTACCTGCTCACGCTGGAGCCCACGGCCTCGTTCTGGGACTGTGGCGAGTTCATTGCCTGCTCCTACAAGCTGCTGGTACCCCACCCGCCCGGCGCGCCTCTGTTTCTGCTGCTGGGGCGCCTGTTCTCCCTGCTGTCCTTCGGCGACGCGAGCAAAGTGGCGGTGCTGATTAACGCGCTGTCGGCGCTGAGCAGCTCGTTTACCGTGCTGTTCCTGTTCTGGACCATCACCATGCTGGCCCGGAAGCTGGTGCTGAGTCAGCCCAACGACCGACAGGCCGAGCCCACCTTCGGCCAAACCGGGCTGATTCTGGGCGCGGGTACCGTGGGGGCGCTGGCCTTCGCCTTCTCCGACTCGTTCTGGTTCAATGCCGTCGAAGCGGAGGTGTACGCCATGTCGGCGCTGTGCACGGCGGCGGTAGTGTGGCTGATGCTGAAGTGGGAAAACCGCGCCGACGAGCCCGACTCCGACCGGTGGCTGATTCTGATTGCCTACGTGATGGGCCTCAGCATCGGGGTGCACCTGCTGAACCTGGTGGCCATTCCGGCCCTGGGGCTGCTCTATTACTTCCGCCGGCAGGCCGCGCCCACATTGCGCGGCGGGGTGCTGGCCTTGCTGGTGAGCAGCGCGCTGGTGGGCGTCATTCTGGTAGGTGTCATTCCGGGGCTGCCGTCGTTGGCGGGCGCTTTCGAGGTGTTTTTCGTCAACACCTTCGGCCTGCCGTTCAACTCGGGCGTGGTGGTGTTCGTGCTGCTGGGCGTGGGACTGCTGGTGGCCGGCTTCCGGACGGCGCACCGGCGCCATTCCCGTCTGCTCCACACGGGGCTGCTGGGCTTCACGTTTCTGCTCATCGGCTACTCGTGCTACTTGATTGTGCCGATCCGCAGCACCTACCACCCGCCCATCAACCAGGACGCGCCCGACGACGTGCTGTCATTCGTGAGCTACCTCAAGCGGGAGCAGTACGGCTCCCGGCCTCTGGTCTACGGTCCGCACGTGTTTGCCCAGCCCATAGATCAGCAGGATGCCGGTCCGCGCTACGCCCGCCAGGGGGATAAATACGTGGTAGCCGAGCGGCGGCAGGAGCTGGTGTACCGCGACGAGGACAAGCTGCTGCTGCCGCGCATCTACGCCGACGGCGGCCCTTCCAAGGTGCCCTACTACCAGCAGTGGGTCGACATCCGGGAGGGTGTGAAGCCCACGATGGGCCAGAACCTCGCGTTTCTGTTCAAGTACCAGATCGGGCACATGTTCTGGCGCTACTTTCTGTGGAACTTCGTAGGCCGGGAAAGCGACGTGCAGCAGGCCGGCGTGCTCTGGCCCTGGGACGGCGGCACTGCCGGCCTGCCCGAGCGGATAGCCGACAGCAAGGCCCGCAACAACTTTCTGGCCTTGCCCCTGCTGCTGGGCGTGCTGGGTCTGGTTTTTCACGTCCGCCGCGACGCCCGCTCCGCCGGCATCGTCGGGCTGCTGTTTCTGTTTACCGGCCTGGCCATCGTGGTGTATCTTAATCAGCCGCCCATCGAGCCGCGGGAGCGGGACTACACCTTCACCGGTGCCACTTTCGCCTTCGCCATCTGGATCGGGCTGGGCGTGCTGGCTTTGGCCGAGCTGCTGAAAACGGTGCTCCGGGCCGACGGCGTCCGCGCCGGGGCCGTGACGCTGCTGGGCCTGGTCGTGCCGGGTTTGATGGCAGCCCAGGGCTGGGACGACCACGACCGCTCGAACCGCTACACGTCCGTGGATTCGGCCAAAAACCTGCTCAACAGCTGCGCCAAGGATGCCATCCTGTTTACCAACGGCGACAACGACACCTTCCCGCTCTGGTACGCCCAGCAGGTGGAAGGCCTCCGCCCCGACGTGCGCGTGGCGGTGCTCAGCTACCTCAACACCGACTGGTACATCAATCAGATGAAGCAGCAGGCCAACGCTTCGGCCCCGCTGCCCTCCACCCTGCCCGCCGACCGCTACGCCCAGGGCACCAACGACTACCTGCCATACGCCGAAAACCCGAACGTGCCGGAAGTCAGCCTGCCCGACTTCGTGCGCCTGGTGGGCCAGAACAGCGACCTGCTCAAAGTCAGCTACGGAGACGGGAGCAACACGCTTATGTCGTTTCCCTCCACCAAGTTCTACCTGCCCGTCGATACGGCGGCCGTCGAAAAGCTCGGCATCATTCCTAAGGACCGGCGCGGCCAGCTCGTGTCCCGCCTGGAATTCGACCTGGGCAAGGGCGCGATGGAAAAGAAAACCCTGTTCATTCTCGACGTGCTGGCCGCCAACCAGTGGCAGCGCCCGGTGTACTTCGCCACCAGCGTGGCCCGCCAGGAAGACCACCTGGGCCTGGAGCCCTACTTTCAGCTGGAAGGGCTGGCCTGGCGAGTGCTGCCGCTCAAGGACCCCGCCTACAACCCGCGCGGGGAAGTCGGCTACGTGCAGAAAGATATTCTCTATCCTCGGCTGATGCAGCAGTTTGCCTACCGCGGCCTGAACGACGGCACCCTCTTCCAGGACGAAAACAGCCGGGTGTTTCCGTCCAACTACCGCGACAAGTTTGCCCGCCTGGCCAACACCTACCTGGCCGCCGGCGATACGGCCACCGCCCGCCGCATCGCCGACCAGTGCTTGGCCGCCATCCCCGACCAGGGCATCGCCTACGATTACTACTCGCCCCAGCTCGTGCCGGCGCTGGTGGCCGGCGGGGAGCGGCCGCGCGCCAACCAGATTCTGGACGTGCTGCTGGACCGTACCCGCCGGGCCCTGCTCTACTACGCCGCCCACCCCAACAGCCTTTTCGACCGGGAGCTAAGCCAGCACGTGGGCACGGCCCAGCAGCTCTACCTGGCCGCTCAGCAAGTCGGCGACACGCGGCGGGCCGAACAGGCTTTGGAGCTGCTGCAGCCCTATATGCGGCAGTAAGGCGAGCTTGGCCAGCCGAGGCTGGTTAACGCTTGACTAACGCAAAAACACAAAAAGGGAGCCCGGACCGCCATCCGTTCTCCCTTTTTGCACTAAATACCGGCCAATGGGCCAGTCAGCTTACAGCAGCGTCACGCCGGCCTCGACCAGCTCCCGGCGCACGGCCTCGGGCCAGATGCTCACCTGCACTTCGCCGATGTGGTTCTTGCGCAGCATAAACATGCACACCCGCGACTGGCCGATGCCACCGCCGATGCTCTGGGGGAGCTGGTCGGTGAGCAGCAGGTCGTGGAAGCGCAGGGTGCTGCGCTCGGAGCAGCCACGCAGGGCCAGCTGCCGGGTCAGGGCGTGCTTATCCACCCGAATGCCCATCGACGACACTTCGAAGGACGTTTCCAGCACCGGGTGCCAGAGCAGGATGTCGCCGTTGAGGCCCTTGTAACCATCTTCGTTCTGGGAGCTCCAGTCGTCGTAGTCGGGGGCGCGGCCGTCGTGGGGCTCACCGTGGGCCAGCTCCCCGCCGATGCCCATCAGGAAGACAGCGCCGAACTGCTTAGTGGCTTCGTGCTCGCGCTGCTTGGGCGTCAGGTCGGGGTACTGGCGCAGCAGGTCCTCGGCGTACAGGAAAGTGATTTGCGCGGGCAGCACCGGCGTGATTTCGGGGTACTCGGCGGCCACCTGGGCTTCGGTTTGGCGCAGCGCGGCGTAGATTTTCTCCACCGTGGCCTTTAGGAAAGCCGTGGTGCGCTGCTCGGGAGCCATGTGCTGCTCCCAGTCCCACTGGTCGACGTAGATGGAATGGATGGGGCTGTAGTCTTCGTCGGGGCGCAGGGCGCGCATGTCGGTGAGCAGGCCCTTGCCGGGCTCAATGCCCAGTTCCTGCAGGCGCACCCGCTTCCACTTGGCCAGGGAGTGCACCACCACCGCGCGCTGCTCGTCCATGGCTTTGATGGGAAAGCCCACGGCCCGCTCGGTGCCGTTCAGGTCGTCGTTGATGCCGGTGCCGTCGAGCACAGCAATCGGCGACGATACTTTGCTCAGGTGCAGCTGGCGGGCCAGCTCACGGGCAAAGGTTTCTTTCACGAACCCGATGGATTCTTCAGTTTTCAGGAGTTCCTGCGCAGTCATGGCAATAAGGTTTTTGGGTGAATGCTTTGGGTGAAATTTTGGGTGAAAAACGCTGGGTATAGCGCAGCAGATTACCGTTCCCCGAGTGGGTAGCTTTTTTTGAAAAACCGGTAGTACCGGGTTTAAAAAACAACAAAAGATGCCGACCCCGAAAAATGCAGACTGGATCTGGCGGGCACAAAAAAAGAGCCTTCCTGATGACAGGAAGGCTCTTTCTGTTATTTATTGTTCTCTCGTTTTACCTTTGAACAATAGCCTCCCGGTCTCGAAATGGATTATTCGAGTTATTATTCTGGAGATTATTGTTGAAGAAAAGCGTCATTTTTTCGCGGGCTTTTTGAGCTAGGTAAGGCAAGTATAGGGCGGCAAAAAATTACATCCAAATTAATTCCGCAAAAAAATCCTGCCACCCCGGCGGGCCGGCACTGGCCGCCGAGCCTAAAAACCACCTCACCGTAGCTTGGGCCGCGTTTCGGCTAGCCCTGCAGGCCCTCGGTGATATCGCGCACGGCATCCGACAGATACGCCGGCACCTGGGCCGTGGGCTGCAGAAACCGGAGCAGGCGCAGGTACTTGGCCCTTCCCTCGGCCAGCATCTGCGCCGATACCTCCACGGTAAACACGCTGAAGGGCTCCACCTTCTGCACGCCTACCAGCAGAAACCGGTCGGCGCGCAGGGCGTCGAGGTAGAAGGCGGCCTGCCGGTCGTAGTCGTAGCCGCTGCACTGGGCCAGGAAGTGGTCGTAGTCGCGGGCGGCGGTGGTTTTGAAGTCGATGATGGTATAGCCGTGGTCGGTGGCGGGCACCACCAGGTCGGCGCGGAGCTTGCAGAGCGTGCCGGTGGTGGGCTCGGTGAAAATGCAGCTGGGCTCGGGCACGCCGTTTTCGAGCAGCGTTACCAGCTCGGGCTTGAGCTGCACGCCTTCCACCATCCACCACACCAGCGAGTCGTTGATGCCGGGCTGGCCGGCCTCGTATAAGTCGGGCTCCAGCAGGGCGGTGTGAAACGCGGTGCCCAGCCCCAGCGCCCCCGACATGGACGCGGGCTTCTCGTAGCGGCCGTTCAGCGCGTCGCGCAGGCGGGACAGGTCGGAGTTGGCAATGGCGGGCAGGGCCCGGTAGTCGTCGTAGGGAACCCGCAGCAGGTCGGGGCGCTGGTAGGGCTCGGGGGGGGTGGCAGAAGTCACGGAAAGAGAAAGTCAGGTGGAAACAGGGGCCTGGGGGACCGGCTACTAAGGAACACCGACGCGGGCAATCTGGTGCCGGTCGCAGCCCTTGGTGCAACCAATATACAGGCGAAATAGCTAGCGCGCTTCGCCGCCCGCCCGCCCCGGCTCCGGCTGGCAGCGGAAGTGGCTGAGTATCCGACCTCGGCGGGGCGGGGCGGGGCCGAGGGCAGCATTTATTGCGCCGCCGCGCGGGATTTTCGAGCTGAACCGCTACTTTGCCCGCCCTTACCACTCCCCCTATTCTCCGTGCGAAACCTCCCTTCCCGTGACCTGGACTGAAGAGCAGATCCGCGCCCTGGTCACCGACGCGGGCACCCTGAAGCGGGGCCAGGAGCTGACCTCGCCCCCCAAGTGGGGCAACCTGGGCCAGACCGACACGGCCGCCTGGGGCGAGTGCGCGGGCAGCGGCTCCAAGCCCTACCTCACCGGCATCGACCTCACCGAGCCCGCCTTCAAGTGCTCCTGCCCTAGCCGGGTGTTTCCCTGCAAGCACGGCGTGGGCTTGTTGCTGCTCATGGCCCGCCAGCCCCAGCTGCTGACTCCCGGTACCCCGCCCGCCTGGCTTACCGAGTGGCTCAGCAAGCGCCAGAACCGCCAGCAGGAGCAGGTTGAAAAGGCCGTGGCCAAGGCCGAAAGCCCCCCCACCGACCCGGCCGCCCGCGAAAAGCGGGAAAGCCAGCGGCTCCAGCGCATGACGCGCAGCGCGGCCGAGCTGGAAGCCTGGCTGCTGGATCTAGTGCGCACCGGCCTGGCCAGCCTGGAGAAGCAGCCCGGCAGCTACTGGGAAACCCAGGCTGCCCGCCTCGTGGATGGGCAGCTGCCCGGCCTGGCCGCCGTGGTGCGCGAGCTGGCCGGCCTGCGCCACGCCGGCCCCGACTGGACCGCCCAGCTTCTGGCCCGCCTGGGCGAGCTATACGTACTAGTGCGCGCCTTCCAGAACCTGCCCCAACTTTCCGACGATGCCCGCCAGGAAGTGCTGCAGCAGGTGGGCGTGAGCAGCAAGAAGGAGGAATTGCTGGCCGAGGGCACGGCCGTGGCCGATACCTGGGACGTAGCGGGGCAGTTTACCTGGGAAGAAGACCGGCTGACGGCCCGCCGCACCTGGCTGCGGGGCCGTGCCACCGGCCGCTTCGCCCTGGTGCTCGAATACGCTTTCGGCGGCCAGGGCTTTGCCACGGCTCTGGTTCCGAATGGGAGCTACGAAGGCGCGCTGGTGTTTTATCCCGGCCTGCTCCCGCTCCGGGTGGTGCCGGCGCAGCTCACGTTTCAAAATCTGACGCCCGCCCCGGCCGCCCAGCCCGACACCACGCCCGCCCGCCTGCTTGATGAGTACGCCACGGCCCTAAGCCAAAATCCGTGGCTGCGCGAGTGGCCGGCATACTTGCACGAAGTGAAGCCCGTACTACGGCCCGACAACACCTGGGCCCTGCACCACGAGGCCGAACCAAGCCAGCTGCCTTTGCAGTGCACCGCCACCGAAGCCTGGCAGATGCTGGCCGTGGGCGGCGGCTACCCCCTCACCTTTTTCGGCGAGTGGAACGGCCGCTGCTTCCGCCCCCTCGCCTACTGGCCTACGGCCGTCGCCGCTACCCCCGCCCGATGACGACACCCAACCCTCAGCTTGCCTGGACCCAGCTGCTGCGCACCGCCCTGCTCGGCACCCGTCAGAGCCCGGAGCCCCTGCCCGACCTGCTGGGCCTGCCGGACGACGCGGCGGCCGACCAGCGC
>Ga0247729_10000363_pt1 | contig 19644 bp, 15 predicted proteins | sample UWRJL133311R2_FD_180958 | JGI IMG/M metagenome (GOLD analysis project Ga0247729, IMG submission 180958) | Plant litter microbial communities from Arlington Agricultural Research Station in Wisconsin, United States - UWRJ-L133-311R-2 | ecosystem: Environmental > Terrestrial > Plant litter >... | reverse complement strand
GGGCTGGAGGTGGCCGCGCATTTCTACAACGCCAGCCGCGCCCGCGCGAACGGGCGGCTGGAGGCGGTGCTCAACGCCAAGATGATGCCGGCCGAGCGCCGCATGGGGCTGGTCGAGGATGTCGAGCGCGGCGGCAAAGCCTATATCGAGAGCTATCCGTGGCAGACCGACACCTGCCTCGGCAACTGGCATTACGACCGCGCGCTGTACGAGCGCGACGGCTACAAGAGCGCCGCCACCGTGGTGCATACCTTGTGCGATGTCGTGTCGAAGAACGGCAACCTCCTGCTCAGCGTGCCGATGCGCGGCGACGGCACGATCGACGAGAAGGAAGAGGCGATCCTCGGCGAGATCGCCGCGTGGATGCGGCTGTACGGTCAGGCGATCTACGGCACCCGCCCGTGGCGGATTCATGCCGAGGGGCCGACCAAGCCGGTCGCGGGCATGTTCGCCGAAGGCGGGCCGAAATCGCCCTATACGCCGCGCGATGTTCGCTACGTGCGGCGTGGTGACGACGTGCATGCGCTGGTGCTGGGCTGGCCCGATGACGGCGTGGCGCGGCTCACCCTGTTCGCGAGCGATAGCGTGGTCGGGCGCGGGCAGGTCATGCGCGTGACGCTGCCGGGCGATCCCGCCCCGCTCGCGTTCCGCCGGACGGGGACCGCGCTTGAGGTGACGCTGCCGCCGGCACGTCGCAACGCGATCGGCGTGGCGCTGGTGCTGTCCGGCACCGGGCTGACCGAGGGAAGTCTGCCCGATGCGTGACATGCGGCGCGTGGCGGCATGGGCGCTGGGGCTATCGCTGATCGCGGCGGTGTCGGGCGCGGTAGCGGCACCGCCGCGCCCGACCCGCTGGGATACGCCGGGCGCGCGCAACCCGCTGTTGCCCGGCTCCTTCGCCGACCCCTCGATCGTCCACGACAAGGGGCGCTGGTACATCTACGCCACGATCGATCCGTGGGGCGACGACCGTCTCGGGCTGTGGACCTCGGACGATTTCCGCAACTGGACCTTCTCGACTCCGGCATGGCCGACCAAGGCCGCCGCGACCAGCCCGACCTCGGGTGATGCGAAGGTGTGGGCGCCCTCGGTGGTCCATGCCGCCAACGGCCGATGGTATATGTACGTCTCGGTCGGCAGCGAGATCTGGGTGGGGAGCGCCCCCTCCCCGGCCGGCCCATGGTCCGACGCTAACGGCGGCAAGCCGCTGATCCCCGGCAACTTCCGCCCCGGCTATCACATGATCGACGCCGAGGCGTTCGTCGATGATGACGGCAAGGCGTATCTCGTCTGGGGATCGGGGCTGAACTGGGTCAACGGGCGGTGTTTCGTCGCGCGGCTCGATGCGAGCATGACCAAGCTCGACGGTGCGCCCAGGGATTGCACCCCGGCGCATTATTTCGAAGCGCCGTTCCTCGTCAAATCGGGCAAATCCTATCTGCTGACCTACAGTTGGGGCAACACCACCAAGGATACCTATCAGGTGCGCTACGCGGTCGGCACCTCGCCGCTGGGGCCGTTCACCGAAGCACCGAACAGCCCGATCCTCGAAACGCATGCCGACCGGCAGGTCATCAGCCCCGGCCACCATGCCATCTTCCGCGATCAGGGCCGCGCCTTCATCCTCTACCATCGGCAAAGCCTGCCCTGGCCGCCCGCCGGCGACGCGGTGCTGCGTCAGGTCGCGGTCGATGCGCTGACGATCACGGGCGACCGGATCGCGCGGGTCATGCCGACGCATGACGGGCCGGACATCCCCGGCACCGCGCCACGCCGCGATGCCGGGCTGGCATGGCGCGCCAGCGCGTCGAGCGCGGTCGATGCGGCGCATTCGCCCGATCGCGCCGCCGACGACAATTACGCGACCGGCTGGACTGCGCGCGCCGACGATCCCGCGCCGTGGTTGCAAGCCGATCTCGGCCGCGAACGGACGCTGCGGCAGAGCCGGTTGCGGCCGCTCTTCCCCGCCCATCCGGTTCGAGTCACCCTCGAAAGCTCACGCGACGGGCGGCATTGGGACACGATCGTCGCCGACGTGGAGCGGAGCGGATCGCCGATCGTGCTCAACCATGCCGTGTCGGCGCGCTACCTGCGCCTCCATGTCACGCCAGCGAGCCTGCTGGAATGGACGATCGAATGACGCCGTCCGATAATGTGGATGACATCACCTCTACCCGTTCGTGCTGAGTAGTGATCGAGTAGGCGCTTGCGCCGTATCGAGAGCACGTATCGAAGCACAGGTGGTCGCGTGGGGCCTGTCCTTCGATACACCCCCTCGATACGCCCTTCGGGCTACTCGGTGGTTACTCAGGACGAGCGGAGTTACTTAGCGTCATCATGCTCTAGGATTTCATCCGGGGATCGATCGTCCACTGTTTTGCGCGCACATCGGCCAGCGGGCCGGCGATCCGGGTCGGCCCGGTCGCCTTCCCGCGGATGTCGCTTTCGAGCCCGTCGACCGCGCGCGTCCGTGGCAGCGGCGTCGCCGCCGCGACGGTGAGCGTCAGCGTGGCGGGATCGAACGCGATCCCCGCATCGGCCATCACCGAAGCGCGGTCCCAGCCGTGAGCATGCCGCCACGTCGCCAGATCGCTATATTGAACGCGGCGCCACGCATCGGGCGCGGACGCCACCGTCTGCGGCTCCGCCAGTACGCCGAGAAAGTCTTTCGGCATATCGACGTACACGTTGCCGTCCGAGCGGTTGTTCGTGCTGAGGAAGACAATCGCGGACTTGCATTTAACGAAGATATTGTTGGCGACCTGATTGCTATCCGCGATCGGACGGCCGCGATCGGGGCGGACGATCGTGAAGATCCCGGCATTGTCGCAGCGGCCGATCAAATTCTGCGCGATGACGAGGTTGCTGCTCGCATTGTCGAAAATGCCCGATCCGGCGCACCCGCGCTGGCCGGGCGTGCCGGGTTCGGCGTTGCGCACGTCCCAGATGATGTTGTTGTCGATCATGTTGCGCGCCGGCGTCATTTCGAAATGGACGGCGGCGCTGACCGTCAGCACGTCGGCGACGACGTTGCGCGTCACGCGGCAATTGACGTTATCCACATCCCACCACGCCGCATTGGCGTGGCGGATGTGGCGGATGACGTTGCGGCGGAACAGCATGTTCTTGGCGAAGTGGAACTTGGCAGCGGAGGCTTCCCAGCCGCGTTCGGCATCGGCCCAGCCGCACCATTCGATGAGATTGTCCTCGATCAGCGCATCGGTGGTGCCCATGCCGCCGATCCCCTCGACACCGCAGTAACGGACGGTGTTGCGGCGGACGATGATCGACGTGCCCGCTTGCGCCGCACCCGCGCTATCACCGTCACTGCCGATGGCGAGGCCGATGCCGTTCGCCCATTCGAAAACATTGTCTTCCAATATCCAGTGATCGCCCCCGGCGAGCGACACCATGCCGTATTGCGGAAACGGATAGGCATTGCCGACGTGGCGGAAGGTGATCCCCTTGACCCGGATGAAGCCGATCCCGCTATGCGCGGGTATGAAAGCGTGCTGGCGCGTGGTGACTTCGATCTCGTGATCGGCGGGCGTGCCCGACGCCAGCCGAACATAGACCGCCGTCCCGGCATGATCGGCCCAGAAGCGCGCGGTGGGCGAGCCGCCGATCTCCTGCATGATCGGCCCGCCGCGCCGCCGCGCCGGCATTCCATTTTGCGGCTTCGCCGGACGCGTGAAGTCGGGCATCGGCGGCAGATCGGCCAGCGCCAGCTCGCGGAGCTGCTCCATCGGCTCAAGCGGCTTGCCGTCGACGAACACCAGACCGCGCCGGCGCAGATACGGGCCGAGATCGGCGGTCGCACCGTCGAGCCACCCCCATGATCCCATGATGCTGGGCAGCGCGAACGGATTATAGGCGTCGGCGGACAATGCGCCGGCAAGATCGTGCCGCCACACGGTAACACCCGGCCCAGCGGGGCTGCCCGGAAACGGGAAGCCGGGCGTGACCGTCTGCTGCTGCCAACCGTCCTTCAGCACCTCCGATCCGGTGATATGGACCTTCGCCCCCGGTGCGGCTTCGTAGCTGATCATCGCGGCCGGGCTGGTGCCGCCGCGCGCGGGACGGACGCATTCGCGGTAGGTGCCCGCGGCGATGACGACACGCTCGCCCGGCTGGAGCAGTTCGGCCGCCCTGCCGATGGTGCGGAACGGCCGCGCCGCGTCGCCCGGGCCGGCATCGTCGGCGTTCGGCGCGGTGTTATCGACATGATAGGTCTTGGAGAACGCCAGCGGCTGCTCCCAGCGCGGGAACTGCGAGCCATCCGGCAAACGCGAGTCGGTCGCGGCGGCGTCGGCAGCCCCGGCCTGATCCCACGCGCCCGCCCCGAGACCGGCAAACGCTCCGATCAAGGCCGCGCTTTCCAGAAATCCGCGCCGATCGACGCCAGCCGGCTGCTCTTGCTCTGAACTCACCAATCCTGCTCCTGTTGTTCTCTATCGGCTTCGGCTGGTGGTCGGCCCCGGCGTTAACTGCCGACCGGCTCCAGCACGATTGTCGCCCCGCCCGACGGCGCCAGCGTGAGCTGGATGCGGTCGCGCGACTGGACGTGCGTGGTGGACGTCTTGAGGTGATTCATGTCGGCGCCGTCCTGCCAGATGCGCGCGCGCCAGCGCTTGCCCGCGCCCAACGTGGACAGCGGCACGGCGATCTTCCGTCCCTGCTCGTTGGTCATCGCGCCGATATACCAGACGTCGCCCTTGCGCCGCGCCAGCACGATCGACTGGCCGATCTCGCCCGAGATGAAGCGGGTTTCGTCCCATGTCGTCGGCACCTGCTTCAGGAAGTCGGCGCCGTCGCTCAGCCGTCCGTCGGCGCCGATATACGCGTCGGGACTGTCCGACAGCATCACCAGCGGCGATTCATACACGACGTACATGGCGATCGCCTGCCCGCGCGTGGTCTGGACATAGGGGCGCAGCAGCCGGTGCTGGGTCGCGAACTCGGCGGGCGGCAGCGCGCGGAAGCCGCCCGGCGTATAGTCCATCGGGCCGAGCAGCATGCGGGTGAACGGCAGGGTGACGTTGTGCGTGGCCGTGATCCGCGCGCCGAACTTGTTGTATTCGGCGCCGAGCACGCCCTCCTGGGTCACGAAATTGGGATAGGTGCGCAGCAGCCCGTCGGGCGGATACGCGCCGTGCAGATCGACCATCAGGTGATGCGCCGCCGCCTTGGACAGCAATTCATGGTAGAACTCGACCATCTCCTGGTCGTTGCGGTCCATGAAATCGACCTTGATGCCCTTGATGCCCCAGGCTTCGTACAGCGGCAGCGCGGCATCGAGCTGGCGCTGGAGCTGTTTCCATTGCAGCCACACCCACACGCCGACCTTGCGCTCGGCACCATATTTGACGAGCCCGGGGATATCGACCGCCGACACGGGCACGGTCACGTCGGCCGGGCGCGGGCCTTCGGAGCTGCCCTTGTACCAGCCCTCGTCGATCAGGATGTATTCGAGGTTGATCGACTTCGCGAAATCGATGTACGCTTGATAGGTCGCGGTGTTGATGCCGGCGTTGGGCACGTTGACCGCCCAGCCGTTCCACCAGTCCCACGCGGACTTGCCGGGCTTGATCCAGCTTGTGTCGGCGATCACCGATGGCGCGGCGAGAAGCTGGACGAGGCTCGACTGGATCAGGTCGCCCGGCCGGTCGGCGATCATCACCGTCCGCCAAGGCGTCAGCAGCGGTCCTTCCGTGAGCGCGGCGTGCGCCGCCACCTTGAACGCCGGGCTGTCTGGGATATTGTCGCGCCGCGACGTCAGCGCGACGTTGACGCCGAGACCGTTATCGGCGCGCCTGGCGTAATACGCGCCCGGATAGTCGCGCTTGTCGGCCTCGACGATGGCGAAGCTGGTCTCGCCCTTCCCCGTCCGGCACAGCAAAGGCGCGTCATAGAGGTGGAAGCCGCGCATCGCCGACGCCTTGATCGGATCGAACTCGGTCTCGTGCGAATTCTCGAACCGGCCGCTGTTCGCGCCCCAGCACGCATAATCGGCCGGGAAATAGAAGCCGGTCGTCTCCCAATGAACGTCGATCGCCTGGAAGCGGGGCTGCGCCGCGACCGCGAACCGGAACGCGACGCCGTCGTCATAGGCGCGCGCGACGAGATCGTAGGTGACACCGTCCTTCGCGCGGGTGAGGTGGAACACGATTTGATTGTAGCGATCGGCGACGCGGCTGGCCTTGCCCGCGACCGGCACATAGGTGTCGTTGACCGCGCTCGCTTCGGAGGACGTAACGGCGGACTCGCTCGTGCCGAAAGCGCCCTGGCTGGTGACCATGCCGATCGGCGAGGTCGCGATCACCACGTTGCCGTCGCGCACCACGCGGTAGCGCAGCCCCGAAGCGGACTCGATCTCGAGGCGGGTGCGGCCATCGGGCGAGACGACGGCGGGCGGCGTCTGCGCGCTCGCGATTCCCGGCGCGAGCGCCGCCGCGGTGGCGAGCAGGATCGGTAGCAGTCTCATGATCTTCCCCCTTGTTCGGGCCGCAACGACGCGAACCGCCCGGCGGGCATGCACCCGCCGAGGTATCTACCGGGACGGCACCGAAACGCCGGCCTGGGTCTGGACCACCGGCTTCATCGTGCCGTCGGGATTGTAGTGGAGATATTCGACCGTCACCGCGCGCCGCCCGATCGCCCCGCTCTGATCGCCGATCGCGATGTCGGCGTTATGCAGGAACAGATACGACTTGCCCTTGAACTCGGCGATGCCGGGGTGGATCGTGAAGCTGTACTTGCCCGATCCGGTCAGCTCGCCGCGATAGGTCCACGGCCCGGTGATCGCCGGCGCGGTCGCATAGGAGACATGCTCGTCGCGCTGGGTGGTGCGGTCGAGCGAGGCGTAGGTGAGATAATACATCTTGCCGCGCCGGTGCAGCCACGGCCCCTCTTCGTAATGCGGCGGCGTGATCTCGGTGATCGGCCCGTCCAGCTCGATCATGTTCGGCTTGAGCTTGGCGATGTAGCAGTTGCGATTGCCCCACGCGATCCAGGTGGTGCCGTCGGTATCGGTCAGCACGGTGGGGTCGATGTCCTCCCAACTGTGCGGACCCTTGGGGGTCATCTCGTTGGTGATGAGCGCCGAGCCGCGCGCATCGACGAACGGGCCGGTCGGCTTGTCCGATACCGCCACGCCTATCGCCTTGCCGGGGTGCGTGTTGTCATGCTCGACGGGGGCGTAGAAATAGAACTTACCGTTCTTCTCGATCGCCTGCGGAGCCCAGGCGTCCTTCTTGGCCCATTTGAAATCGGTGACCTTCATCACCGGCGGGTGCGCGGTCCAGGTCTTCATGTCGGTGGTCGAATAGACCAGCCACTCGCGCATGTTGAACATCTCGTCGCGCTGCGCCTCGTCGTGATCGACGTAGAGGTAGAGCGTGTTGCCCACCACCAGCGGCGCGGGATCGGCAGTGAACTTATCGCGCACGATCGGGTTCGATCCGGGCACCGGCCGCGCTTGATCCGCCGCACCCGACGGGCCAGCCGTCACCGCCGCCAGCACCATGAGAGCCGCCGCGCCCAATCTCCGTTTCATCATCATCTCCCGGTCTTCGTTAGCGTTAACAATAGTCCGACAAAACGCCTCGTCAACAGTCCTATGCCGGATCGTTTCGCCGGCATTCGTGGGACCAAATCGACGCGCACGCGTTGGCGCTGACATCTTCACGAAAACAGGCGGCAGACATGACGACGATCACGGCGACCTTCGAAACGCGGCGCGAAGCGGAACTCGCGGTGGAACATCTCGTCCAGGAGCATGACGTCGATCGCGGCGACATCGTCATCGAGAGCGTTTCGGACGAGAACAGCGCCGGCAGCGAAGCGAGCGGCGCCGATCTCGAAACCGAGTTCGAGGACGGCAGCGAGGAGGACGCGGCGTTGAACGGCGGCGTCAAGGTGACCGTCACGCTCGACGACGAGGACATGGCCGAGGATGTCGAGGACGTTTTCCACGAATTCGGCGCGGGCGACATCCTCCAGGAGTGACCGCCGCCGCGCGACCGCTTCCCGCCGGCGCAGGGCTAGCCTAAAGGCGCCCGATGCTTCGCATCGCGTCACCCCGAACGGCATGTCTCGCCAGCGCGCTCGCGCTCTCGTCCTGCGCCGGCGGCAGCTTCCGTACCCCGAGCGACGTTCCGGTCAGGATCGGCCGGCCCTATGTCGTGCGGGGCGCGACCTTCGTGCCTGCCGCCGACCCCACATATGACATGCTCGGCTATGCGAGCTGGTACGGCAGCGAGTCCGGCAACCGCACCGCCAATGGCGAGCGATTCCGCCCCGACTGGATCACCGCGGCGCATACGACTCTGCCGCTGCCGACCTATGTCGAGGTGACCGCGCTCGCCACCGGGCGGCGGATCGTCGTGCGGATCAACGATCGTGGGCCGTTCATCGCTGGGCCGCGGATCATCGACCTGTCGCGCGGCGCCGCCGAGCGGCTCGGCATCCGTGCGGCCGGTCAGGCGGCAGTGCGCGTGCGCCGGATCGAACCGTCCGAGGCCGAGCGCCGGCGCTTGCTCAAGGGCAAGCCTACGCCCGAGCTTCCACCGGTGACCGAGCCGGTCCTCGACAGACTCCGCCAGCAATTCGAAGCGGCGGGCATGTCCGTCGCTGGGCCGACGCGGCGTTCCGCCGGGCGCTGACCCGCCGACGAGTCCGATACGATGGCAAAGCGCCCCACGTCCGCGACCCGACGCGCCACATCCGTCAGCGCTGTTCGCGGCGCGGCATCGGACGGCTGGGTGTTGCTCGGCATCGTCGCAGCGGTCACCCTGATCGCGGGTGTACTCGGCCCGCTGGCAACGCCCCCGCTCGACACCCGCGCCAAGCCGATGACGATGGCGCAAGCGCGCGCCTCGAACGCGGCGGTGCCGATCGACCCGCGCCGTCGCCTCGCTGCGGCCCCCTATCGTTTTCGGGGCGGCCCGGCCGAACGCGCGCAGGCCGCCGAATGCCTCGCCACCGCCGCGCTTTACGAAGCCGGGGATGACGCACGCGGGCAGAAAGCGGTGATTCAGGTGATCCTCAACCGCGTCCGCGCGCCGGGCTTCCCGCGCACGATCTGCGGCGTGGTCTATCAGGGCTATACCCGCGCCACCGGCTGCCAATTTTCCTTCACCTGCGACAAATCGTTCGCGCGGCGACCAGTGCATCTCGGCTGGGCGGCGGCGCGGCGGGCGGCAAGGCGCGCGCTGGCGGGCCGCGTCTTTACCGAAGTCGGGCGCGCCACACATTATCATGCCGACTGGATGGTGCCCTATTGGCGCGATTCGCTCGCCAAGATCGCGCGGGTCGGCTCGCACGTCTTCTACGTCCGGCGTTGACCTCGAGGCGCTCCGTGATCTTGAAAGCCCCGGGTTCATCGGCCATCTGCGCAACTCACCTGAAGATCATTGGGAAACAGCATGACAACGACGACCGACGCCGCGCCGGAAACCCGTTCCTTCGAAGCCGATGTCGCCAAACTGCTGCACCTCATGGTGCATTCGGTCTATTCGGACAAAGACGTCTTCCTGCGCGAACTGATCTCGAACGCGGCGGATGCCTGCGAGAAGCTCCGCTACGAGGGGCTCAGCGACGCCGCCCTCCTCGGAGATGACGGCCAGCCGCGCATCACCGTGACGCTCGACGCCGAAGCGCGTCGGCTGACGATCGAGGACAATGGCATCGGCATGAGCGAGGCCGAGCTTGCCGACGCGCTCGGCACCATCGCGCGCTCGGGCACCAAAGCGTTCATGGACAAGATCGCCGGCGCCAAGGAGTCGCAAGACAGCCACCTGATCGGCCAGTTCGGCGTCGGCTTCTATTCGGCGTTCATGGTCGCCGACCGGGTCGAGGTGGTCTCGCGCCGCGCCGGCGCCGATGCCGCCGCGTCCTGGGCTTCGGACGGCCTCGGCACCTACACGATCCAGCCGGTCGATACCGCCGACGCGCCGGCGCGCGGCACCCGCGTGCTGCTGCACCTCAAGGAAGACGCGGCGAACTATACCGAGAGCTACACGATCGAGCGCACCATCAAGACGCAGTCGGGTCATGTGCCGGTGCCGATCTTCCTTAAGGATACGCCCGACGCCGAACCCAAGCAGATCGCCGACGGCGCGGCGCTGTGGACCAAGCCCAAGTCCGAGATCACGGCGGAGGAATATAAGGACTTCTACCGCAGCGCCGCTGGCCAGTTCGACGAGCCGGCGCTGACGCTCCACTATCGTGCCGAGGGCTTGCACGAATATACCGTGCTCGCCTTCATCCCCGAGACCAAGCCGTTCGACCTATTCGATCCCGATCGCGCCGGCCGGATGAAGCTCTACGTCCGCCGCGTGTTCATCACCGACGACGCGCAGATCCTGCCGCGCTACCTGCGCTTCGTGCGCGGTCTGGTCGATTCGAACGATCTGCCGCTCAACGTCTCGCGCGAGATGATCCAGGAAAGCCCGGTCCTCGCCGCGATCCAGAAGGCCGCCTCGAACCGCATCCTGTCCGAACTCGACAAGCTCTCGACCAGCGATGCCGAGCGCTACCTCAAACTCTGGGACAATTTCGGCCCGGTCCTCAAGGAAGGTCTTTACGAAGATTTCGCGCGGCGCGAGACGTTGCTCGGCCTCGCCCGCTTCAAATCCACCACCTCGGGCGGCGAATGGCGTTCGCTCAAGGACTATGTCGCCGGTCTGAAAGACAATCAGACCGCGATCTATTATGCGACCGGCACCGATCTCGAGCGCCTCGCCACCTCGCCCCAGCTCGAAGGCTTCCGCGCGCGCGGGATCGAGGTGCTGTTGCTCGCCGATCAGGTCGACAGCTTCTGGGTCACCTCGGGCGTCGATTACGAGGGCAAGCCGTTCAAGTCGGTCACGCAAGGGCTGGCCGATCTCAGCCTGATCCCGCTCGCGGACGGCGAGCAGCCGGCGGCCGCCGCCTCGGACGCGGTCAACGGCTTCATCGCCTTCGTCAAGGAGACGCTGGGCGACGCCGTCGCCGACGTGCGCGCGTCCGACCGCCTCACCGAGAGCGCGGTCTGCCTCGTCGCGCCCGAACACGGCATGGATCGTCAGCTCGAAAAGCTGCTGGCGGGTGCCGGCCGGCTCGACGCGGCGGCGAAGCCGGTGCTGGAAATCAACCCGCGCCACGCGCTCGTCGAGCGGCTGAGCGCAGCCGATACCGGCGATACGGAGGTGCGCGCCGATGCCGCGCATTTGCTGTTCGACGAGGCCCGCATCGCCGACGGCGAACTCCCGGTCGATCCGCGCGCATTTTCGGCGCGGCTGATGCGGGTGTTGCAGCGCGGGATCGCCTGACCCTGCTACGGGACCGGCGGCGAGATCGGCCTGATCTCGCCGCCGGCGCCCGGACTCATGCCTATTGGTAGCCGCCGTTTTCCTCGCGTTCCTCGGCGGCGTCCTTCTGCACCTTCTCCATTTCCTCGGCTTCCTCGGCCTCGGTCGGGTCTTCGCCGCCGTCAGGCTCATGCGAGAGGTCGCCCGTCGTCGTTCCGCCCGGGTTCTGCTTGTCGATGTCGCTCGAGGGATTTCCGCCCTCGTTCGCGTTTGCTCGATCGTCCGACATATCACGCTCCCATAGCTGTCATGACAGAACGAGCGGGCGCGCGGATCGGACCCGATCCGATCGTGCGAAAGGATCTGTGCCCTTTCCGCCGCGTGGATCGTTGGGGAGACAGCCGCGCTTGCCGGCCGAGCGCAAACCGCTCGCCCGCATCGGGCGAATCTCGCACCAAACGGCTAAGGATACATCATGGCGATCAAACTGAAGCCGCTTCGCGAGCAGGTGCTCGTCGTGACGGGCGCGACCAGCGGCAACGGGCTCGCGACCGTCGAAGCGGCGGTCGCGCAAGGGGCTGCGGTGGTCGCGGTGGCGCGCAATCAGGCCGCGCTGGAGACGCTTCGCGACCGGCTTTCCGCCACCGGCGGGCGCATTGCGATCTGCCTCGCCGACGTGAGCGATCCGGCGGCGATCGAGGCGGTCGTCCCCATCGCCGTCGCGGCGTTCGGGGGTTTCGACGCCTGGGTCAACAACGCCGGCACCGGAACCTACGGGACGCTCGAACAGGTGCCGGTCGAGGATCATCGCCGCGTGTTCGACGTCAATTATTTCGGTGTCCTCCACGGCTCGCTCGTCGCCGCCCGCCATCTGCGGGCGCGCGGGGGCGGCGCGATCATCAACGTCGGCTCGATCCTCGGCGACCGCGCGATCGTCCAGCAAGGGCCATATTGCGCCACCAAGCATGCCGTTCAGGCGCTCACCGACACGCTCCGCATGGAGCTCGAGCACGAGGGCGCCGGCATCTCGGTGACTCTGGTCAAGCCCGGCGCGATCGACACGCCCTTCCCCGAACACGCCCGCACGTTCATGGACGCGCCGCCCCGGCTGCCACCGCCGCTCTACACGCCCGAGGTCGTCGCCGACGCGATCCTGTTCGCCTGCGCCAGCCCATGCCGAACGCTCTATGCCGGCGGCGGCGGGCTGCTCTCCTCGCTGCTCGCGCAGGCCGCGCCGCGCCTGACCGACGCGATTATGGAGAGGACCGGCACCAGCCTGCAACAAAAGCCTGGCGACGCGGGCGATCCGGCGCGGCGCGACAACCTCTATCATCCTCGCGCCGATGCGCTGCGCGGGAGCCAGAATGTCCGGGCGCGCCAATCGAGCGTCGCGTTGCAGATCCAGAAAGCGGCGCAAAAAGCAGGATCGCCGATGCTCATGCTCGGCATGGTCGGCGGCGGCGCGGCGCTTGCCGTCGCCTCGCGCCTGCTGCGGGCGCGGCGATGACGGACGGCAACACTGTGGCACGCGACTTCGATGTCGTGCTGGTGCTGAGCGGCGGCAACGCGCTCGGTGCGTTCGAGGCGGGCGTGTACGAGGCGCTGCACGCACACGGCCTCCAGCCCGATTGGGTGATCGGCGCGTCGATCGGCGCGATCAACGCGGCGCTGATCGTCGGCTCCGCACCCGATCGCCGGCTCGATACGCTGCGCACGTTCTGGCGTCCGAACATGCTGGCGTCGATGGGCATGGCGCCGTGGTTTCCCTCGGCGGCCGAAACCGCGCGGCGGTCGAGCGCGGTCGCCTGGACGGCGGCGGCCGGGCGGTTCGGGGCGTTCGGACCACTGCTCTCCTCGCTTACGCCGTGGACCGACAACAAACCGTCGCTGTTCGAAACCAACCAGCTCGCCGCCACCCTCGCGCGGCTGGTCGATTTCGATCGGCTCAATACCGGCCCGTGCCGCTTCACCGCGACCGCGGTCGATCTCGAAAGCGGCGCCGATGTCGTCTTCGACAGCCGGCACCAGCGGATCGCGCCCGATCACGTCCGCGCCAGCGCCGCGCTGCCGGTGGTGTTCCCGCCGATCGAGATCGACGGCCGCTGGCTGGTCGATGGCGGGCTGTCGGCGAACCTGCCGCTCGATCCGGTGCTGGCCGATCCGCCGGCGCGGCCGACCTTGTGCATCGCGGTCGATCTCCTGCCGCTGTGCGGCCCGCTGCCGACGACGCTCGGCGAGGCCGCCAGCCGCATGCAGGATCTGCTCTTCGCCGCGCAATCCCGCCGCACGATAGCACGCTGGCAGGCCGCCTATGTCGGCCGCAGCGACGCCCGGCTCGCGCTGGTCCGGCTCGCCTATACCGAGCAGCAGGACGAAGTGGCGGGCAAAGCGCTCGACTTCTCCGGGTCGACGATCGAGCAGCGCTGGGCGGCCGGACGAGCATCGGGCCTGCGCGTCGCCGCCGGCGTTAAGGCCGGAACCCTGTCGGTCGGCGCGACGGGATTGAACGTCGTCGATCTGGGCGAAGGCTGACTCGGCCCACCGTGGATACGGCCTAGCATTACAGTTGCATATTTGAGGGAATTCTGAATCAATGGGTCTCCATGGCAAGGAGGCCGTGGATGACGGGTGCATCGATCGAGACGACGCTGGAGCTATGGGCTTCGTCGCTGCGCGACGTGAAGGGCCGGATACGCAGGCTATTCACGCAGGAACGCGTTGCCGCTTCGGCGAACCTGTTCCTGGACGGGCTGCTGGGCGAGGAGCGCCGCAAGACGGGCTGGATGCGCGCCGAAGCAGCCGGTGATCCGGGACCATGGCGGCAGCAGGCCATTCTGGGCCGTGGGCGGTGGGACGCAGATAGTCTTCGCGACATCGTGCGGGATTATGTCGTCGAGAGCCTTTCGTCCGAGGATGCGGTCTTGGTCATCGATGAGACCGGCTTCCTCAAGCAGGGCAAGGCCTCCTGCGGTGTCGCGCGCCAATATACGGGTTCAGCTGGCAAGATAACGAACTGCCAGATCGGGGTATTCGCGGCCTATGTGTCGGCGCGGGGGCATGCCTTTATCGATCGCGCTCTGTACTTGCCCAAGAGCTGGACCGGAGATCCCGCACGGCTTGCCGCGGCGCATGTCCCCGTATCCATGGCGTTCGCCACCAAGCCTGCTCTGGCGGTTCAAATGATACGGCGTGCGCTGGCAGCCAACGTGCCGTTCTCCTGGGTCGCGGCGGACGCCGTCTATGGTGTCGGTGATGTGGAACAGGCGCTGCGCCGAGCCTGCAAAGGCTATGTCCTCGGCGTCAAATCGGACCACCACTTCGGCTCCTGGGGCGAAAAGCCGCTGGTCGCCGGCACCGCCGGCGAGATCGCACGCGACCTCGAGCCAGACGCATGGCAACGCCTGTCTGCTGGCGAAGGCACCAAGGGGCCCCGGCTCCATGACTGGGCGTACTGCGAACTCGCCGATCTCCACGCCGACGAATATGACGAGACGAAATCAGGGCTTTGGACCCGCGGCTTGCTGATCCGCCGCACGATCAGCGACGGTGATCTCGCCTTCTTCACAACATGGTGCCCGGCCGGCACCGGCATCCAGGCGCTCGTCGCCGTCGAGGGCCATCGCTGGGCGATCGAAGACAGCTTCGAAACCACCAAGAACGAACTCGGCCTCGACCACAACGAAACCCGATCCTGGCATGGCTGGCATCGACATGTATCTCTCGTCATGCTCGCCTTCGCGATGATGGCGGTGATCCGATACCGCGCGAATGACGCGACGCCCCCAAAAAGGCCGAGGACGAAGAAACTCAGGATCTGATCCGCTGGTCCATCCAGGAAGTGCGCCGTATCGCCAACAGGCTTGCCCAGCGTCGTATCCAGCCCGCCCACATCATCGCATGGTCATGTTGGAGACGCGCACATCAAGCTGCGTCTCGACGCGCTCACCTCAGTTTAAAATCGCAACTGTAATGCTAGCCGCGCCAGTCCCGCATCGCCGCGTCATAAGCCGCCTGCGCCTGCCCGGCCTGATCGCGCAGCGTAGCGGCCTCATCCGTCTGGCGCCGTTCGGTTTCGCGGCGTTCGCGGGCAAGCGCCGCCTCGCGCTTGGCGAGCGCATCGCGTTCGCGGCGATGACGGGCTTCAGCGTCGTCGAGCGCCGCGCGTGCCGCATCGAGCGGAGCACGATCCGGTTTCGGCTTGGGTTTCGGTGCGGGCGGCGGCGATGGTTCCGCCGTCGGCGCACGCGCACGCTTCGGGCGATCGGCGGGAAGCGCGGCGATCTGTTCGGCGGCGGTGCCGCGCGAACGGCGGATCACTTCGCCGGGCTTCGCGAGCGGCTCGCGCATCAGTTCGGGGTCGTCGACCAACTCGGCGATGCCACGCGCGAACAGGTCGTGGTCGCTGCCCCATGCCGCCAGCGCCGCTTTCTGACTGGGCGCGGCGACATAGGCGTCGTGAAACCCGATCGGGGTGCGATAGACCTTGAGTTTCTGCTGGCGCGTCAGTTGAACACCCACTCCACGTACAGCCACAGCTTGTCGGTATCGGTCGCAAACGTATCGGCGCGGTAATGCGCGTAGCGTGCGCCGATCGTATAGCGCGCGATCTTCGCCTGCGCGATCACATCGAGTTCGTCGCCGTAGTGGCGCGATGCCCGATCGCTGTCGAAGCGGTGGACGGTCGCACCGATGCCATAGCTGCTGAGCAGTCCGGCGTGTTTCCAGTTGGCGCCAAGCGTCACATAGCCGTCGCGCACGCCGTCGGGCGGGGTGGTGGCGAACTTGTCGGCCCAGCCCTGAAAGCCGAAGATCGATCCGAGCGGCGTCTGCACGCTGGTCAGCGCGCGCCCCGCGGCATCGCCCCGCGCGGCGCCGAGCGCCTCGTAACCGACGGTGCCGCTCAGCGCCTTATGCGACAGCGTCGCCTCGCCGAGCCAATAGGTCGCGACATAGCGGTTGGGGTTGCGGGCGTAATCGCTCTGCCGCGCGACGCTGGCGATATAGCCGAGCGTCCACCCGCCCCCGCCCAGCGCGCGATTGCCCGCGAAGCGCCCGCCATAGGTCTGGCTCGACAGGCGCGCGCCGGCGATGCCGTTCGATCGCTCGTCGAGCAGATAGGCGAAGCCCGTCAGCGTGCCGAGCGGCACCGCATACGCGACATTGCCGAACCAGAAATGACCGCCGATCGCCTGCGGGCGCGCCGGCGTGCCCTGGATACCGGTGGTGTCGCGCACCGACCAGCTATAGGTCGCATCGACGCTGAGGCGCGGCAGCAAGCTCCATTGCCCACGCACTGCATCGAAGGTGCGCCGATTCTGCCGCCAATTCGCCGAGCCGACGAAGCGCTGGTCGCCGAGCTCGACCAATTGTCGTCCGCCGGTCAGCGCGACACCGTGATCGGCATAGCGGAACTGCGCGCGGTTGAGTTCGATATTCTCGGCATCGCCCACCACCGGCAGCGGCTTGCCGTTATAGCCGTCGTTGTAATTCGGGCCGATCGCGAGCGTACTTTCGGACTCGACCAGCGCGGAGAACGGCCCGGTGCTCGCCTGCACGCCGCTACGCACGCGCAGCGTCACCGCATCGGCGGTGTCGGCGATGCCCTGCTGATCGACATGCTCGTAGCGCAGCCGCGCATCGATCAGCGGCTTGAGCACGATCTCCTGAGCCTGCGCGGCGGACGCACCCACCACACAGGCCGCGAGCGCCAACGCGCTCGCAGCAACCTTCTTCATGCATGTCCCCGGTTCAGGCGGCTTTGGCCACCATATGCGTGTCGAGTGTACCAAGCTCGCCCTCGGCGCGCGCACGGCGACCATAGACGAGTTCGAACAACGGCCCGGCCATCATCGTCGTGACGATCGCCATCAGCACCAGCATCGCGAACAGCGTCGGCCCGATGATACCCTTTTGCAGCCCGATATTGATGATGATGAGTTCCATCAACCCGCGCGAGTTCATCAGCGCGCCGATGCCGAGCGCGGTGCGATTGTCCTCGCCCGACAGCCGCGCCGCCGCCCAGCACGCGCCGAACTTCGCCAGCACCGACACCGCGAGGACGACCAGCGCGACCAGCAGCAATTGCGGCGAATTGACCATGTCCATCCGCGTGTTCAGCCCCGAATAGGTGAAGAACATCGGCAGCAGCAGCACCACCGCGAGCGGCTCGACCTTGCGCTTCAGCTCCGCGACGAACGCCCCGCGCGGCATGCACACGCCGAGCAGGAAGCCGCCGAAGATCGCGTGGATGCCGATCGCGTCCATCAGGAAAGCCGAGGTGCAGAACAATGCCAGCGTGATCGCGAGCACGGTCATGCTCATCTCGCCGCGCGCCTCGACGGCGGCGCCGAGCGGCAGCAGCAGCCGCCGCCCGACCAGCAGCATGAACGCGACGTAGAGCACCGCCCCGCCGATCGCGAGCAAGGCGACGCCCGGCCCGCCGCCGAAGGTCGCCAGCACCACCGCGAGCACGCACCACGACGCGGCATCGTCGAACGCGCCCGCCGTCAGCGACAGCGTGCCGAGCGCCGATCCCGCCAGCCCGCGCTCGTTGATGATCCGCGCCAGCATCGGAAACGCGGTGAGCGCGATGCATGCACCGAGGAACAAGGTGGCATTGGCCTGGCTGATTCCGGCCGCGAACAGGCCGTCGATCCCGAGCAGCCACGGCACCAGCAGCGCAGCGAGCAGGAACGGCACGATGATGCCCGCGCCCGAGACCATGCTCGCGCTGCGCAGCTTGCTTTGCACATGATCGAGCCGGAGCGACAGCCCGACCAGGAACATATAAAGGCCGACGCCGAGTTGCGCGCCGGCATACAGCACGTTGCGCGTTTCCTTGGGAAACAGCGCGAGCTGGAGATCGGGAAACAGCAACCCCAGCAGCGACGGCCCGAGGATGACGCCGGCGATCATCTCGCCCACCACCTGCGGCTGGCCGAGCACTTTCTGCCCCAGCCAGCCCACCACGCGGCAGGTCAGCAGGATCACCGCCAGTTGCAGGAAGAAATGCACGCTGAAATCGCCGGGCGTGTAGCTGGCCGCGGATTGCGCCGCCGGCCCGTGCGGCGAGAGGATGCCCGCCACCGTCTTCGACAGACTTCCGATTGCGTCCTGCGCCATATCCACCCCCGTATCCCCGGCGTCGCAGTCCGTTCACCGCGACGCGGCGCAAACAACACCAGACCTGGCAGGATCGCAAGCGGGAAATGGTAGCGCTACAATCATTCGGTCCAGCATAGCCGCGCGTATGTTGCCGATGCGTTGCCGATAGTTGACGTACTGTATCTGCTTTCGCTTCGTCATGCCGGACTTGCCCCGCCGCGCTTAGCCGTCCATCGGCACTTCATGGTACGGGACGAACGACATTGGTGGCGGCGCGAAGCGCTGGCGATGGTGGTGCTCGCCTATCCGTTGGTGCTGACCAATCTCGCGCAGGCGCTGATCGCGACCACCGACGTGGTGTTGCTCGGCTGGGCGGGGCCGTATCCGCTCGCGGCGGCGTCGCTCGGCGTCAACCTCGTCAACGCGTGCGTGTTCTTCGGCACCGGCCTCGTCACCGCCGCCGCGCCGATGATCGCACGCGCGCTCGGCGAGCGCAGCAACGCGGTGCGCGACGTGCGCCGCACCGTGCGGCAGGCGCTGTGGGTGTCCGTCACGCTGGTCGTGCCGATGTGGCTGGTGCTGTGGCAGGCCGAGCCGATCCTGCTCGCGTTCGGCCAACAGCCCGATCTCGCGCATGATGCGGTGAAACTCGTCCATCCGATGATGTTCGGGCTGCTGCCGCTGATGGGCTATTACGTGCTGCGCGCGTTCGTCTCCGCGCTCGAGCGGCCGATCTGGGCGTTCGTGATCGGCGTGGTGGCGGTGCTGCTCAACGCGGTGCTCAACTACGCGCTGATCTTCGGGCGGTTCGGCCTGCCCCCGCTCGGCTTGTTTGGCGCTGGCCTTGGCAGCGCGCTGTCGAACCTGTGGATGTTCGTCGGCCTCGGCGTCGTCGTCGCGCGGCACAAGCGCTTCCGCCGCTATCACCTGTTCGGCCGATGGTGGCGCGCCGACTGGCCGCGCTACCGCGCGCTGTGGCGGCTGGGGCTGCCGATCGCGGTGACGGTCGGGCTGGAGGTGACGATCTTCAACTGCGCGGTGTTCCTGATGGGGCTGATCGGCACGCCCGAACTCGCCGCCCACGCGGTCGCGATCCAGCTCGCCGCTTTGTGCTTCATGATCCCGCTCGGCCTCGCCCAAGCGGCGACGGTGCGAGTCGGCCTCGCCTTCGGGCGCGGCGATCCGGTCGGTGTGTCGCGCGCGGGGCGCGTGGCGCTCGGCCTCACGATGCTGGTGATGGCGTGCACCG
>Ga0247729_10000361_pt1 | contig 19706 bp, 11 predicted proteins | sample UWRJL133311R2_FD_180958 | JGI IMG/M metagenome (GOLD analysis project Ga0247729, IMG submission 180958) | Plant litter microbial communities from Arlington Agricultural Research Station in Wisconsin, United States - UWRJ-L133-311R-2 | ecosystem: Environmental > Terrestrial > Plant litter >... | reverse complement strand
AACCAGCCTACTTTCGCCGGCAGCTACGCCAGCTTGCTCAAATCATTGGGGCCGCTGGTGCGCGACCTGCCCACGTTGCGCCGCTCGGCCATCGTGGGGGCGTGCATGTTTGCCGGCTTCAGCGCCTTCTGGACCACCCTGGTGTTTTTCCTCGAAAGCGGCGCCTACCACTACCACAGCGACGTGGCCGGGTTGTTCGGCATCATCGGGGCCAGCGGCGCCCTGGCGGCTTCCTTCGCCGGTAAGTCGGCCGACCGCAAGGGCGCGGACTACGCCCTGAACCTCGGTATTGTGCTGTTTCTGGCTGCCTACGCGCTGCTGGCCGGCGCCGGCCACCACCTGGCCGGGCTGATTGTTGGCGTCGTGATTCTGGACGTGGGCCAGCAGATGACCCACATTTCCAATCAGGCCCGCATTTTCCTGCTGCTGCCCGAGGCTCGCAGCCGCCTCAACACCGTGTACATGACAGCCTGCTTCATGGGTGCGTCGGCCGGCTCGTACCTGGGCGCGCTGGCCTGGAGCCATTTTCAGTGGCCGGGCGTGTGCGGCGTGGGGCTGGGATTCGTGGGCGTGGCCTACTTAGCTAACCGTTTTTACGGGCGGAATTAGTATTCCAGAGGCTATGAAGCTGTTAGACCGATGAGGCGTAAATATTCGTCTACACATAGTCTCGGCGGATGCTTTGGTACTACCGTAGCATTGAACCTTAGCTCATACTACAGCTTCTAAGCCTCCTCTATATAGTAGATATTTTCTACCCCAAGTGCCCAGCGAAGAGCCTTGGCGGTGACGGTGTTAAAATTCTCGGAGGCACGGGCCACGTAGCAGACGACGGCTCCAGCTTTTATATTTCCTACTGTCACGTTGACAAGGAGCATAGACTGCTTATCGTCATCCAATCGGACCAGCATGTAATCGTAAAAATCCTGGTCAGATGATACGCCATTCATCCCAGCCTTCATCCGACGAAAAGCTGCTCCACTCCAGAAGAGGTGCTCATCCGGGATGTCGCCAAGCAGAGTCAATTTCATAGCTACGCTTCCTGCAGCCGGCTCAGGCATTCCTGCAGACTGTCGCGCCAGTGCGGAATGGCTACGCCCAGCGCGGTTTTCACCTTGGTCTTGTCCATCACCGAGTACGCGGGCCGGGTGGCTTTGGTGGGGTATTCGGCAGTGCGGATGGGCAGGGTGCGGACCGGCGTATTGCTAAGCTCGAAGATGGCCGTGGCAAAGTCGTACCACGACGTTACACCCTCATTGCTGTAGTGGTAAATGCCGAATTCCGCACTCCGGCTTTCGATAATGGTCAGGATGCAGCCGGCCAGGTCGATGGCGTAGGTGGGTGTGCCGAGCTGGTCCCAGATGACGCGCAGCTCGTCCCGCTCCCGGCCCAGCCGGAGCATGGTTTTCACGAAGTTGTTGGCGTATTCAGAATACAGCCAGCTGGTGCGCAGGATGAAGTAGCGGCTCGTGTGCGCCGCAATAACCTGCTCGCCTTCCAGCTTGGTAAGGCCGTAGACGCTGATGGGTGCCGCCTCGTCGGTTTCCAGCAGCGGCTGGTTGCCGGTGCCGGCAAACACGAAATCGGTGGAAACGTGAATGAGCGTGGTGCCGTACTCGCCGCACAGCTGGCTCAAGTTTTCCACCCCGTCGCGGTTTACCTTGCGGGCCAGCTCCACCTCGTCCTCGGCCTTGTCCACGGCCGTGTAGGCGGCGCAGTTGATGCAGTACGCGGGCTTATGCTGCGCAAAAACCGCCTGCAAACCACCCACATCCAGAATATTGGCCTGCTCTTCCGGCAGAAATACCAGGTTTGTTAGGCTCCGGTCCTGCGCCACGCGCTGCAGGCACTGCCCCAACTGGCCGGAGCCCCCAAAAACGAGTACGTTGCTCATGTATTTTTACTGATTGCCGTGAGTCGCCAGCCAGCCGGCTGCTGTTTCCTGGTGGAAACGGGCTGCGCGGGCCGGGTTGCTCTACGAAGTATTACGCCGCAAATTAGCGCTTTTCAGTCCAGCATCGGCGGGCCGCCCTGCACGGGGCGCTTGTTTTTGATGGGCTCGAATCGCTGCTCGCGGGGCTGCTTTTCGCTCAGGTACTTCCAGTAGCGCAATGGCATGTGGCGGCGGTGCAGCCGGATGTTGCGCCGCTCCGGAATGTTGACATGGTCGAAATAGGCCTGCCAGAGCAGCTTGAACAGCGGTTCCCGCTCGTCGAGCACGGTGGCCGCAATATCGGTAGCGCGCCGGCCAGCCGCGGCCTCAAACTGCACCACGTCGGTGCGCACGAGGTCGTAGTACAGGCCGTAGCGGCGACGCTTGTCGAAGATAAGCCAGCGCTGGTCGGCGTAGCGCTTGGTGAAGTGGGGCGCGATGAGCGGCAGCACGTCGAAGTCGGGCTCGATGGTGGCGTGAAACAAGCCGTCGGCGGTTTTCTCGAAGCGCACGAAAGCTTCCATGCGGTGCTTTTCGCGGTACATCTGCTGGGCCAGCCGCTGCACGCGCCGCACGCTGTCGTCGGCGTAGTTTTCCGAGATGTCGCGGGCGGAGCGCATGGCCAGATCGGCGTAACGGAAGATGAGCAGCTCCCGGTCCGGCTGCTCACTCAGAAAGGCGTGAAACAGGCGCGTGCGGGCATCCTCGTCCATGTGGCGCAGCAGTCCGTCCCACACCCGGGCGGCCGTGGCCTCGTGCGTTTCCACTGCCACGGCTTGCGCAAACAGGCCGCCCTGTACCGCGTCCACCAACTGAATGCTGTTGGGAGCCGCTTTCCGATCATAGATAGTAAACAGCACCGTCAGCAGGCCCTCGAAGGAGCCGTCGTAGGTGTAGTCCAGCGGCGGCGCGGTCAGGGCCGGGGTCGTAGGGCGCGGCCCTGACCGCGCCGGGCCTATTCCGCCGGGCTGGCTGGCGGGTGTCAGGGAGCGGGTCATATCGGGGCCTGAGCTTGGTGAGTAACAGTGGTATCAGTGCTGAGGAAGTCCAGCAGCAGCCGGTTCACCGCGGCCGGCTCTTCCTGGTGCAGCCAGTGCGTAGCGTGGTCGAAATACGTCAGCTCGCCCTGGTCGCACTTGGCCAGGCTCAACTGCGCCAGCTCGGGCTGGAGGAAAGCATCCTGCCGGCCCCAGAGCAGGCGCACCGGAATGCTGATGCGGCCTACTGGACTGGCGCGTCGGCCCTGGCGGAAGGCGGCCCGGTACCAGTTGATCATGCCACGCACCGCGCCGGGCTGGGCCCAGGCTTTGGTGTAGAGGCGCAGGTCGTCGGAGGAAAAAGTGCCGGGCCGGCTGGTGCCCCGTAGCGCGCCCCGCCCAAACCGGAACCGGTGCCGGCGAAATACCTTTTCCGGCAGCCAGGGCAGCTGAAAAAAGAAGATGTACCAGCTTTTAAGCAGCTGGCGCGGCGTGCGGCGCAGGGCCGGCCCCAGCACCGCCGGGTGCGGCACGTTCAGAATAGCCACCCGCCGCAGCCGGTCCGGGTGGCGGGCCGCCAGCCACCACGTCACGGCCGCGCCCCAATCGTGCCCGATGAGGGTGGCCTGCGGCTGCCCGGCCGCGTCCAGCAAGCCGATGATGTCGGCCCCGAGCTGGTCGATGCGGTAGTCGGCGACCCGGGAAGGCTTGGCGCTGAGGTTGTAGCCGCGCTGGTCGGGCACCCACACCCGGTAGCCGGCTGCCGCTAGCGCCGGAATCTGGTGCCGCCAGCCGTACCAGAATTCCGGGAAGCCGTGCAGCAGCACTACCAGCGGCCCGGCGGCGGGGCCGCACTGCACCACGTGGAGTGTAATGCCGTTGGTTGGCACGTAATGATGTTCGAGGTCGAAATCCATGCCCATCCTACCCTGATCAGCCCGGCTTGGTTGCGGCGAAGAGGTAATCTACGCGGCTTCGGGCCGCTGCCGGGCCGCCGCGTTGGCCCGCGCCGTTTCGTGCATCTGCTGCACCAGCGGCAGCAGGTCGGCGAGCTTGCAACAGCAGGCCATGCGGGCCACTTTCACGGGTTTCAGGACTTCGGGAGCCGGCGCGTCGGCAGCGCGATGGGAGATGGTCATGGCGGTTGGCTGGGAGGTATTTTGGGAAGTATTCATGCGTGGTTGTTCGTTTTCGGTTTTCGTCTGGCGTGGTCTGATCGGGCTAAAAACCAAAAGCGAACAGCCGAAAATCACTTAAGAAGCCTGGGCAAATAAGTCGAGCTGCTGGGTAACCAAAGCCGAGCGGACGGAGCCGGCCCCGAACAGGATCTGGCGGCGGATAGTCTGCTCGTCGTAGTCGCGGGTGTCGAGGGCCTGGCCGCGGCAGGTGAGGAAAAACTTGGCTCGCTTGAGCACCACGCCGAACTTGTGCAGGTGGTCGAGGGTGAGCGTGGCGAAGCGCCGGGCGGCCACGATGCGCTTGGCCGAGCGGGCGCCCACGCCGGGAATCCGCAGGATCATCTCGTAGTCGGCGGTGTTCACGTCGACCGGAAACACGTGGCGGTTGCGTAGGGCCCAGGCCAGCTTGGGATCAATTTCGAGGTCCAGAAACGGGTGCTCGGGGTCCAGGATTTCGTCAGCCTCGAAGCCGTAGAAGCGCATGAGCCAGTCGGTCTGGTAGAGGCGGTGCTCCCGGATGACGGGCGGCTGGGTGAGCTGGGGCAGGCGGGCGTCGTCGGTAATCGGGATGTAGCCGGAATAGTACACCCGCTTCAGGCCGTAGCCTTTGTACAGAGAGTCGGTGAGCTGGATGATCTGCCGGTCGTTTTCCTGGGAGGCGCCCACGATGAGCTGGGTGCTCTGGCCGGCGGTGGCAAACTGCGGTACTTTCTTGAACAGGGCCTTTTCCTCCTTGTTTTGCCGGATTCCGTCCCGGATCTGGGCCATCGGGGTCAGAATCTCCTGGTAGTTTTTCTCCGGGGCCAGGTTCTGCAAACTCATTTCCGAGGGCAGCTCGATGTTCACGCTCAGCCGGTCGGCGTACAGGGCGGCTTCCGCAATGAGCTCCTCCGAGGCGCCCGGAATGGCCTTGACGTGGATGTAGCCGTTGAAATTATGCTCGGTGCGCAGCTTTTTGACAATGCGCACGAGGCGCTCCATGGTATAATCGGGCGAGGAGAAGATGCCGCTGCTCAGAAACAGGCCCTCGATGTAGTTGCGGCGGTAGAAGTTCATGGTCAGATCCACGACTTCCTCCACGGTGAAGGCGGCGCGCTTCACATCGTTGGAGCGGCGCGACACGCAGTAGGCGCAGTCGAAGATGCAGTGGTTGGTGAGCAGGATTTTGAGCAAGCTCACGCAACGGCCGTCCTCGGTGTAGCTGTGGCAGATGCCCATGCCTTCGGCGTTGCCCAGCCCGCGGTTTTCGTTTTTGCGCTTACCGCCGCTGCTCGAGCACGACACGTCGTACTTGGCCGCATCGGCTAATATACTTAGCTTTTCCTGGATCCGCTCGTTCATCTGCGCTGGTTTAGGGCTTAAAAATAGTGGCTTGGTTTCGATTTAGCAACCTATTGTTAAGCTAATTTTTTTAGGAATAGTTTCCTTCAAGCCGCTTCTATTTCAGATTCAGGGGCGGGCCGCCGCGTTGTGGGAGCGCCCGGGCCAGAAGCCGCGGCGCTATCCGCAGGTACCGTTACCGCGCTGCCCGACGGCGTACTTTGCGGCAGTAATCAGCGCTGGGAGAAGCCGTATTCCGGGCGCGGGAACTTGCGGGCCCGCCCGCGCAATTCGTACCTTGCCGTATCCTGCCCCGGCCCTCGTGTCTGCACTTGCCGCGCGGCGGCTGTGTTGTGTCTTTTTGAATGATGTTCCGCGCCCTTTCCGCCTGCCTGTTGCGCCGCTGCTGCCTGTTGGTGGCAACGCTGCTGTGCGCGGCCGGCGCGGCGCGGGCCCAGCAGCCCACCTCGGGTAAGCCCATCATCACCGACTCGGCCCGCACCCAGCCCGAGGTGCGCCGCGACTCGCTGCGCCGCCGCTTCGATGAGGAAAAGATGCTGCTCGGGCTCAAAAACTACACCCGCCGCAAAACCATTGCCGGCAAGGCCGCCTCGGCCCTGTTCAACTTCACGGCCCGCCGCGAGGACCGCGCTGGCCTCGATGCCCAACTCCTCGACCGGCAGTTCGACCAGCACAACTACAAGCTGATCCGCAGCATCAACATCAGCACCCTCGATGCCTTCGGCTACAGCATCACTGACCCGACGCGGCAGCCGAAAAACATCCTGGAGAAAAGCGGCAATACCTTGCACATCAAGACCGTGCGGGCGCGGGTACGGCAGGTGCTGCTGTTTCGGCTGGGCGAGGAACTGAAGCCCCAGGCCCTGGCCGAGTCGGAGCGCCTGCTGCGCCAGACGCCGGAAATCCTGGACGCCCGCGTGTTCGTGAACGAGGCCACCACCGACCAGGACAGCGTCGACATTCAGGTGATTACCAAGGACGTGTTCAGCCTCGGCGGCTCTATTCAGCTGCGCGACGTGGGCGCGGGCGTGGTGGGCCTGCGCGACGTGAACTTCATGGGCCAGGGCCACCAGTTCCGCAACCGCTTCGAGTATGGCCGCTCCCAGCCCCAGACCTGGAGCTACGACGGCAGCTACGTGGTGCCGTTCCGCAACTTCGTCAATGCCCAGGCATCGTACCGCAACACGTACCAGTACCGCGAGGCCAGCGTGCTGGCTTCCCGGGGCTTTTACTCGATTAACACCAAGTACGCCGGCGCGGCTGCTTTCAGCATGATTGACCGCGGCATCACCCTCGACGAGCCGCCGCCCGGCGAGCCGTACGTGTTCGTACCCATGCGCTATACCATTCAGGACTTGTGGGTGGGACGGGCCCTGCGCCTGCGCAGCTACGACCTGGGCTACGAAAACCCCGGCCGCGTCATCGTTTCGGCCCGGGTTATCAACACCAACTTTCAGGTGCGCCCCAACTCCGAATACCTCGACAATACGCTGATGCTGGGCACCATCGGCTACAGCCTGCGGCACTATTATAAGGACAAGTACCTGTTCGGCTTCGGCCGCACCGAAGACGTGCCGACCGGCACGCTGCTGAGCCTGACCTCCGGCTTCGAGCACAACTCCGTTGACAACCGCCACTATTACGCCCTGCGCGCCTCCTCGGCGGGCTACAGCCTGCGCAAGGGCTACCTGTACCTGAGCGGCGAGTTTGGCACCTACATCCGCAGCAGCGACCGGGCGTGGCAGCAGGGGCTGCTGCGCACCGAGCTACTATACTTCACTAGGCTCTACCACACCGGCAACTGGCAGTGGCGGCACTTTTTCTGGAACCGCGCCGTCATCGGCTTCAACCGCCTGCCCGGCGAGCAGCTACTGGCCATCGACGGGGAGCGGGGCCTGCGCGGCTTCCAGCCCATCGAGGACCTGCGCGGCACCAGCCGGTTTGTGATCAACTACGAAACCACCGTGTATACGCCCGTCTCGTTTCTGGGCTTCCGGATGGCGGCAGTGGGCTTTCTGGATGCGGCCTGGCTGGCCACCACGCCCGGCCGGGAGCTGCCCTTCCGCGACCGGCCCTACAGCGGCGTGGGCCTGGGGCTGCGCTTTCGCAACGAGTACACCGCCATCCGCACCGTGCAGATTCTACTGGGCTTCTACCCCCACGGCCAGAACTCGCCCAACGGCATCCGCATCTTCGAAAGCTCCCGCCCCTACTACGATTTCAGCGACTTCAACTTCGCCCAGCCCGGCGTGGTGCAGTACCAGTAGGCGAGGCAATTAAAAGTTGAGAATTAAAAGTTAAAAATTGCCGGACGGCACTACGTTCTTCGGACCTTTGCCCGGTTGGGTTCTGGCTGGCCTCTGGCTACGGGCACTTATCATAAAATAGCCTTCTGCTGGTAGGCAGGGCCATTTTTAATTCTCAATTTCTAATTGCAAACGAATGCTTGCGCTCGGCGATTTTAACGAACTGGAAGTAGCCCGCGCGGTCGACTTCGGGCTGTACCTGACTTCCGACGACGGCGACCTGCTGCTGCCGGGCAAATATGTGCCCGAGGGCACCCAGATCGGCGACCGGCTGCGCGTGTTCGTGTACCGCGACTCCGAGGACCGCCTGATTGCTACCAACCTGGAGCCGCTGGCCAAGGTCAACGAGTTTGCCGCCCTCACCGTCCGCGACGTGTCGGAAGTGGGCGCATTTCTCGACTGGGGGCTGGAAAAGGACTTGTTTCTGCCCTACCGCAACCAGCGCCGCGCCCTGCGGCCGGGCCAGCGCGTCACGGTGTTCGTGTACCTGGATGAAACCTCCGACCGTATCGTGGCCAACGCCAAGTGGGAGCGGTATCTGCCCGACACCGACTTCGAGGGCCAGCCCGGCGACCAGGTGCAGCTCTTCGTGGCCGACGACACCGAGCTAGGCTACCCCGTCATCGTGAACGGCACGCACCAAGGGCTGCTCTACCACAACGAGGTGTTCCGGCCCCTGCGCCTCGGCGACACGCCCACCGGCTACGTGCGCCAGATCCGGCCCGACGGCAAGCTCGACATCAGCCTGCAGAAAGCCGGCTACGACGAAGCCCTCGACGCTGCTGATACCCTGCTGGAAGTGCTGCGCAAGGCCGGCGGTACGCTGCCGCTGTCGGACAAAAGTGAGCCCGACGACATCTACCGCCGCCTGGGCATGAGCAAGAAGGTGTTTAAAAAGGCACTCGGCACATTATATAAGCGTGGCCTCGTACAACTCCATCCCACCGAGACGCGTCTGGTAAGCGGAGAATAGGCCGCGTTGAATTCTTCGGCGCTGGTTTCATTCCCGCCCGGCATTCCTGCGTATGGAACTGCTGGGCGGCCTGCTTTTTCACCCGCCCGCATTTCCTCGCTCCCGCCCTATGAAACGCCACCAAACCGCCCTCATTGCCGGAGCCAGCGGCCTTATCGGCAGCCACCTCCTGCTCCTGCTGCTGGCCTCCGACCGATACGATAAAGTTATTGCCGTAGGGCGGCGGCCCGTGCCGCACGTGCACCCCAAGCTGGAGCAGCGCGTGCTGGAGCTGGATTACCTGGAGGAGCACCGCCTCTCGCTCATTGCCGATGACGTGTTTTGCTGCCTCGGCACCACTATGCGGCAGGCGGGCTCCAAAGAGGCATTCTACAAGGTCGACTACCTGTACGTGGTGAAGCTGGCGGCCGTGACGGCCAGCAACTTCGCGGCCCAGTTCATGGTCGTCTCGTCGATGGGCGCCGACGCGAAGTCCCGGTTTTACTACAACCGCGTGAAGGGCGAAATGGAGCAGGCCGTGCACCAGACACCGTTTCGGGCCATTCACGTTTTCCGGCCTTCCCTGCTGCTTGGCGAGCGGGACGAGAAGCGCGCCGGGGAGCAGTTCGGGGCCGTGGTGCTGCGGGTGCTGAATCCGCTGCTGCTGGGGCCGCTGCGCCCGTACCGGGCCGTGCCCGCCCTGGCCGTAGCCCACGCCATGCTCCGCGCCGCCGAAGACGACGGCAGCGGCTGGCTGGTGCACGAGTCGGCGGAAATAGCGGCGGGCAGCAGTCTGCCGCAGCGCCTCTAAAGCCCTGGCCGCAGAAGTAGTTTGAGGTAGTCTGAGTCGGCAGAACGTAGCAGCGCATGCTGGCGGCGCGTCGTTGCCTGGTAGTCATTCGGGCGGCGCAAACGGTAGACGCAAGTAGGCGTCGCTACACCGTTCTGGGGCCTAGAAAGTAACTCGCCCCACTTCTTAGCAAAATATTGCCCGCGGGCCGCGGCCCGCACTCCTCCCGCGACGCGGCCAAGGCTTGGCGCTTCACCTTGCCGCCGCGCGCTGAATCCGAAGCGGGCTGCGGCCCAAACTTTTTCTTTTCCCTGAACCCGGCCGGAGCGTTGCTCCGGCCGGGTTTTTTTTATCCGTACCAGCCGGCCATCGGCATCCGGGCCAGTACGGAGAAGCGGCGGAGCGCAAAATACGGGGTGGCGCGGATTGTGGCCGCCGCGCTACTCATTCAACTTTATATACTCATAGTACCATAAAATAAACCTCTTCTTTCTTGGCTTTTAACAGCTACAAAGCCATGAAAAACAACCATTTACATTTCCCTATGAAAAATTTCCTGTTTGTTCTCTCCCAACTCCGCCGGCCGCTGATGCGCCTGACCCTGCTGGCCGGCCTGTGGCTGGGCGCGGTAGGCCTAGTCCAGGCCCAGGGCCCCGGCGACGAGGGTGGCCCGGAGCCCGCCGCTACCGCCGTTCCGCTGGACGGCGGCGTGTCGCTGCTGCTGGCAGCGGGCACGGCCTACGGCCTGCGCCGCCTGCGCCGCCGCTAGCGGCCGGCTCATATTCCTTCTGCTTTCAACTCAACATCTTCTTCCCTAGTACCATGAAAAAGCTCTCCTCTTCCCTCCTTATTCTTGTTTTGCTGACCGTTACGGCCCTCGTGGCCCAGGCCCAGACCATCCGCCGCGTCAACAACAACGGCCTGCCCGGCACCGACGTGGCCGGCACCAACATCTACAGCACCATCCAGCTGGCCCACAACGCGGCCGTCAGCGGCGACATCATCCAGCTGGAGCCTTCCACCACCAGCTACGGCAGCCTGACCTGCACCAAGCGGCTGACCATCGTGGGGCCGGGCTACTTTCTGAGCAACAACCAGCCGCCGGCGCTGCAGGCCAGCGTGATTCCGGCTTCGGTGAGCAGCATCTTCTTTAACACCGGCAGCGCCAACTCCACCATCTCGGGCGTCACCGCTAGCTACATCTACCTGAGCACGAATGACATTACGGTCAGCCGCAACCAGGTCGACTACGTCGTGTACGGCTACCAGGGTGCGGCCAGCAATGCCCTGATCCGGCAGAACTACATCTACCAGATGTACTACAACGGCTACGTGCACAACAACATGCTGATCACCAATAACATCATCACCTACAACGTGAGCCTGAACACGGGCAGCATCAGCGGGGAGTTCAGCAACAACTCCTTCGTGGGTGGGGCCGGCGCGGCCTTCGACAACTTCATCTTGCGCAACAACTACTTCGCCAGCGGCCTGACCACCACCGCCAACACCACTTGGCAGTACAACCTGCTGGCCCAGGCCACGCTGCCGACGCTGGGCAGCCAGTCGAACAACACGGGCAACGTGGCCGCCAGCACCGTTTTCACCCAGACCAGCGGCTCGCCGCAGTATGATGCCTGGTACGTGCTCAAAACCGGCACCAACCCCGCCCGCAACGCCGGCCAGGGCGGCATCGACATCGGCGCCTACGGCTCGGCCACAGGCTTCGGCTACCGCCTGAGCGGCATTCCGGCCATCCCAACCATCTACCAGCTCAACCAGAGCGTGTCGGGCAACTCGCTGAACGTGACCATCAGCACCCGCTCCAACAACTAAGCGGCGCCCCGATCATGCGAATTTATCTTCTTACTGCTCCGCCGCGCGCGGAGTGGCGGGCCCGTCTGGGCGCGGTGCTGCTGATGCTCCTGGTGGGCCTCGGCGGCGCGCGGCCCGGCTTCGGCCAGGCCATCACGCAGGCCGAGTACTTCCTCGATACCGACCCCGGCTACGGCCTGGCTACGGCTATGCCCGTCGGTACGCCGGGCGCCAACCTGAACCTGTCGGCCACGGTGGACCTGACGGGCCTCGCGGCCGGCTTTCACCGGCTGGGCGTGCGTTCCAAAGACGCCGGCAACGCCTGGAGCCTGACCAGCCGCCGCTCGTTTTACTACGAGCCAAACGCCCTGGCCACCGTGCCCAACCTGACTAAGGTCGAGTATGCTATTGACGCACTGGCGGCGGTGGACGTGCCCATCACGGCGGCCGCCGACATCAGCGGCTTAGCCTTTGCCGTAGATCTGAGCAGCACCACGGCCGGCTTTCACCGGCTCAGCGTGCGGGCCCGGGATGCCAACGGCACCTGGAGTCTGGTGTCGGGCCGCTCGTTTTACTACGAACCCAACGCCGCGGCCACGGCCGGCAACGTTACCAAGGTGGAGTACTTCATCGACGCGCAGGCAGCGGTGGACGTACCCGTGACGGCGGCGGCCGACATCAGCGGGCTGGCTTTCACGGTGGACCTGAGCGGGGTGACGCCGGGCTTTCACACCCTGCAGGTCCGCTCCCAGGACGCCGACGGCAAGTGGAGCCTGGTGTCGACCCGCTCGTTCTACTACGAGCCCGTGGCTGCCGCTGCACCTAATATTACCCGAATCGAGTACTACTTCGATACCGACCCCGGCTTCGGCAGCGCCACCGACGTGCCCGTGACGCCCGCGCCCACCATCAGCGGCTTCGCCTTCGTGGCCGACGCCAGCGCCCTCACCGACGGCGCCCACAGCCTATTCGTCCGCTCCCGCGATGCCAACGGCAAGTGGAGCCTGGTGTGGAAGCGCGACTTCGTGAAAAACGGCTGCGCCTCGTCGCCGAACTTCACCGATGCACTGGCCACGACCAGCTACTTGCAGGGCGGCTCCTACGGCGGCTCCGCCCAGCAGGCCTTCACCACCAACCCGGCCACGCTGAGCACCGCCAACACGTTCTACGGCTACAACGGCAGCTACCTGCAGGCCGACCTGGGCGCGAGCCAGACGCTGAGCGAAGTGCGCTTCCGGCTGCAGGGCAGCAGTACCAGCAACTTTACCGTGCTGCTCCAGGGTGCCGCCAGCCCAGCTGGCCCCTTCACCACCTTTGATACCTACGCGGCCAGCATCGGCACTGCGCCGGTAGCCATTACCCGCACGCTGGCCACGCCGACGGCGGTGCGGGTGCTGCGCCTCATGGTGCAGAACCCCAGCGGGCAGTACCTGCTGATCGGCGGGGTGGGCGCCTACTACTTCAACTGCGCCGGTCCGTCCATCGTCAGCTTTACGCCCACGGGCGGGGTGGGCGGCACGGCAGTAGAAATCACCGGCACCAACCTGACCGGGGCTACGGCCCTGACCTTCAACGGGGTGGCGGCCCAGAGCTTCACGGTCAACTCAGCTACCAGCATCACGGCCGTGGCGCCCACCGCGGGCAGCACCGGCCAGCTCTGCGTGACGACGCCCAGCGGCTCGGCCTGCTCCAGCACCAACTACGTGTATCCGCCGACCATTGCCACCGGCACCGTGTCGCCGACCTCGTTTTGCAGCACCACCTTTATTTCGGTGCCCTTCACGACCAATACGACGGCCTACAATGGCGGCAACCAGTTCAAGTTTCAGCTCTCGGATGCCAACGGCAACTTCACGGCCGGCTCCCGGCTGTACGGCTCGTCGTCCAGCGTAAACGCCTCGGGCGGCACGATTTCCGATACCATTGCCTTCCGCACCCCAGCCGGCGCCAGCTACCGCGTGCGGGTGGTGAGCACCAACCCCAGCATCATCGGCACCAACAACGGCGTGAACCTGACCGTGCGCGGCGTACCGGCCGCCACGGCTGCGGCCACCTCGCCGGTGGCCTACAACGGCACGATTCAGCTTACGGCCGGCCCCACCGGCCAGAGCACCTACCAGTGGTACGTGCGCTACTACGGCGGCGGCACTTCGTACGTGGGCAGCGGCCAGACGCTGAGCGTGCCCAATGCCCAGCCGGCGCAGTCGGGCAAGTACTTCGTGTACGTGAGCAACAGCGGCGGCTGCCAGGACTCGGCCTCGGTGGGCGTGACGGTGCAGCCCAACGCGGTGCCAGTGCTGGCTATGGGCCAGTTCGGCTTCACGGGCTGCGCGGGCACGGCTTTCAACATCGGCTTCAACGTGAGCGGCAACAGCTTCGGGGTCGGCAATGCCATTACGGTCCAGCTGTCCGACGCCGACGGCTCGTTTGCGGCGGCTACCACCATCGGCAGCGTGAACTTCACCGGCCAGGGCTCCGGCTCCGTGCTGGCGACCCTGCCGACCACCACGCCCACGGGCTCCGGCTACCGAATTCGGCTGGTGGGCTCCAACCCCGCCATCATCAGCCAGAGTGATAACGGGCAGAACCTGAACGTCACGACCCAGCCCGTGGCCTCGGCCAGCAGCAACTCGCCGGTGACCTACGGCGGCACCGTTCAGCTCACGGCCCAGACCGTGGCCGGCGTTTCCTACCAGTGGCTTGGGCCCAATTTTGCCTCGACTCAGCAGAACCCGACTATTGGCAACGCCACCCAGACCAACGCGGGTACTTACTCGCTCTACGTGACGGTGAACGGCTGCCAGAGCCTGGTTTCGACCACCACGGTGGTGGTGAACCCCTCGGCCCAGCCGATTATCACGGTGGCGCAGTTCAGCGGCTCCCTCTGCCCCGGTACGCTGCTGAACGTGGGCTTCTCGGTGGCTGGCAACGTGTTTGCCAGCGGCAACACCATCGTGGCTCAGCTCTCGGACGCCAGCGGCTCGTTTGCCGCGCCTACTACCATCGGCTCGGTGGCCTTCACGGGCCAGGGCTCCGGCTCGGTACCAGTAACCATCCCGCAAAGCCAACCCGCCGGCACCGGCTACCGCCTCCGTTTGGTGGCTACCAATCCGGCCGTGGTCAGCCAGAACGACAACGGCGCGAACCTGACCGTGCCCACGACACTCGTGGCTACGGCTACCGGCAACTCGCCGGTGCCCTTCAACGGCACGATTCAGCTGAGCGCCGGTCCGGCCGGTGCCACCTCCTACCAGTGGTACGTGATGTACACCGGGGGCGGCACGGCCTATCTGGGCAACACGGCCATGCTGAACCTGACCAACGCCCAGCCTGCCCAGTCGGGCTTCTACTACGTGTACGTGAGCCAGGGCGGCTGCCAGGATTCGGCTTCGGTACGCATCAAAGTAAACCCCGCCGCCACGGCCACTCTGGCCCTGACGACCTTCGGCGGCTCGTACTGCGCGGGCTCGTCGTTCAGCCTCAGCTACAATATTCAGGGCGCGGACCTGAACGGGGGCAACACGCTTACGGCCCAGCTTTCGGACGCCAGCGGCGCGTTTGGCTCCCCTACCACCATCGGCGTTATTACCCGCTCGACGGCCGGCGCGGGCAGCTTTACGGTTACGCTGCCTACGTCCTTGCCCGCCCAGGGCAGCGGCTACCGGGTGCGGCTGGTGAGCAGCTCGCCGGTCTTGCTCAGCAACGACAACGGCGCTGATCTGACCATTTCCAACGTCGCCAACGCCACGGCCGGCAGCAACTCGCCGGTGCCGGCGGGCGGTACCATTGCCCTCACGGCCCCGGCCATCAGCGGCGCCACTTACGCCTGGACCGGCCCGAACGGCTTCAACAGTAGCCAGGCTAACCCGTCGCTCAACAACGCCAGCGCAGCCAACCAGGGCACCTACTTCCTGACCATCTCACTCGGCGGCTGCGCCCAGAACTACTCAACGGCCGTCACGGTGACGACCCCGACCGTGGCCAGCATCAGCACCAGCTCTATTGCGGGCAGCTACTGCCCCGGCGCGGGCATCAACGTGGCCTTCACGGCCAGTGGGATCAGTGGCGGCAACGTGTTTACGGCCCAGCTCTCGGACGCCGGCGGCTCATTTGCCAACCCCGTAACGCTGGGCACGCTCAGCGGCACGGCCTCGGGCACCATTGCGGGCACCATTCCCGGCGGCACGGCCAGCGGCAGCGGCTACCGGGTGCGGGTGGTGGGCAGCAGCCCCGCTACCATCGGCTCCGACAACGGCGCGAACCTGACCATTTCGGCCGCCGGCTCCTTCACCTGGCTGGGCGGCAGCAGCACCAACTGGTTTGATCCGCTGAACTGGAGCTGCGGCGCGGTGCCCACCAGCACCAGCAGCGTGACCATCGGCGCGGGCGCGGTGTACTACCCCGTCATCGTGGGCGGCGGGGCCGTGGTGAACAACATCACCGTGGCCGCGGGCGCCAATTTCACCGTCAGCTCGTCGTTTACCATCTACGGCAACGTGACCAACTTCGGCCTCTGGAACCCCGGCGGCGCGTACGTCTTCGCCGGCTCCGGCCCCCAGATCATCGGGGGCAGCAGCGCGGTGTACTTCGGCTCGGTGACGGTGAACAACTCGGTGACGCTGAGCTTGAGCAACAACATCTACGTGAGTGGCAACTGGCTGAACTACGGCACCTTCCTGGGCGGCACCTACACCACCTACTGGAACGGCACCGGCGCGCAGACCATCGGCGGCTCGGGCTCCAGCACGTTCTACAACTTCGTGAACCAGAACGCGACGGGCCTCACGCTCAACCAGCTCATCTACGTGGGCGGCAACTGGACCAGCAACGGCCCGTTCAGCGCCAACGGCTACGGCACGGTCTTCAACGGCACGGTGGCGCAGTTTATCAGCGGCGCGGTGGTCACCAACTTCTACGACCTGACCATCACCAACGCCGTGGGCGTGACGCTGAACACCGGCATCGGCATCGGCGGCACGTTCGTCAACAACGGTGGCTTCACGGTGGGCCTCTACGACGTAGTGCTCAACGGCACCGTAGCGCAGGCTATCGGCGGCAGCCAGCAAACCACGTTCTACAACCTGATCATCAACAACACGGTAGGCGTTACGCTGAGCAGTAACATCTACGTGCTCGGCAACTGGATCAACAACGGCCTGCTCACGCCGGGTCTGTACACGGTGTACTTCGCCGGCACCGGCGCCCAGCTCATCGGCGGCACGGCCGAAACCACTTTCTACGGGCTGGTGCTCAGCAACGCCGTGTCGGTGACGCTGCAGCAGAACATCTACGTGCGGGGCGGCTTCTCGAATACCGGCGTGTTCTACGGCTACTCCGGCTCGGGCAGCTTCACCACGGGCTACTTCGTGCGCTTCGGCGGTACGGCGCAGCAGGTGATTAACGTGAACGGCACCACGTACTTCTGGCACTTCTACGCCGACAACGCGGCCGGCGTAAGCCTGGCCTCGAATATTTACGTGGCGGGCAACTTCTACCTGTTCTCGGGCTCCTTCGCGCCCAATGACTACACCGTGTACTTCAACGGCACCGGCGGCCTGATCCAGACCGTGGGCGGCTACACGAGCCTGAGCTTCTTCGGCTGGAACATCGGCACCAACTCCTTCGTGCGGCTGCTGCAGAACGTGACGCTGACCGGGGACTTCACCAACGCGGGCACCTTCTACGGCTACGATCTGGTGGGCGCCGTGTACACGGGCTACACCTTCGTCTTCGGCGGCGGCGCGGCCCAGCTCCTCGGCGGCAGCGGCCGGTACGACTTCTGGCACGTGACCTGGAACAACCCCGTGAGCATAACGCTGAACACGAGTATCCACGTGCTCGGCAACTGGCTCAACAACGGGGGCTTCGTGGCCAACGCCTACACCGTGTTCTTCGACGGTACCGCGGCTCAGCTTATCGGCGGCCCGGTAAATACCACCTTCCACCACGTGAGCATCCTGAACCTGGTGAGCGTGACGTTGCAGCAGCCCATCGTAGTACTGGGCAACTGGGGCGGTACAGGCGTGTTCCTGGCCGATACCTACTTGGTGTCCTTCACCGGCACCGCGGCCCAGACCATCCTGACCGGTAGCGGCACGCGCTTTTACAACGTGCGCTTCAACAACGCCACCTCGGTCACGCTGCTCTCGGACTTCCACCTGACCGGCAGCTGGCTCAACGACGCCGGCTTCGTGGCGGGCCTCTACGGGGTGTACTTCTCCGGCACTTCGCTGCAAACCATTGGTGGCTTAGCCCTCACCCGCTTCCACCACGTGTTTATCGGCACCGGAGCCAACGTGCGGCTCGACCGGGCCATTGCAGTGCTCGGCAACTGGACCGCCGACGGCGCGTTCCTGGCCAACAGCTTCGTGGTGACCTTCAGCGGCAACGGGGCCCAGGTTATCGGCGGCGCGGTCAGCACCATCTTCGCCGGCATCGTCTTCACCAATACCGGTACCGTGACGCTGGCCCAGAACATCCGGGTGCGCGGCGGCTGGACCAACAACGGCGCCACGAGCAACTCATTCGTGCCGGCCACCTACACTGTGTTCTTCGACGGCGCGGTGGCCCAGCTCATCGGCGGCACGGCCAGCACCATGTTCCACCACCTCAGCATCCTGAACCTGGTAGGCGTAACGCTCGGCAACCCGATCTTCATCGGCGGCAACCTCACCAACGACGGCCTCTTCACCGTGGCCGGCTTCCTGGTGACGTTCAACGGCTCGGCACTCCAGACCATCGGCGGCTCGGTCATCACCATCTTCCAGGGCGTGACCTTCGACAACGCCGTAGGCGTGGCCCTGGGCCAGCACATCCGGGTGCGGGGCGACTTCCGCAACCTGGCTTTGTTCACGGCTGGCGGCTACATCGTGTACTTCGACGGCAGCGTGGCCCAGGGCATCTACTGCCCCACCGGCACGCTCACCTTCCACGACGTGACCTTCGCCAACCCGGCCGGCGTGACGCTGTACCACCACGTGTTCCTGACCGGCCACTGGCTCAACAACGGCGGCTTCATTGCCAACGGCCACCGCGTCACGTTCAGCGGCACGGTGCTGCAAACGATTGGCGGCACGGTGGCTACGGTATTTCACCACCTCACCATTGCCCAGAATGCCAGCGTGCGGCTGGACCGGGCCATTACCCTGCTCGGCAACTGGCTCAACAACGGCGGCACCTTCGCGGCCAATAGCTTCGCGGTGTTCTTCAACGGCACGGTGCTACAAAGCATTGGCGGCACGGCCCTGACGCAGTTCTACCACCTCACCCTGAATAACCTGGTGGGCGTGAACCTGGCCTACGACATCGACCTGACCGGCAACTTCGTCAACAACGGGGTGTTCTGCGGCTGCGGCCACCGCACCCGCTTCAACGGCCTGGCTCCGCAGAGTATCACCTGCTCCAGCGGCAACACCCGCTTCCACGATTTGACCTTCGCCAACGCCACCGGCGTCACGCTGCTCGACAACATCGGCGTCACCGGCAACTGGGTCAACGACGGTGGCTTCATTGCCAACAACTACTTGGTGCTGTTCAGCGGCTCGGCCCTGCAAACCATCGGCGGCACGGTGCTGTCGGCCTTCCACGGCCTGCAGATTACCAACGCCGTGAACGTGCAGCTGCTGCGCGACATCACCGTGGCCGGCCACTGGACCAACTCGGGCATCTTCTCCGGCAACGGCTTCGGGGTCACTTTCCTCGGCACCGTGGCTCAGCTGCTGACCAACACCGGCACGGCCTCGTTCCACCACGTCACCATCACCAACCCGGTGAGTGTGACGCTGGCTGGCAACGTCATCGTGCTCGGCAACTGGCTCTGCAACGGCGCGTTTGACCCCGCTACCTACACTTGCCTGTTCAACGGCACGGCCGGGCAGACCATCGGCGGCACCAGCCAGGTGCGCTTCTACGGCCTGACCATCAACAACCCGGTGGGCGTGACGCTGAACCAGAACCTGTACCTGCTGGGCAACTTCGTCAACAACGGCCTGCTGAGCTGCGGCACCTACGGCTGGTACTGTACCGGCCTGGCGGCCCAGACGCTGGGCGGCGGCAGCGCGACGCGCTTCTACGACCTGACCGTGCAGAACGAGGCCGGCGTGCGCTGCCTGAGCAATCTGGGCGTGACCCACCTGCTCACGCTAAGCACCGGCAACCTGGCCTCCGACGGCCACCTGACCCTGCACTCCGACGCCACGGGCACGGCTATGGTCGTCAACCCCGCGGGCGGGGGCCTGGTGACGGGCCCCAGCACGATGGAGCGCTTCATCACCGGCGGGGCCACGGCCGGCTACCGCCACTACTCCTCGCCCATGCAGCTGGGCACGGCCACCGTGCAGGAGTTTGCCGACGACTTGCCCGTGTTTGAGCTTAACCCCGCCTACAACACCCAGGGCACCACCGTCACGCCCTTC
>Ga0247729_10000360_pt1 | contig 19717 bp, 20 predicted proteins | sample UWRJL133311R2_FD_180958 | JGI IMG/M metagenome (GOLD analysis project Ga0247729, IMG submission 180958) | Plant litter microbial communities from Arlington Agricultural Research Station in Wisconsin, United States - UWRJ-L133-311R-2 | ecosystem: Environmental > Terrestrial > Plant litter >... | reverse complement strand
CGTCACGCCCGCCGAGGGGATGGACGCCGCCTTCCTGCGCGCGCAGATGGCGTCCGGGTGCTCGCTCGTGCTGGTGGACCGGCCGGTCGGTGGCGTCGACGCCGATACCGTGCTCGTCGACAACCGCGGTGGAGCGCGCGCCGGCACCGAGCACCTGCTGCGGCACGACCACCGGCGCATCGCCTTCCTCGGCGACGACGAGCGGGTCTACACAGCGGCCGAGCGGCTGGCGGGCTACCGCGCCGCGCTCGACGGCGCCGGAATCGACTACGACGACGCCCTCGTGCTCATGGCGAACCCGGCGGGCGACTCGATCGGCGCCGCCATCGACCGGGTGCTGGGCCTCGCCGAGCCTCCCACCGCGATCCTGAGCGGGAACAACCGCTGGAGTGTGCGGTTGCTGCGGCACCTGCGCGATCGGCCACGGGCATCCGCTCGCGCCCTGGTGGGCTTCGACGACTTCGAGCTCAGCGACGTGCTCTCCCCCGGGATCACCGTGGTCGCCCAGGACCCGGCGGCCATGGGCACGCTCGCGGCCGAACTGCTGTTCCGCCGGATGGCGGGAGACGCCTCGCCGGCGCAGCGGGTGCAGCTCGACACCACGCTGATCCAGCGCGGATCCGGCGAGCGCCGCCCGTAGCCGCTACAGCTCGGCGACCCCGCCCGCCTCGACGCGCCAGTGGCGGTCGGTGCGCACGTTGGCGAGCATCCGCCGGTCGTGGGTGACCAGCAGCAGCGTGCCCTCGTAGCCGTCGATGGCCTGCTCGAGCTGCTCGATGGCGGCCAGGTCGAGGTGGTTCGTCGGTTCGTCGAGCACGAGCAGGTTGATGCCGCGGGCCTGCAGCAGCGCGAGTCCCGCGCGGGTGCGCTCCCCCGGCGACAGCTCGTCGACGGGCCGGTTCACGTGGTCCGCCTTGAGGCCGAACTTGGCCAGCAGCGTGCGCACCTCGGCGATCGGCCAGTCGGGTACGAGCGCCTCGAAGGCGGTCGCGAGCGGCGTGGGCCCGGCGAGCAGCGAGCGCGCCTGGTCGATCTCGCCGACCCGCACGCTCGCCCCGAGGCTGGCCGTGCCCGCGTCGGCGGCCTGCCGTCCGAGCAGCGCCCGCAGCAGTGTGGACTTGCCCGCCCCGTTCGGGCCGGTGATGCCGATGCGCTCGCCCGCGTTCACCTGCAGGCTCACCGGTCCGAGCGTGAAGTCGCCCTGGCGGAACACCGCCTCGCTGAGCGTGGAGACGACCGTGCTCGACCGCGGCGCCGCGCCGATGGTGAACTCCAGCTGCCACTCCTTGCGGGGCTCCTCCACCTCCTCCATGCGCGCGATGCGGCTCTCCATCTGACGCACCTTCTGCCCCTGCTTCTCGCTCGACTCCATCGACGCCTTGCGGCGGATCTTGTCGTTGTCGGGCGCCTTCTTCATCGCGTTGCGCACACCCTGGCTCGACCACTCGCGTTGCACGCGCATCCGCCCCACCAGGTCGGCCTTCTTGTCGGCGAACTCGTCGTACTCCTCGCGCTTGTGGCGCCGGGCCGTCTCGCGCTCCTCGAGGTAGGAGTCGTAGCCGCCGCCGAAGACGCGGTTCGCACCCTGCGCGAGGTCGAGCTCGAGCACGCGCGTGACGCAGCGGGCGAGGAACTCGCGGTCGTGGCTCACCAGCATGACGCCGCCGCGCAGTCCGGTGACGAAACGCTCGAGGCGCTCGAGGCCGTCGAGGTCGAGGTCGTTGGTCGGCTCGTCGAGCAGCACGATGTCGAAGCGGCTGAGCAGGAGCGCGGCGAGCGCCACCCGGGCCGCCTGCCCGCCGGAGAGCGAGGTCATCAGCGCGTCCGCGTCGAGCGAGAGGCCGAGGTCGGCGAGCTGGGCGGGGAGCCGCTCGTCGAGGTCGGCGGCGCCGCTCGCGAGCCAGCGGTCGAGGGCGGCGGAGTAGACGTCGGCGGGGTCGGCGCCGCCCGCCGGAGCGGGCTCGGCCAGCGCCGCGGCCGCGGTGTCCATGTCGGCGGTGGCCTCGGCGCACCCGGTGCGGCGGCCGATGTAGCCGGCGATCGTCTCGCCCTCGAGGCGCTCGTGCTCCTGCGGCAGCCAGCCGACGAAGGCGTCCGCCGGGGAGAGGCTCACGGAGCCGGCCTGCGGCTCGACGACGCCGGCGAGGATCCGCAGCAGCGTCGACTTGCCCGCGCCGTTCACCCCGACTACGCCGACCACGTCCCCGGGGGCGACGGTGAGGTCGAGGGAGTCGAACAGCGTGCGGTGCGCGTATCCGCCTGCGAGGTCTTTGGCGACGAGTGTTGCGGTCATCCCCCTAGTTTCGCAGCATCGGTCTAGTCGTCGTCTTCGGGCCAGCTCTCGCCGATCGACTGGGCCGCGGCATCCGTCAGCTCGATCAGCGAGATCAGCAGCTGGTGCATCGACTCAGCCCCGAGCAGGCCCACCTGGTCGAGCGGCCCGAGCGGGGCGATGGCGGCGAGCTGCCAGGCCGCCTCGACCGGGTCGTCGGAGATCTCGACCGACGCGGCCCACGGCATGTCGGCGAACTCGCTGGCCAGGGCGAGCGCGCGCCGCACCTCGTGCTCGGCCCGCTCCCGCAGCGGGAGCAGCGAGTCGTCCCAGACCAGGTCGTCGAGCTCGCGCACCACCGCACGGGGGAAGGGCTCGTCGTCGAGCCACTCCGTCACCTCCACGCGGCGCTCCCCCTGCGCGACCACGGCGATGAAGCCGGTCGCGCCCTCGAGCTGCACGATCTGGGCCACGGTGCCGAAGGCGAAGCGGTGCTCGCCCCCGCCCACCTCCTGCCCGCGCTCGATGAGCACGACGCCGAACTCCGCCGGATCGTCGTCGAGGATGCGCGAGAGCATCACCACGTAGCGGTCCTCGAACACCCGCAGCGCCAGCGGCATGTGCGGGAACAGCACGGACCCCAGGGGGAACATCGGCAACTCGGTCATGACTCCAGCGAAGCACGACCGGCACGCCAGCGCCATGCGTTGTGACAATCAGCCGACGACCCTGCGACGAGCGGATGCGCGTAGCCTGTCACCAGCCGCGTTATCGCGCGGCGCCGACGAAAGGCACACCTCCCGTGGACTCCACTCTCCTGCGGCACTTCGAAGCCGCCGCCGAGGAGCTGCACTTCGCTCACGCGGCGAAGCGCCTCGACATCCCGCGGTCGTCCCTCCTGCTCTCGGTGCGCGCGCTCGAGGAGGAGCTCGGCTACGACCTCTTCGACAAGTCGGCCTCGACCACGCGGCTCACCGAGGCGGGCGAGCTCTTTCTGACGGATGCCCAGCGCCAGTTGAAGGCGATGGCCGCGTCCCAGCGCGCCAACGTCGCCGCTCCCGGCGGCAAGGCGAAGGCCTCCAAGGGCAAGGGCCGCGCGCCCGCGGTGAAGGGCGAGCGCAAGCCGGGCAAGAAGCGCCAGTCGCGCTGAGGACAGCCGCAGAAGAGACGGTCTGTAACCCTTTCGGGGGACGTAACATGCCGTTCACATGCGATTGATAGCTTCGCCTCACCGCGAACCCGATCAATCGACAGGAAACCGATGCCGCTCTTCCGAAAAACCGTCAGCACCGTTGCCGTGATGGGGATCGGGCTCGCGCTCGCCCTTCCCGCCGCGTCCGCCCAGGCGGCTCCCGGCGACCTCGAGCTCACGCTCATGGCCACGACGGACACCCACGGCCACGTGAACAACTGGGACTACTTCGCCAACGCCGAGTACCCCTCCGCCGGCACGCTCGGACTCTCGCGCGTCGCGACCGTCGTCGACCAGGTGCGCGCCGAGAAGGGCGCAGAGTCCGTGGTGGTGCTCGACAACGGCGACGCGATCCAGGGCACACCGCTCACCTACTACTACGGCCTCGGCGACGGTGCCGCGGGCGTTCTCGCCGGCACCACCGAGCACCCGATGGCGCAGGCGTTCAACTCGATCGGCTACGACGCGCAGGTCGTGGGCAACCACGAGTACAACTACGGGCTCGACATGCTCGACGCCTACGCGGACGACCTCGACGACCCGCTGCTCGGTGCGAACGTCATCGACGTGACGACCGGCCAGCCGTACCACCAGCCCTACACGCTGGTCGACCGGGTGATCGACGGCCAGACCGTGACGGTGGGCGTCATCGGCCTGGTCACCCCCGGCGTGCGCATCTGGGACAAGCAGTTCGTCGACGGCGTGCTCGAGTTCCAGGACATGGTGGTGGCGGCCAAGCAGTGGGTGCCCGTGGTGGCGGCGCAGGCCGACGTGGTGGTCGTGCTCGCCCACACCGGCGAGGGGACCACCCCGGACGCGGCCTACAACCCGGCCGACCTCAACGAGGACGTCGCGGCGAACATCGCCTACCAGGTGCCCGGCATCGACGTGCTCGTCGCCGGCCACAGCCACCTCGACGTGCCGAGCAAGGTCTACACCAACGTCGCCGGAGGCAAGGTGCTGATGACGCAGCCGAAGTTCTGGGCGCAGAGCGTCTCCCAGGTCACGCTGAACCTCACCCCCGACACCGTCGGCGGATTCGACGTCAACTGGGACGCGGGCTCCCAGCCCGTCGCCGTGCCGCGCTACGCGAACACGGTCGCCACCGAGAACGCCGCGCTGGCCGCGGAGCTCGCCCCCGAGGTGCAGACCACGATCGACTACGTGAACACGCCGGTCGCCGACTCCGTGACGGCCCTGCCCGCCACCTCCTCGCGCTACGAGGACACGGCGATCATCGACTTCATCAACAACGTGCAGGCGGAGACCGTGGAGACCGCGCTGGCCGGAACGCAGTACGCCGGCATCCCGGTGATCTCCCAGGCCTCGCCCTTCTCGCGCACCGCCCTCTTCCCCGAGGGCGAGGTGACGATCCGCGACATCGCCGGACTGTACATCTTCGAGAACACGCTCCGCGGCGTGCAGCTCACCGGCGCCCAGCTCAAGGACTACCTCGAGTACTCGGCGCGCTACTTCGTGCAGGTGGAGGAGGGCGCCGTCTTCGATCCGGCGACCGGCACGAACGCGGTCTACCCGGCCGTCCCGCAGGGGATCCCGGACTACAACTACGACGCGATCTCCGGCGTCGACTACGTGATCGACATCAGCAAGCCCGTGGGCAGCCGCATCGTCTCGCTCGCCTACGCGGACGGCTCGCCGATCGGCGCGGCCGACCCCTTCGTGCTCGCCGTGAACAACTACCGCCAGAGCGGCGGCGGCGCGTACCCGGCCGTGGCCGCGGCGCCCCTCGTCTACGACGAGCGCCTCGAGATCCGCCAGCTGCTGATCGACTGGGCGAGCGCCCGCGACGTCATCGACCCGGCGGACTTCTTCGTGCAGAACTGGTCGCTGACCACGGTCGCGCTGGCGGGTGCGCCGGGAGCCGTTCCCGGCGCGGCTCCGGGCGCATCCCCGGAACTCGCGGCCACCGGCTCCGACGACGCGACCCCGCTCGCGCTGCTCGGGTCGCTGATGCTGCTCGCGGGCGCGTGGCTCGTGGTGCGGCGCCGCGTCGCCTAGCCCGTCGCCGGTTCGAGCGGCCCGTCCTCTCCGGGCGGGCCGCTCGAGCGGCAACAGCCCTCACACGATGTTGAAGTTGTCGCGGAACACGTTCCGCGGGTCGTAGCGCGTCTTGAGCACCCGCAGCCGCGCGATGGTCTCCACCGGGAAGGCGTCGGTGAGGCGTTCCGGCCGCAGGTCGGTGTCGAAGCTCAGGTAGAGCCCGGTGAAGTGCTCGGCGAGGCCGTCCCACAGCCGGTTGAGCTCCTCGGCCCGCGCGCCGAGCGCCACGATCGAGAAGTTGGCCGACCTGTGGGCGTAGGCCGTGGCATCCGCGGGAACGTCGGCGACCGCCCCGCCGACCGAGCGGATCTGGAAGAACTGCACCTCGCCGCTCGCGAGCATGGCCGAGGCCGCCGCCGCGAAGGCGGGCGTGATGTGCTCGAGCAGCCCCGAGCGCGACCGCGGCTCGCCCCGCCCGTCGTGGTGGCCGCGCTGCGCGTTCGCCATCACCTGCGCGTAGGGCAGCAGCTGCACCGACTGCTGCAGCAGCGGCGCCAGGTCGGCGAGCGGCTGCAGGCGCTCGATCACCGTCTCCGGATCGTCGGAGTCGACCACGCTCATCAGCTGTGCCACCGCGGGCTGGCCGGCACGCGGCGCGCCCATGATCAGGAAACTCGTGAGGTCGCGGGGTGCCCGCTCCACCGCGGCGCCCCAGTCCTCCAGGAAGCCGGCGGTGTCGCTCGCGTCGAAGGCGAGCTGCGCGAACCCGACCTCGCCCACGTCGTAGGCCTCGAACTCGAAGGAGGTGACGATGCCGAAGTTGGCGCCGGCACCGCGCACGGCCCAGAACAGGTCGGCGTTCTCCTCGGCGCTCGCCCGAACCACGCTGCCGTCGGCGAGCACCATCTCCACCGCCACGAGGTGGTCGATGGTGAGCCCGCGCCCGCGCGCCAGCCAGCCGATCCCGCCCGCCGTCGCCAGCCCTCCGACGCCCACTCCCCCGTAGTCGCCCGAGCTCAGACCCCAGCCGTACGGCTGCAGGGCGGCGGCGACGTCCATCCACACTGCGCCCGGTTCGAGGCGGATGCGCCTGCTGCCCTCGTCGAGCACCTCGATCGCGTCGAGCGCCGAGAGGTCGATGATGATGCCGCCGTCGTTCGTGGAGCGTCCGCTGATGCCGTGCCCGCCGCTGCGCACGGCGAGCGCCACCGGCTGCTCGCGTGCGAACGCGAGCGCGAGCACCACCTCGGCGGTGCTCCGGGGACGCAGCACCAGCCCCGGGGAGCCGCCGCGCATGTAGGTCGACCGGAGCTTGGCGTAGGCGTTGTCCCCGGGCTCCACCGCGCCGGCGAGCAGCTCGGCGGGGATCGCGGCGTAGTCGATCCCCTCCCGGCGCAGCGCGATGACCGAGGCGCGCTTCACGGGGGCGAGGTCGACGCCGGAGGCGCCGCGCTCGCGCGCGACGGCCTCGCGCAGGGCGGGCGCGACGTCCTCGGCGAAGCGGCTCATCGCATCCGCTTCGTCGCTGGCGAGGATGAAGGTGCTGACGCCGTCCTCGAGCACGAGCGGGAGCAGCTGCTCCACCCACTGCGCGGGCGGGCCGACGAGGAAGCCGCCGGAGCCCCGCGCGAACTGCCCGCCGATGTTGGCGAGCCGCGTGACCTCCCGCGGGTCGCGCCCCGCCGCGAGCGCCGCCTCGTCGATGGCCGCATTGCCGCGCTGCAGGTCGCCGGGCTGCAGGTAGGCGAGGGAGGGCAGCCAGCCGTCGCCCTTGCGCCCGGTGAGCCGCAGCATGCGGGGCTTGAGGGCGCCGATCCAGATGGGCATGTCGTGGGCGGGCGCCGGTCCGCGCTTGGCGCCGTGCAGCGAGTGGTGGGTCCCGTCGATGCGCAGCGGCGCGCGCTCGCCCTCGTTCCAGATGCCGCGGATCACGTCGATGGCCTCGCTCAGCGCGTCGACCGCCTGCCCGGGCGTGAGCCGCGCGCCTCCCATGCCGACGATGGCGTCCCAGAAGGCGCCGGCACCGAGCGCGAGGTCGAAGCGTCCGCCGGAGAGCAGATCGAGGCTGGAGGCGGCGCGCGCGGTGACGGCGGGCTGCCGCAGCGGCACGTTGAGCACGTTCGGAGCGATGTGGATGCGCTCGGTGCGCGCGGCCACCCAGCTCATCAGGGTCCAGGTGTCGAGGAAGGAGGGCTGGTAGGGGTGGTCCTGGAAGGTGACCAGATCGAACCCGAGCCGTTCGCTCAGCACCGCGAGCGCCACGGGCGCCTCCGGCTGCGCATTGGCGGGCGTGATGAAGGTACCGAAGAGGAGGGGCGAACCGTAGTCGGGCATGCTGTCACTCTCCTCCGAGAGCGGATGCCTCGCAAATGCCGCGTAAGCGACTTACTATAGATAAGTGACCTCCGATATCCGCGTTCCCACCGCCCACCGGATCGACGACGACGTGTGCCGACGACTGCTCGGCTCGGTGGAGCTCGTCGGCAAGCGCTGGAGCTCCGCCATCCTGCTGGCGCTCGCCCGCGGCGCCGAGCGCTTCTCCGACATCCCCGCGGTCGTACCGGGCCTCTCGGACCGCATGCTGGCGCAGCGCCTGAAGGAGCTCGAGGCCTCCGGGCTGCTCGAGCGCGAAGTGATCGCGAGCACCCCGGTGCAGGTGCGCTACCGGCTCACCCCGAGCGGTCACGACCTGATCGCCTCGCTGCAGCCGCTCGCCGTCTGGGGGCAGAAGTGGCGGCCGGCCGACGACGGCCACCGCTAGACCTCTCGCGCGCGCCCGGCGGCGGTGCCAGCATGGAGGGACCGTTCGAATCACACCGAGGTGATCGCATGTCCATCATCAAGCCGCCCGCCACACGCCCCGACTCCGCGTTCATCGACGCCCTGTTCGCCTCCGAGGTCGCCGACCAGGGCTTCGTCTCCGGCCACACGGCCGCGCTCTCACTGAACGCCGAGGCGTACGAAGCCTGGGAGGAGCTCTCCGCGGCGGTGCACCGCTCGATGGGGACCCGCCGCTACGAGCTGGTGACCCTCGCCGCCGCCCGCGCGCTCGGCTCCACGCACTGCCGGCTCGCGCACGGACGCAAGGCGCTCGGGGTCTTCGACCGGGAGCAGCTGCTGCGCATCGCCCGCGACTACCGCACGGCCGGACTCGACGAGGCCGAGGTGGCGATGATGGAGTTCGCCGAGCGGGTGAGCGACTCCCCCGCGACGATGACGGACGCCGACAGCGGGCGCCTGCGCGAGCTCGGGCTGTCCGACCGCGAGATCGTCGACGTGGTGCTGGCGGCGGCGGCCCGCAACTTCTACAGCCGGGCCGTGCAGGCCCTCGCCATCCCGGTCGACCCGGTCGACCTCGACGAGGAACTGCGGGAGGCGCTGCTCACGGGGCTCCCGCCCGGCCCGGGGTACCGGGAGCCCCTCGCCCGCGCGCACGAGCACGCTCTGCGCTGGCTCGACTCGGTGCCGACCCGGCGGGTCGCCCCGTCCGTGACTGCCGATGAGCTGGACGCACGCTTCGCCGGAGCGCTTCCCGAGGGGCCGACGGACGCCGCGACCGTCGTCGACGAGCTCGCCGCGATGTGCGAGCCGGGCCTGATGGGCATCGGCTCCGGCAGGTTCTTCGGCTGGGTGATGGGCGGAGTGCTGCCGGCCGCACTCGCGGCGGACTGGCTGGCGAGCGCCTGGGACCAGAACGCGGCGATGCGGTTCGCCACACCGGCCACCGCGGCCGTGGAGGGGGTCGCCGGGCGGTGGATCCTCGAGCTGCTCGGGCTGCCGGCATCCGCTGCCGTCGGCTTCACGACCGGCGGGACCGTCGCGAACTTCGTGGGCCTCGCGGCCGGGCGCCAATCGGTGCTCGACGACGCCGGCTGGGATCTGTCATTGCACGGGCTCAGCGGATCACCGCGCATCACGGTGCTCGTCGGAGAGGAGCGCCACGGCTCGATCGATCTCGCCCTGCGCTACCTCGGGCTGGGAGCGCCGACGGTGGTGCCGAGCGACGACCAGGGGCGCATCCTCGTCGAGGAGCTGGCGCGGGCGCTGGCCGGCGTCGACGGCCCCGCGATCGTCTGCCTGCAGGCGGGCAACCTGCACTCGGGCGCCTTCGACCCGATGCGCGAGGCGATCCACCTCGCTCACGGACACGGCGCCTGGGTGCACGTCGACGGCGCCTTCGGGCTGTGGGCGGCGGCCAGCCCGCACTACCGCGAGGCGCTCGACGGGATCGAGGGCGCCGACTCCTGGGCGACAGACGCCCACAAGACGCTGAACGTGCCCTACGACTGCGGCGTCGCGATCGTCGCCCGGCCGGAGCTGCTGCAGGCCGCGTTCGGACTGCACACGAGCTACATCATCCAGGGCGAACACGCGGTGATGGACCCCTTCGAGAAGGTGCCGGAGATGTCGCGGCGGGCGCGGGAGCTGCCGGTGTGGGCGGCGCTGCGCTCGCTCGGCCGGTCGGGCGCTGTCGCGCTGGTCGAGCGGCTGGCCGCGAACGCGCGGGCCCTCGCCGCGGGCATGCTCGCGTTGCCGGGGGTCGAGGTGCTGAACACGGTGGCCTTCACCCAGGTGTGCCTGAGCTTCGGCTCCGACGAGCGCACCCGGCGGGTGGCCGAGCGTGTGATGGCAGACGGCGCCGTGTGGATGTCGGGCTCACGCTGGCAGGGCCGCGAGGTGCTGCGCATCTCGGTGAGCAACTGGTCGACCGGCGATGCGGATGTCGCGGCGGCGGTGGCCGCGGTGGAGCGGGCGCTGGCGGCCGAGGTGTCTCGACAGGCACGACCCTCGGGTTGAGCCTGTCGAAACCAGCTACGCCGAGACCGTCGCCGCCAGCCCCATCGCCGCCGCCGTCAGCTCCACGGAGCGGAGGCGGTCGTCGAGCTCCTGCGAGGCGTGGGCGATGATGAGCTCGTCGGCCTTGGTGCCCGCCGCGAACTCCGTGAGGTAGTCGCGCACGTCGTCGGGGGTGCCCACAGCCGTGTACTTCATCATGTTGGCGAGCTGGGCGCCCTGCGGGGTCGTCAGGAAGTCGTCGATCTGCTCGTCGGTGTATTCCGGGGTGTTCTGCCCGCGGGCGATCATCATCCGCACACGTGCGCGACGTACCGTATCAGCCTGCTGCGTCGCATCCGCCGCATCCTCCGACGCGATGGCGTTCAGCGCCACGATGAGGTGCGGCGCCTCGAGCTGCGCGGAGGGACGGAAGTCGCGGCGGTAGATCGCCGTGGCCTCCTCGAGCGCGTCGGGGGCGAAGTGAGAGGCGAAGGCGTAGGGCAGGCCCAGCGCGGCGGCGAGCTTGGCGCCGAACAGCGAGGAGCCGAGGATGTAGAGCGGCACGTTGGTGCCGGTGCCGGGAACGGCCTGCACCCCGGGGATCACCGAGTCGCCGCTGAGGTAGCCCTGGAGCTCGATGATGTCCTGCGGGAAGCTGTCCGCCGACATCGGGTCGCGGCGCAGGGCGCGCATGGTGTTCTGGTCGCTCCCCGGCGCACGGCCGAGCCCCAGGTCGATGCGGTCGGGGTAGATGCTGGCCAGCGTGCCGAACTGCTCGGCGATGGTGAGCGGCGCGTGGTTGGGCAGCATGATGCCGCCGGAGCCGAGGCGGATCGTGGAGGTGTGACCGGCGACGTGGCCGATCAGGATGCTGGTGGCCGATGACGCGATCGTCGGCATGTTGTGGTGCTCCGCGTACCAGACGCGGGTGTAGCCGGAGCGCTCGGCGGCCTGTGCCAGCGCGACGCTCGCGGCGAAGCTCTCCCGGGCCGTCGAGCCGGGAGCGATGGGGGCGAGGTCGAGGAGGGAGAGCGGAATGGTCATAGAAGATGCAACCATCCGTGCGCCGGATTCTTCCCTCCCGCCGAACATGTGTAAAGCCTCCGAGTGACGCCCTCGGCTTGCACGGCGGAGCCGGAGCGACGAACGTAGCTGATTCGAAACGCAACCGGAAGGAACAGCACACAATGCTCACACTCACCGACAACGCCGCCACCATCGTCAAGGACCTCGCCGACCGCAGCGTCGGCACGGAGACCGGCGGCCTGCGCATCGCCACCACCACCGAGGACGCCAGCAACTTCGAGGTCACGGTCGCCCCCGTGCCCCAGCCCCAGGACCAGGTGGTCTCCAGTGCCGGCGCCAACGTCTTCCTCGAGGAGAACGCCGCGGCCGTGCTCGCCGACAAGCAGCTCGACGCCACCGTGAACGACGAGGGGGCCGTGCGCTTCGTGATCGCCGAACAGGCCTGATCCCCAGAGCATTCAGCGAAGCCCCGACCGATCCGGCCGGGGCTTCGCTGCGTCACGACTCGAGCGGCCGCACCCCGAAGCGCTCGCGCGACGCGGCCTGCTGGGCGAGCCGGCGCAGCGCCAGCAGCAGCGGCTCCGCCAGCACGGTGCCGAGCACCACGTAGCGCACCGCCGACTCCGCCGACTCGGTCGGCACCCCGGCGATCTCCGCCTCGGCCACCTCGTGCATGGTGCGGGCATAGGTGGCCAGTGTGCTCTCGGAGAGCTCGAAGCCGGCGGACCGCATCCCCTCGAGCGCCTCCGCCACGGAGGACTTCGCCGCGTCGTCGCAGCCCGCGAGGTCCCAGCCCAGGGCGCCGAGCATGGTGTCGACGGGGGTGATGTCGACCGGCCTCACCTCGCTGCCGATGATGGCCTGGTGCGCGTGGCCGAGCAGGTCGTGCCCGGACGCGGGCGGCTGGTCGACCACGCCGAGCAGGTCGCGTACCGCCGCGATGCTCAGCCCGGCCCCGCCGACGAGAGCGCGGATGAGCCGCAGCCGGCGCAGGTGGGACTCGTCGTAGACCGCCTGGGTCGCGGAGGTGAGCAGGCCGTCGTGCAGGAGTCCCTCGCGCAGGTAGTACTTGATCGTGGCGACCGGGATTCCGGCCTCGCCCGACAACTGGGAAATCCGCACTCGTTCCTCCTTGACTTTGGATAGTCTAACTCGCCAATATTGGCGTGTACCACTATCCAACGGAGGACACGATGGCCCAGACGATTCCCACGAGAACCACGCACAGCTACGACGGCGAGCTGGTGCTCTTCCTGATCGGTATGCGCTTCAACCAGCCGTGGAGGGTGCGCTCGTGGCTGCCCGTCTTCCTCGCCATGCCGCGGATGCTCACCGAGCTGTCGAAGGACACCGAGTCGGGCCTGCTCGGCTTCCGTCTCACCATCGGCGCCGGAGGCCCGGTGATCGTGCAGTACTGGAACTCGCAGGAGAAGCTCTACGCCTACGCGAGCGCCCCGACCTCCGAGCACCGCCCCGCGTGGACCGCCTTCAACACCCGGGCGCGCAAGGCGGCGGGCGCGGTCGGCATCTGGCACGAGACCTACCTCGTGGAGCGCGCGGAGAGCATGTACGTGGGCATGCCGCCCGCCGGACTCGCCCTCGCGACCACGTCGGTGCCGGTGTCGAAGAGCGGCGATCGCGCACGCGCGCGTTTGGCGGACGGTCGCACCGGCAACCGGGGGTAGTGTGCGCGGTATGACGAAAACCTCGGTCCCCCGCACCATCGGGCGCATCGCGCTCGGCACCGCCCTCCTCTTCGCCGGAACCACGCACCTCACCGTGGCCCGGGAGGAGTTCCGAGCGCAGGTGCCCACCTGGCTCCCGATCGACGAGGACTTCGTGGTCCTGGCCTCCGGGGTCGTCGAGATCGCCCTGGGCGGCGCGCTCGTCGCACTCCCCCGCAGGAAGGCGGCGGTCGGCTGGATCGTGGCGGCGTTCTTCGTCGCGATCTTCCCCGGCAACATCTCGCAGCTCGTGACCCGCACCGACGCCTTCGGGCTCACCAGCGACGCCGCCCGCGCCACCCGGCTGATCTTCCAGCCCGTGCTCGTTCTCTGGGCGCTCTGGTCGACCGGCGCGTTCACGAGCTTCCGCGAGCGCCGCAACTGATCGGCGTCGGCTCGGCGCGCTAGACCTTCTTGACGACGCTGGACTTGAGCTGTATCGAGCCGAAGCCGTCGATCCTGCAGTCGATGTCGTGGTCGCCCACGCCGTCGATCAAGCGGATGTTGCGAACCTTCGTTCCCACTTTGAGAACGTTCCCGCTCGCACCCTTCACCTTCAGATCCTTGAGGATCGAGACGGTGTCGCCGTCGCTGAGCACCGTGCCGACGGCGTCCCGCACCACACGCTCACCGGAGGCGTCGTCGTCGGCCGCGGGAGCGGCATCCGCCCACTCGTGTCCGCACATCGGGCAGACCAGGAGCGCGCCCGTCTCGTAGGTCAGGTCGCTGGCGCACTCGGGGCAGGCCGGGAGGGTGTCGTTCATTGTGCCAAGGCTACCGGGCCCGCCGGGCGGGTCAGCGCTCGGGGGCGGTGCCCGCGCGCTTCCGGTGCAGCGTCGACGGCCTGCCCGGGGAGTCCAGCGGCAGGTCGAGGCCGGAGAAGAGCGGGCTCGCGTCGACGAGTACGCCGTCGCTGCGGAAGGTCTCGATGAGCTCGACCAGCATCGAGCGCACCTCCTTGGCGTGGGAGACGCCGTCGAGCAGGCTGACGGTGAGGCGGTGGCCGCCGTCGGCCGGGACGATCCAGGCCGCGATCTGCGCGAAGGACTCCTCGGGGCGGCCCATGAGGCGGCGGATGAGGCCCACATCGAAGGTGTCGGCGAGGAATGCGAGGCCGTGCGAGCCGAGGCGGAAGCGCGTCACGCCGTCGGGCGTCGTCTCGTGCGGCGTGTAGCGGTGGCGCGCCATCGCCGCGCCGAGGGCGGCATGGATGGCGGGAGGCTCCGCGGAGACGTCGATCCAGCGCGCGGGGAAGCCCTCGGCCGCCGCGTCAGCCCGGCCAGCGGCGGCCATTGGCCTTCTCCACTCGGTCGTAGCGCTGGGCGGCGGCGTCCAGCGCCTCGGCGATCGTCTCCAGCGTGCTGCTCATGCGGGCGAACTCGGAGTCCCACTTCGCGTGCGCGCGGGTGAAGGCGAGGTTGGCCTCGCCCGTCCACTCCCCGCCGATGCGCGCCGACATCGCGGTGAGCCCGGCGAGCTGGCTCGCGATCGCCGACCGCGCCTCGGCGAGAGTCTTCGACGACTGCTGCATGGCGTCCTTGTCGAATTTGAGTGAATCAGCGGCGCTCATCCCATTCCTCCGTTCGGATCCGAAGCTCTTCCAGTCGCGCGGCGAGGTCGCGCTGCATTTGCGTCACCTGGGTCAGCGGGTCGTCGTCGGTCTCGTCCGACTCCTCCTCGATCACCAGCTCGTCGTGCAGCTCGGTCAGCCGCGACTCCGCGCGGTCGCGCAGGGCGCGTGCCGCCTGCGTATCGTCCGCACCCGACATCACGTCGGCGAGGGTGGTCTGTCCGAGGTCGATGCGCTGCTGCACCCGCTGCCACTCGACACCGAGCGCGCCCGTGCGCGCGTCGCTCTCGAACTTCTCCTGGCTCTTCGCGTCCTCCTCGGCGGTCTCGGCGAGCTCCTCGTCGATCTCCGCGCGGAGTGCGGCCACCGCGGCGATCCGCTCCCGCGCGCGCACGCGGTAGTCGTCGTCGAAGCCGAGGCTCATGCGGTCACCGCCCGGCCCGCGCCGCGCACCACGTACTCGACCAGGTCCTCGATGATGAACGCCGCGTCGACGAGCTTGCCGCGGGCGTCGATGAAGTCGCTGACCGCGTCGACGATCAGGTTGATCAGGGCGTAGATGCGCTTCACCCACTTGAAGATCTGGGTCACCAGCACCGCGGCGTCGAGACCGGCGGCGAGCCAGCCGACCACCGGGAGAGCGGCGGCCGAGGCGATCCTCAGCAGCTTGACGCTCAGGGCGTTGAGGATCGCACCGATGCCGGAGGCGGCGAGGCGCGACACCGTCGCGACGGTGCCCACGAGCCCGGAGACGTAGTCGGTCGCGTAGCTGAGTCCGGCGATCGCGGAGCCCATGGCGGCCATCGCCGCTCGGAACAGCTCGGCGGTCGCGCCCGTCCACGACTGGGTCGTCATGCCGGGCAGCCCGGTGTAGTTGCTCCCCATCTCGGTGAGCCCCTTGCTGAGGTGCCCCCAGGCGATCGAGGCCTTGTCGATCTCCTCCCAGTTGCCGGCGAGGGGCTTCATGATCACGTCTTCGAGCACGCTGAAGCCACAGAGCTTCTCGACGATCCAGTCGATGCCGCCGAGCAGCGGGCCGGCGGACCAGCGCAGGCTGTCCATCTCGCTGGTCATCGACACCGGGGGCACGAGGTAGGAGGACACGTCCGAGCGTTCGGACACGGACGACGATCCGGCGGCCCAGCCCTCGCCGAGCGCGACGCTGTCGTTGTAGAGGCCGCTCGCGATGTCCCCGACGTCGCCGGGCATGCCCGCGATCTGCTCGAACGCCGACGGCTCGCCCTCCCCGTAGGAGGAGTCGGCGGCCGAACCGGCGCCACCGAGGGTTCCGCCGGAGCCGCTGGGGTCGTCGAACTTCGACGGGGTCCCGCCCAGCTTGGAGGTCATCGCGCTGAAGAACTCGAACGACTCCCGGTCTGCGGCGATGTAGCTCTCGAGGCAGGCGTCGACGGCGTCGGCCGAGCCCTTTCCGAGGCTGCCGACGAGCCCGAAGGCGCGGTCGCCGAGCTCCACGGCCACCATGTTGAGCGGGTGGAAGAGCCGCAGCACGGCGCCCATGTCGCCGGACGACAGCGAGCACTCGGCGCGCACGTAGCTCGACATCTTCGTGGCGTGCACGTCGCCCTGCCTGCGGAGCAGTTGCGAGGCGAGCTCCAACTGCCCGTAGTCGACTTCAGCCATGGCGCGATTCCCCCGGTTCGTGTCCGATCACCTGCGATAGTGAAACCCTATCGGACGATCGCACCTTCGCCCTAGGCGACCTGGACGTCGATCTCGCCGGGCCTCGCCGCGTCGAACACGAGCTTGCGCGTGGCGATCTTGTCGGTGAAGAAGCGGTCGTGGCTCACAACGATCACCGCTCCCGGGAAGTGCATCAGCGCGCGCTCCATCACCTGCGTGCTCGCCATGTCGAGGTGGTTGGTCGGCTCGTCGAGAACGAGAACGGATGCGCCGGAGAGCAGGCACTGGGCCATCGCGACGCGCGCCTTCTGTCCGCCGGACAGGTTTCCGATGCGCTGCTTGAGGTCGGCCTCGGAGAACTGGAACATCGACAGGAAGCGGCCGACCGACTTGCGGGTGGCGGTGAGGGCGAGGCTGTCGGGGTAGGCGTTGACGGCGTGCGTGACGGTGTCGTCGAGGTCGAGTTCCTCGAGAACCCTGTTGTACGAGACGACCTTCGCTCCGGACGCCCAGTCGGCGCGCCCGTGGTCGGCCTTCTCCTCGCCGGTGAGCACCCGGAGCAGGGTGCTCTTGCCGCTGCCGTTCGAACCGAGCACCACGATGCGGTTGCCGCGGCGCACCTCGAGGGTGAGGTCGTCGAAGAGGCGCTTCTCGCCGTAGGACTTGCTCAGCCCCTCCACGCGGCAGAGCACGTCCTTCACGTGCAGTCCGCCGTAGATCTCGGTGATGATCTGGTCGACGGGACGCGGCGTGCGCGACTTCTTGATCCCCGAGAGCTGCTTGCCGAGCTTGCCGCTGGCGGCCTTCGCCGCCTCGCGGCGGTCGGCGATGCCCTCGGCCTCGAAGGCCAGCAGCTCGTTCTCGTGCACGAACTGCGCCTCGAGCGTCTTCAGCCGGAACTGCTTCTGCACGATGTACTCGCCGAAGTTGCCCGGGTACTCGTGCAGGTGGAAGTTCTCCACCTCGACGATGCGTGTGACGACGGCGTCGAGGAACTTCCTGTCGTGCGAGACGATGATCGCCGCGCCGCGGAAATCGCGGAACCAGGCCTCGAGCCACTCCACTCCCGCCACGTCGAGGTAGTTCGTGGGCTCGTCGAGCAGCAGCACGTCGGGCGCCTCGAGCAGGATCTTCGCCAGAGCGGCGCGGTTGCGCCAGCCGCCGGAGAGGTCGTCGATCGGGCAGACCCGGTGCGCCTCGGTGAAGCCGAGGGTGGTCAGCGCCCTGTCGATGTTGCGCGTGTAGTCCCAGCCGTCGAGGCGGTCCATCTCGGCGAACAGCTCCGCCTGGCGGGTGATGAGCGGATCAAAGTCGGCGTCCGGCTGGGCGATAGCGGTGTCGATGCTCGCGAGCTCGGCCTCGATGGCGTGGATCTCGGTGAACAGGCCCTCGAGCACCTCGGTGATGGTGGAGGCGCCGTTGAGCTCGGAGAACTGCGAGAAGTAGCCGAACCTGGTGCCGGGCTCGATGCTGACGGTTCCCGCGTCGGGGCTGACCTGCTCGAGCACCAGCTTGAGCAGCGTCGACTTGCCGGAGCCGTTGCGGCCGATGAGGCCGACGCGGTCCTTCGCCTCGAGGCGGAAGAAGGCCTCGCGCAGCACCTGGCTGTTCTCGAAGCGCACCTCGACGTCGTTCAAACGGATCAGGCTCATGGTTGTGCTCCTCGTGTCGTGCAGCGCCACGAAATCGGGGACCACCTCGGGTGTTCAGGGTACCGGGCCTCGCTGGGTCCGCCGGAATCGCCTCATGAGCCGCCGCCGGACGAACGAGGCCGCCGCGGCCGCCGCTCTCGTCCGGAAGCGGCTCGGAAGCCCCCGGGAGACCGCGGAGCCACTTGACAACGGCTCCGCTCAGGGCCGAGGGTATCGCCGTAGGAGGGAGGCCCGATGGCCATCACCGTGAAGCCCGCGCACGACTTCGACGGCATGGCGACGATGTTCGCCCCGAGGAAGCCGGAGTCGTCGGTGTGCTGGTGCCTCTCCTGGCGGCTGTCGTCGAAGGAGAATCGCGAGCTCACCGGCACGGCGCGCGCCGACAGAGTGCGCGAACTCTGCGCACGCACCCGGGCGCCCGGAGTACTCGCCTACCGCGACGGCGAGGTCGCCGGCTGGGCGGGCGTCGCTCCGCGCTCGGAGCTGCACCCCTTCGCCACCTCCCGCAAGATCCCCCACGTCGACGAGCTCGACGTCTGGTCGATCTGGTGCATCCGGGTGCGCCCCGGCTACCGCAAGCAGGGCGTCACCAGCGCCCTGATCGACGGCGCCGTCGACTACGCGAGGAGCTCCGGTGCGCCCGCCGTCGAGAGCTACCCCGTCGACAACGGCGGCACGAGGGTCGACACGACGATGGCCTTCGTCGGCACCCGCTCGATGTTCGAGCGCGCCGGCTTCGCCAAGGCCGCGGACACCGATTCGGTCTCCGGCGGAATCCCCCGGATCCTGATGAGGCGGATGCTCGGCTGACGCCGCGCAGACAGCCCGCGTCGCGAGCCGGTCGCCGCTCGGATCGCGTTCCGCGCGTCAGGCGCCGAGCAGCCGGAGCGCCACCGCCCGAGCGCGATCGAACGGAGCCGCGAAGGTGTGCATCCCCACCGTGACGATCGCGCCCTCGTAGAGCAGCATCAGCGTCTGCGCCGTGCCGTCCGGGTCGGCGATCCCGGCCTCGCAGCACAGCCCGGCGAACAGCTCGAGCAGCCACACCTTCTGCCGCGTCACCTCGGGGAACACCGACTGCGCCCCGTCCGCGTCGCTCACCTCGGCGCGCGCATTGATCGCGCTGCAGCCCTTGGGATTGTTGTCGTCGCTCCACGAGATCGCGGCGTCGAAGACGGCCAGCACCCGGTCGATCCCCGGCTCGGGAACCGTCGCGAGGGTCGCCGCGACGTGCTCCCTCCAGCGCGCATCGCGGTGCTGCAGATACGACACCACGAGGGCGTCCTTCGATCCGAAGCGGTCGTAGAGCGTCTTCTTCGACACCCCGGCGGCCTCGGAGATCGTGTCGACCCCCACGGCGTGGATGCCGCGCTCGTAGAACAGCGCGGACGCGGCGTCGAGCACGCGGCGAGCGCCCGGGGTGAGGGGTGCGAGGTCCGGAACGGCTGCGGTCATGACCCGAGTATACCGACCTGTATAGTCGAGCCAATGACTACACAGACCTGTCTACTTCGTGGCGCGCTCACCGTCGTCGCGTCCGCGGCCTTCGTGCTCGCCTGGAGCTCGGGATTCATCGCCGCGAAGGTGGCGACCACCGACGCATCGCTCTGGACGGTTCTGCTCTGGCGCTACCTGCCGCTCGCCGTCGCACTGGTCGCGGTGTGCCTCGCGACCGGCGCCCTGCGCGGCCTGCGCGCCGCCGATCTGCGCCGGCAGGCGATGGTGGGCGTCTTCTCGCAACTCGGCTACGTGGTCTTCGTCTACGCCTCCGTCGCCGCCGGGATCAGCACCGGCACCACCGCCCTGATCGACGCCGTGCAGCCGCTGGTGGTCGCCACCCTTGTCGGCCCGATTCTCGGCCTC